>Ga0208454_1000074_pt1 | contig 70190 bp, 74 predicted proteins | sample EasRivMeERMZT100_FD_187530 | JGI IMG/M metagenome (GOLD analysis project Ga0208454, IMG submission 187530) | Soil microbial communities from meander-bound floodplain in the East River, Colorado, USA - East River MetaG ERMZT100 (SPAdes) (version 2) | ecosystem: Environmental > Terrestrial > Soil...
TGGTGCGCATCGGAGTCCGCCGTGTACTCGGGTTCCTCGAAAGACACGGCCACATGGCTTTGAGCCGCGAGGTTGTAGATCTCATCGGGCAGCGTTTCCTGAACGATGCGCACCAGGCTCGACGAATCGGTCATGTCGCCGTAGTGGAGGATGAGGCGCCGGTCCTTGACGTGCGGATCCTCGTAAAGATGGTCGATCCGGGCGGTGTTGAAAAGCGACGAACGGCGCTTGATCCCGTGCACGAGGTAGCCTTTGGCGAGCAGGAACTCGGCGAGGTAGGCGCCGTCCTGCCCGGTGATGCCGGTGATCAAAGCGGTTTTCGATTTGGACATCGTCCGATGGCATCCGGCAAACGAGCGCTATATTGCACGCGCGGGGTAGCCTCGCGCAAGAGACGTGGATTAGAATGCGCCGATTCCGAGACAGGGTGCGTCAACAATGAAAATCAAGACGAACGGCATCGAATTGAGCTACAGCGTCGAAGGCAACGGACCCTGGATGGTGATGAGCCATTCGCTCGCCTGCGATTCTTCCATGTGGGACGAGCAGGCCGCGGTGTTCAGGCGCAATTTCAAGGTGCTGCGCTTCGACACGCGCGGGCACGGAAAAAGCGACGCGCCCGAGGGCGAGTACACGCTCGACATGCTCGCCTACGACGTGCATGGGCTGCTGCAAGGGCTCGGCGTCGAGCGCTGCCACTGGGTGGGCCTTTCGATGGGCGGGATGATCGGCCAGACTTTCGCGCTCAAGTTTCCACGCATGTTCGCGAGCATGGTGCTCGCCGACACGACCAGCCGCTATGCGCCCGAGGCCTTGCCGCTATGGCAGGGGCGCATCAAGACCGCGCAGGAGAAAGGCATGGAGGCGCTGGTCGAGTCCACGCTCGGGCGCTGGTTTACCGAGCCGTTCCGAAAGACCCATCCCGAGGTGACCGCGCGCGTGAGCGCGATGATCCGCGCCACGCCCGTGCCGGGCTATGTGGGCTGCTGCCAGGCAATTCCCCAGATCAACGTAACCGAGCGGCTGAAGGAGATCAAGTGCCCGTCACTGGTGATCGTGGGCGAGCAGGACGCCGGAACGCCGGTCGCGATGGCGCGCGAGATCCACGCGGCGCTGCCGGGTTCGGAGCTGGCGATCATTCCTTCGGCATCGCATCTGTCGAACCTCGAGCAGCCGGCGGCGTTCACGCGGGCGCTGACTACGTTCCTGAACAAGCATCTGTAGGAGCGGATCGTCCGAACCACCCCGCCGGCTGCGCCGGCACCCCTCCTCAAGCGAGGCGGGGAAAGGCATGTTCTTCAGAAGCTGATGCTGATTCCGGCAAGGACGCCGCTTCCGCCGACCTTCACCTTCTCGCCGGTGCTGTCGTCGGTCGTCGCGGCAAGATACTTGAATTGCGCATGGACGCCGAGATCCTTGAAGCGGAACTCCACGCCCGCGAGGCCCTGATAAGCCAGACCTGACGCCTTCCCCGTAAGGGCGCCGCCATAGGAAGAAGCGGCGACGCCGATGCCGGCTCCGACGAAAGGGTAGAACCAGTCCGCCGCCCGGAAGTAGTACTTTCCGTTCAGCATGGTTGCGAACACTTCCTGCTCCGCGACAAGAGCAGTTCCAGTCGCGACCAGCTCGTTCTTGTAATAGAAGACCTCGCCGCCCACGGCCGGGCCCGCCCGGCTGCGCCACTCGATCTCCATGCCGCCAGCGGGCTTGGAAGTCGTATCGTAGGTGCTTGCCTGGCCGCCGACCAGCTGGGTGCCGTTGGCCAACTTGAAGCTGCCCGCTCTCGCGATGATCGCAATGTCCCAGCCGGCGTCCGACACTTCGGGCTGGCGCGCAACGGACGGCGGCGCGGGCTTGGCGACCCGCGCTGCTGGCGCAGGCTTGACGGCCGGCGCGGCAGGCTTGGCAGTCCGAGGCGGTGGCGCGGCCTTGGGCGCCGGCGCTGCCGCGCGCGGCGCGGCGATGACCGCCGGCGCGGCTCCGGCGAATCGACTTTGCGCGATCGCGCGGCGGCCTTCGGCCTCGCTCGAAAGACGCGTCTCCGTTCGCACCGGCCTCGTCCCGGAGACAGCTTCTACCCGCACGAAGTAGCTTCGGTTGGGCTCCGCCTGGAACGCAACCGCGGAGAGCACACGATCGCCGCTGCGCACGAATGTCCTTCCCGGGGCGACGGTCGCAACGAGGAAGGTGCCGCTCGCCAACTGTCCAACCGCTTCGGCGTTCACCGACACCGGCACCTGCGCGGCGACCGGTTCACGCTCGCTGCGAAAAACGAACACGAGCGCCCTGCCGGGCGGCGGCGTCGCCCGCCGGGGATCCCCCTGCCCGTACGCGGCCGGGGCAGAAAGCACACCGATGAGCAAGAGGGCGCCGCTTACCGCAAGGCATGCGCGCAGCCTATTCATGAGTGGATCTCCATCTTTCCTTCGTTCTTCGCATCCTCGCGTCCAAGGGGGATCGTCCATGACGGCAGCATTCTAGGGTGCGAATATCGGGAAAAGATAGGTAATTCAACCGCTCCTGCTCCAATGCGCGAAGGTGCCAAATCGCGATTTTGCCCTTTCCGGGGCGTGGGCGGCAGGCGGCCTCGTAGGTTTGGTAGGCCGTGCAGGACTTGAACCTGCGACCAACGGATTAAAAGTCCGCTGCTCTACCAACTGAGCTAACGGCCCGAAAAAGAGGCGGCATTCTAACACCCGCGAAAGCACGCGGGGAGTCCGGCGCCGCGGCCCGACGAGAAAATGGCCCTGAGGATTGATTCATCAACCGCCAGTACTGGAGGGTGGCCGCGTGACTATCGTTTCAATAGCCACTGCCGTCTTCCGACTTCATTTGCTTTTCGTTGCGAGCCGCTGCTTGGCCTGCTCGGCCGCCGAGCTGGAGGGATATTTCTTGACGAGCCCACGCAGCGTCTCGCGCGCGGCGTTGCTCTGTCCCAGCTCCGACTGCGAACTCGCGATGTTGAGCAGTGCGTCGGGCGCCTTGGAGTTCTCCGGCCAGGTCTTCACCACCTTCTGCTGTGCGGCGATGGCCGACTTGTAATCGCGCATCGCGTAGTGGGCGTTGCCGATCCAGTATTGCGCCGAGGGCACGAGCTCGCTGCTGGTGAAACTGGTCATAAAGGTCTGGAAGCCGGTGATGGCGAGCTGGTAATTGCCGAGCTTGAACTGGTTGAGCGCGGTCTCGTACGCCTGCTTCTCGGCGGCCGCGTTGCGATCGCCCTGCGTCAGCTTGTCCTGAAGCTGTGACTGGTTCTGCTCGATCTTTCTCAGGCGGTTATCGAGGTCGACGTAGAGATCCTTCTGGCGCCGTTCCAGGGTTTCCGTCTGGTTCGCGAGCACTTCGATCTGCCCGCGCAGTTTTGCGACCTCCTGCTTGAGCGAATCGAGCAGTTGCGCGAGATCCACCGCGCGGTTCTGCCCGGAAGAGTCCATCTGCCCCAGTTTCGCGTCGATCGCCGAGAGCCGTTCTTCGATCGTCTTGTTGCGGGCCTCGACCTGGTTTCTGAGCTGGATGATCTGCTTGCGCGCCTCCACGTCGTCGAAAAGCGCCGCGTGGGCGCCAAGTGGAATCAGAAGGAGGAGAAACGCGATCAACCACCCCGCCGGCTGACGCCGGCACCCCTCCTTAGAAAGGAGGGGATAGCCTGTCAGGCCTGCACCCCTCCTCGGATGAGGAGAGGTGGCGCGCGGCACCGGGGTGGTCATGTTTGTCAGAACTCTCCGCTGTAGAGCATGTCGCTGCGGCGGTTCTGCGACCAGCATCCCTCGCTATGGTCGTTGCAGCGCGGTTTTTCCTCACCGAGGCTGACCGATTCGACCTGCGACTCGCTCGCCCCCATCAACATGAGCATGCGCTTGACGCCTTCGGCGCGCCGCTGCCCGAGTGCGATGTTGTATTCCCGGCTGCCGCGCTCGTCGCAGTTGCCCTGAACGAGCATCTTGGTCCCGCGACGCTCGGCGAGATACTTGCCGTGCGCCTGCAGAATCGGACGGTACTCGTCCTTGATGTCCGACTTGTCGAGCTCATAGAAGACCGAACGCTTCGACAGGGGGCTGGCCGGGTCCTTCAGCGGACCTCCGGCCTCGACCGCCACGGGCGGCTGAACCGGGCGCGATGTCACCGGCCCTCCGGGCGGAGGCCTCTGCCCCGGGGCCGGGGCTCCAGGCTGGCCTTCGGTTTCGCTGGGCGTGCTGGCGCACCCGTAGAGCAACGCCAACGTCAGGGCGGAGAACAATGCCTTCTTCATGACGACCTCCTTCTAGAGTGTCTAACAACGAGGGATAAGTCCCCTCACGCTCCCCTGGAACCGGTTACAGGATGAGGGGACACACCCCCTCATCCTTCGCTAAGCCAGGTCCGATTCAAGCAATTTTGAAACGGACTCCTAAATCATTGCCGAAACGTTCATTGTATTCGGCCTCCTAATTGGCCAAGTACGGCCCCCAGGACGGCTCGCGGACATCGGCCGCTTGCACCGAGAGCCGTTGCTTCACCCGGCCGTCGCTCGATACCGCGGCAAGCACGCCGCGGTTGTCGACGTCGGTAGCGTAGAGAATCATCCGCCCATTCGGCGCAATACTCGGGGACTCGTCGCGCTGACCGTCCGTCAAAACCTGCATCTGCCGGTTTTGGAGGTCCATTGCCACCAGCTGGAAACGCCCGCTGCTGCGCGCAACGTAGACGAGCGTCCTGCCATCCGGACTGATGCGCGGGGATACATTGTAGTCGCCATCGAAAGTGACGCGCTGCGGCTCTCCCCCGCTTGCCGACATGCGATAGATCTGCGGGCTGCCTCCTCGGTCGGAGGTGAAGTAGATGAATTGACCGTTCGGCGTGAAAAATGGTTCCGTATCGATCGCTCCGGAAAACGTAATACGCCTCAGTCCGGTGCCGTCCGCGTTCATCAGGTAGATCTGGGAGCTGCCGTCCTTGGTGAGCACGGCAGCCAACTGTTTGCCGTCGGGCGACCAGGCCGGCGCGCTGTTCGAGCCCTTGTAGTTTGCCACCGGCGCCGGCAATTGCGTCGCGAAAAGGCTCTGCACGAAAAGGACAGGCTTCTTGTTCTGGAACGAGACGTAGGCCATACGCGTTCCCTCCGGCGACCAGACCGGCGACATGATCGGCTCGGTGGAAGTCACGATGGGCCGGGCGCCGTGGCCGTCTGCGTCAGCGACGCGCAACTCGAAGCGGTTGCCCTGCTTGACCACGTAGGCGATTCTGGTGCTGAACACACCGCGCTCGCCGGTGAGCTTCTCGTAGATGATGTCGGAGATCTTGTGCGCGGCGACCCTGATCTGCGCGGCGTTCAGGGTGACTACGAATTCAGCCAGAAGGACCTGCTTCGGAACGTCGAGCAGGCGAAAGCGCGCTTCGAACCGTCCGTCGGGAAGGGCCTGCATCCGGCCGATGACCAGGGCGTCGGCAAGGCGGCTCTTCCATTCGGCGAAATCGACCTGGGAGATCTCGCTGGGCAAGGGATTCACTCCACCGACAAAAAGCGAGCGAAAGCGCCCGCTCCTCGAAAGGTCTTGTTCGACGATGTCCGTAATACTCTGGGGGAGCGCCGATTCCCCCACGAAGGGGAGTACCGCGATAGGGATCTGGTGGGCGCCGCCGCCGGTGATCTCGATGGTGAGCTGGGCGCGGACCGGGGAGGCAACCAACAGGAACGCGGCAAGAAGTATCGCGAGTTTCTGCATGCTTTCTTGAAGACTGTGCCGGCAACCAGGCGGAAGGGGTCTCGCCCTTCCCGGGAGCGCCGTGGCCGAACGGTCTATTCTCAACACGGACTGGGGAACAAGTATACCTTCATCGCCCCCTACTCCTTCGGCCTGAATTTCAACTGCAGTTCGCGCCGGAACTGCTCGGGCCGTTCGGGCCTGGGCAGAGGCGAACTCTTCAGGATCGCCCTCTCGATCGCCTGGTCGTAGGCTTCGTGGCCGCTTGATTTTTTCAACAGCACGGAAATCACATCTCCGGTGGGCAACTGCACGACTTCGAAGATTGCCTCCGGGTTTTCCTTGATTCCCGGCGGAAGCGCGATGTGCGACTTGATCTTGGAGCGGATCTTGTCGACGTAGCCGGCATCGGGTGACGGCGCGGCCGGCGGCGCGAACTGTTTCAAGGTTTCCTGCTTTTCGAGCGTTTGCTTGAGCGCGCGCTGCTCCTGCGCGAGCTGCTCGCGGATGCGATCGGTCGTGTCGAATTTGAGCGGCGGATCTTCCTTCGCCGGCTGCTTTTTCGGAGCCTTCTTCTCCCGCTCCACGACGATATCCGGCTTTTGCGGCTTGGATTCGATCGGCTTTGGAGGGGGCTTGATCTCCGGTTTCGGCTCGACCTTCGGCTCGGGCTTGGGCTGCGGCTGCTCGATCGCCGGCAACTGGTTCCAGAGCTCGACGACCACCGCGTCCGGATGCTTCGCCTGCCAGCGCAGGCCGAAAACCAGCACCACGAGGAGCACGACGTGTACCAGCGCCGACAGCACCGCCGGTGTGGTGCCGCCAGGCTCGTCCGCTAGAATGGCGTGGCTCACAGCGCCGCGGGCCTCACCAGGAGGCCGACACGACGGATGTTTTGCCGCTGCAGTTCGTCCATCACCTTCAAGACCGCCTCGTAGCGCACATCCTTGTCGGCTGAGATCACCACCGGCTGATCGGGGTTCTTCTTCTGCCTCTCGCGCAACGCCGCTACGAGCTGCGCGGTTGACACCGCGCGTTCATCGGATCTGCCCTTGTCGCGCTCGCGCAGCATCAACGATTGATCGCGCCGCACGATCACCTCGAGCGGCGTCGCCGGCGCCTGCGAGGACTTGCCCACGCTCGGCAGATCGACGACGCCCGGGTTCACGAGCGGCGCGGTGACCATGAAGATCACGAGCAGCACCAGCATCACGTCCACGTAGGGGACGATATTGATCTGGTTCATCAGGCGACGCGGGCGCATGGGATCGGTCAGCTCATTTCGCCGGGGCGTGCCGCTGCAGGATGTTCGAAAACTCCTCCGTGAAGCTCTCGAAGCGCACCGCGAGCCGGTCGACATCGTGGGAGAAGCGGTTGTAGGCGATCACCGCCGGAATCGCGGCGAAGAGGCCGATCGCCGTTGCGACCAGCGCTTCGGCGATCCCCGGCGCGACGGCGGCGAGCGTCGCCTGCGCCACGTTCGCGAGACCGCGGAACGCGTGCATGATGCCCCACACGGTGCCGAGCAGCCCGACGTAAGGACTCACCGATCCCACCGAGGCGAGAAAGGAGAGATTCGATTCGAGACGGTCCATCTCGCGCTGATAGGTCGCGCGCATCGCGCGGCGCGCCCCGTCTACCATCACACTCGGGTCGGCGGCGCCCTTCTGAGTTCTCAGCTTGGCGAACTCGCGAAATCCGGCCTCGAAAATACGCTCGAGGCTCCCGGTCGAATGCCGGTGGTTCACCGCGCTCTGATAGAGCGCGGCAAGGTCGGAGCCGCCCCAGAAGTCGCGCTCGAACTGCTCGGTCTTGCTCTCGGCGCGGCGGATGGTGAAAATCTTGAGGAAGATGAAATACCAGGACATGAACGACACGACGATCAGCAGCAGCATGACGACCTGAACGACGACGCTCGCTTGCGCGATCATCGAGATAATCGACAGATCCTGTGTGAAGTTCATCAGAGGTTCCCTAGTCTTTTTTGGATCGCCTCAGGCACCGCAACGGGCCTGTGGCTGTTCGCGTTGACGCAGGCGAGGGTCAGCTCGGCGCTCGCCAGCACCTCGCCCCCGCGCTTGACCTCCTGATCGAACTTGATGCTCGCACGGCCCAGTCGCTTGACCTGCGCTGTGACTGTCAGCGAGTCGTTCAGGAGCGCCGGCTTATGGTAGGCGATTTGCGCCGAATGCACCACAAAGAGGACCTTGTCCCTGCGGGCGAGTTCTCCCAGATCGAAGCCCAGCGATTGCAGCAGCTCGGTTCGGGCGCATTCCATGAACGAGAAATAGTTGGCATGGAACACCATGCCGCCCGCGTCCGTGTCCCGGTAATAGACGCGCATCGGCCACGAGAACGTCGTGTTGGGTCGTGCGTCCGACTTGGGGGATTTAAAAGGGGGCGTGCCCCCTTTTTCCATTTCGGAGCCGGCGCGAGCAGTCATTGTCCGAAAAGCTCACCTGCGCCGGCGGGCTTCGGCGCGGCGAGACCGAGGTGTCGGTAGGCGGAGACAGTAGCGACGCGCCCGCGCGGCGTGCGCTGCAGATAGCCCTGCTGGATGAGATAGGGCTCGAGCACGTCTTCGATCGTGTCGGCCTCCTCGCCGATCGCATGCGCGAGATTCTCCAGGCCCACCGGGCCGCCCGAGAATTTCTCGATCACCGCAAGCAGGAGCTTTCTGTCCATCACGTCCAGGCCCAGCACGTCCACGTCGAGCATCTTGAGCGCGGCGTCCGCGACTTCCCGCGTGACGGCACCCTGGGCGCGCACTTGCGCAAAATCGCGCACGCGGCGCAGCAGGCGGTTCGACACGCGCGGCGTGCCGCGCGAGCGCTTGGCGATCTCGAGCGCTCCTTCGACCGACACCTCGATCTTGAGGAGCCCCGCGGAACGGTCGACGATCGTCTGCAGCTCAGCCTCGGTGTAGAACTCAAGGCGCGCGACGATGCCGAAGCGGTCGCGAAGCGGATTGGTCAGCATTCCGGCGCGGGTGGTCGCGCCGACCAGCGTGAACGGCGGCAGGTCGAGCTTCACCGAGCGCGCCGCCGGCCCCTCGCCGATCATGATGTCGATCTGGTAGTCCTCAAGCGCCGGATAGAGAATTTCCTCCACGACCGGCGAGAGGCGGTGGATCTCGTCGATGAAGAGCACGTCGTTCGGCTCGAGGTTGGTGAGGATCGCGGCGAGGTCGCCGGGGCGCTCGAGCACCGGCCCCGAGGTCTGTCGCAGGTTGACGCCCATCTCGCGCGCGACGATGTGCGCGAGCGTCGTCTTTCCGAGACCCGGCGGCCCGAAGAGCAGCACGTGATCGAGCGCTTCCTTGCGGTTGCGCGCCGCTTCGACGAAGATCGCGAGCTGCCCGCGGATCTTCTCCTGGCCCACGTATTCCGCGAGGGATTTCGGGCGCAACGCGCGCTCGAAAGCCTCTTCCTGCGGCGAGGTCGGCGCGGCGGAGATCAGGCGCTCGGTTTCAACGGCCATGCGCTATCTTACCCGCGGCGGTTCGCGTGCACGAGCGCTGCTTGTCCCCACGTTGTTTGACCCAGGTCAAACGGCAAGGCGCTTTCGAGGGCAGCCTGTGCCAGTGCCGTACATCACACCAACTTATTCACGACTCGCACGCTTTGGCGAAACCGTGCTCACCATTGCTGAAGATTGTGATTGTCGTTTTTTTCGATCATGATGAGCAGAATTATTCATTGGATGACCGCGTGCACTGCGAAAGAGAATTCGATGCGCAGGAAGAGGCGAACGAGATCGCCAAAGACCACAGCCCGGCTGCCTTGAAATGGTATCCGGCCCACCCAGAGATTGGAGAGAAACATGGACACGAAGGTTACTGACAAGAGCGCGGGCCAGTGCCCGTTCAACCACATTGCCGGCGTCGGCAGGACGAACCGCGACTGGTGGCCGAACCAGCTGCGGCTGGAGCTGCTGCATCAGCATTCCTCGAAGTCCGACCCGATGGGCGGGGGCTTCGACTACGCGAATGAATTCAAGAGCCTCGACTACAAGGCGCTGAAGAAGGACCTGGTCAAGCTGATGACCGACTCGCAGGACTGGTGGCCGGCGGACTTCGGCCATTACGGGCCGCAGTTCATCCGCATGGCCTGGCACGCCGCCGGAACCTACCGCATCCACGACGGCCGAGGCGGCGCCGGCCGCGGCCAGCAGCGCTTCGCCCCGCTCGACAGCTGGCCCGACAACGTCAACATCGACAAGTCGCGCCGCCTCCTGTGGCCGATCAAGCAGAAGTACGGCAAGAAGATCTCCTGGGCCGACCTGCTGATCCTCGCCGGCAACGTCGCGCTGGAGTCCATGGGCTTCAGGACCTTCGGCTTCGGCGGCGGCCGTGCCGACGTGTGGGAGCCGGACGAGGACGTGAACTGGGGCGGCGAGATCGCCTGGCTGGGCGTCGACATGCGCTTCAGCGGCGACCGCGACCTGGTTCCGCCGTTTGGCGCCACCCACATGGGCCTGATCTACGTCAACCCGGAAGGCCCGAACGCCAGCGGCGACTACATGGCGGCGGCCAAGGACATCCGCGCCACCTTCGGCCGCATGGCGATGAACGACGAGGAGACCGTCGCCCTCATCGCCGGCGGCCACACCTTCGGCAAGGCCCATGGCGCCGCCCCGGAATCGCACAAGGGTCCGGACCCGGAAGGCGCGCCGCTGGAAGCGCAAGGCCTGGGATGGATGAGCAACTACGGCACGGGGCACGGCGGCGACACGATTTCGAGCGGCATCGAGGTGACCTGGACCAAGACCCCGGCGCTGTGGAGCAACAACTTCTTCGAGAACCTGTTCAAGTACGAATGGGAGTTGACCAAGTCGCCGGCCGGCGCCAAGCAATGGGTGGCCAAGAACGCGCCGGAGATCATCCCCGACGCGCACGACCCGTCGAAGAAGCACAAGCCGACCATGCTGACCACCGACCTGACGCTGCGCTTCGACCCGGAATTCGGCAAGATCTCGCGCAGGTTCTACGACGACCCGCAGGCCTTCGCCGATGCCTTCGCGCGCGCCTGGTTCAAGCTGACGCACCGCGACATGGGCCCGCGCGCCCGCTACCTCGGGCCCGAGGTGCCGAAGGAAGAGCTGATCTGGCAGGACCCGATCCCCAAGGTCAACCACAAGCTGATCGGCGACAAGGAGATCGCCGACCTCAAGAAGAGGATCCTCGCCTCGAAGCTGTCGGTGGCGCAGCTCCTGTCCACCGCCTGGGCGTCGGCCTCCACGTTCCGCGGCTCCGACAAGCGCGGCGGCGCCAACGGCGCGCGCATCCGGCTCGCGCCGCAGAAGGACTGGGCCGTCAACCAGCCGGCGCAGCTCGCGAAGGTGCTGAAGACGCTCGAGGGCATCCAGGCGGACTTCAACAAGAAGGCGAAGGGCGGCAAGAAGGTGTCGCTCGCCGACCTGATCGTGCTCGCGGGCTGCGCGGGCGTCGAGCAGGCCGCGAAGAAGGCCGGCGTCGCCATCAAGGTGCCGTTCGCGCCGGGCCGCGTGGACGCCTCACAGGCGCAGACGGACGTCGAGGCCCTCGCCGTGCTCGAGCCGCTCGCCGACGGTTTCCGCAACTACCTGAAGGGAAAGTTCGAGGTATCGGCCGAGGCGCTGCTGGTGGACAAGGCGCAGCTGCTGACGCTCACGGCGCCCGAGATGACGGCGCTTTTGGGCGGCCTGCGCGTGCTGGGCGCCAACGTCGGCGGCTCGAAGCAGGGTGTCTTCACCTCGAAGCCGGAGGCGCTGACCAACGACTTCTTCGCCAACCTGCTCGACATGGGCACCGAGTGGAAGCCGACCTCGGAGGCGAAGGAGCTGTTCGAAGGGCGCGACCGCAAGACCGGAAAGGTCAAGTGGACCGGGACCCGCGTCGACCTCGTGTTCGGCTCGAACTCCCAGCTGCGCGCCCTCGCGGAGGTCTATGCGTGCGCGGACGCGAAGGAGAAGTTCGTGAAGGACTTCGTGGCGGCGTGGACCAAGGTGATGAACCTGGACCGCTTCGACCTCGAGGCCGCTTGAGCGCCGCGACGCAACGCAGCCTCGGCGGCGCGGCGGGATTCGCGACCACGGCGCTGGGATCTCTCCCCGCATTGGTCCTGCGGGCAATGCCGCAGCACGCTGGGCCCTAAGCCGCCGAGCAAGAACCCGCGGATCCGAGTCAGCTTTTCGCCAGGGACTTCAGCGCCTGACGTATTCCGTCGGAAACGGAGAGACCCTCGGGAAGCTGCTTCACCGCGTGCTGCGCTTCCTTGTCGTTATAGCCGAGTGAAAGGAGTGCGTTCGTGACGTCGCTCGCCATCGGCTTGGGCCGGTTCACTGCAACGCCGCTCACGGCGTCGCCGAGCTTGCCCTTCAACTCGAGGAGCAACCGCTCGGCGGTCTTCCTGCCGATGCCGGGAACCTTGACCAGGCGCCCCGATTCCTGCATCGCGACGGCCTCGATCAACTCGCCGACGCTCAGGCCCGACAGCACGGCGAGCGCGGTGCGCGCTCCCACGCCTGAAATCTTCAGCAGCTGCCGGAAAGCGCGCCGCTCCGGTTCGGTGCCGAACCCGAAGAGAAGATGCGCGTCCTCGCGCACGACAAGATGCGTGAGCAAGACGACGCGCTCGCCGGAGGCGGGGAGATTGTAGAAGGTGCTCATGGGCACTTCGACTTCGTAGCCGACGCCGCCCGCCTCCACGACGATCTGCGGCGGGTTTTTTTCGAGAAGCGTTCCCGTGAGCCTGCCGATCATGAGTTGAACTTCCTGGATTCCCGCCTTCGCGGGAATGACAACATTCCTCTCATACGAGCCTGCCGCGTTTCACCCGAAACCCGCGCGTCGGGATGGCGCCCAGGCCCTGCCCGCCGTGCGCATGGCAGATGGCGCAGGCGAGCGCGTCGGCGGCGTCCGCCGAGGGCGCGCCCGCGAGCCCGAGGAGGCGTTTCACCATTTCCTGCACCTGCTCCTTTTTCGCGTGGCCGTTGCCGACGACGGCCTGCTTGACCTGGAGCGCCGTGTACTCGGCGACCGGCAATCCCGCGTCCACCGCGGCACAGATCGCCGTGCCGCGCGCCTGGCCGAGCGCGAGCGTGGAGGCGGGATTGATGTTGACGAAGACCTTCTCCACCGCGACCTGCTGGGGACGGTGCTCGCCGATGATTTCTCGCAGGCCCGCGAGGATGGTCTTCAGGCGATCGGCCAGTTCGGCATTGCCGGACTTGACGCAGCCGCTGGCGATGTAGGAAAGACTCGCGCCGCTTTTCTCGATGACGCCAAAGCCGGTCACTCGCAAACCCGGGTCGATGCCCAGGATTCGAACGGTCGGAGCCGGCATCCGGGGATTATTCAGGATAGAGGATCGAGGATCAAGGATTCTCGATCCTGAATGTCGATCATTGGTCGATCACCGCCGTCGTATAGACTTCCTGCACGTCATCGACATTCTCCAGCGCATCGAGGAGCTTCTGCATCCGCGCGCCTTCGTCGCCTTTCAGAACGTTGTCGGCGGTCGGCTTCATCGTCAGCTCGGCGAACTCAGGCTTGAGCCCGGCTTTTGCGAGACCGTCCCTCACTGCGACAAAATCGGCCGGCGCGCAGATCACTTCCACCGAGCCGTCGTCGTTGGCCGCAACGTCCTCGGCCCCGGCCTCAAGCGCCGCCTCCATGACCTTGTCTTCGCTCGTTCCGGGAGAAAAAACGAACTGACCGCAGTGCTTGAAGAGAAAAGCGACCGACCCGTCGGTGCCGAGGTTGCCGCCGTGCTTCGCAAAAGCGTGGCGCACCTCCGCCACAGTGCGGATACGGTTGTCGGTCATGCAATCCACCATCACCGCCGCCCCGCCCAGACCGTAGCCCTCGTAGCGGATCTCCTCGTAGTTGACGCCCTCCAGGCCGCCGGCGCCGCGCTTGGCCGCGCGCTCGATCGTGTCCTTGGGCATGTTCGCGTCGTACGCCTTTTCGATCGCGAGCCGCAGCCGCGGGTTCATCGCCGGATCGGCCCCGCCCAGGCGCGCGGCCACCGTGACCTCCTTGATCAGCCGCGTGAAGATCTTGGCCTTTTTGCCATCCGATACCGCCTTCTGGTGTCGGATATTGGCCCATCTGGAATGTCCTGACATGAGTGAAGCGACGCGTTTCGGGTTCGGGAACGCTTATAATTTTATCATTCGGCCGTCCGCCTAAACCAAGACAAATCAAGACAAATAACCCATGACCGAACCCCTGCTCGTCGCAAAAACGAAAACCACGGACCTGCTGTTCCTGCCCGCGCTCGCCAACCGCCACGGCCTGATCGCGGGCGCCACCGGCACCGGCAAGACCGTCACGCTGCAGACCCTCGCCGAAGGGTTCTCGCGAATCGGCGTGCCGGTGTTCATGGCCGACGTCAAGGGCGATCTTTCCGGCATGGCGAAGCCGGGCGGCGGCAACGCCAAGGTCGCCGAGCGCGCCAAGAGCCTCAAGCTCGAGCTCAGGCACGAGGCCTGCCCCGTCGTGTTCTGGGACGTGTTCGGCGCCTCGGGCCACCCGGTGCGCGCCACCGTCTCGGACATGGGCCCGCTGCTCCTCGCGCGCATGCTGGGCCTCAACGACACGCAGGAAGGCGTGCTCAACCTCGTCTTCAAGATCGCCGACGATTCGGGGCTGATGCTGCTGGACATGAAGGACCTGCGCGCGATGCTGCAGCACGTGGGCGACAACGCCGCGCAGTTCACTACCCAGTACGGCAACATCTCCGCGGCCTCGATCGGCGCAATCCAGCGTGGGCTGCTCGCGCTCGAAAGTCAGGGCGCCGACCGCTTCTTTGGCGAGCCGATGCTCAATATCGCCGATCTCATGCAGGTCGAGGGCGGCAAGGGCACCGTCAACATCCTGGCCGCCGATAAGCTGATGAATTCGCCCAAGCTCTATTCGACGTTTCTGCTTTGGATGCTCGCCGAGCTGTTTGAGAATCTGCCGGAGGTCGGCGACTTGGACAAACCCAAGCTCGTGTTCTTCTTCGACGAAGCGCATCTTCTGTTCAGCGAAGCGCCGAAGGCGCTCCTCGAAAAGATCGAGCAGGTGGTGCGCCTGATCCGCTCCAAGGGCGTGGGCGTGTATTTCGTGACGCAGAACCCGCTCGACATTCCCGAGTCGGTGTTGGGGCAGCTCGGCAACCGCGTGCAGCACGCGCTACGCGCCTTCACCCCACGCGACCAGAAGGCGGTGAAGTCGGCAGCCGAGACCATGCGCCCCAATCCGAAGCTGAAAGTCGAGCAGGCGATCACCGAGCTCGGCGTCGGCGAGGCGCTGGTATCGCTGCTCGACGAGAAGGGGCGGCCGAGCGTTACCGAGCGCGCTTTCGTCGTTCCACCGGGCAGCCAGCTCGGCCCGGTCACCGAGGCTGAAAGAAAAGCGGCGATCGCCGCCTCGCCCGTCGCCGGGCACTACGAAAAGACCGTGGACTCGGAGTCGGCGTACGAAAAACTGAAAGAGCGAACCGCCGCGCGCCAGGAATCGGCCCAGCCTCATGGGGCGCAGGAAGGCGCCGGCGAAGGCGGCATCATGGACAAGGTCGGAGGAATTCTGGTCGGGCGCACCGGCCCGCGTGGCGGACGCCGCGACGGCCTGCTCGACGCCATGGCGAAAGGCGCTGCGCGCACGATCGGCTCGCAGATCGGCAGAGAGATCGTGCGCGGCGTTCTCGGCTCGATTCTGGGCGGCGGGAAACGCCGCTAGTGCCCCCTGTTGTTTCCTACCGCGCCATCGGCGTCGCGCTGGCGATCGCGGGTGTGGTGTGCTTCTCCTTGCGCCCTATTTTCATCAAGCTCGCCTACGGCATCGTGGTCGATCCGATCACGCTGCTCGCGCTGCGGATGGTCTTCTCGCTGCCCTTCTTTCTCGCGGCCGCGGCCTGGGTCGCACGCGAAGGCGCTCGCGCGCCCATCGGCGGCAGGGATGCCTGGGCTATCGTGTTCCTCGGATTCGTCGGTTACTACTTCGCGAGCTTCGCCGATTTTCTCGGCCTGCAGTACGTCTCCTCGGGGCTGGGGCGACTGATCCTGTTCATCTATCCGACTCTGGTGGTGATCTTGTCGCTCGCGTTCCTGCACAAGCGCCCGACCGCGCGCGAGGTGGTGGCGCTGGGCGTGACCTATTCGGGCATCGCGCTGGTAATGTCGAACGCCGTGGGCAGCTCGAACGCCAACCTCGCTCTCGGGGCGGCTCTGTGCTTCGCCAGCGCCGCCGGCTATGCCGTGTATCTCGTGGCGAGCAGCCAGGTGGTGCAGCGGGTCGGGTCGGTGCGCTTCACCGCCTACGCCATGAGCGTCGCGAGCGCATTCTGCATCCTGCAGTTCCTGCTCTTGCGGCCTCTTTCTGCGCTGCAGTTGCCGGGCGAGGTGTACGGCCTGGCGTTGGCGATGGCGCTATTCAGCACCGTCCTGCCTGTTTTCATCACTTCCGAGGCGCTCAGGCGCATCGGCGCGAACCAGGTGGCGCTGTTCGGAGCACTCGGTCCGGTGACCACCATTTTTTTCGGCTGGCTGGGGCTGGATGAGATCATGACCCCGGTACAATTGGCGGGCGCCGCGCTGGTGCTGGGAGGAGTTCTGCTGGTGACGTTCAAGGCGGCGAGATAATTTTTTTGGAGTACACGGTGGACCTGGGAATTCGCGGCAAGACGGCGCTCGTATGCGGCGCGAGCAAGGGACTGGGGCGTGGTTGCGCGACCGCGCTCGCGCGCGAAGGCTGTCGCGTCACACTCATCGCGCGCGAGCGCCAGACCCTGGAGAAGACGGCCGGCGAGATCCGCGCCGCCACCGGAGCGACGGTCGCAACCGTGGCCGCCGACATCACCAGCGACGAGGGCCGCGCGGCGGCGCTCGCTGCCTGCCCGCAGCCGGACATCCTCGTCACCAACGCAGGCGGTCCCCCGCCGGGGGACTTCCGCAAATTCTCTCGGGAGGACTGGCTGAAAGCGGTGAGCGCCAACATGTTCACTCCGATCGAGCTGATCCGCGCCACGGTGGACGGAATGATCTCGCGGCGCTTCGGGCGCATCGTCAACATCACCTCGAGCGCCGTGAAGGCCCCGATCGGCGAACTCGCCCTGTCGAACGGGGCGCGCAGCGGCCTCACCGGATTTGTCGCGGGCCTTGCGCGCGAAACGGTCGCGCACAACGTGACCATCAACAACCTGCTCCCCGGGCGCTTCTGGACGGATCGCCTGATCAGCAACACCGAGTTTCTCGCAAAGGAGCAGGGCAAGACGCCCGAGGAGGTCAAGCGCGAGCGCGAAAAAGCGATTCCCGCGCGCCGCTTCGGAACGCCGGAGGAATTCGGCGACGCCTGCGCCTATCTGTGCAGCGCTCAGGCGGGTTACATTACCGGACAGAATTTCCTCATCGACGGCGGCATCTATCCCGGCACGTTCTGATCCCGAGCCGGGCGCTGATTTTCGGTGTGTGACGCGCCCGGCCTTCCTTTCCCGTTCTCCAGCTCATGATCCTGTACGCGGCCACGATTTTCCTGAGCGCTTTCCTGCTTTTCCAGGTGCAGCCCCTCATCGCCAAGATCATCCTGCCCTGGTTCGGCGGCAGCGCGGCAGTGTGGACGATCTGCATGCTGTTCTTCCAGGTGTTGCTGCTTGCCGGTTACCTGTACTCGCACGCCTACGTGAGGATGCGGATCCCCATGAGGCGTTACATTCACATCGCGCTGCTCGCCGCAGCGGCGGCGACTCTGCCGCTCGCCGCGAGCGCCGCGTGGAAGCCCTCCGGGGGCGAAGACCCGACGTGGCGAATACTGGCATTGCTCGTCACCAGCGTCGGGCTGCCGTACTTCATGCTCTCCACTACCGGCCCCTTGGTGCAGGTGTGGTACGCGCGCGCGTTCGTGGGCGCTTCGCCTTATCGGCTTTTCGCGCTTTCCAACCTGGGCTCGATGATTGCGCTCGTCTCCTATCCCCTCGCGTTCGAGCCCTTGCTCACGCTGGGCGCTCAGACGGCAATCTGGTCGGGCGGCTTTGTTGTGTTTGCGCTCGCGTGCGCGGCACTCGCGTGGCGCAGCAGGGAGCGGGAGTTCGAACTCGCCCCGCAGGCACAGTCGCACAAGCCCGGCCCGGGTCTGCAGATGCTGTGGGCGGCGCTTGCGGCCTGCGCCTCGGTGCTGCTGCTCGCCTTCACCAGCCACATGACGCTCAACGTCGCGGCGATTCCCTTTCTCTGGGTGCTGCCGCTCGCGCTTTACCTCCTGAGCTTCGTGCTCTGTTTCGAGGCTTCGGGCTGGTACCGGCGGTGGCTGTTTCTGCCTCTGGCCGGCGCGGGCCTCGCCGCAGTGTGCGTGACGCTGACCCAATCCAATCCGAGCATCTGGACCCTGATCCCGCTCTACTCGGCGACGCTCTTCGCCGCGTGCATGGTGTGCCACGGAGAGCTCGCGCGATCCAAGCCCGATCCGCGCTATCTCACCGGCTTCTATCTGATGATTGCCTTGGGCGGCGCCCTTGGAGGCGTGCTCGTGGGCTTGGTCGCGCCCCAGGTTTTCGACGATCTCTACGAGCTGCCGATCGGCATGTGCGCGCTTTCCCTGCTTGCGATGATCGCCCTGCTGCGCGACCGTTCGAGCGTTCTCAACGGGCGTTGGGCAACGACCGCTCGGGTGGTTTTCTTTGCACTCATCGTCGGCCTCGGCGTCGCCCTTGCACGGACCTATTGGAATAACGCCGAGGACTCCCGCGTCACCTCCCGAAATTTCTACGGCGTCCTCAATGTGCGCGATTCGGGCGAGGGCCCGGAAGCCATGCGCGCGCTCTCGCACGGCACCATCATTCACGGCAAACAGTTTCTGGAGGCCGACCGGCGGGATTGGCCGACCAGCTACTATGGGATGACCTCCGGCATCGGGCTTGCCATTCTCGACGCACGCTCGCGCGGACCCTTGCGGGTAGGCGTCGTGGGGCTGGGGGCGGGAACGCTCGCGGCTTACGGCCGGCCGGGCGACGTCTTTCGCTTTTACGACATCAACCCCAAAGTGATCGAGCTCGCCCATTCGGAGTTCAGCTTTCTCAAGGACAGCCAGGCACAGTCGGAGGTGGCCCTGGGCGACGCGCGCCTGTCGCTCGAGCGCGAGCCCGATCAGAATTTCGACATTCTCGCGCTCGATGCCTTCTCGAGCGACGCCATTCCGGTCCACCTGCTTACGGTCGAGGCTTTCCGCGCGTACCTGCGGCACCTCAAGGCCGGCGGGATCCTCGCCGTTCACATCTCCAACCGCTACCTCGACCTGGTGCCGGTAGTGCAGCAGGCCGCCCGGCACCTTGCGCTGGAGATTCGTCAGGTGGAAAACGAAGACGACGACGATGCGGGGGTCTATCGGTCCGACTGGATGTTGCTCTCGGCTTCGCCGGCGGCCTTCGAGGGAGATTTTCTGAAAGAAGGAGCCGAAAGGATCGATTCGGAGCCCACCGTCGGGCTCTGGACCGACGACTACAGCGATCTGTACCGGATTCTGAAGTAGCGCCGGGCAGGTGCGGCGCGGGTGTTCGGCGGAGTTTGCCGGAGTTCAACCGGCGGGCGCGAGATCCGCCGGCATGATGCCATTCAGCAGATACTCGATCAGGTCCCTGACCGGACGAATCTGCTTGCCGAACGGCAACGGCCCGGCCCCGCGGAAAAACAGTCCGTGCTTGACATCTCCCGCAAGCGCCGCCGCAAGGTGGTGATCGATGCAGAATTGCCCGAAGCGCTCGATGCCATCGCGCAACCCGCATTGCTCCAGGCAGTCGAACGCGAGCGTGCACTGGGTACGCGCGTTGGCGCGGCGCTGCAGCACCGGCAGCTTGGCCAGGTATTGCTCCAGCCAGGGCGTCTTCACTGCGCGGGCCGGCAGCCCGGCGACGCTCATGAACGTGACGATATCCTCGGGCCTGGCATCGGCCAGCACGCGCTTGAAGTTGGGATGCGCATCGCCTTCCTCGGTAACGGCGAACGGCGTACCGATCTGCACGGCACTGGCGCCCAGCGCGAAGAGTTCCTGCACCTGAGCGGGCGTGGCGATGCCGCCGGCGGGAATGAGGGGCACCTGCTCGCGTTCGATCCCGAGTTCCTTGAACACCGTGAAGGTCTCTTCCAGCACGCGAGGAAAATCGAAGCGCGGGTCGTCGAGGTCGGCGATCTTCGCCGCGCCCAGGTGTCCACCCGCATAACGCGGATGCTCGATGACGATGGCGTCGGGCAGGCGCGACTTGCGCAGCCATTTCTTGAGCACGATGGCGATACCGCGCGAGTCGGAAAGGATCGGGATCAACGCGACCTCGGGATGCGCGGCGGTCAGCTCCGGCAGATCGAGCGGCAGGCCGGCACCGACCACGATCGCCCCGGCGCCGGACTCGCAGGATTGACGCACGTCGGCGGCGTATTCCGAGATCGCCCGCATGGCGTTCACGGCGACGAGGCCGTTCCCGCCGGCGATCTCCAACGCGGCGCGCACTTCGCGATCGAGAGCAAGCAGGTTAACCCGGTTGATGAGTTCCTTGTCGCGGCTTTTTGCCGTTTGCGCCATCAGGTCGGGATGATGGCGCCGCAGGTCCACGCTCGACAGCGTGCCGACCGCTCCCGCCCGGGCGACGCTCCCCGCAAGCCGGTGCGCGGAGACGCCCACGCCCATGCCGCCCTGCACGATCGGCAGCAGCGATTTTCCCTTTATGCGCAATACCGGGTTGCCGCCCGATCCGGGATTCGACATGGCGTATTCCTCAGTGATCCTTGGCTAGACCGGAAATGTTGAAGCCACCGTCGACATAGGTAATTTCACCGTTGATGCCGCTGGCGAGGTCACTGCACAGAAACGCTGCCGTGTTGCCGACCTCCTCGGTGGTCACGTTGCGCCGCAGCGGCGAATTCTTTGCCACAAAACCGAGCAACGTGTTGAAATCGCCGACGCCCGAGGCGGCCAACGTCCTGATCGGCCCCGCGGAAATGCCGTTGACGCGAATGCCGGTCGGGCCGAGACTGAACGCCAGGTAGCGTACGCACGCTTCCAGACTGGCCTTAGCCAGCCCCATCACGTTGTAGTTCGGCACGGCCCGCACCGCGCCGAGATAGGTCATCGCGACCACCGCCGCCTTGCGCCCCTGCATCAGGGGCAGCCCGCCCTTCACCAGGGCAGCAAGGCTGTAGGAGCTGATATCGTGGGCAATGCGGAAGTTCTCGCGCGAGACGGCCTCGTGAAAGTCACCCGCGAGCGCCTCACGCGGGGCGTATGCGATGGCGTGGACAATGCCATCCAGGCCGTTCCAGGCCTCCCCGAGCCCCGCGAACAAGGCGGAAATCTCCTCGTCACTGGCGACATCGCAGGGAAAGAGCGGGTTCGAGCCGAATTCCCTCGCGAGTCTTTCCACCCGCTCGCGCACACCGTCACCCTGATACGTAAACGCCAGGTCCGCCCCCTCGCGCTGCATGGCCTTGGCGACACCGTAGGCAATCGAGCGGTTGCTCAATAGGCCGGTTACCAGAATCTTCTTGTTTGCCAGCATCCCCATGCGATCACCTTCATGTCGTCGGTCGGGCTCCCGGCTGGTTTGGCGCAAGCAGACCCCGTGCAGCCAATGGCTCCACGGTCGAGATTATCGGAGCAATCACAGCGGACACTTTTGATAGAAATCAAACACCCTGCGTTTGTAGGTGCTCGACTCCGGCGACCTGTACCGGATTCTGAAATAGCCCGCTTTGCGGTAAAATTGTCCCGCCCCGGCCACCTCGGCCGTCTGCATTCCTTTCCCACGGAGCTTCCCATGAACGATCCCAAGATCTCCGGCATCGCCGCACTCAATCTCAAGGACCCGGCGCTGTTTCGTCAGCAGTGCTATATCGACGGCAAGTGGACCGACGCAGACAGCGGAAAGTCCATTCCGGTCAGCAATCCCGCCACTGGCGAGATTCTCGGCACGGTGCCCAACATGGGCGCGGCGGAGACGCGACGCGCGATCGAGGCGGCGAACGCCGCGTTTCCCGCTTGGCGCGCCAAGACCGCAAAAGAACGCTCGACGATCCTGCGCAAATGGTTCGACCTGATGATGGCGAACCAGGAGGACCTCGCCAAGATCCTCACCGCCGAGCAGGGCAAGCCGCTTTCGGAAGCCCGCACCGAAATCTCCTACGGCGCTTCCTTCATCGAATGGTTCGCAGAAGAAGCCAAGCGCATCTACGGCGATACGATCCCCGGACACCAAGCCGACAAGCGCATCGTCGTGCTCAAGGAACCGATCGGCGTGTGCGCGGCAATCACGCCCTGGAATTTTCCCAACGCCATGATCACGCGTAAATCCGGCCCGGCCCTTGCAGCCGGCTGCACCATGGTGCTCAAACCCGCCACTGCGACGCCGTACTCCGCGATCGCGATGGCCGAGCTCGGCGAGCGCGCCGGGATACCCAAAGGCGTGTTCAGCGTCGTCACCGGATCCTCGTCCGCTATCGGCGGCGAGATGACCTCCAATCCGATCGTGCGCAAGATCACCTTCACCGGCTCCACGGCTGTCGGCAAGGTGCTCCTCGAACAGTGTTCGAAGACGGTGAAGAAGACTTCGATGGAACTCGGCGGCAACGCCCCGTTCATCGTTTTCGACGATGCCGATCTAGACGCCGCGGTCGAGGGTGCGCTCGCCTCCAAGTACCGCAACACCGGGCAGACCTGCGTGTGCGCGAACCGGCTGCTCGTCCAAGACAAGGTCTACGATGCCTTCGCCGCGAAGCTCGCCGACAAAGTGAAGACCATGAAGGTCGGCAACGGCATGGAGGCGGGGGTCGTGCAGGGACCGCTCATCGACAAGGCTGCGGTCGAGAAAGTGGAAGAGCACATCAGCGACGCGGTCGCGAAAGGCGCGAAGGTTCTGGTGGGCGGCAAGCGCCACGCGCTCGGCGGCACGTTCTTCGAGCCGACCGTGCTCACCGGCGTCAACACCACGATGAAGGTGACCAGGGAAGAGACCTTCGGCCCCGTCGCGCCGCTGTTCCGCTTCAAGGACGAGAAAGAGGCGATCCGCCTGGCGAACGACACCGAATTCGGGCTCGCGTCGTATTTCTACGGGCGCGACGTCAACCGCGTCTGGCGCGTCGCCGAGGCGCTCGAGTACGGCATCGTCGGCATCAACACCGGCATCATCTCCACCGAGGTCGCGCCCTTCGGCGGGGTGAAGGAATCGGGCATGGGCCGCGAAGGCTCCAAGTACGGCATCGAGGACTACCTCGTCGTGAAGTATCTGTGCATGGGCGGCGTGGATCGCTAGCTATCGGCTGTGTTGCCGTCTCGAACGAAGTAGCCCCTTTCTTCCGGTCGCATCTTTCCGAAGACCGAAAAAAAGGAATTAAGCCTCATTTCATCCCCAACCGCCTATCCCCTTGTCATGAGGGGTAGCGCGTTCGCGCCTGGGGATTTGCCTTCCCGCGAGAAATACTGCCGACGTTTTCGGCTCTGCCGATTGTAGGCAAGCAATACTGCCGCGCGTTTTTCGTGATGCAGGCTCAGAATCCTCGTCAGCATAAGAGAGGAGAAGGGTTATGCATGCAACCCTAGCGTCCAGAGGGATTTCCGGAGTCTGTTTGCTTGCGCTCGCGCTGATGCTTGCGTCTTGCAAGAAACCCAACAATCAGACCTACTCGGTCGGCGGCACGGTCTCGGGCCTTGCCGGCACCGGGCTCATGCTGCAGAACAACGGCGGCGACAATCTCGCGCTCTCGTCCAACGGCGGCTTCACCTTCTCCTCCAAACTGAAGAAAAACGAGACCTACAGCGTCACGGTGCCGACTCAGCCTTCGGGCCAGAGCTGCTCGGTCGCCAACAGCACTGGGACCGTCAGCGCGAACGTGACCAACATCGCGGTCACTTGCGTCACCAGTGCCTTCACGCTCGGCGGCACGGTCTCCGGCCTTGCCGGCACCGGGCTCGTGCTGCAGAACAACGGCGCCAACGATCTCGCGATCTCGGCTGATGGTCCTTTCATCTTCTCCACGGCCTTGGCCAATGGCGTGAACTACAGCGTCACGGTGCGCACTCAGCCCTCGGGCCAGGGTTGCTCGGTCGCCAATGGCGACGGCAACATCTCGGGCGCCAATGTCACGAACATCGCAGTCGCGTGTGCAGCGCCGCCCGCCGCACCGACCTTGAGCCTCGGCTTCGGGGTGAAAGAGCTGAAGTTCACCTGGCCCGGCGTCAGCGGCGCGGATTTCTATCGGCTTCTCGAGAACCCCGACGGCGTCTCAGGCTACACCCCGGTGGCGGCCAACATTACCGCCTTGAGCTACAACCACACCATCCCGGTGCACCGACGCATGAACGCTTCCTATGTCCTCGAGGCGTGCAACGCGGGCGGCTGCACCTCCTCCTTCTCCCTGAATCTAGGGACTGATCTCACGCAAGCGATCGGCTATGTGAAGGCCTCGAACACCGGGGCCGGTGACCAGCTCGGCATCGCGGTCGCCCTCTCCGGCGACGGCAACACGCTCGCGGTCGGGGCGCATGCCGAAAGCAGTGGCCTCACCGGCGTTACCGCCGGGAGCGTGAGCGAAGCGACTTCCGGAAACGCTGCACCCGAGTCGGGCGCTGTGTACGTCTTCGCCCGCATCGCCGGCACCTGGTTGCAGCAAGCCTACGTGAAGGCCTCGAACACCGGGGCCGGTGACGCGTTCGGCGCCGCGGTCGCCCTCTCCGGCGACGGCAATACGCTCGCGGTCGGGGCGCGCGCCGAGGCCAGCAGCCTCACCGGTGTTACACCCGGCAGCGTGAACGAAGCGACGGCCGGCAATGCTGCCCCCAACTCCGGCGCCGTGTATGTCTTCACCCGCACCGCCGGCACCTGGTCGCAGCAGGCCTATGTCAAGGCTTCAAACCCCGCAGGGGCCGCCGATTTCTTCGGCAGCTCGGTGGCCCTGAGCGGCGACGGCAGCACGCTCGCAGTCGGGGCGGTGTTCGAATCCAGTGGCACCACCGGGATCAACAGCACGCCGGATCAGTCGGCCTTCTTTGCCGGCGCGGTGTATGTCTACACCCGCAGCGGCAGCGCCTGGTCGCACCAGGCCTATGTCAAGGCATCGAACACCGAGGCCATGGATATGTTCGGCAACTCGGTCGCCCTCTCCAGTGACGGCAACACGCTCGCGGTCGGGGCGCCTCGCGAAGACAGCGGCCTCACCGGCGTTGCTGCAGGCATGTTGGACGAAGCGACTGCCGGCAATGCTGCCCTAGATTCGGGCGCGGCGTACGTCTACACCCGCGTCGCAGGCACCTGGTCGCAGCAGGTCTATTTGAAAGCTTCGAACACCGAGGCCGATGACGCGTTCGGCATGGCGGTCGCCCTCTCCGGCGACGGCAGCACGCTCGCGGTCGGGGCGTTCAAGGAATCCAGTGCCCTCTTTGGTGTTACCGCAGGCGCGGTGAACGAAGCGACTGCCGGCAATGCTGCCGCCCAGGCCGGTGCAGCGTACGTCTACGCCCGCACCGCAGGCACCTGGTCCCAGCAGGCTTATGTGAAAGCTTCGAACACCGGGGCCGGTGACGCGTTCGGCATCGCGGTCGCATTGAGCGGGGACGGCAACGCGCTCGCGGTCGGGGCGCAGAGCGAAGACGGCGGCACCATCGGTGTCGGCAGCACGCCGGATGCGTCGTCGATCACCGACGCCGGCGCGGTGTACTTTTACGCGCGCAGCGCCGGCGCCTGGTCGCAGCAGACCTATGTCAAGGCCTCGAACACGAGGCCCAGCGACCTCTTCGGCAGCACGGTCGCTCTCTCCGGCGACGGCAGCACGCTTGCGGTCGGGGCGCAGTTCGAGGACGGCGGCACCACGGGCATCGGCAGCGTGCCGACTGATACTGCCGCCGACGCCGGCGCAGTGTATCTGTATTAGGGGCCGGCGGCGGGGACGACACGGCGCGCGGAACGCATCCGCGCGCCGTCAAACGTTGAATCTGAAGTAGATCACGTCTCCGTCACGAACGACGTAGTCCTTTCCCTCCAGTTTCATCTTCCCGGCCTCCTTCGCGCCCTGCTCGCCTTTGCAGGCGACGTAGTCGGCGTAGGCAATCACCTCGGCGCGAATGAAACCGCGCTCGAAATCGGTGTGGATCACCCCGGCCGCCTGCGGCGCAGTGGTGCCAACCGAAACGGTCCACGCGCGCACTTCCTTCGGCCCCGCGGTGAAGAAGGTCTGCAGCCCGAGCAGTGCGTATCCGCTGCGAATCAGGCGGTTCAAGCCCGGTTCCTGCAGTCCCATGTCAGTGAGGAAAATGCGTTTGTCCTCGTCAGGAAGATCGGCGATCTGCGCTTCCAGGGCCGCGCAAATCGGCACGACAGGCGCGCCTTCCTTCCTCGCGTATTCCTCGACCCGCACAAGCAATGGATTCCCGGCGAATCCGCGCTCAGCGACATTGGCGACGTACATCGCAGGTTTTGAGGTCATCAGGAACAAGGGTTTCAGCACCGCCTGCTCTTCCTTCGAGAGCTGAACGCCGCGCGCGGGGCGCGCTTCATCTAGCGCCGGGCGCACCTTGTCGAGCACGGCGACAATGCGCTGCGCTTCCTTGTCGCCGCCGGTCTTGGCGACTTTCCCGTAGCGTGCATAGGTCTTTTCCACCGTGGCAAGATCGGCGAGAGCGAGCTCGGTGTGGATCGTTTCGATGTCGGAAACCGGATCGACCTTGCCCGCGACATGGACGACATTCTCGTCCTCGAAGCACCGGACCACGTGCGCGATCGCGTCGCATTCCCGGATATTGGCGAGAAACTGGTTGCCCAGGCCTTCGCCTTTCGACGCGCCCGCCACCAGTCCGGCAATGTCGACGAATTCGACTGCCGCGGCGACGACTTTCTGGGGCTTGGCGATCGCGGCGATCTCGGCAAGGCGCGGATCGGGGACTTCGACGATGCCTATGTTGGGGTCGATGGTGCAGAACGGATAGTTCTCCGCTGCGATCCCCGCCTTGGTGAGGGCGTTGAACAGAGTCGATTTCCCCACATTGGGCAGCCCGACGATGCCGCATTTCAACGACATCAGGATTTGGTGTGCAGCTTGAGCATCGCCGCTTCGAGTTCGCCTTCGATCAACAGTCCGGAGACTTCCATGCAGCGAGCGAGCGCCGCCTCGATCAGTTCGCGCTCAGCCGCCCTAGGCGAGTTGAGAACGTAGTCGGCGACGAGACTCTTGTCCCCCGGATGACCTATGCCGATGCGCAGCCGCCAGAATCCCTGGCTGCCGAGCTGCGCGGCGATATCCTTCAATCCGTTGTGGCCGGCGACACCACCGCCAAGTTTCAGCTTCGCCATCCCCGGCGGAAAATCGAGCTCGTCATGCACAACCAAGACTTCCTGAGGCTGGATCTTGTAGAAGCGTGCGAGCGCGCCGACCGACTTGCCCGAGAGGTTCATGTAAGTCTGCGGTAACAACAGCCACAGCTCGCCGGAGGGCCGTGCGAGCTTTCCGAGCAAGCAGTGATACTTGACGACCGACTTCAGCTCGATGCGCTGCCCTGCGGCGAAGTGCGACACGAACCAGAAACCGACGTTGTGTCGGTCCTTTTCGTGCTTCCTGCCCGGATTGCCGAGGCCAGCGATCAGTCTTAGAGAATGCATGGACAAAAAAGGGCGCGGTGACCGCGCCCTTTCCCGAAACGGAAGCAGGCCCTATTTCTTTTCGCCCTTCTCCCCTTTGCCGCCCTTGCCCCCTTTTTCCTCGGCACCAGGAGCAGCGGGTTCCGGCGCCTTTTGCTTCACGGTTGGAACGTCGGCTGCGGCGGGAACGGCCTCCGCTGCAGGTGCGAGGGCGCCCTCGACCCCGACAGCCGCAGCGGCGGCGGCAGCGGCTTCTTCCTCGGCGATCGCCGCCCTCGGGATTTGCGCCGAGGCAACGGTTGGATTCGCCTTGCCTTTTAGCGCAGATTCCACACCCTTGGGCAGTTTGAGGTCGCGCACGTGTATGGAGTGTCCGATCGAGAGCCCCGACAAGTCCACCTCGACAAACTCGGGCAGATCAGCGGGCAGGCAACGGATGTCGATTTCATTCAGAACGTGAGTGATCAGTCCGCCCTGTTCCTTGATCGCCGGAGAGTTCTCCGCCTTGACAAAGTGCAGCGGCACGTTGATGTGGATTTTCTCGTCGGCCGAGACGCGCTGAAAATCGATGTGCTGCACTTCCGTCTTGAACGGATGCATGTTCACCGCGCGCAGCAGCACCTGTTCCTTCTTGTCGTCCAGCGCGAGCGTCAGGATCGAGGCATGAAATTTTTCGTTGCGAAGGTGGTGGTACAGTGGATTGTGATCGAGCTCGATGGAGACCGCAGGCTTCTTGCCCCCGTACACGATCCCCGGAACCTTTCCGCTGTGGCGCAGGCGGCGGCTCGCACCCGTTCCCTGCAGTTTGCGCGTTTGCGCGATGACTTCGATTGCCATGTTTCACTCCTAAAGTAAGGCGACACCCGCGACCTGATGAAGCCGTGAAAAAAATATCTCTATTCCATGAACAACGAACTGACCGAATCCTCGTTGCTGATGCGCAGAATCGTCTCCGCTAACAGGCCCGCCACCGACAACACGCGGATTTTCTTGCACGCCTGCCCGGCCTTGGAGAGCGGGATCGAATCGGTCACCACCAGCTCGTCCAGCTCCGACTCGGCGATGCGCTCCACCGCCCCGCCCGAGAGCACCGCGTGGGTGCAATACGCTACCACCCGGATCGCCCCTTCCTCTTTCAGCGCCTGCGCCGCCTTGCACAGGGTGTTGGCCGTGTCGACCATGTCGTCCATGATGACGCAGTTGCGGCCCTTCACATCGCCGATCACGTTCATCACTTCCGACACGTTCGGTTGCGGCCTGCGCTTGTCGATGATCGCCAGGTCCGACTCCAGGCGCTTCGCCAACGCTCGCGCCCGCACGACACCTCCCACGTCCGGCGACACCACCAGCAGGTTCTCGTACTGGTGCTTCCATACGTCGCCGAGCAGCACCGGCGTCGCGTAGATATTGTCCACCGGCACGTCAAAAAAACCCTGGATCTGGTCGGCATGCAGATCCATCGTCAAGACCCTGTCTACGCCCGCCGCCTGAAGCATGTTCGCGGCCACTTTCGCGCTGATCGCTACCCGAGCCGAGCGCGGGCGCCGGTCTTGGCGCGCGTAGCCCATATACGGTAGGGCCGCGGTCACGCGGGCCGCCGAGGCTCTCTTCAGCGCATCGACGATCAGCAGCACTTCCATCAGGCTGTCGTTCGCCGGCGCGCAGGTGGACTGCAACACGAAGCAGTCTTTCCCGCGCACGTTTTCCAGCAACTCCACCATGATCTCGCCGTCGGAGAACTTCCCCACGGTGGCGTGACCGAGCGGGATGTTCAGGCGCCGTACCACCGCGTGCGCAAGCAGCGGGTTGGCGTTCCCGGTGAAAACCATCAGGCTTTCGTAGGCCATGCGTGTCGGACCAGGGGCTGGGGGTTAGGGGCTGAGGACTAGTTTTCTTCCGAAACCGCTTCCTAACCCCCAGTCCCTAGCCTCCAGTCCCCGACTTTCGTTGGCTGGGGAGGAAGGATTCGAACCCTCGCATGGCGGAATCAAAATCCGCTGCCTTAACCAGCTTGGCGACTCCCCAGGCGCTAACCTTCGTCCAAGAGCGCCGCGAGCGGATGGCGATCCAGCCCCCGCACGGCGAAGCCACGCATCTCCGCGGGCATCCTGGACAGGACCGAGCGCGCTTCGCGTTCGGCCGCAAATTCTGCAAATACACAGGCACCTGAACCGCTCATGCGCGCATCTCCGAATTGCCTGAGCCATTCGAGATGCGCCGCCACTTCAGCATGGCGCCGGCAGACGACCGGCTCAAGATCGTTCCTTCCAAAACCGGCCGAAAAGCTTGATATTTTGATGGTTTTGGAATTTCGTGTCAATTCAGGCTCGGCGAAAATCGCGCTTGTCGCCACCGAAACCACCGGCGCCAGCACGACGTACCATGCCGGCGGCAAGTCGAGTGGTGCGAGCCGCTCGCCGATGCCCTCGGCGAATGCGTTGCCTCCAAAAAGAAAGAACGGAACATCCGCCCCGAGCGAGAGCGCCAGTGACGCGAGCTTGTCCTGCGGCAGATTGAGCCTCCAGAGCCGATTCAGGACTGCAAGCGTGGTTGCGCAATCGGAGCTTCCTCCGCCCAGTCCGCCGCCAATCGGTATGTTTTTCTCGATTTCGATGTTGACGCCCTGCTTCGAACCGACCGCCTCTCTCAGAAGGCGCGCCGCGCGTATCGCGAGTTCATCGGCCTCGGAGATGCCGGGCAGCGGCCGGGAAAGCCTCACCTCCTCGTCGGTGCGAGGTGAAAAGCGCAACCAGTCGCAGCGCTCGATCAGCCGAAACGCGGTCTGCAGCAGGTGATACCCGTCAGAACGCCGCCCGACGACGTGCAGGAATAGATTCAGTTTCGCCGGCGCCGGATAGCGCCGCTCCCAGGGAGCTAGTCTGTCCATCGATCCACGATCAAGCGGATTTCGAGATCTTCGCGCGATATGCGCAGGCGAAACGGCCTGCCTCCCCGAAATTCCTCATAGGCGACGTGCCAGCCGTCCTGCCGCAGCTCGAGATCCCGGCCCGCCTCGCCGCGTATTTCGGCCGGCCGATCCGGGCTGGCGCGTCCCCGCACCCAGTCCGGCAACCCCGCAAGCGGCAGCCGCCAGCCGAGCGCCTGCTCGGTCAGGCTTTCGGCGTCGGAGGCGCGGTACAGCTTGTTGTCACCGGTAACCAGGCGGTATTCGTCGCGCTCCCGGTTGATGCGCGCGATGCCTTGGCCGAGGGGCGATGTGATCAGTAGCTCGTCGGCGTCAACCGAATGCCGCCAGAAGATCTGGCCGGACGCCGCCTCCTTTGAGTGGCGGATCGCAACGCGACCGGAAAGCTCGAACCCGCCCGGAGAAGGGGGCGACGGCTCGGGTAAGGCCACGCATGCCGCAAGGAACGTCGCAGCTGCGAAACCGAGCGCAAAGCGCACCACGAAAAATCAGCGCTTCAGGCGCTTGATGGTATTGACAAGCGTCTCGTTGTCCGGACTCGCCCGGTTTGCGTCATTCCAGACGCGCTCGGCTTCATCGCGCTCGCCGAGCACCCAGAGCACTTCGCCGAGGTGGGCCGCGATTTCCGGATCGGGCCGGCCGGCGAACGCCCGCCGCAGATAGCCGAGCGCATCCCTGTGATTGCCCATCCGGTACAGCACCCAGCCCATGCTGTCGATGATGAAGGAATCATCGGGGGCGAGCTTGAGCGCTTTTTCGATAAGCTCTCGCGCCTCGGGAAGGCGCAGATTGCGGTCGGCGAAGGAGTAGCCGAGCGCGTTATAGGCGTGAGCGTGCTCGGGGCGTATCTCGATCAGCTTGCGAAGCGACTCCTCGAGAATGTCCACCCGCTCGATCTTCTCCGCGAGCATGGCGTAGTCGTAGAGCAGCTCGGGATTGTCCGGCATGCGGTCCAGAGCCTGCCCGACGAGGTCGAATGCGGCCTTGGGCTGGTTGGCTTCGCGCAGGAGCTGCGCCTCCGCGAGGATCAGCAGCACCCGCTGCTGGCTGTTCCTCGCTGCCGCCTGCTGCAGGCGATCGCGCGCAGCATCAAGCTTGTCCTGCCTGGCGAGCACTTGCGCGTAGCGGATCTGCGCCTGCACATATTGCTCACCCTCGCCCACCTCGCCGTACCAGCGCAGCGCCTCCGGAAGATTCTTCCGCTCCTCGGCGATCTGACCGAGATACATGCGCACGCCGTCCTTGTCGCGGTGCTGGCTGTCGAGCAAGCCCATCAGCGTGCTCTGCGCGGCGTCGTAATCCTTGAGCTGAAGTGAAAGCAGCGCCACCGCGAATCTCATGTCGGTGCTGTCCGGAACGCCGGTGACGAGCTTCTGGAATTCGGCACGAGCCTCGGTGAAGCGCTTTTGCGCCACGAGCGTGCGCGCGTAGGCGAGTCGCGTTTCGCGTGCGGCGGGATATCTCTGGAGAAAATCGGCCAGCACGGACGCCGCCTGATCGACCGAGACCTTCTGCAGCAGCTGCGCCTCGAGCAGGACCGCCGCTTCCCAATCCGGGCGCAGCTGTCCGGCCTTGCGGGCTTCTTCCAGCGCAGCCCGATCCTCCCCGGCGTTGGCCGCAGCTTGTGCGACAGCATAGTGCGCCTGCGGCAACGCGGGGTAGTCAGCAGCGAGGCTGCGCACGAGTTTCAGCGCAGCTTGCTTGTCCTGGGCGTTTGCGAGCGTCCGCGTAAGCTGCGTGAATCCGATCGCCGGATCCGTTCCCGGACTCGCCAGCAGTTTTTTGAGGTTGGGCAGGGCTTCGCCGTAGCGACCCACGGCAACCAGCAGACCGGATAGGGCCTGAAGCGCGCGCGTCGAGCCGGGTTCGGTCTCATGCCAGATGTTCGCGGCATCGATCGCGGTGTTGTTCATTCGCGCATAGAGCGCGATCTCGGTGGCGCGGCGCGCGATCCGGGGATCGCGCGTGCGCCTTGCAAGGTCAACGTAGGCCTGCGCCGAGAGCGCGGCGTTACCGCGCTGGCTGGCGATCTCGGCGATCAGGAATTCGTAGAGAAGGTTTCCCGTGAGTTCTTGCTTGGGAAGCAAGGCGCGGTCCACGGATTCGGCGGTCGCTCCCTGCAGCCCCTCCGCGTCCCCTGCGTCGGGCACTTCCTCTCCGGCGTCGGCCGGTTGCGGTGGATTCGCCGCACATCCTGAAAGCACGGCAAACGCCATTACCGCGAGGAGCCGCACGGCGCGCGCTCGTGTAGGCAGGAGGTTGACTGCATTTACCATGGTGGCCTTTGCTGTCATGACGGATTAGTTTAGGTATATTTCGAAGGCCCGACAAGGACAATGGGGTCCGCCGTGCCAGAGCTTCCCGAAGTCGAGATCACCCGCCGCGGCATTGAACCTTTCATTCTGGGCAAGACCATCACGGGCGTCGCGGTGCGCAACCCCAACTTGCGCTTGCGCGTGCAGCGGAACATCGCCCGTCTCATCGTCGGCCGGCTCGTGGAACGGGTTGCGCGGCGCGGAAAATATCTGCTGCTCGAATGCCAAGGAGGCTCGCTCATCGTCCACCTGGGCATGTCGGGAAGCCTGCGCGTCATCGAGCCGCAAGCACCTCCGCGAGAGCACGATCATCTGGACCTCGTTTTCGGCGGCACGGCCTTGCGCCTGCGCGATCCGCGCCGTTTCGGGATGGTGCTGTGGAACCGCGGCGACCCTTCCCGCCATCCGCTGCTCGCGCGCCTCGGCATCGAGCCGCTCGCCGAGCAGTTTTCCCCGGAATTTCTTCACAGGGCCACGCGCGGCCGCAATGTGTGCATCAAGCAGTTGCTGATGAACGCCAACGTCGTGGCCGGAATCGGAAACATCTACGCGAACGAAAGTCTGTTCAGGGCGGGTGTTCATCCGCGTACACGCGCCGGCCGGCTTTCTCGCGCGCGCTGCGAGCGGCTGGTCGCGGCCGTGAAGAACACGCTTCTTGCCGCACTCGCCGCGGGCGGGTCGAGCCTGCGCGACTTCGTGCACTCGGACGGCGCTTCAGGCTATTTTCAGCAGCACTATTACGTATACGACCGCGCAACGCTGCCTTGCCGGATCTGTGGCGCCGCGATACGGGTAGCGCGCCTGGGGCAGCGTTCCAGCTTCTACTGCGCGAGCTGCCAGAAGTAGTGCAGGGACCTATTTGCCTCGTTTTCCCACCTTCGAGGCGAGAGCGTTTGCCACCCGCGGATCCACGAACTTGTCCACCGCGCCTCCCAGAGTGGCGATTTCACGAACGATGGTCGCCGAGACGAACATGTACTGATCTCCGGGGGTCAGAAACAGAGTCTCGACGTCGGGATAGAGATTGCGGTTCATGCCCGCCATCTGAAACTCGAACTCGAAGTCCGACACTGCCCTCAGACCCCGCAGGATCACCCGCGCTTTCTCCTCGCGGATGAAATCCATGAGCAGGCCGCTGAAGGCTTCGACTCTCACGTTGTGAAGCGGCTTGAGCACTTCCCGCGCGAGGCGCAGGCGCTCCTCCAGCGTGAAAAAGGGTTGTTTCCCGCGGCTGTCCGCAACGCCGACCACGACTTCCTCGAAGAGCGTCGCGGCGCGCCGCACCAGATCCTCGTGGCCCCGCGTAATCGGATCAAACGTGCCCGGATACACCGCTTTGACCATCGGGCTCTCTCCCCAGAAGATGAAAATGCACTCTGCCCGCGCGGGCATGTTTCACAACAGCCCAACCGCCGGACGGCTCGATCACGGCGTCGCTCTCCACATATACGCGTCCGCCCTCGGCGAGAAGCCGGCTCACGAGGCCGAGCGCGGCGGCCTGCAAACCGAGACGATACGGCGGATCCACGAACACGACATCGAAGCGGGAGCGCGCGCCGCGGGCGAATTCTAGCGCATCGCCCCGCACGATAGTCGCATTCTCCGCGCCGAGCTTGGTCGCGTTCTCGCGTAGCGCGCGCAGCGCGGCAGCGTTCTTCTCGACCATGACGACCGAAGCCGCGCCGCGCGAAAGCGCCTCGAAACCGAGTGCGCCGCTGCCCGCGAAGAGATCCAGGCACGCTGCGCCGGCGAGACTCAGACCGAGCCAATTGAAGAGAGTCTCGCGCACGCGGTCCGGAGTCGGCCTCAGGTCCGCCTCATCGGGAAACTCGAGAATGCGGCTGCGCCAGACACCGCCGATGATCCGAACCGTGTTGGCTCTAGTCCGGCGCACCGACGACGACGATCGAGAGCTTCGCGGGATCTACGCGCCGCGTGAAAGCATCGCGGATCTGCGTCAGGGTCACGCTTTGGATGTGCTTGGGGTACTGGTCGAGCCAGTCGAGCGGCAGTCCGTAGAAGCCGATCGAGGCAGCCTGATCGAGGACCTTGCGGTTGGTGTCGAAGCGAAGCGCAAAACCGCCAGCCATGCTTTTCTTTGCTGCGCTCAGCTCGGCTGCCGTGGGGCCTCGCGCCACGAACTCCGCAACCAGCTTGAGAGTCCCCTCGAGCGCTTCGTCCGCCTGATCGCGCCGCGTCTGCAATCCAACCAAGAACGGACCTGCGCGTCCCAAAGGACGGAAGTAACTATAGACGCTGTAGGCGTAGCCCTGCCGGCTGCGCACTTCCTTGGTCAGCCGCGAGACGAATCCACCGCCTCCGAGAATGTGATTGCCGACCAGGAGCGGGAAGTAGTCCGGGTCGCCGTGGGACAAGGCCGCAAGACCGAGCAGCACATGGCTTTGAACGGATGGATGCGCTATTCGGACGGTCTCGCCTCGGGGCGAAGGCGCCACGGGGACGAAAGCGGAGTCTCCGCCCCGCGCGAGACGCGAAGTCAGCTCTTCGGCGAGCGCGCGAGCCGCGTCACGGTCCAGGTCACCGACGATAGTCACCACTGCGCGGGTGGAACGGTAATGGGACCGATAATGGCGCTCCACGTCCTCCCGCGTGATCGCCGCCAGAGTCTCCGGGCTTGCACTATAGCCGTAAGGATGAACCGGATAAATGAGCTCGTACAAACGCTTTTCAGCGACGCGATCGGGTTGCGTCTCGGCTTCCCGGGCGTTCGCCACGGCACGCGCTTTCTCGCGCTCGAAGGCCTCGCTCGGGAACAGCGGCGATTGCAGCATATCGGCGAGCGTTTCCGTAGCTTTTTTTCGTTCTGCCTCCGAAGACAGGATTCTCAGCGAATACCCGGCGCGATCCAAATCGAAATTACCTCGCAATTCGCCACCCGCGTCGGCGATGCGGCGGCCCGCCTCGGTCTCGGAGTAACGCGACGAGCCCGCCTTGAGCATCGCAAGAGCAAGCCGCCCAAGTCCCGCCCGTTCGCGGGGATCGTAGGCGCCGCCCGCGGAGAACTCGACAGCAACGTCGAGGATGGGCAGCGCCCGGCTTTCGACAAAGTACACGCGGGCCCCCGACGGAGCGACCCAGTGCTCGATTCTTACTCGCGCCTCGGCCGGCGGAGAAAGCGTCAGGATCAGACACAGCCACGGGATATGCCGGGAGAACCGCTGCAACGAACCCCGGTGGTTCTTACGCACCTGCGGCAGGACGGAGTCCTTGAAACGCACGCTCAATGCCTTGCCGCCGGTGCAGCGGCGCCCGGCGCGCGAGCAGGCAGGGGCTGCGGATCTAGCAGGGCCACGGTCAGCCCGTCATCGATGAGATACTTGGCTGCCACGGTTCGGATCTGCTCGGCGGTGATCGCCTTGAGCCGTTCCGGAATGCGCGCTGCGTCGCGAAATGAAAGGCCGCTCGACTCCAGCATCCCGAGCTCGAGGGCCTGAGCGAAAAATGAATCACGCTTGTAGATCGTTTGCGCGATCTGCTGCACTTTGGCCCGCTCCAACTCCTCGGGAGATACGCCTTCGGCGGCGACACGGGCGACGATCTCTCGAAGGTTTGTCTCGAGATCGAGGCCGTTTCTCCCCTGCGCGGCGGCGGCGTACAGGAACAGCATTCCGGGTCCGCGCGAGATCATGTCGTACTCGGCCCCGACAGAGGTCGCCACGCGGCGCTCGCGGACGAGGATCTGGTGGAGCCGCGCCGTGTCGCTGCCGCCGAGCAATTCGGCAAGAAGCGAAATCGCGAACGGTTCCCACTCGTTCGCAGGGTCGCGGAGGGCCGGCGCCTTGTAGGCCAGGCGCACGTACGGCAGCTCCGCCGGCGCTTTGACGATGACCCGCTTCATACCACGCTGGGCCGGCTCGGCGAGAACTTTGCGCGAAGGGATCGACTTGCGTGCGAGCGCGCCGTAGTAGCGGCGGGCCCAGCCGAGCACCTGCTCCGGCTTGACGTCACCGACGACGACGACGACGGCGTTGTTGGGCGCGTACCATCGCCTGTACCACGCCGACGCATCCTTCCAGCTCATGCTCTGGAGATCCGGCATCCACCCGATCACCGGCCATTTATAGGGGTGCGCGGCGAACGCGGTGGCGAGGAGCGTCTCGTAAAGCAGCCAACGCGGCTGGTCCTCGTAGCGCCAGCGTCGTTCTTCCATGACGACCTTGATCTCCCGCGCGAACTCCTCGGGGCGGATCACGAGATTGACCATGCGATCAGCCTCGAGACGCATCATCAAGGGCAAGCGGTCGCGGTGAACCTGCTGGTGATACGCCGTGTAATCGGTGGAAGTAAAGGCGTTCTCGCGCCCCCCCGCCTCGGCGACGACGCGCGAGAATTCCTCCGGACCGAGACTCCGGGTTCCCTTGAACATCATGTGCTCGAGCACGTGCGCGACCCCGGTCGTACCCGGCGCTTCGTCCATGCTTCCTGCTCGGTACCACACCTGATGCACGACGGTGGGGGCGCGATGGTCTTCCTTGACGATCAGGCGCAGCCCGTTTGGAAGATCGAATTCGCGCGGATTCGCCGCCACCGCCGCGGCGAACGCCAGCGCGGCTGCGAAGAAAAGGGGGCGTACGGGAACCATTACCGCGGATGCTAGAATCCAGCGCTATTCTATAGCGGTTTTTCGCGATCTCGTTTTTCTTTCGGAACCCATGCTCGAACTGTTCTCCAAGAATGCCGGCGCTCAGGATTCCTGGTCCGCCGGGCTCAAGGTCGGGCTCACAAGAACGCGCTCGCGGCTCTCCGGGCTTTTCCGCGGCCGAACCATCGATCCGGTGCTGTTCGAGGAACTCGAAACCGTATTGCTCGCGAGCGACGCCGGGGTCGACGCAACGCGATTCCTCCTCGCCGGCTTGCGCGAGCGCGCCAGTCGCGTCGAGACTGTGGAGAAACTGAGATCCGAATTGCAGGCGATGCTCGTCGAAATGCTCGCGCCGCTGGAGCAACCCCTGGATTTCGAGGGCAAGAAGCCCCGCGTCATCATGCTTGCCGGAGTGAACGGCGCGGGAAAGACCACTACGGTTGGCAAGCTCGCGAGGTACTTCCAGAATCATGGTCTTTCGGTGCTGCTCGCGGCGGGCGACACTTTTCGCGCGGCGGCGCGCGAGCAGCTCGCCGCATGGGGCGAGAAAATCGGCGCGCCGGTCGTTGCACAATCGGGCGGCGATCCAGGATCGGTGGCGTTCGACGCCGTGTCCGCGGCGCGCGCGCGCGGACTCGACGTCGTCATCGCCGACACGGCCGGCCGCCTGCCGACGCAGTTGCATCTCATGGAGGAGGCCAAAAAGATCAAGCGCGTCATCGCCAAGGCCGAAGCCGGCGCTCCCCACGAAGTATGGCTCGTGCTCGACGCGAACGTCGGCCAGAACGCTCTTACCCAAGTGAGGGCATTCGATGAAGCTCTCGGTCTCACGGGGCTCATTCTCACCAAGCTCGACGGCAGCGCCAAGGGCGGCGTGCTCTGCGCCATCGCGCTTTCAAGAGGGCCCCAGCTGCGACCCCTGCCGCTCCGATTCCTGGGCGTCGGCGAGGGGATAGACGATCTGCGCCCTTTCGCCGCGCGCGAGTTCGTCTCGGCCCTGCTCGACTAGACCGTCGGCGTGGCGATCATCTCGTTCAGCCAGGTCAGCAAGCGTTACCCGGGCGGATTCGAGGCGCTCAAGGCGGTCACCTTCGCCGTCGATTCCGGCGAGATGCTGTTCCTCACTGGCCACTCCGGGGCCGGCAAGACGACGCTCCTCAAGCTGATCGCTGCGATCGAGCGCGCCAACGGCGGCACGGTGCTCGTCAACGGCCAGAACGTGTCCGCCATGCGCCCCGCCGCGATCCCCTATTTGCGGCGCAATCTGGGCCTTGTATTTCAGGGGCAGAAGCTGCTCCGCGATAGGAGCGTTTTCGACAACGTCATGCTGCCGCTTATCGTCACCGGACAGCCCTATCGCGAAGCCGCGCGGCGTGCGCGCGCCGCGCTCGACAAGGTGGGGCTGCTCCAGCTGGAAAAGGCGAACCCGGTCACTCTCTCGGGCGGCGAGCAGCAGCGCGTGTGCGTCGCTCGCGCCGTGGTGAATCGACCCGCCATTGTGCTCGCCGACGAACCTACCGCCAGTCTGGATACCGCCTACGCGGACGAAATCATGGAGATGTTCAACGCCTTCAACCAGGTCGGGGTCACCGTGCTGGTCGCCACCCATGACCGGCAATTGATCGAAAAGTGGCGCAAGCGCGTCCTTACGCTCGACCACGGGAAGCTTCAATGAGGGCTTGGCTGCAGCACCATGCCCTGAGCCTCGCGCACACGCTCGCGCGTTTGGCACATTCACCCTTCGCAACCACGCTCAACGTCGTGGCGATCGGGGTCGCGCTCGCACTGCCGCTCGGGGCCTACTGCGTGCTCGGCAACCTGGCGCTGGTCTCCGGCAGGGTTTCGGTGGATCCTCAGCTCTCGATTTTTCTTGCCAGGGACGCCGGGAAGGCCGATATCGCCGCTGTCGAGGCGCGGCTAAAGGGCGCCGAGGGCGTGCGCGCCGTGCGATTCGTCTCGCGCGACGCGGCGCTCGCACAGCTCAGCCGCACCGCCGGAATAGAAGGAGCGATCACCGGCCTGCGCCAGAATCCGCTGCCGGATGCCTTCGTGGTCACGCTTTCTTCGACCGATAACACGCTCGCAGACCGGCTCGAACTGGAGTTCAGGTCGCTTCCCAAGGTCGATCGCGTTCTGGCGGATGCGGCATGGGTGAGGCGCTTGGATGCGCTGCTGCGCCTTTCGCGGACCGCGGTTGTCGTGCTCTCGGTGCTGCTCGGCCTCTCCCTCGTTGCGGTGACCTTCAACACGATCCGACTGCAAATCCTCACTCAACGCGACGAGATCGAGCTGTGTCGCCTGATTGGAGCAACTCACGCCTACATCCGCCGACCCTTCTTCTATCTCGGGTCGCTGCTTGGCCTGCTCGGAGGGCTTGCTGCCCTGGCGATCGTGTTGGCGACGCTCGCGATCCTAAATCGCGATTTCGTCCAGCTCACGCTGCTCTATGGCTCGACCCTGAGTCTGCGGTTCCCCGACCTGCGCGAAATGCTCACGGCCCTCGCGCTTTCGGTTATCTTAGGCTGGTTCGGCGCCTATCTTTCAGTAAGCAGGCACTTACTTTCGACGTACCGAGGCGAGCTCTAGAGGTTTCCGCGACCCGGTCCGAGGCTGGAACCCCACCCCCTCTTAGCACTCTAAGCTTCGGAGTGCTAAACTATTTTGAACGTGTGATGGCGTTGGAGCGGACAGAGGTAGGGTGTGCCATTCGACCCAAAACACCAAAGCTGGGAGAACTTATGAGTCATGCAATGAGTTTGCCGGTACCCGTTGGAAGCTTGGAGAGCTACATCCAGGCGGTCAATCGCTTTCCTCTTCTGTCTGCCGAAGAAGAGCAGAGGTTCGCGCGCAAGTTCAGATCCGAGGATGACGTCGAAGCTGCGCGCCAGCTGGTGCTCTCGCACTTACGTCTGGTGGTCGCCATCGCCCGCGGCTACATGGGTTACGGCCTGCCGCAAGGAGACTTGATCCAGGAAGGCAACATCGGACTGATGAAGGCGGTCCGGCGCTTCGATCCCGAGCGCGGAGTGCGGCTCGTGTCGTTCGCGATCCACTGGATCCGCGCCGAAATCCACGAGTTTGTCCTGCGCAACTGGCGCATGGTGAAAATCGCCACCACCAAGGCGCAGCGAAAGCTCTTCTTCAATCTGCGCAGCATGAAGCCTTCGCTCAATCCGCTGACGCGCGCCGAAGTCAGTTCGATCGCCAAGCAGCTTCGCGTCAAGCCCGAGGAGGTCTCCGCCATGGAAATGCGGCTCGCGGGCCAGGAAATCGCTCTCGAGCCCGCCGGCGACGAGGACGATACGTATGCGCCGATCGCCTACCTTACCGACCGTTCCCCGGAGCCTCCGGAAGTGCTCGAGGCGAAACAGGACGAGAAACTGAAGGCGCGCGGTCTGGAAGCCGCTTTGGAGAGTCTGGATGCACGCAGCCGTCGCATCATAGAAGCGCGCTGGCTGCGCGAAAAGGACGTGGCGACGCTGCACGAGCTCGCCGACGAGTTCAAGGTCTCCGCCGAACGCATTCGCCAGATCGAAGAAAAAGCGCTGGCGAAAATGAAAGGGGCCATGGCCACGGCGTAGTCTTCCGCCGCAGGGCGTTCCCGACAAAGCCGCGGCGAACCCGCGGCTTTGTCATTTCCCGGTGAACACGACGAAGCGGTTCCGACCCTGCTGTTTCGCTTGGTAGAGCGCCCGGTCCGCGCGCTGTATCAAGTCTTCCGGGGGACTCTCCTTTTCGGGGGTCAGTGAGACGACACCCTGGCTCAACGTGACACTCTTGCTGACAGTCGAGCGTGCGTGCGGGATGGCAAGGCTGTCGATCACCCGAGACACTGATTGCGCCACATCGACGGCACCGTCCAGGTCGGTTCCGGGCAGGACCATCGCAAACTCCTCTCCGCCGTAGCGGGCGGCGAGATCAGCCGGACGCCGCCCCGCGGAGCTCAGCGCCGCCGCCACTCGCCGCAGACAGTCGTCGCCCGCCTGATGCCCGTAGCAGTCGTTGAAGGGCTTGAATTGATCGACGTCGGACAGGATCAACGACAGCGGCTGGTGCTCGCGCGCCGCGCGCCGCAGTTCCGTCGACAAGTAACCGTCAAAATACCGCCGATTCGCGATTCCGGTCAGCCCGTCCTGATGCGACAGCTTTTCCAGCTCGCGATTGGCCGCAGCAAGGTCGCGCGACATCTCGAGCTGCTTGCCGTGCATGGCATCGAGTCGCTGCAGCGCCCGGATCTTCGCGTTGAGGACGACGAAGCTCACCGGCTTTACGAGGTAGTCGTCACCACCCGACTCGATTGCCCGTTCCAGGTCCTGATCGTCTTCCCTGGAGCTGAGAAAGATGATCGGCACCCACTCGTCGGTACCGGTCGCGCGCATGCGCCGCGCCGCTTCGTATCCGTCCATCACTGGCATCACCACGTCGATGAGCACGAGATCCGGCCGATCCTGCTGGTACATCTGCAACCCTTTTTTCCCGTCGTCCGCCTCGACCACGGAGTGGTTCATGCGATCGAGCAGGCTCTTCAGCGCCGCGCGGCTCGTGGGTGAATCGTCGACGATCAGAATCTTCATTGTTTCCGTGATCTGCAGCCGTTCTGAGAAACCCTGTTCAGCCGGACGTTCGCAGCAGGGTCCTGATATCTGCGTCGAGGTTGGCCGCGCTGCCGTGCCGGGCGAAAAGCCGCAGCCGCCCCTGCGGATCGAAGATATAGCTGCCGGCCGTGTGGTCCACAGTGTAGCTGTCCGGTGTTTTTCCCGGCGCCTTTTGATAGAACACCCTGAAGTCCTTCGCCACTCTTGCAGTCGCGGCCATATCCCCGTACAACCCGAGAAAGCTCTGATCGAAGGCTGGGACGTAGTCCGCGAGGAGCTTCTGCGTGTCGCGCTCGGGATCGACGGTGACGAACAGGACTTGCAGGCGCTTTCCGTCCTCACCCAACTGTTCCTTGACCGCCTTGAGCTCCGCGAGGGTTGTGGGACACACGTCGGGGCAGCGGGTGAAGCCGAAGAACATCACGACCACCTTGCCGCGGAAATCGGCCAGCGTACGCGGCTTGCCGGTGTGATCGGTAAGCGCGAAGTCCTTGCCGTAATCGGCGCCGGTGATATCGGCGTTCTTGAACCCGGGGCCGGAGCCGCTGCAACCGGAGAGCGCGAGCGTCAGTACGACAAAAACAACGCCGAGCAGGGTTTTCATGGGGACGCTCTCAAGAATAGTGGTCGACCAGAAGAGCGGCGAAAAGGAGCGCGAGATACACGATCGAGTAGCGAAAGGTGCGCCGCGCCAGCGCGTCGCTGTAGCTTATGTACAACCGCACCGCATAGGCGACAAAAACGCCGTTGAGCACCAGCGCTGCGGCGAGATAGATCCACCCGCTCATGCCGTAGGCGAAAGGCAATAGCGCGCACGCAAGCAGTATCAGCGCGTAGAGCAGAACGTACAGCCGGGTGAAGCGATGGCCATGCGTGACAGGCAGCATGGGCAGGCCGGCTTTCGCGAAATCCTCCGTGCGATAGAGCGCCAGCGCCCAGAAGTGCGGCGGAGTCCAGGCGAAAATGATGAGGAACAGGAGCATCGCTTCGGGCGCGACCTCCCCCGTGACTGCGGCCCAGCCGAGCACCGGCGGCATCGCGCCGGAGGCCCCGCCGATCACGATGTTCTGGGGCGTCATCGGCTTGAGCAGGACCGTATAGACGACGGCATAACCGATAAAAGTGCCGAAGGTGAGCCACATCGTGAGCGGATTGACCATCGCATAGAGGATCGAGAGCCCGAGGCCGCCGACGACGCTCGCGAAGGCGAGAGTCTGCATAGAAGTCAGCTCGCCGCGGGGCAAGGGTCTTCTGCTCGTGCGCGTCATGACCGCGTCGATCTTCTGCTCCACCAGGCAGTTCACCGCGGCTGCGGCGCCTGCGACCAGCCAGATACCGAGCGTCGCGGCGAGCAACAAGCTCGGGGGGACCATGCCTGGCGTCGAGAGGAACATGCCGATCACTGCGCAGAACACGATCAGCGACACGACCCTCGGCTTGGTGAGGCTCAGGAAATGACGCAGACGGAAGCCGGTAGCGGTTGACGCGAGCTGCATAGGGGAAAAGTCTATCACGCTTGGCGCGCGACTTTATCCGATACGCGATGCTTTCAGCAGCCGCGCGAGGTCTTTTACGATCCGCCGCGGGTCCGGATCGCGAGGGAAACGCAGCATTAGGTTGCCCAGGGGATCGACGACATAGATGTGATCGGTCCTGCTCCGCAACGCCGGAAATTCGGCGAGGTTAGCGTTCTCATCGGCGCGCACAATCAGCGTGCCCTCGAACTCACGCACGAGCGCGCCATCGGGCGCGGCAGGATCCGTGAGAAGCCATACGCGTTCAATACGGCCCATCGCCTTTCCCTGCGCGAGACGCGCCTGGCGCATGTACAGGAGCTTCTGCCGGCAGCCTTCGCCGCATGCACCCGAGTCGATCTGCAGCATCACCCATTTCCCGCGCAACTGCGAAAGCCGGAACGGCCTTCCGTCCAGGAACTGCAACTCGGAATCGCGAAGCCGGCGTGGTTCTATCAGCTCCCCGTAGTTCGCACGCGACTCCGGCTGCCACACGAAATACGCGAGCCAGGCCGCAACTGTGGGCACCGCGCACAGCGCGAGAATCAGAAGAGCGACGCGCCTGCCTCGGCTTCGCCGCGCCTCAGCCGCTGCCGGATCCGGTGCGTCTGAGATTGAGGATGACATAGAGGACCGCTGCAAGCGCCGCGAATGAATACCATTGAAGCGCGTAGCTCCGATGCCGCTCGACGCCTGCGTCGGGGCGTTCCCTCACGCGCTCGAGCCCGTCCTGGGCGTCGCTGGTCTGCTCGATCACGAAAGGTTGCAGCTTGAGGGCAAGCCGCTCTTGCTCGCGTCCGATGACAAGGTTCTGCCGCCGGGCGCCGCTTGATTCCTCAGGAGCGAGTTCGAGGAAGCGGCGGCTGGGCGTCATGGCAGTGCCTTCGATGACCAGCAAAGCTTCGGGCGTCGGTACAGTCGGGAGCCGGGAGCGGTCGCCCGCCGCGATCCAGCCGCGGTCCACGAGAACGTGCATGTCGCCGCCCTCGATCGCAAGCGGCGTGAGCACACGATAGCCGGCGACACCGCGTAACACCTTGTTGTCGATGAAGAGAGTAGCGCGCGCAATGAGTCGCCCTCGCGCGCTGACCCGCCGCCGCTCGAAACCCGCGGCATCCACCGGCGCCGAGGGCACCAAAAGCGCGGCCTCACGCATCGCTTCATCGAGCTTGCGCGCGGCCTCGGTTTTCTCCTCGGCGCGGCGCGTCTGCCAGTTCCCGAGGAAAAGAGTGAGGACTACGAACGCGACCGCTGCAATGCTGGGAGCAAGGCCCGGGCGGAAGCGCAGGCTACCGATTCTTATGCCGCGAATCATGCTGACAGGCTACTGAACAAGGGGGTGGCGCCCTTGCCGACCCGGCGCGTTATTGGAGTACACTCGACGCTGTTTGTTTCGGCACGCCCCGCGTGAAAATCGTCGTCATCCTGGTATTCATCGCGATCCTGGCGAGTCTCGGCTCTGCGCTGTTCTTCCTGGTAACCGACCGCGGGCAATCCAAACGCACGGTCAAGGCGCTCGCATGGCGAGTCGGCTTGTCGCTTACCCTGTTCCTGCTGCTCATGGCCAGCTACTACCTGGGCCTCATCCCCGGCAAGATTTCGTAGGGCGGCAACCCCCGCCGCCCCGGCTGCGCGGTGCGCCGTCGTCCTCTAGAGCCAGTACACGAAGATGAAAAGCCCGAGCCACACCACATCGACGAAGTGCCAATACCACGCGACCGCCTCGAACGCGAAATGCTGCTCGGGCTTGAAGTGCCCTGCAAGGCAGCGGAAGAGGATCACACTGAGCATCAGTGCGCCGAGCGTAACGTGAAACCCGTGGAAGCCGGTCAGCATGAAGAACGTCGAGCCGTAGATTCCGGTGGTGAGCTTCAGGTTGAGATCGGAGTAAGCGTGAACGTATTCGTAGACCTGGAAACCGAGGAAGCTTAGGCCCAGCGCGATCGTGAAGAACATGAACAACGCGAGCTGCCCACGTTTGTTCTCCTTGAGCGCCCAGTGGGCGATCGTCACCGTCACCCCCGAAGAAAGCAGCAGCAGGGTATTGATCGCCGGGATCCCCCAGGCCGCCATCGGCGTAAAGGGGTCCTTGAAGTCCGGCCCCGCCGAAGGCCATTGAACGGCAAAATCCGGCCAGAGCAGCCTGTTGTCTATGCTGCCCAAATCGGGCACCGAAAGCTGCCGCGCGTAGTAGAGCGCGCCGAAAAAGGCGGCGAAGAACATCACCTCGGAGAAAATGAACCAGCTCATACCCCAGCGGAACGACACGTCCTCCCAGCGGCCATACTTGCCGCCCTCGGACTCGCTGATCACGTCGCCGAACCAGCGCACGATCATGAAGGCGAGAATGGCGAGCCCGACAAACACGATGTAGCGCCCGGGTTCCCAGCCGTTGAACCAGCTCGCGGCACCAGCCGCCATGCAAAGCAGCGCCGCCGATCCGAAAATCATCCAATAGGACGGCTGTGGAACGTAGTAGTGCTGAGCGTGATCGCTCATCGTGCTCTCCTCTCTCACGCGGCTCTGCTGATGATGAATCTCACCAGCAGCGCCAGGCTCAATACAAATAGTGCGGCGCCGATAAGGCCTGCGACGATGACATGCGCCGGTTTCAGTTGCGCCACGTCCGACTCGTGCTCGGCGCGCTTCCTGATGCCGAGAAACGACCAGAACACCGCCTTGGCGACCTGCAGCGGCGATGCTGTTTTCGGCGCCTGGCCGTCGGTCATCGCACTCAACTGCGGCCGCCGCGCGCGCCGTCTACCTCGAAGAAGGTGTAAGAAAGCGTGACCGTGTTCAGTTCGGCGGGCAATTTCGAATCGATCACGAATACCACGGGCATTCTGCGTACCTCGCCCGGCGCGAGCGTTTGTTGCTGGAAGCAAAAGCATTCCATCTTCTTGAAGTAGAGCGCGGCCTGCTGCGGCCCGAAGCTCGGAACGGCTTGCCCGGTCACCGGACGGTCGAGCGTGTTCCTCACCTCGTACTCCACCTGCGTGACCTCCCCGGGGTGCACCGACACGTTTGACTGCAGCGGCTTGAAGGTCCAGGGCAGGCGCTGCGTGTTGGAATCGAACTCGACCGACACCCAGCGCGAGGAATCGATCTGCGTGTTCGCCGCGACCTCGTCCGGCTGGAAGACATTGCGGATTCCGGTCACTTCGCAGATCTTTTCGTAGAACGGCACTAGGGCGAAGCCGAAGCCGAACATCATGGCGGTAACGATCAGCAGCTTTTTCATGAGCCGCCGGTTGGCGAAGGCGAGGTTTCCGACGACCTGGGTCATTTGAGCAGCACGTACTTGAGCATGATTCCGACGAAGAACACCAACGCAATCGAGGCGAGCACCAGCGCCGTCACGCGGTTGTGGGTTCGGTGCCCGCGGTCGAGCATCATTTCACCACAGGTTGCTCGTGGAAGCTGTGGTACGGCGGGGGGCTCGGCAGGTGAGTCCACTCGAGAGTGTCGGCGCCTTCCCAGGGCCGCGGGCCCGCCTTTTCGCCCCGTCCGAGCACCGTCACTTTCAGGATGATCCACAGGAACAGGAGCTGCGACAGCCCGAAGCCGAATGCGCCGATCGAGGCGATTTCGTTGAATTCGGCGAACTGCAGCGCGTAGTCGGGGATCCGGCGCGGCATCCCGGCGAGGCCCAGGAAGTGCATCGGGAAGAACGTGATATTGAAGAAGATCATAGAGAGCCAGAAATGCCACTTGCCAAGCGTCTCGTCGTACATCCTTCCGGTCCACTTGGGCACCCAGAAGTAGAAGCCCGCGAAGAGCGAGAACAGCGACCCGGCGACCAGCACGTAGTGGAAATGCGCCACCACGTAATAGGTATCCTGCACCTGGATGTCGATCGGCATGATCGCGAGGATGAGACCGGTGAACCCGCCCATGGTGAACACGAAGATGAAGCCAACGGCGAAGAGCATCGGCGTTTCGAAGGTCATCGAGCCGCGCCACATGGTGGCGAGCCAGTTGAACACCTTTACTCCCGTGGGCACGGCGATGAGCACGGTCGCGTACATGAAGAACAGCAGCCCGGCCACCGGCATCCCTACTGTAAACATGTGATGCGCCCAGACGATGAACGACAGGATCGCGATCGACGCGGTCGCGTACACCATCGAGGAGTAGCCGAAGAGAGGCTTTCTCGAGAACGCGGGGATCACCTGGCTGATAATGCCGAACCCCGGGAGAATCATGATGTAGACCTCGGGATGGCCGAAGAACCAGAAGATGTGCTGGAACATCACCGGGTCGCCGCCGCCTGCAGCGTTGAAGAACGAGGTGCCGAAATGCCGGTCCGTGAGCAGCATCGTGATGGCCCCGGCGAGCACCGGCATCACGGCGATGAGGAGGTAGGCGGTGATGAGCCAGGTCCACACGAAAAGCGGCATCCGCATCAGCGTCATCCCCGGGGCGCGCATGTTGAGGATGGTGGTGACGATGTTGATCGAGCCCATGATCGAGGACGCGCCCATGATGTGCAGGGCGAAGATCGCGAGGTCCATTCCCGGCCCCATCTGGGTCGAGAGCGGGGCGTAGATCGTCCACCCGGCGGCGGTGGCGCCTCCAGGCACGAAGAACGATCCGACGAGCAAGGTCGCGCCCACGGGCAGCAGCCAGAAGCTCCAGTTGTTCAGGCGCGCAAAGGCCATGTCGGGGGCGCCTATCATCATCGGCACCTGCCAGTTGGCGAAACCGACGAAGGCCGGCATGATCGCGCCGAACACCATGATGAGGCCGTGCATCGTGGTGAGCTGGTTGAAGAACTCCGGGTGCCACAGCTGCATGCCGGGCTTGAAGAGTTCGGCCCGGATGCCGAGCGCAAGAATGCCGCCGACCATGAACATGGTGAAGCTGAACCACAGGTACAGCGTCCCGATGTCCTTATGGTTGGTCGTGGTGATCCAGCGCATGATGCCCCCGTAGGGACCGTGCTCGTCATGGGCATGGCCGTGGTCGATGACTGCGCTCATCAGATGCTCCTAGTGCTCAGTTCGTCTCGATCTGCAAACAGATCATTCGTCATGATTGTTCAGGGTGAAAGCGCTTTGGAGCGCTCTCATTTGCGTGCCGACCTGATCTCGCCCGGCTGGATGACGTCGCCGGCCTTGTTGCCCCAGTTGTTGCGGGCGAAAGTGATGACCGCGGCGATGTCGGTGTCTGAGAGCTGCTTGCCGAACGGGGCCATGGCCGTGCCCTGTTTGCCGTTCAGCACCATTTCGATGGGCCGCCCCTTGGGTCCGTTGACGAGCAGGGAGCCGTCAAGTGCCGGGAACGCGCCCTTGACGCCCTGGCCGCTCGCCTGATGGCAGGCCACGCAGTTCGCCGCGTAGATCTTCTCGCCGCGCGCTTTCAGCTCCGCGAGGTCCCACCTCTTGTTCGGGTCTTCGGTTGCGGCAGCCATTTTTTTCTTCTGATCGCCCACCCATGCCTCATATTTTTCTGCTGAAACGACCTCGACCACGATCGGCATAAAGCCGTGGTCCTTCCCGCAGAGTTCCGCGCACTGACCGCGGTATACGCCTACCTTCTCCGCCCTGAACCAAGTGTCCCGCACGAAACCCGGAATCGCGTCCTGTTTGACTCCGAACGCCGGTATCATCCAGGCGTGAATGACGTCGTTGGCGGTGAGGAGCAAGCGCACCTTCTTGTTGACCGGTACGACCATCGGGTTGTCCACTTCGAGAAGGTAATGCTCGCCCTTGGGTGAACTGCCGGTGATCTGGTCCTGGGAAGTCGCCAGACTGGAAAGGAAGGATATTCCTTCGCCTTCTCCCTTCAGGTAGTCATAGCCCCACTTCCATTGGTAACCGGTGACCTTGATCGAGAGATCGGGACTCGATGTGTCCCTCAGACCCAGAAGCGTCTTGGTCGCCGGCCACGCCATCAGGATCAGAATCACCAACGGGACGATCGTCCAGACGATCTCGACCGTGGTGTTCTCGTGGAAGTGCTCTGCCTTGTGTCCCACCGACTTGCGGTGAGCGAAGATCGAATAGAACATCACCCCGAACACCCCGACGAAGATCGCCAGAATGATCCACATCATGATCATGTGCAGGTCGTAGATCTCGCCGGCAACGCGCGTCACGGGTGTCGGCAGGTTCCATTCGTACGCCGCGCGGGCGGATCCTGAAAGCGCGAGACACGCGAAGCCTGCCGTATTGACCGTCCTCTTTAGCATTAGGTCCTCGTTGTTGTGTCGTAACTGGCTCGCTAAGCAGCATCGGAGCAGCGTGGTGACTGTCCGTGAAACGCTGTCTGGAAAAAGGCGGAAAACTCCCGTAAAAGCCGCGGTAAATTAGCACACTCTCCCATGCCGGGCAAGCCGCGATCGGGCGAGAACGCGCTTCTCAACGCCGAATTGTTGATTCCCATTTCATGATCTGCCTCCCATCGGCGGCGACGCGTGGCTCGCCTTTCCAGGCGTGGCCGTAGACCACCTCGATCGTGGCGGGGAGACTCGCATTGCTTCGTTCGCGCTCGTACGCGGTTAACATCCTTCGCCACGCGCTTCGCCCCAAGAGGCCGCGCGGGCGATCGCGAGCGGCGCAGGTCTGGCCCGACGCTTTCAGGTCGCGCGCGAGCGCCATCACGTCGGGGTATGTGAGCGTGAGCCGCTCCATGTCCATGACCGGTTCGGCAAAGCCGCATGCGACGAGCATGTCGCCCACGTCGTGCATATCGACGAACGAATGCACGTGACGCCCTTGGGAGGCCGACGAGAACGCAGCCCTCAGCTCTTTCAGGGTGTCCGGCCCGTAGCTCGAAAACATCAGCAAGCCGCCCTTCGCTAGGACCCGGTGAAACTCGCGCAGAGCCGCAAGCGGATCCTCCGCCCACGCCAGGGAGAGATTCGACCACACCATGTCCACGCAGCCGAAGCGAAGCGGCAGATGCGAAAAATCCGCGCACAGGTGATAACGCCCGGCGCGCGATAGGTGGCGCCGCGCGCGTTCGATGAGCGACTCGCTGTGCTTCGCCGTGCGAACGGCCGCCTGCGCAAAATCCACACCGAGCAGGTCTGCCTTGGGATAGCGCCGGCGCAACAGCCCAAGGCCTCGTCCGGTACCGCAACCTGCATCGAGCACCCGCGCCGGCTGCTGGCGAATGTATTCGAGGCGCTCGAACATGCGCCGTTCGACTTCGTTCTGCAACACTGCGGGATCGGCGAGCGTTCGGGCGGCGCGCTCGAACGCGCGTCGCGCCTGCTTCACGTCGAGGTGAAACGCCCCCGCATCCATCCCTTAGTGTAGCGGCCGCCGATCTACGCGGGGTGAAGTCCGAGCTTGTCCAGCAAGGCGCGATCGTGCGCGGCCTCGGGGTTGCCGGTAGTGAGGAGTTTGTCGCCGTAGAAGATCGAGTTCGCGCCGGCGAGGAAGCACAGCGCCTGGACGGGCTCGGGCATATCGCTGCGTCCCGCGGAAAGCCTCACCATGCTCCGGGGCATCGTGATGCGAGTGCAGGCGATGGTGCGCACGAATTCGCTCCAGTCCAGCCGCGGCGCGCCCTTGAGCGGCGTGCCTTCCACCTGAACGAGATCGTTGATGGGCACCGACTCGGGTTGCGGGGCCAGGCCCGCCAGCCCGGCGATGAGGCCGGCGCGCTGCGCGCGCGACTCGCCCATGCCGACGATCCCCCCGCAACACACCTTGATCCCGGCATCGCGCACCCGCGCGAGCGTGTCGAGCCGGTCGCCATAGGTGCGCGTCTTGATGATTTCACCGTAGAACTCCGGGTCCGTATCGAGGTTGTGGTTGTAATAGTCGAGACCCGCCTCCTTCAGCCGTTCCGCCTGGCCTTCGCGCAGCAGCCCCAGGGTCGCGCAAGTCTCCAGGCCCAACGCCTTCACCGCGCGCACCCGCTCGGCCACCTGCTCAAGATCCTTCTCCTTGGGCCCACGCCAGGCGGCGCCCATGCAGAAGCGCGTCGCCCCGTTTTCCTTCGCGGCCCGCGCTGCGCTGACTACGGTTTCGAGCGGAAGCAGCGCCTCGTTCTCGACCCCGGTCTTATAGCGCGCCGATTGCGGGCAGTAGGCGCAGTCCTCGGGGCAACCGCCCGTCTTGATCGAAAGCAGCGTCGAGAGCTGAACCGCGTTCGCGTCGAAGTGCAGGCGGTGCACTGTCTGGGCGCGGTGCAGAAGATCGTTGAAAGGCAGTTCGAACAGCGCCTCGACGGCGGTGCGGGTCCAGCGAGGTGCGTCTTCGAACCGGGATTCAGTCAAGCCGCCGTCCACCGCGGCTCCGGCTTGTCCGTTATGGGGAAGCATTGTTGGCGTGCGCACGACACGATCATCCGGGCAAGCCGAAAAGTTGTCAAATGATGCCGTTCCTTCAAATTAACAACTGCGCAACAAACGTCCGGGCTTGGGTGGGCGAAGACTGCCTGCTCTGCGGAGCGGATACCGGCCCCGAGCTGCTCTGCCCGGCTTGCGCAGCCGAACTGCCCGCGCTCCCGGAGCATTGTCCCCGATGCGCGCTTCCGAGTCCCGGCGGTGCGATCTGCGGGCGCTGCCTCAACCATCCTCCTCATTTCGACGCAACGCTCGCGCTGTGGCGCTACGAATTCCCTTGCGACAGGCTGGTGCAGGCGCTCAAGTATCGCGCCCGCCTCGCGCTTGCCGGATTCTTCGCGCGCGCCCTCGCATCCCGGCCGCTGCCGGCGATCGATCTTGTCGTGCCGATGCCCCTGCATCCCAAGCGACTTGCCAAGCGCGGATTCAATCAGGCTCTCGAGATCGCCCGTGGCGTGGCGCGGCACCTCGGCAGACCGATCGAGCCGCGCGGCGTGCTGCGCGTGAAGGACACGCTGCCGCAGACGAAGCTTCCTTACGAAGATCGCGCGAAGAACGTGCGCAGGGCCTTCCTGTGCAAGCTCGACCTCTCGGGAGCAAGGGTCGCGGTGGTGGACGATGTCATGACCACCGGTGCGACTTTGAACGAGCTTGCGAGGGTACTCAAGCGTTCCGGTGCGACGAGAGTCGAGAACCTCGTGATCGCGCGCACCTGGGAACGCTAGCAGCCTAGGCTTCCTCCCTCGGGTCGCGCGCGAGCAGTTGCTGCACGGCGTCGCGGGGCGACGCCCCGCGAAACAGCACGGCGCAGACCGCCCGGGTGATCGGCATGTCCACGCGCTTTTCGGCGGCGAGCGCCTCGACCGCAGGCGCGGAATAGACGCCTTCGGCGACATGGCCGAGTTGCTTCAAGATCGCATCGAGCGGCTCGCCCCGGGCGAGTAGCAGCCCAACGCGCCGGTTGCGAGACAGCTCGCCGGTGCAAGTGAGAATCAAGTCCCCCGCTCCCGCCAGGCCCATGAACGTTTCGGCCCGCCCGCCCAGCGCCACACCGAGCCGGGTCAGCTCGGCCAAACCCCGCGTGATCAACGCCGCCCGCGCGTTCAGGCCCAGTTCCAGACCGTCGCTGATGCCGGCGGCGATCGCCATGACGTTTTTTACCGCTCCGCTGATCTCGACGCCGACCATATCGGTGCTGAAGTAGACCCTGAGCGCGGGCTGGTGCAGCTCGCGTGCGAAGCGCTTGGCGAACTCCGCATCCGTCGCGGCGAGCGTGAGCGCGGTGGGGCGTCCCTGCGCAACTTCCAGCGCGAAGCTCGGGCCGGACAAGGCCCCGCAGGCAGCGCGCTTCCCGAGCAACTCGGCCGCGACCTGATGCGGCAGTTTACCGCTTGCCTTCTCGAAACCCTTGCACGCCCAGATGACCGGCTGCTCCGGGCGCGACGCGCGCAGGCGCTCGAGCACGTCGCGCAGCCCCGAAGTCGGCGTGGCGATCAGGACAGCCTCGTTTTGCGCAATCGCAAATGAAAGCTCATCGGTCACCGCCACCGCATCGGGAAGCGGAATTTCAGGGAGATAGCGCGTATTGCGGCGGCTCGACTTGATCGCCGAAGCCAGAGCCGCGCTACGCGCCCACAGCGTGACGCGATGCTTCGCCGCGAGCGAGACGGCGAGCGCCGTGCCCCAGGCACCGGCGCCCAGAATAGCGAGATTCATTTTCTTTCAAATGCCCCAGACCTGGCTGATTCTTACGTAGCCTGTTGCGCCGTCGAGGTGGCGCACTTTGATCCAGCCACCTGCAGGAGGCTCCGCGATATCGAGGGCCACGCCCTGCTGCGCCTGGAACACGAGGGCCGCCTGGTCGCTTGCGGTCTGCCTTGCCTCGGCGACGTTCACAGTGACGATCACCGTTCGTTTGTCCGAGAGCGCCTTCTTTTCCACCCAGACGAGGTCGCCTGCATGGTCGCGCACCTTCGCCCAAGTGTCGATATTGATCACGATTTCTACCGGATAGAGGCGGCTTGCCACGAAAAGTTTCTTGGCGCGGACCGAGGGCGCGTCGTACATCAGCGTGCCGTTCTCCGCGATCGAGCGAAACTCGGCCGCCGCGGCCGGCCACGCGAGCGCGAGCAGACCCGAGACGACTAGACTGCGCATCAATGCGCAACCTCGATGCGCGGCGCGCCCGGCTGCGCAGCCGGCTGGCCTGCATGTTGCTGCTGAAAGAGCGCTTCGAAGTTTACGTGCGCGAGCAGCACCGGAGGAAAACCCGCGCGGCCGATGACATCGGAAACCGTTTCGCGCGCGTACGGAAACAGCACACTTGGGCAGCCAATCCCCAGGATAGGGGCGAGATCCGCCTCGGCGACGTTGCGGATCTGGAACACGCCCGCCTGCGAGACTTCCACAAGGAACGCGGTCTTGTCGCCCAGTTTTGCCGTCACCGTGACGCCCAGCGTGACCTCGAACAATACCTCATTCACCCGCTGCGACTGATGCGCGATCTGAATTTCGAGTTGCGGTTGCTCCGATTGCATGAACGTCTGCGGGCCGCCCGGGACCTCGAGCGACAGGTCCTTCACGTAGATCTTCTCTATGCTGAACGTCGGCTGCTGCGCTTCGCTCATCGGGACTCCGGTGTTTCGGGAAGATGCTCGAGCGCTAGGCCACGAGCAATGAATCGAGCTTGCCGGCATGCTCCAGCGCCGCGAGCTCGTCGAAGCCGCCCACGTGCGCATCGCCGATATAGATCTGCGGTACCGTGCGGCGGCCGGTCTTTTGCATCATCTCCTCGCGCTGACGCGGATCGAGATCGACCCTGATCTTCTCGATCTCGGTAATGCCCTTGGCCTTCAGCAGCAATTCCGCGCGCACGCAAAACGGACAAACGGCGGTCGAGTACATTCGAATTCTCGCCATCTACTTCTCCAGAGGCAGGCCAGCCTGCCTCCAGGCCCCGATCCCGCCGCTCAGCGTGAATACCTCTTTGAAGCCCTGCCTGCGCAACGCCGGCGCCGCCTTGCCCGAGCGGTTGCCGGTGTCGCACACGACGATCACGGGTTTCGCCTTGTGCTTCTCGAGTTCGGCGGCACGCGCTTCGAGTTCACCGAGCGGAATGTTGCGGGCATTGAGCACGTGCCCGTTTCCGTACTCGGTCGCATCTCGCACATCCAGCACGACGGCATTCTGCTGGTTGATAAGCAGAGTTGCCTGCAGGGTCGAGATCGAGGGTCCCGCCGTGCTGCGACGTACCGCCGGCCAGATCAGCATGCCGCCGCTCACGAATGCCACCGCGATGAGGAGAATGTTGTCGCTGACGAATTTGAACAGGTTGACTTCGGTCATGTCACTGGTGGCGATGCGATCGAATTCCCATAGGAATGCTGTCAAGATGAGGGTATCCCGGAGGAAAAGCAAGGGCCTACCTCGGTCCTCGCTCTTAGTCCTCTGACGGCGGCCGGCTGTTCGGAAGGGGCCGAAACAGTCTGACGAGGCTCATTATAAAATGCTTTCTTGAGGAGCGAAACGCGCCTCGGAAAAGAACGCTCATGCACAAAGTCGTACTGCTGCGTCACGGTGAATCGGTGTGGAACATGGAAAACCGGTTCACCGGCTGGACCGATATCGATCTCACTGAGCGCGGCATGGAGGAAGCCAAGCGCGCAGGAGAAGCACTGGAAGCGGCGGGTTTCGGATTCGATTGCGCCTACACTTCCGTGCTCAAGCGCGCCATCAAGACCCTGTGGCTTGCGCTCGAGACGATGGACCTGATGTGGATCCCGGTGCACCACTCCTGGCGCCTGAACGAGCGCCACTACGGTGCGCTGCAGGGACTGAACAAGGCCGAGACGGCGGCGAAGTTCGGCGAGGAACAGGTGCTCCAGTGGCGGCGAAGCTATGACGTGCCGCCGCCCGCCCTTGAGCGTCGCGACCCTCGGTATCCCGGGGGCGACCCTCGTTACACCGGCCTCGCAGAATCGGAGCTGCCGCTGACCGAATGCTTGAAGGACACGGTCGAGCGGTTTGTGCCGTACTGGAGCGGGACCATTGCACCGGAAGTGCGCCGGGGGAAACGAGTCATCCTCGTCGCGCACGGCAACAGTCTGCGCGCCCTCGTCAAATATCTCGACGGCATCGGCGACAGGGAAATCCTCGACTTGAACATTCCTACCGGAATTCCGCTCGTCTACGAACTGGATTCCGAATTGCAGCCGGTCCGGCATTACTATCTTGGCGATCCCGTCGAGGCGGAAACGCGGGCTCGCGCGGTCGCCGACCAGGCCAAGGCAAGGACTTGAATCCGCCGCAAAGGCGGTATGGACTTGGGGCAGCACTGCTGCTTGTCCCGGTTTTGGCGCTCGCCCAAGCCGGAAGCGAAAAACAGCAACTCGAGGCGCTGCGCGCGCGCATCGAAGGATTGCGCGCAAAAATCGCCGAAGTCGAGGAAAACCGCACGGAAGCGCGTGACCAGTTGCGCGGCTCCGAGCGCGCTATCTCCGAGACCAACCGCGCGCTGCGAGTGCTGGCAGGTAGACGCACGGCAACGCAAAACGAGCTCAAGACGCTCGCCCAGCGTGGCCGGGCGCTCGAGACGGAGATCGCCTCGCGTCAGGAAAGCCTTGGAAGGCTGCTTAGTCTGCGCCATCTCGAAGGCGAGAGCGGACACGTGAAGCTCTTGTTGTCGGGCGAAGACCCGGGACGCATCGCGCGCGAGCTGCACTATTACGCTTACATTTACCGCGCGCAGTCGGAGCAGATCGGCGAGCTGCGTGCTAGCCTCGCGCGATCGAAGGAACTGGAGGCGCTGGCCCGCGAAAAGAACGCCGAGCTAGCGGCGATCGAGTCGGCGCAGCGAAGGGAGCGAAGTGCGCTCATCGGCCAGCAGGCGGAGCGGCGCAGGGTGCTTGAGCGCGTGTCGAGCGAGCTGCGGACACAGCGTCGCCAGGTCACTCACCTCGAGCGCGACGAGTCCCGGATGGCGCGCCTGGTCGAGGAGCTGGGCAGAGTAATCGCCGCAACGCCGCTCAGTCGCAACGACAAGGTTCCGGAGTCCGGCGGCGCCAAGGATCTCTTTGCGGGGCTCAAGCGCGGGCTGCGGCTGCCGGTCAAGGGGGAACTTGCGGAGCGCTTCGGTGCCAAACGTCCCGGTGGTGGGCCTCCCTCGAAGGGTTTGTTTATCCGTTCGCCTTCGGGGCAGGAAGTGCGCGCGGTCGCACCGGGTCGGGTCGTCTTTTCCGACTGGCTGCGCGGCTTCGGCAACCTGCTCATCATCGACCACGGCCGGTCCTATCTCACGATCTACGGCAACAACGAGTCGGTGCTCAAACAGGTGGGGGAGGTCGTCCGCACCGGCGACCCGGTCGCGACGGTCGGGGCGAGCGGTGGCAACCGAGAATCGGGCTTATACTTTGAAATTCGTCACGAAGGAAAAGCTTTCGATCCGATGGAATGGGTGTCGCTGAGGTAGCATGGTTCCCTCCGCCGCCACGTTTAGGACAGACATAATGAAAACGAAGATAAAACAAGCCAGCCTGGTGCTGGTCGGCGTGCTGGCAGGAATCCTGCTCAGCCTCAACTTCTCGGCCGTAGCTCAGCGCGAGGCGGCGCGTTTCCCCCTGCCCGTGGACGAGCTGCGCGCCTTTGCGGAGGTGTTCGGCGCGATCAAGTCGAGCTACGTAGAACCGGTCGAGGACAAGAAACTCATCACCGAAGCGATCAGCGGAATGCTCACCGGGCTGGATCCGCACTCGGCTTATCTGGACCAGGACGCGTTTCGCGAGCTTCAGGTCGGGACGCAAGGCGAATTCGGCGGCCTGGGGATCGAAGTCGGCATGGAAGACGGTTTTGTAAAGGTGGTGTCCCCCATCGAGGACACGCCGGCGTTTCGCGCGGGCTTGAAGCCCGGCGACTTCATCATCAAGATCGACGACACGTCGGTGAAGGGCATGAACCTGAACGATGCGGTCAAGCGCATGCGCGGCAAGCCGAAGACGACGATCCGCCTCACGATCATGCGCAAGGGCGAGCCGAAGCCTTTTGAGGTCACGCTCACGCGCGACGTCATCCGCGTGCAGAGCGTCAAATCCAAGCTGATCGAGCCCGGTTACGGCTGGATTCGCGTCTCCCAGTTCCAGGAGCACACCGGCGAGAACCTGGTGAAGCACCTCGAAGGGCTCTACAAGAGTGGGCCGCTTAAAGGCCTCATTCTCGACTTGCGCAACGATCCGGGCGGGCTGCTCAACGGCGCCGTGGGCATCTCTTCCGCGTTTCTTCCACCTCGGGCAGCGGTGGTATCGACCGACGGCCGCACCGAGGACGCCAAGCGCAAATTCATCGCCGCGCCTGAAGACTATTTGCGCGGCAACCGCAGCGATTACCTGAAGAATCTGCCCGCGGCGGTCAAGACCGTCCCGATGGTGGTGCTCGTCAACGCCGGTTCGGCCTCCGCTTCCGAAATCGTGGCGGGCGCGTTGCAGGACCACAAGCGCGCCACGGTGATGGGCACAGCGACCTTCGGCAAGGGCTCGGTGCAGACGATCCTGCCGCTCGGAAACAACACCGCGATCAAGCTCACCACCGCCCGCTATTACACTCCAAGCGGGCGCTCGATTCAGGCAAAGGGCATCACGCCCGACATCGTGGTGGAAGACCCCGCCTCGCCGACCACCGGGCGGCTGCGCGAAGCCGATCTGGAGAAACACCTCATCAACGAGCAGGAGAAGGCCGGCAAGTCCGAGAAACCGCAGCGGACCACCGTCAAGCCCACTGGCAATGAGAACAGCGAGGACAAGCCGCCGGCGCCGCTTGAATTCGCTTCGGACAAGGATTTCCAGTTCCAGCAGGCACTCAAGCTGTTGAAAGGTCTGCCGCTCGCCACGGCGCAGAGTCCTGCTGCTCCTTCTCCCAAGAACTGAAAATACTGATAAACGCTGATAAAGCGGACGCCGAAGCGCGCCGCTTTATCTCCGCGGAGTGGAACCGACGCGGGGCGCGGTTCATTCCGCGGGAGTAGTATCCGCGTATGAATGACGATCAGCTCCTACGCTATTCGCGGCACATCCTTTTGCCTGAGATCGGTGTCGAAGGCCAGGAGAAATTCCTGGCTTCCTCCGCCCTGATTGTCGGCGCGGGCGGATTGGGCTCTCCCGCCGCCATGTATCTCGCCGCGGCAGGCGTGGGAACGATAGTCCTCGCCGACGGGGATGCAGTGGATCTCACCAATCTGCAGCGCCAGATTCTGCACACCACGCAGTCGATCGGGAAACCCAAGGCTGAATCCGGGCGCGATGCGCTCGCGAGAATCAATCCGGAAGTGCGGGTCGTGCCTCTGCAGAGCCGAATCGAGGGCGACGAACTCGACCGGCTGGTCGCCCAGTCGAGCGTAGTGCTCGACTGCTCGGACAATTTCGCCACCCGCCACGCGGTCAACCGCGCCTGCGTGCGGCGCCGCAAGCCGCTCGTCTCCGGCGCGGCCGTACGCTTCGACGGCCAAGTGAGCGTATTCGACCTGAGGGACGATCTTAGCCCCTGCTATCACTGCCTCTTTCCGGAAGACGGCGAGCTCGAGGAAATGCGCTGCGCAGTGATGGGCGTGTTCGCTCCGCTCACCGGGATCATCGGCACGGTCCAGGCCGCCGAAGCGCTCAAACTGCTCGCGAGCGCAGGCGAAACATTGAACGGGCGGTTGCTGATTCTGGATGCGCTCGCGATGCAGTGGCGCACGGTCAAGCTCGCAAAGGACGCGGCCTGTGCGGTGTGCGCGAAAGTGCCGGCGTAAAACTCTGTAAATTCAGACCGCTTCGGTTGTCACGCTCGGGACCAGACTGAACCGAGCACAGGTTATGCGTTTCTTCAAATCACCCTATCTGCTGCTGAGCCTCGCCATGCTCTGTTGGGCGGGCAACTGGGTAGTGGGACGGGCCATCCACGAGCAAATTCCGCCCTTTACGCTCAACTTCTGGCGCTGGACTGTGTCGCTGCTGCTGATCCTGCCGGTGTCGTGGATATCGCTGCGCGAGCAATGGCCCCTGTTGATGCGGCACTGGAAGTGGGTGCTTCCCATGGCCGCCATCGCTGCCACGATATTCCAGAGCATGGTCTACCTTGGCCTGCAATCCACCACCGCCCTGAACGGCGCGCTCATCGTCGCGCTGGTGCCCGTCGTCGTGGTGATGATCGCGGCGGCTATCCTCGGCGACCGCATCGGCTCGCGCCAGGGACTGGGCATTCTCCTCTCCCTCGCGGGCGCGGTTGTCGTCATTGTGCGCGGCGAACTGTCGGTGCTGCGCACGCTGAGCTTCAACCCCGGGGATCTCTGGATACTTGCGGCGGTGCCCGTGTGGAGTCTATATACAGTGCTCTTGAAGCGCTGGCCGGCCGGGCTGCACCGGATGAGCTTTCTCGCCGCCATGGCCATGATCGGCGTGGTGTTGCAGTTTCCGTTCTACGCGTGGGAGTGGGCGTCGGGTCGGCACATGCTGGTGACACCTGAGTCGATCACCGCGATCGCCTATACCGCCCTGTTTGCTTCGTTCCTCGCTTTCGTGTTCTACAACAAGGCAATGGAACGGACGACTCCCGCGGTGGCCGGGTTATTCCATCACCTGCACCCGGCCTTCACCGCTCTGTTGGGAATGGCATTTCTGGGCGAGCGCATGGGCTGGCATCACGCACTCGGCATTGCCTTCATAGTCCTGGGCCTCTACCTCACTACCACCGCGAGGCGTGCGGGTGGGGCGGCGTTGGCCGGCGATAACCGAACGAAATGACGGCGCGCTACGTCATTCATCCGGCAAGCAGGAGCCATTGCTTGTCCCACTGCTCGGTGGGCAGGCGTTTGAAGCCGCTCTTGGCAAACTGTTGCCAGCGGCCGATGACATAGCAAAGCAGCAGGTTGGCCTTCGGGGCGGGGTCGGGTATTGCGCTGGCTCCCGTCGTCCCTGCCGGTCCCGTACCGGCCTGGGTTGCGGCCACTCGCAGGCACTGCTTGAGCGTTGCTTCCAGCCGGTCGTGCAACTGGTTGATCCGGGCCTGCAAGCGCTCGTCCTCGTTGACCAGAGCGTCACCCACGAGCACGCGTGTCATGCCGGGATTCTTTTCTGCGAAGCTGAGCAACGACGAGAGGATCGCCTGGATCTGCTTTGTCCCGTTGTCTTCTTCAGCGGTGATCTTGTTGACCAGTCCGAACAGGGTTTCCTCGATGAACTCGATCAGTCCCTCGAACATCTGAGCTTTGCTCGCAAAGTGCCGGTACAGCGCGGCTTCGGAGACATCCAACTCCTTGGCGAGCGCCGCAGTCGTGACTTTCTCGCCCTTCGGGTCTTGGAGCATCCGCGCCAGCACCTGCAGGATCTGCAGGCGGCGTGCGCCGGGTTTGGCAGCAGGCATGTCTTCCTCCGGGACTGTCGGCGGGATGATTATTGTATGACTCTGGGTAAGTGCTTGCTACCGGTTACCGGGTTGATTTTTCGCGAAGTGAAATACAAATGCGCTGGATCCCCGCCTGCGCGGGGATGACCGCGCGGCGGATGCCGCGCGGTCACTTGGAGCGGATGAGCGTCCCGACGCCCTCGTCGGTAAGGATTTCGAGCAGCACCGCATGCTCGACCCGGCCGTCGATGATATGCACGCTTTTCACGCCGTTCTTCGCGGCATCGAGGGCCGCGCTGATCTTGGGCAACATGCCTCCCGAGAGCGTCCCATCGGCGACCAGCGAGTCGATTTTTTTCGGAGTCAGACCCGTGAGCAGCTTGCTGTTCCTGTCGAGCACTCCCGGGGTGTTGGTAAGCACGACGAGTTTCTCCGCCCGCAGCACCTCGGCGAGCTTGCCCGCCACGAGATCGGCGTTGATGTTGTAGGACTGGCCGTCTTCGCCCACGCCTATGGGCGCCACGACGGGGATGAAACCGCCTTCCTCGAGCGCCCAGATCACTTTCGGGTCGATGGAGGCGATTTCGCCGACCTGACCGATGTCGATCTTTCCGCCGCCGTTGCTCTTGTCGGAAAGGAGCATCTTCCTGGCGCGGATAAAGGCGCCGTCCTGTCCGGTAAGGCCGACCGCCTTGCCGCCCGCCTGGTTGATGAGCGTCACCACTTCCTTGTTGACCTGGCCGCCCAGCACCATCTCGACCACATCCATCGTCTCTGCGTCGGTAACGCGCATGCCCTGAATGAACTCACCCCTTTTGCCCAGCCGCGCCAGCTGTTCGTCGATCTGCGGGCCGCCGCCGTGCACGATCACCGGGTTCATGCCGACGAGCTTCAGCAGCACCACATCGTGAGCAAAGCTGCGCTTGAGTCTCTCGTCGATCATCGCATTGCCGCCGTACTTCACGACGATGGTCTTGCCGTGAAAGCGTCGGATGTAAGGCAGCGCTTCGGCGAGAACCTTGGCTTTGTCAACCGGGGTGAGGAGGGGATCGCTCATCGGTGTGCGCATCTTGATGCGCCGATTGTACCCGTGGGGGAAAAGAAAAGGCGGCCGGAAGGGCCGCCTTGGTAAACCGCAGGATGAACGGCGCCGTACTTCTGAGGTGACGAGATGAGTTTCGGCTCGCGTCCGTTCCATCCCGCGGAGGTAAGGCGGCGGCTTCGGCCGCCGCACTTACCCTTTACTGGATCGTAAGCTGCTTTGCCGCGGCCGTCGCTTTCTTCGGGAGCGTCAGCTCGAGCACGCCATCGGAGTACTTGGCGCTGGCGCGGGCTTCGTCGATCTCCTGACTCAGCCGGAATGCGCGCGACACCCGGCCGAAGTGGCGTTCGCTGTGGAGCAAGCGCTCGCCGTCCTTCTCGTCGCGCTCGCCACGCGACTCGGCAACGATCGACACCTGGTCGCCGTCGATGTTGACCTTGATGTCTTCCTTCCTTACTCCCGGCAGTTCGGCGAGAACTTTGTAATCGCCGTTCTGTTCTGCAACATCGACCTTCATGCGACGCATGGGCCTTGCCGCTTCGAATCCGACCGGCCTGGCGACAAAACCTCTCAATACGTCGTCAAACAGATCGCCAAACGGATCGTAACGGGTAATGCTTGTCATGGTTGTCTCCTTCGATTCAGTCCGGGCAGTGCGCCCGTATGCCGCAACAGGTTGGGGGAGGGTCGCCGATTTCAAGAGCGCTTGCGACACTCTGGCCAAGAAGCTAGATTGGGAGCATTGTTTCTTCGCGCTTCGATGGCTACCCCAGCTTCCGCACCCGGCTCGCTTGAATTGGAGCGCCATCGCCCTTATCTAATGCGATTCGCGCTCCTTCAGCTTCGGGACCGCAGCGCCGCGGAGGACGCAGTCCAGGAGGTGCTTCTCGCCGCCATTCAGGGCGCGGAGCGGTTCGCCGGGCAATCCTCGGTTCGGACCTGGCTTATAGGAATCCTCAAGCACAAGATCGTCGACAGCATCCGAAAGGCCACCCGCGAACGCGCAACCGATTTCAGCGCCGGCGAGGCCGACATGGAGGATGTGGATGCCTTTTTCGAGCGCGACGGCCATTTCACCGAGCCGCCCGGCGAATGGGCCAGCCCGGAAAGGGCGCTGGAAGAGCGCCGTTTTTTCCAGGCCCTCGAGCTCTGCCTTCAAACCCTGCCCAAGAACACCGCAAACGCGTTCATGATGCGCGAACTGCTGGGGCTGGAGACCGAAGAAATCTGTAAGGAACTCCGGATTACTCCGTCCAACTGCTGGGTCATGCTGTATCGAGCCCGGATGAACTTGCGTGCCTGTCTGGAACGGACCTGGTTCCTGACCGGCGCCGCCGACACCGGGTAAGGGAGACTTAACTCAAGTGACACTCCGACTTTCCTGCAGGGAAGCGAGCCGGTTGATCTCGCAAGGGATGGATCGCCGCTTGTCGTTCGGCGAGAGAATCGCGCTGCGGCTGCACTTGTTCGTTTGCGACGCCTGCACGCGTCTGACCCGGCATGTGCGGTTCCTGCGGCGCGCGCTTGAAAGCTACCCCGGCCCGGATGACCCCCGAAGCCACTAGGTCAAACTCCGAATCGCGGGAGACCCCGCAAGGGAGCCGGTGCCCACGCTGCGGCGATGCATTCGAATGCGGAATGCAGACAGGCCGCGAGCGCTGCTGGTGCGCGGGACTTCCTGCCCTTCCCGCTCCGGAACCGGGCTTAGCCTGCTACTGTTCCCGATGCCTTCAAGAACTGCTGGAACTGGATCGCGCTCGTCGAGGGCGCACGGACTAGCGGCTGTGTTGCCCGGCCGCGGTCGGTTCGCGGACCTCGGCCCTGACCTCGAGCGTCCTGACTGACTTGTCCTTCGTTTCGAGCTTGAGCCGGATGGGAACGATTTCGCCCTTCTTCAGCGGCCGCTTGAGCCCCACGAGCATGATGTGATAACCGCCGGGCTTGAGCTCGACGGTCTTGCCGGGGAGAAGCTCGAGCCTCGATAGCGCACGCATGCGCATCACCTTGCCTTCCATCCTGGTCTCGTGGATTTCGACGCTGCCTGCGGCCGGGCTCTCGGCTCCGACCAGGCTCGCGCGCTCGCTGCTCGTGAGCTGCATGTATGCCCCGGCCGTCGTCTGACCCTGCACCGTCGCGCGCGCCCAGGCAGCTCGCGCCTCGACCTGCGCCTGCGCCGCTGCCGCGGCAGAAAGCAACACCACACAGAGAATCGCTCTCATCGTTCGTCTCTATAGCACATAGCGCGCCAGGTCCTCGCTCTGCGAAAGTTCCTTGAGCTTCGCATCGACGAAGGCCGCATCGACCCTGATGCTTTCCTTTCCGCGCTTGCCCGCATCGAAGGAGATTTCCTCGAGCAGCCTTTCCATCACCGTATACAAGCGGCGCGCGCCGATGTTCTCGGTCTTCTCGTTCACCGACCAGGCGATCTCGGCCAGGCGCCGGATTCCCTCCGGCAGGAACGTGATTTCCACCTCCTCCGTCGCGAGCAGCGCCTGGTACTGGCGCGTAAGGCAGGCATCGGTCGCCGTGAGGATCCTCTCGAAATCCTCCACCGAGAGCGAATCGAGCTCGACGCGAATGGGAAAGCGCCCCTGGAGCTCGGGAATCAGGTCCGAGGGCTTGGAAAAGTGGAACGCGCCGCTCGCGATGAAAAGGACGTGGTCGGTTTTGACTATCCCGTACTTGGTCGAAACGGTAGTGCCCTCCACAAGAGGCAGGAGGTCCCGCTGTACGCCTTGGCGCGAAACATCGGCGCCGACCGTCTCTCCGCGGCTCGTGATCTTGTCGATCTCGTCGAGGAAAACGATGCCGTTTTGCTCGACATTGGCGAGCGCCTTCGCGCGCAGGTCCTCGTCGTTCACCAGGCGCGCCGCCTCCTCGTCGGTGAGCATCCTCATGGCATCGCGGACCTTCATCCGGCGCAGCTTTCTCCTGCCCCCGCCGAGGTTCTGGAACATGCCCTGGATCTGCTGCGTCAGTTCTTCCATGCCGGGCGGGGCGAATATCTCCATGTGCGCCTGCGGGGCCGACACCTCGAGTTCGATCTCCCTTTCGTCCAGTTCGCCCTCGCGCAGTTTCTTGCGGAACTTCTGCCGTGTGGCCGACTCGTCGCCGCCTGCGGGCTTCGCCCCCGGGTCAACGCCGCCCGTCCCCGGGACTTCGGTGCCTCGGGCCTGCGGCAGGAGGATATCGAGCACGCGCTCCTCGGCGGCGTCTTCGGCGCGACGACGCACTTTCTTCACGGCCGCCTCGCGCGTGTCCTTGATCGCGATCTCGACGAGATCCCGGACGATCGTATCGACATCGCGCCCGACGTAACCGACCTCGGTAAACTTGGTCGCTTCGACCTTGATGAAAGGCGCATCCGCAAGGCGCGCGAGTCGCCTTGAAATCTCGGTCTTGCCCACTCCCGTGGGGCCGATCATCAGGATGTTCTTGGGGGTGATTTCCTGCCGCAGGGGCTCGCTCACCTGCTGCCGACGCCAGCGGTTTCTGAGGGCGATCGCGACGGCGCGCTTCGCCCGCGCCTGGCCGATGATGTGCTTGTCCAGTTCGTGAACGATTTCCTGAGGAGTCATGGAAGACATGGATGCTAAGGGTATCAGGCCCCTCTATTCCAGCGTTTCAACGACGATTTGCTGATTGGTATAGATACAAAGCTCGGCGGCAATCGCAAGCGACTTGCGAACGACATTCTCCGCGTCGAGCTTGGTGTTCTCGAGGAGGGCGCGCGCTGCCGCTTGTGCGTAGGGGCCGCCTGACCCGATCGCCAGCAACCCGAGCTCCGGTTCGATGACGTCGCCCATCCCGGTGATGATGAGGGAGGTCTCCCGGTCTGCGACCGCAAGCATCGCTTCCAGGCGCCGCAGCACCCGGTCGGTGCGCCAGTCCTTGGCGAGCTCCACGGCCGAGCGCAGCAGATTCCCCTGGTGCTTGTCGAGCTTCGCCTCGAAGCGCTCGAAGAGTGTGAAGGCATCCGCCGTCCCTCCGGCGAAGCCGGCAAGAATACGGTCGTGGTAAAGGCGCCGCACCTTGCGCGCGCTTGCCTTGACGATAACATTGCCGAGCGTAACCTGGCCGTCACCGCCGAGGGCAACCTTTCCGTCACGGCGCGCCGATACGATAGTGGTTCCGTGGAACTGTTCCATAGCATTGCCTGCAAGAACTTCGGGGGCTTCCACCCGATTATTTGCGCGGGATGATGCGAGCGATCTTGTCGATTCCCATTATGCGAAACAGCGCGTGGATCAGCTCGCTCGCGCCCCGGATCTGGATCGTCGTGCCGTCCTTGGCCAACTTGGACAGCACCTTGAACATGAGGCCGGCGGTGACGAAATCAACACGCCGTACCTGCGAAATGTCGATGACCAGCATGTTGCTTGCCGCAGCCCAGTCCCGCAGTTGCCCGGCGAGGTAATCGCTCGCACCGGTAAGCTCTCCGGAAAGGACATGGGCATGATCGGCGACCTCGAGCGGACGCACGAGCGCCGCGCCCTTTGACTCTGCCTCCGGCTTCAACTCCCAGGAAGGCGGGGAGACTTCGAAGGTGACCGCATAGTTGACCGCCGCTTCCTCGAATCTGTCCTTCAAATCGAGAATCCGGTAGATTTCCAAGAGCAGCGCCCAGACGGCTCTGCCGGTTTCGATTCTCTTCGGCCGGCAGGCGTCTTCGAGCAAGCGCAGGAGTTGAGCCTCTCCGAAGAGCAGCACCTCCGTACCGCTGTCGCGAAGGGAAAGCAAGGCGCCGCGAAGCAGCGCGCAGCCCGGCCCGTCGAAACTTCCCACCTGGCCGCACTCCACGCGCACCGCGCGCCGCGCGACGGCGGTGCTCCGCAATTTTTCCAGCTCGGGGGCACTCGCCTTTGAGAGCACAGCGCTCAGCACGAAGCTGCCGATGTCCGTCGGGTCGAGCGCGGCGTCGCGGTGTTCTCGAGCTTCGAGCCACGTCGGCGGCGAACGCTCGAACCTGACCGAGAATTTCAGGGCGTGCACCTCGAACTCTGCGGCCATGCCAAGGTGCTGGAAAAGATCGAACAGCATCAGCCAGCCCTGCAGAGCGAGACCCCCGAGTTCCTCATCGCGCACCGCGCGCGAAAGCGTCGCAAGCGCCTGCTCGACTTGCCCGTTGGCAAACAGGATCACCGTATCCTCGATAATAGAAGCGGCGTGCTCGGAGGCGGCGACTGTCGGCGCCGCCGCGGCGCTGGTCGTGGCGGCCTTGGCTTCGGGGGCCCGTGCGGCGGACACTCCCGGCACTTTCGATGCAGGCGATGGACCCAGCACGCTGAAATCCAGGTCGCCCTTCGGAACCGCCGGTGGGGTAACGGCAGGCGTCCCTCTCGGGACCGCCTTGCTCTCGGTCTTTCTGGAGAAGCCGATGGATTTTCCGAATATTGAGAAGGCCACGGAAAACGATCCGTTTTTCCTTATGGACGCAGCGAGTGCGGATGCGCGCTTCCTTGTATCACTTTGCGCGATACCGCGCAACGCACGGCGCGAGTTCCCGGCCCGGTTGATCTCTAGGTCTTGCGATGAAAAGAAAAACGGGCACCGCGACCAAGGCAGGCGATTCCCACACCGACGGCGATCATGACGCACACGATCATCGCGCCGGAAGGAAGGTCGAGCCACAACGACGCGAGCAGCCCGATGGCGTAGCCGAGCACGCCGACTGCATAGGCCTTGAGATGGCGGCGGCCCTTTGAATAGTAGGTCGAAAGCGCCGGAACAACCAGACTCGCGAACACCAGGTAGAGTCCGACCAGCTGCACCGACACGGTGACGGTGCAGCCGAACAACACATAAAAACCGATCCGGCCGATACGCTCTCCCACCCCGAACCAGAGCGCGAGAACGGCCGCGTAGATCGCAGCATAGATCGGAAGGTGCGCAGCGTTCACCCAGAGGATCTGCCCGACCAGCAGGTCCTTGAGATGCTCGCCACCGCGCGGATTGTGAGCGAGCAGCAGGATCGCGGCGCTCGAACCGAGGACGAACACGACGCCGATGATCGCCTCCTGGACCTCGGGCCAGCGGCGCTCGGTCCAGGTGAGCAGCATCGCGCAGGCGAGCGCCGCCGAGAGCGCGGCGATCTGCACCGCCGCGCCGGCGGGTTCCCACCCGAGGTAATCGGCTAGGATCACGCCGATCCCGGCGACCTGCGCCACCGCAAGATCGATGAAAACGATGCCGCGGGCGAGCACCTGCATCCCGAGCGGGACGTGAGTCGCTGTCACCAGCAGGCCCGCGATGAATGCGGGCCAGAGGATGCCGAGGCTCGCGGCGTCTAGATTCATTTCACCACGGCGAGCAGCCGATCGATCATGTCGTCGAACAGCCCGAACAGATCCTTCGCCTTGGCCGTACCGCCGACGGTGTAAGGCAGCATCAACGACGGGATCTTGGCGCGCTCAGAAAGGAATTCCGCGGCTCTCGGGCTGTTATACGCGGAATAAATGACCGCTTTCGCAGGCTCACGCTTCATTCTCTCCACCAGGTCGGCGAGATGCGCCGGTGTCGCAGGCAGACCGGGCTTGGGTTCTAGGCTTCCCACTTCTCGCATTCCCGCCCAGTTGAGGAAATACGACATGTCCTTATGGTACACGACCACCGGAACGCCTTTCAGTCGAGCGGCTTCTCGTTCCCAGCGCAGCATCGCCGCGCGCCAGCGCTCGCCGAAGGACCTTGCGCGCGCCTTGTAGGCATCGGCGTTCCCCGGATCGAGCTGAACGAGCCGTTCGGCGAGCGCGTCTGCGACCTTGGCGATGTTGCGAGGGTCCAGGTGAATGTGCGGATTGCCCGAAGCATGAACATCTCCGAGCGAGCGATCGAGGACTCTCGGAATCTCGAGCTTCACCAGGTATTGGGATGCCTCAAAGTAACCCGGCGCGCCAAGCTGGATCTTGCTGTTTCCGCTTTGCGTGAGCAGCAGCGGCAGCCAGCCGATCTCCAACTCGGCTCCGGTGCAAACCAGCAGATCCGCGGATCGGACGCGCGCAATCAGGCTCGGCCGCGCCTCGATCCGGTGCGGGTCCTGCAGCGCAGTGATCGCGGAGTAGACCGAGGCCCTGTCCCCGACGAGCTCCTGACTGAGCGCGGCCCACTCGGGTTCGCAGGCGAAGATGTTGATCGCGGCCGCCGACGACAGCGCGACGGACGCCAAACCCAATGCAACAACGAGTTTCACAATGGTTTTCATGTTCGTACCCTTAGAATTTGTGGGCGCCGTGCGCACCCAGGCTCATGATGTACTGCACGAACACCTGCTTGTCGGTCACGTCGGAGCGCGACTTGTCCTGCGCGAGCTGCAGCCGGACGCGGCTGAATTCGCTGCCGCTCCAATCGACCATCAGCGTGTTGCGCGTCGGGTTGTATGCCGTGAGGACCGGAAAATCGGCCGCCGTCAGCGCGCCCGAGTCCACGAGGCCGATTGCGGTCGTGCCCGCGTCCAGCCTGTCGTAGCGATAGCCCACTCGCCACTGCGGCCTGAACTGGTACACACCCTGCAGGTACAGGCCCGACTGGGTCGAGGAATATCCGCCGGTCTGCGTGCTTCCTGCCGTCGCCGCTGCGGTGTCGAAAGTGAGATCGCCGTTCTCACGGCGGCGGAAGTACTCGCCCTGCAGCTTGAAGTTCGTGTAAGTCGGGTTGCGGTTAGGCGCCCACTTCAGGACCCCGGACACTGCCCATAGGCGGCTCTCACCGCTGAAGCTGTTAGTGACGGGAGTGCCTGTCGAGTCGGTATCGTCGTAGCTGCGGTCCAGCGCGGAAGTCGAAAGGTACGATAGCCCTGCTTGCCAGGCGGTGCTGGTTCCAAGGTCGTCGCCGACGTGGGTGAAAAAATTACCCGAACCCGTGCCGTTCTTGTTGCGCCCTCCGTCGGGCCCGCTCGGAAAATGAAGACCGCGGCCTGCCTCGACTCCGATGTCCAAATAAAAGGGAGTTGGCGCCACCCATTTCAGCTGGATGCCGTCATCACCCAACTGGCCACCCAAGAATACCTTGTTGGCGAGGGGCGCGTCGGTGAAGTCCCAGGCATGGGCGTGGATTTCGTTGAGGTAGCCCACGCCCGAGAAGAAGCGTCCCGCCTTGGCGATGAAGCCGTAGGAAAGTCCGAGCGTCTGCACGTACGCCTCCTCGATCTCGGCTTCGTTCTCGGGTGTGAGCGCGACGATCGCCGTCCCGCGGAAGTGGGGATCGATGTTCCCGGAGAAAGTGAGCTCCGATTCGCCGAGGCTCAAGCCCCGGTTGGGCGGGCCCACTTCGCCGAGCGTCGGC
>Ga0208454_1000075_pt1 | contig 69488 bp, 122 predicted proteins | sample EasRivMeERMZT100_FD_187530 | JGI IMG/M metagenome (GOLD analysis project Ga0208454, IMG submission 187530) | Soil microbial communities from meander-bound floodplain in the East River, Colorado, USA - East River MetaG ERMZT100 (SPAdes) (version 2) | ecosystem: Environmental > Terrestrial > Soil...
TTGCTTTCAGTTGCCCGGCCTCACGAACGCGTCAATCGTCCACGTCTCCCGAATCGCCAGCGTCTGCTGCGCGGCGTTCTTGATCGGCACGCGCTCGATCAGCACGCCGGGTTCACCGACTGCGAAGGTGTAAGAGCCGTAGCGGAAAAACATTGCTTTGTGGAATTGGGGGAATTAAGTTGACGGCGTGGCGAATTACCTGACGGGGGTTTGACCGTGCCCATTGCTTTCAGTTGCCCGGCCTGTTCTGCGCCGCTGTCCATCGACGACCAGCACGCCGGCGCAACCGTGAATTGTCCGCAGTGCAACAGCCCGATGATCGTTCCGCAGGTTGCGCCGCAGATCATCTACGTTTCGCAGCCGCGCGAGCGGAACCGGGAGCACACGCCCCATCCGGGGATTGCCGTTGTGCTGAGCTTCTTTTGGCCTGGCTTGGGGCATCTGTATTGCGGGCATTTTTTCAGCGGGTTTTTTTGGATGCTGTTTCACGGAGCGATGGTATTCATTGGCATGTTGGCGCTACTGGCTCCGCCACGCTGGGGAGCCGACAACGAAATGGCACAACACCGGGCCGAGGCCGCTATCGTTGCTCTTTTGTTCTTTGGGTTTGCTGGCCTTAGTTGGCTGACTGCCATGTTCGGGGCTTACTTCGCGGCGCGAACGACGCGCTATCGCTAGCTACTGAGCCTGCGCGGCGCGCCTCTGTCTTTCTTGAATCCCCCTGGACTGCTCGCGCTTCGACAAGTCCGCCGCCGCCTTCTGGTCTTTGATCATCGCCTCTACGCTCTTTCGCACCTTCTCCGCAGCATCGCGAATTGAGGCGTCATCCATCTTCGTGCTGATGTTCACGTCCACCTTGAGAGGTGCCACTTCAGTCTTGGCAGCCGGCGCGCGTGCAGCTCCGCCGCTGGCGGCAATCCGGTCCCTGGCATCTTGAATAGCCTTTTCTGCATCGGCCGAATGCTTGCGCGATGCCACGCGGTCGATTGCCTCTTGCATCGCTGTCTGAGCGGCCGGCCCGCGCGGCTTTGTGTCGCGGCCGCCAGACGGTCCCCAGAAGCCTTGATGCTTGAGGCGCTCCAGGGGATCGTCTGACGGCGCATCCCAGAATCGCGCCGGTTTTCCTGAAGGCGGTTTAGCTTTAGGTACACCTCCCGCCGCGCCTTGCTCGCCCCCTTGCGCCAGATTGTCGAGGCGCTTACGCTCTGCATCCTGCACGGCCGAAAACCTATCAGCCTTTTGCTTGTTGAAGGCATCGACTGCCGGCCCGGCATACCTTCCGGCGGCAGGGCCGAATAAGCCCTGGTAATCTTCTCTAGCCCCCTTGGCGGCGCGAGCATCGGCGGCCGCATCTTTGAACTTGTTGAATTGTTCCAAGAGTTCAGACTGCTTGGCAGTCGGTGCTTTGCCTTGCGATAGCGCCAGCGCGCCGGCGGCTAATCGCATGCGCTCTTCTGCCGAGAGTTTGGCAAACTTCTCGAAATCATTCCGCTTGTCGTCTGCGGCTTTCTTCTCTTCCTCTGCGGCTTCCTTCGCCAAATCGAACACGCGACGCTGCGCATCCTGCTTTGCCTTGAAGGCCGCCATCTCGGATTCAAAGCCCTTGCCCTTCAGTGTTTGGTATTCCTTCTCTCTGGCAATCAACGCCTCCGCAGCCTCGCGCTGCACCTGCGCGAGATTTTTGTATCCAAGAGTTTCGGCCGTGATTCTCTGGCCTGTCGGATCGAGGGATTTAGCAAAACGCCGCCCTTCGTCTTGTTCGGATTGGCCGATCTTTGATCGTGCTAGGTCGGCGGCGATGTTGGCGGAGATGTTGGCGTCCGCCAGATCTCGTTGGGCCTTTCTTTTTGCAATCGCTTCTGCTGTTTGTGCAAACTCAGGCCCCCCGGTGCGCAAGCCCTTCCCGCCGGTCTCGGCAGTACCAAACAGGTCGGCATACTTGTCATGCCACTCCCGCAACGTCTCTGGCAACCAGTCGCGAAAGCTGAGCAAGCCCGTATACACCGTATCGCTGAAACTCCCCGCGCCAGCGCCACGACCGCCATTTTGCACTGACTCATTGGCGAGCTTTGCCGCTACCCCGATGGCAGTGAAGGCAGCCACTGCCGCAGCCGCGTAGCCTCCGACACCAGTAGCCAGTGCCGAATAGAGGCCGATCCCGCCGCGCAAAATGTTGATCGTCGCTTCTGTCTTAATCAGCGTCTGGAGCATCTTCTGCGTGTTCTCTTCGCCGATCAGTCCAGCTTGGGCGATGCCGCGCCCCATGCGCATTGCGGCTTCCGCCACGCTGTTAAATGTCTGCTTGAGATTGACCGCGTTTCTTTCCATGCCCCTGGTTGGATCGGCTGGCGCTCCGCCACCTACGGGAGCCGGACCGCCGCCTGGACCGGGTGGCGCGATTCGCGAGTTGTTGATGGATGCCGTAAGGTTTTCGAGCGCCTTGCGGGCCGCATCGACGGCGCTTGTGAATCCCGGCAATGGGCTCCCGCCCTGTCCCGGCAGCGGCGGAGCAACTGGCGGCGGAATCGGATATCGCCCCCCGCCTTGAAAGCCGCCGCCAAACTGCGGTATCGCTAGTGAATTGAGTTTGTTGCGTAGCGCATCCGCCTGCGCGTGCAGCGCCGCAAAAGCCTGATTTGCGTTGGAATCCGACTCGATTTTCAGGCGGTAGATCAGGTTTCTTTCAGCCATGATCTCGCTGTCCTAAAATCTGTTCGACGATTGCCAGTCGCTGGGTTAAGAGCGTGTCGGTTCTCATGTTGTCCGTCAGACACGCGCCGCAAGTTGCCTTCACGGTCCAATAAAAATCCACTAAATCGCAGTTGTCTCGGCTCAACTCGTATTCCCTTGCTTTCGCCGGGCTTTCTTTGGGGCACTTCTCGCACGGCGGCGGCACAACGCGCAGCACCGGCAGCGTGCCGTTGGCCATCAAAACAATCGAGCCGTCGCCTTCGTGCGTGGACCAGTCATAATTGACCTGGTGCGTCTGGCACGTCTCACAGTCAAGCCGGGCGAGCACTGGATGCTTCAGCAGCAAGCTCAACCCGGCAACGAGTTTTTTGTGGCGGCCGCCTCTTGCTGGTCGGCGAACGCGCCGTTAATACTGGCGTCAGCCGCGGCCATCCATTCGCTGTTTTCGCCGGGCTTCGCGCTCATGTCCGGCTCGCTGGGATACGTGCCGTTGACGATCCGATAGAGCTTGTCGAATTGCGTCGGAGGCAAGTCCAGTAGATTCGCTGGGGTAATGGGGAGCGGAATGCCCTTGTCAACGATGTCCCACGACACGAGCGACTCGGCAACGTGGACCGCCATGTATCGATTGAACTTGTCCGGGTCCGTGCGGTTGGCGTCGATGTAGGCGAAGCACTGATCGCGGGCGATAACTCTCCACGGCTTGCACTCGCCACTCATTGCGCCGTGCATCCCAGCAACTTCGTTGATACGAAACTTCTTGATGTACCCAGGCGGGTAGTAACTCGCTTCCGGCATGCTGTCCTTTCAGGATTACGGTGTTGAATCGTTCGTCACGGTGAATTCATTTGTCGTGCTCAGACCGCGGATGTTGCCGCTGAGCTTCAAGAGAATCTCGTCTTTCTTGGTTCCGATAATCGGAGAGTCGGCCTGCGGCTGCCAGATCGTGCCGGAAATCGTGAAGCTCACCGCGCCATTGGTGAACACGATCGACATGGCCGCCCCCGCGATGGCTTGCCGATAGACCGCGACCTCGTTGGACGTGTAAGGGATCGTGCAAGAGAACATGACCTCGCGCGGGCCCTCGGGCAGCTCCGTGCGATAGACCGAATTCATAAAGCGGTCTTTGACCAGGTTATGCTTGATCGTGAAAACGATGTCATCGCAGTTGCGGGCGGTGCCATTGATCGTGACGACCGCCATGTTGAGCGCGTACGGCTGGAGCACTGACAGCGTGAGCGCCGGGAACGAAGCGGCGGCCCCCAGCGGCGTGATTTCGTCCAGCCCCTCAATGTCCACGTCCAGAAACATCAGGCCCGCCTTGCTGGCGCGGATGGTCCACGTATCAACCTTGCAATTCGTGTAGGAGAAAACCTTCGCGATGCGGTCGAAGGCCAGATCGAAATATGGAACCGTCTCCGTAAGTGTTCCGGCGGTGGTGACCAGCGAACCCATAAGAAACGGAATCCAGGTCGCCAGCTCTGTGGGCCGTGGGTTCATCGTGATCCGACCGTTGACCACGCGCGAGATTTCCACGGCCGATTCGCTCTGCTCGCGCCGTGTTCCGCGGATGCCCTCGGGAATGACAAATTGCTGGTGCAGCGCGACATTCTCGCTGATGAACTCGAATGGCGCCGTGACCGCCAGAGCAACCGGCGGAATGGCATAGGGAATGGTCGAGGCGATCAAGCCGGCTTTCGCCTGATGCGCCATACTCGCTAAGACAACTGCCATACTTCACCTATGTTCGCGTGATGCGTGTCTTGAAAATCAACGTCCACCAGCTCGCAAAAATCCCGTTACCGTCCATCCATCGCGACCAATCAATCACGGGTCCAGGATCCGGAACGACCGTGTGATAGGTCACCGCCGGGCTGGTCGCGACGTACTTTTTCCAACTGAACAACTCAAGCAGTTGTTCGCGCCAGCGCCAGTAAACGTCCGCGCTGGCGGTCAAATCGTTCTCATCGCGGGCGGCAATCGCCATCAAAACCGGATATTGCCAGTCGTCGTCCCGCGTGCCCTCCATCACGATCTTTTCGCCGTAGGGCGGGGGGCAAATCAGGATCCCGGGAAACTGGTATTGGCCAGTGGCTGGCGTTCCCTTCGTGAAATCGATCAGCGAAGGAACCTTGCGCCACATCACGCTGGCGGCAGCCAACCCGGCCAAGGTTCCGGCCGTAGCCAAAGCCTTGATGTCGGTCTCCAGGGAAACGAGCAGGCCGGTGTGTCGCGCATTAGCCAAACATCCGCTCCAATCCGTCCATAATCAGTTCATCGATTGCTTCCGCGCGGGCGTCGTCAATCACGGCAAATTCGCGTTGCTCCTGCCGTCCTAAGCCCTCGTTGTGGACCCGGGCGTATTCCTCGACCCCTTGATCCAAATGCACGTCAAGCTCCCTGGGGCGAACGTCGGCCGTGCCTGAAGTCGCCGCCAGAAACAAATCCCCCAGGTCAATTAACAGCGGGTGGCCCACGTAACCGCTGCGCCCGCCGTCGCCGCGCTGGCCGTGGTTCTTGCGTTGCGGCCAAGCCGAATCTGGCGAGCCTTGCCGGGCGAAGTTGTCGCCGATGCCCTTTTGAATCAGCGGGACGGCGGGCTTCAGAGCTTCCTGCAAATTCGCGCCTTGGCCAAGCACGTTCAAAACGCTGGCGGCTTCCTGCGCGAATTCTCCGGCATCAACCGTTTTCACCGTCGCCCTCGGGTTCGCGACAGACGATTTCCAGGCGACGCTCGGTGCCTTCCTTGGAATAAGTCAGCACCCAGGGCATTTCGCGAAGCAGGCCGCTCACTGTGGACACGACCGCATCAGCGCCGCCCAAGGCTTCGTTGTCGGTGCTCTTGATGTTGATTTTCTTGTCCACGGTTATCTCCTACGGCTTCCGCCTGACAGCCAGGCAGCGCCAACGTGTATCGAGCGTGAGCCGCGGGGCCGTTCTAATCGCCCAAATCTCACCAGCAGCTTGCGTAATCAGGTCAAGTTTCTTGGGTGAGTAACTCCCCAGGGTTGCGTTCCATAAATGCCAAACGGCTGTCTCTTCGTCCAGCGCCACGCCTCCCAAGAGCATCAGGTCGCCTTTCGTTGGCGACATTCGTTTGCCCTTCACGGTTGGCAGCGCCGTTTGCGCTGGATTCTGCGGCGTGAATGTGACGGTCTCTACTCCCTCGATGTGGACATAATCGCCGGCAATATCGCTGGTTAGACTCATTGGGCTTCCGACGCATATTCAACCGGGCCTTGCGCCGTAGCGATCATTGCGTCCAACTTTGCCATGCGGTCCATTAACGTGCTGAACGTGATCGTCTCACCGTCTATCGAGTAGTCGGGCCTCCCCGCATTCGTAGCCAGCGCTGCCGCCAGCACATCGCGGGCGGTCTCCAGGTTTTCCAGCCGAGTTGCCATTACAGCGCATCCGGCACAAGCGCCGCTTGAACCGCTCCAAGTTTCGTGTAGCCAATCACCACCCATTTGTTGGTGGCGACGTACTGGCAGTCGTACAGGTTCTCAGCCGTCAGCGCCGCCTCGTTGGTCGCACCCACCGTTACGTCGTTCACCTTGTCGGCGGCAGTCACGGAAATCAGTTCGCAGCCCGTCGCGCCCACGAGAATTCTGATGCGGTCACCAACCGTAGCGGCCGGCAGGGAAATCTGCTTATTGGCATCATCCGAGGTGACCACCACGAGCGACGCGCCAGCCGGGATAAGCCCCGTTGTGCCGCCGCCAACCGTGGCGGTGACGGCGGTTGAGGAGCGTACTTGGAAAGGCCCGGTGGAGATATTGAGTCCCGCGCCCTTGGGGACCAGGCTCAGGCTGATGTCGGTGTCACCGCCGGTCGCTGCAATTGTTGGCGCACTGCCGGTGGCTTTGTTCGTGATCGTGACTTCGTTTACAGCCGCCGCAGTCGCGGCCAGTGTCACCAGTTCGTTGCCGTTGGAATCATTCAGTTTCATCCCGCGGTCAGCGGTGGCCCCAGTGCCGTTGGCCCCGATCATCACCGGATTGCCGGTCGTGGCATTGGTGACCTTTAGACCGTTGGTTGCGGATGCCACGGCGACGAACTCCAGAAGCTCGTTGCCGTTGGAATCGAGCAAATTCAGTCCGATATCCGCTTCAGCGCCGGTGCCGTTGGAACCGATAGCCGGTGCTGCGCCAGTGGAGTTTGACAAGAACTTCAGTCCATTGACGGCGCTGGCGGTCTGTACGAAGTCGGCAATTTCGTTGCCGGCGGCTTTGACGAACAGCGTCGTGCCGCCCACTACATCCACAATGGCCGACGTGCCGTTGTGCGTGCCGATCAGCAGATAGTCGGTAGTCGGTGTGGTGTTACTGTGAACGTACAGCGTGGGATGCGTCGGGCTGGTGACGGCCCAATCCGTGGCAATCGCACCCTTGTCCGTGATATGCAACATCTGGCTGGTATCGCCCAACCCCACCACCAATGAATGATCGCTGGCGTCGCCCGTGGACCAGCGCAGCAATGCATCCTGGCTGTCGCCCAGAGCAACGTCCACGGCGTCGCCGACCGTCACGTCCGATGAATCCGGCTCGTTGCCGGCGCTGTTGACCGTTTGAATGGCGTTGCCATTGATGAAGAGCGTGTCGCCGACAGCCAGCGTGATCGTGGTCAGCACCACGTCAGTCTTTTTGATCGTGACCGTGACGGCTGCGGTGTCGCCGTTGTAGATCGAGATACTGGCAACGGCCAGCAATCCGCTGCCTGGCGCGGCAACCAAAGCAACTTCCGTCGCGCCGTCTAGGGAGCCAACATTATGTACGTTGTCGGCGATTACCGAATAGACGGGATTGGTTGTCGCCGCAGCCCCCGACATGACCGCCTTCAGTGTGTCCGCGGGAGCGAGCAAAGCAACGGCCGGAGCTTGTGCAAGGTGGTTCATACGGTCCCTTGTTCTCGCTTAGGACGCCAGGGACATTTTCTGCCGCTTGGCATTTTGTTCGGGAGTCTGGAATTCCTCTTCCCGCGTCAGCACTTGCAGATTGCCCTGGGAAACCAGGCGGCGGTTGTTGACCTTGTTGATCGCCTGCTGCTTGCGTGCGTTCTCTTGCAGGCAGACGGCGCGGAACGAGTACCGCGTGGGGTCGAGCTGCTTGCCGTGCTCATCGCGGTGCATCAAGCAGAATTGCCGGATGGCTTCGCTCTCGTCCACAGCGGTGATGTTGGTATCCGGGACTTTCGGATGCGGCGGCGAGTTGACTTCCAGCTTCGGCATGCCGACCAAGCTCACGTTAAAAGGCCAGGTGGGCTTGTTGCGCGTGGCGGAAACGACCGGCTTATCCTCGCCGGCGCGCCGATCCGAACCTTGCGCGAACTGCGCCTCGGCGACATTGGCGCGCTGGTTCGCGGCGGCCAAATCGGCTTCCAGTTGCTTGATGCGTTCTTCGTTTGAGATCGACTCGGCCATCGGTTTGTCCTTTTGAGAATCAAGTGCACTTCACGACGTAACGCCAGTCCATGACCGCGGCGGCTCCGCGCTCACTGACCTTGTATTGGGCCACCACGTCGCGGTGAAACGCTTCATGCGAATCCGGCGGCGCTTGCCCGACCTTGACCGGCCAGTTCTCCATATAGGCAAACGCCTTTCGGAAGTCGCCGATAAACCAGGTCGTTGCGCTTGAGGTGCGCCGGCTGACGTATTGGCTGCTCTTGATTTGCAGGTTGCCAATGCCGGGAATATTTTTCAGCGGGTTTGCGCCGACCGGGGCCGTGGCGTTGGCCGTATTGCCGACCTGGATTGCGTTCAGGATTCTTGCCGCGGTAGCGACCAGCGCGGTTGGGACGACGATCGTGTCCACGTTGGGCATGATTGGCTCGCCCGTGTTCGGGTCGCTGAGCGCGTCGAACAGGAGGATAGCGTTTTCGATATCCGTGTAATCGACCAGGGTGTTCGAGCCAGCCAGGTTATCGCCGTCGCCTTGCGTGTGCGTGTCGCCGTAGGTCGCCTGCGCCGCCCCGCCGTTGCGGCGATAGCTGGTCGTGATACCCAGGCACATATCGAGGATGCGCTTCTCTTTGTTCTGCGCGATGCCTTCGCCGACGTTGCCGACGCGCTCCAGAAGAACGCCGGTGCGGTCAAAAAACACGGCTTCGCGGGTAACCGGCACGATCACGCCGCGCTTGATGGTGGCCGGCGTTTCGATCCATTCCTCGCTGACGCCTGCCAGGGGGTAGGGTTGGCCTTCCCCGATGCTGGCGGCCTGGTCCCCAACGCCGCCGATGCCGGCGATTTTCTCGCCATCGAACATGGTGGGGATGGTGGTGCAAAGGTCGTTGCCGATCAGGGACGGGGCGGTCCACTTCTCCAGCACCTTTGAGTAGACGATCTGCCCGGTGATGTTGCTGAAGTGCGACGTGCTGACCGCATCGGGCGCTTCCATGAGGGAGACGGCCCCGTGCCCGCGAAAGCGCGGATCCCAGGTCTTGACGATGGACTCGCCATCCTCGACGAATGCTTCAAACAGGGCGCGAATCGAGAACTCGGCGGGCTTGACTTCACCCTCGGCCAGCGCTTCGGTAAGCGCCGTGATTTCTTGATTCCGGCTCGCCTTGCCGCGCCGGACATCGTTCTCGGCGGAAATGAACCGGCGCTTGAGTTCGGTGTAATTCACGAGCCTTGCTCCCGTTCTTGGGGGCGGCTCGTTACAATGCAGCTTCTCACGGCCGGCATTGGGCGAGCATCGCCCGGTGTTGGTAAGCCCTGGCGGGATTCGCGTCCCGTCAGGGTGTTTTCATTTGTTAGCGCTTCTGGAAGCAGCCGACGTAATCCACGGTGGCAACTTCGGGGTTGGCTCCGCCGTTCTTGACGACGATGGCAATCTGCATTTCGGTGGCGGAGGTGTAGACAAAATCGTGCGTGGCCACGTGGACTTCATCGATGAAGAAATCCACCTTCGCGTTGGTCGAGCTGTACGGCGTAAATTCGATGCGGAAAACATGGTACGACGTGTCGATCGTCTGGGCCGTGCCGTTCAGCGAAAGCGCCGCGGTCAGGTCCGTGGTGTTGCGCGTGGTGGCAACCGAGCTGATGCACTGCCAGCGCGTCCCGCCGTCAACCTTGTAGAATCCGACGCCCGAGAACGACGCCTTGGGGCCAGCGCCGTCATCAATCATGGCGTCCGCACCGGCCGCGTTCATCAGACCGTAGAACACGTTGGCATCGTCGGTGGCGACCTCGACGTGCTTGGCGCGCACCTCGAATACCAGCGGCTTGTTGGCCGCGAACAGGAAAATCTCTTGGGTGGATTCGAGCAGCACCTCGTCGTTATCGGTCGAATCTTCCGTGCCCACTGTAAGCAGGCCGCCGGCTCCATCACCGGGAATGATGCCAGCGCCGCCGGCCACATCACTGACGGTCTTGGTCCATTCGTGCGGGCTGATGAACCAATAGAAATCGTCGAAGATGCCAAAGACATCGCGACCTTCGAGGGCTTCCGGCAAACGCATGAGCGATACGGACATGATCGTTCCCTTGTGTCAGGGGAGTTATGATTTTGTTACCGCACCAGCGCGGCCCATTTCTTGGGAGTCTCGGCCGGCTTGTATTCGCCGGTGTCGGCTTCGGTGAGAGCGATGGTTCGCACGGGCTTGCCGCCTTGCGCCTGCCGCTTGGGCCAGCTTTCCACCAATGCCTTGCGGTCGGTTGCCGGCAGCAGCGTCAGCGCCTTGACGCGCAGGTCGCTGGCTTCGCGGTCCATCGATTCGAGCAATGCGCGGGCGGCGTTCTCCGCCTTGCTGGCGTCGCGCTCGGCAGTCAGCGTGTTGACTTGCTCCATCAGCAGCTTGACGCCAGGCTCTTTGGCGGCCAGCGTCTTGAGGCTTTCGCTGGCGTCGGCTTCTTCGGCCGGCGCAGCTGGGGATTCCTTCGTGTCTCCGCCGGACATGATCTTCTCCTGCGCGGTGAGGATGTCTTTGATTCGCTTGAGCTTGGCCTTGATGTCGCCTTCCTCGTCCAACACCTTGTTGATGGCGGCCTTGAAGGCGGCATCGATTTGCCCGTCCGCGTCTTCGTCGGCTGGCGGAGCTTCCATCGGCGCTTCGGCCATCATGGGGTCCATCTCCAGCAGCTTTGCGAGTCCCTTCACGCCCCAATGTTTCTTGTCCTTGACGGATTCGAGAACGGCCTTGATCGTGGTTTGCACCGGGGTATCCTCCGACTCGAAAATGCCTTGATTCGTTGCGGGGCGGCTCACCAGGTCCACGCTGCGGACGCGCGTTACGGATTCCACAATCGTCTTGCCGCGGAAGTTGGCGACCTTGCCATCGGCGTTGTGCGATAGTCCGAACGTCCTAGGGAATCGTTCGGCCCGCTCCAGCGTCATTTCCGTAAGCGGATGCTTGTCGAGATAGTGCAGGTCGCCGTAGACGCCATCGGCTTGCACCTTGGGGTCTCGGATGACGCCGATGCCTTCCGCCATGCCGCGCTCGGCGTCGGGCGTGGAACGCTTGGGATGATCGACGTTGACCGGCGCGCCGTCGTAGAGTGCGGCGGCTTCATTCAAAGCCCGGTCGCTGTACTCGCGATTGTTCTTGGATTGCTTGCCGAGAATCTTGACGTTGCGGATGATCTTGGCAGCGCGATCCACCTTGGGCGCTTCGGAAAACGCTTCTTCGATCAGGTGAATGGTGCCGCTCTTGCTCGCCATGCTCCTAAGTTAGAGCGAAGCGGCTGAGAATCGCTACGCACGTTTGCTATCGATTTGCAACGTGATTGTGGTAGAATCTCGGCATGGAAACTCCAGCCGAATTCGGAAACCTGCTGCCAGACTTTGTGACGTGGCTCGACGGCTACTGGCCGGGCTGGCACAGCGAATACTCTGGAACCATCATTTCGATGCAGGATGCGTGGGTTGCTGGGCGGGCGCAATTGCTTGAAAGCGCCATGAAGGTTGAGTTCAAGCCGTAGGTCGTGCCCGCTTCGTCGTGTATTTGCAGCGCGGATTCGTGCATTTGTAGTAAGTAATCTTGTCGCTCGCCGAATACGAAAGGCAGCGGCACTCGCACAGCGGGCAGATGATGAGCAACTCGCCTTGACGCGGCCGGCGTGTTTTCTGGCTTTTCACGGCTATCATGGCACTCCTGCCGGAATCGGTTGATACTCCAGGAAGCAATCGCAGTTCGGATGAAGCGGCGGACCGCTCGGCGCTTGCAATCCCCACACGCTTTCATCCTGATCCAACAGCGGCGTGCAAATCGGGCACGGCTTCACTTCCGCCCCGGCGTGCCCCTTCGGTCGATACCGCGAGTGCCGCCAGATAGCTTTGATTCTCACGCCGACCGCCTGCTGGTCCCGCCTCCAGACTTCCCCGGCGTCCGTCTGAGCGCGGCCCGTTTCAAACGTGGCGACCTTCTCCGAACGCGCCGGCCCGAAGATCGACGTGGCCCGCTCAGTGACTTCCCCCTTGGCAATCCGCTCCCCTGCTGACGCTCGCTGCGCCCAATCGGTGCCGGCTGTCCGCAGCATATCCCGGCTGGTGCCAGCGAACGATGACGCCGCCTCGCCGCCTCGCGTGGTGGCGAACTGCTGCCCCCGCGGGTCCACGGTTTCCAGCCCGTGCAGGTCCGCCGATTCGCTCCATAGCAGCAAGAGCACCACGGCAAGCTGCGCGTTGGCCTCTTGCTCGACGCGCTGCCAGAACTCTTCCGGTACGCGCGCGATGTCCGGCGGGTCGCCCAGCAGGTCAATCAGTTCGTGCCGGAACTGGCTGGTCGAGCGCGCGAAGCGAGCTGCGAAACGTGATTCAAGTTCGGTGCGGTTTCTCAGCTCGGCCACGTATACTGCACTCCATCCGGCAGGTCGAGAATCGTCCCTGGGGAGAATCGCACCGCACCGCATGGTTCCGGCTTGCTGGGCGGATCCCAATTGTTGGGGTCGTTCCAATCTGCATTGCCCGTCGCTCCCGTCCAGCGAACGACACTTCCGCCCAATTGATACGTGCCGCCAATGGGTTTTGGAGTAAATGGAACGCAGCGACAGCAGACGGGTTTGCTTTCCTTTGGTCCCGCCTTCATCGCCAGCGGAGCACACAGCGCAGCCGCAATCCGGGCCAAGAATGAACGTCGTTTCAACATAGAATCTCCTGCTCTGGCATATCGTCACCCAGAAGTGCTGTTGCCAATCGTTCCCATAACTCCAGTCGCGTTGCGTAGACCTCATCGGAAGCGTCATGTGCAAGGCTTCCGGGGTAATTCAGGCCGGCGGCTTTGAATAGATCGACCAGAGCATTCTTGGCAGCTTCGCGATGCTCTGGCCTTACCAGTTCAAGCGGGCCAAACTTGCGTGAGACTTGCTCTCTCTGCGGAGGCAATATCAACACGGACGGCTTCACATCGCATTCAGCGGCTAACCGCCTCATGGTGTTTTCTGTAATCATCTTCTACTCCTCAATAATCGTCTTGATCCGGCCCTCGCCATCCCGCTCCACGGTCCTGACAATGCGGCCCTTGGGTTCAGCCTTTGGTTGTTCAATCTGGACCTTGATCGCATCCTTGGGAATCGTGACCTGCGCGGCAGCGGCTTCGACCTCGACGCGAATCGCATCCTTGGGGAATTCCACCGTGACCGGAGCGTTGACCACCGGCGGCTTTTGATCTGCCAATGCCGACGCCAGTTCCTTGCTCGCGCTGGTGATTGCTTCCGCTACACCTGTTAGGGGTTGCATGCTTTCCTCGATGGTCTTGACGATGGCTGCCGTGTTGATGGCATTCGTGCCGGCTGCGTACACGACCGTATCGTGCAGCTCCTCCAGGAACTCCGCAGGCCGAAGGGTTTCCATCAGCCGGCCGGCCGCATCGGTGTTCTCATGCAGCTCGCGAAGAATCGCACGGGCTTCGTCGGTCGTGCGGGCGGATTCGAGCGCGGCGGAGACGGCGGCGGCGCGGGGGGTTGTATGAAGATCGATTTCTAGCAGGCTCACGTCGCCCTCAAACGGCTCTGCATCCTCCACCGATTCGATTACGTCAGCTTCCGTCGAAAGGAACTGCGCGAGCTTTTTGGCGGTCACCTTCAGCGGTTTATGGCCTTTCTTCTGGACCGTATAGAACGTGGCCCCGGCTGAAAGGTCAACGTGAGGCTTGCCGATCTTGTAGCCACGCTCGCCCAGCAGGTCTGTCACCTGATCGATATTGAGCTTTGCCTGTTTGCTGACGAAGCGGTATTTTTTGCCTTGATAAACGCCGGTCGAACCCCTCTCGGTTCCTGCGTCGGAACGGGAATGTGCATTGACCTGGCTCTTTCCAGTTGGACACGGCCCCGGCTTCCCACCTTCACCACCGCACTCCAGAAGCGCCTCCACCTTCCCCAGCCGCTCCGCAACCGCTTCCATTGCCCGCAATGCCGCGCCATCGCTCTGAGGCGCAGGCTGCGCCGGGACGTTGGTGACTTGCGAGATATTCGCCGGCTGACCTTGCGCGGCCCCCAGCGGCGGCTCAGGCTTATCGCCATCCTTTTGGATGTTCTCAAGCTCAGCGTCGAAGTCCAACCCCGCTTCCGTGGCCGCCGTGCGCTTGCTCTTGATGCCCAAGCCAACCTCAATTGCCGACGTGCGGGCCTGCTCTTCCTTGTTGCGTGTGGCGACCTCAGGCGGCGTCACGATCACATCCACCAGCGCTTCGATCTGCTCCCAAGGCATGTCGAACCGCGCGAAGTAGCCGGAGTCGAAGGCGATGCGGATTGCTTTCCAGCACAGCGAGGAGAAACCGGGCTTCAACTCGCGCTGGTCAGACTCACGGCCCTTGACGAAGGGCGACTCGGCAACCAATGCGGACGCCAAGTTATTGTTGCTGTAGTCGCCGGAAATCATCCCTTCGGCCATTTGCCAGACGCTGCCGAGATACCTCAGCAGCGCTTGAATCACATTGATGAACGCGGGCGCGCGCTCGCTGCCCATCGGGCCAGCCAGGTACTCCTGCCCCTGGTTGATATCCAAGATCGTTCCCGGCGCGAAGTTCTGGATGTATCGCGTGCGGCTGCCGCCTTGGGGGAGATTCTGCGTCCGCGTCTCGTAAGCGTTGGTGGCCCGTAGCCCGCTGATTTGCGCAGCGGTCGCGCCTGTGGCGTGCTGCCGAATGAACGCGATAGCCGCTTGCACTGCGGTCCCGCGGCCTGTGTTGCGCAGGACTTTCTCGGCATCTTGCAGCCATGCGATTACGGGATAGAACTCGCTATATCCCCGCTTCACACCGTAAGGCGCGTTGGCTTTGAAATGCTCCATACGCGCGGCTGGCACGTAATCCCAGTCGGCATAGGCAGCCGGGTCTGGTGCAACGTGATAACCCAACGTGTCTCCAGGGCGGTCCTTTCTGGTGTGCACGCCCATCGCCCAGCAAGATACAAACTCCGTGTCGATGTGCAGATGTGTTTCCAGGTCATTGCTGAAGCCCTGTGGATCGCGAACGTGGTCTGGCTCGCGAATCAAGATTCTCGTCTGCCAGCCTTCCGGTTCAAGTTGCACAAAGCACTCGCCATCCGTTCGCCGGCGATCGTGGATTTCGTTTTCCAGCAAACACCCTGAGTCGCCAAACAGGGCATCGATCACGTTTTGGACGGCCCCGACTAATCCCTTAGGAGGCTCGGCATCATTTGCCGGTTGGACCTTATAGGTGAATCCGCCGCTGATCGTATAGTTGCGCAGGTTCTTGAGGATGTTGATGCCGGCCGGGAACATCGTGGTCAGAATACGGGCCGATCCTCGGATGAAAGCCAAGTCTTGCTCCGTCTCAAACACCGGCCGATTCTTGCCGTCTTGTCGATCGTCGGGCCGCGTCATTGGTACAGGCTGCTGTCCGTAGCTCGTTCCCCAGCCCGGCGTGTCGTGCATGAACTCGCGCGGATCGATCAGCTCGCACGCCTCCATAACGGGGACTGGCAAGTCCGCCATCCGCTGGGCTTCCGCGAGGTACGATTCGAGCTGCATTGTTTCCAATTGCAACCGTGCGGATTCGTGGCGGGTGCGGAGGTCTTCGATGGGGAGAGTGTCGATCATTTTGCCCCCAGTGGGATAAACCCTGTTCCGCTGCACAACGCGCACGGCTCGTTTGAATTCAGCCCGATGTAGCGCTTGGTGCCCTTGCAGTCTGGGCACTCGCGCACAGGTTCAAGCGGCATGTCCAGAACCGTTTTCAATCGAACTTGTGCTATGCACTCTTGATAGCGCTTCTCGTCTGCTTCAAACGCACCGCGCTCTTTAGGTCCGCCGCGCTCCGACAGTTTCAGCATCCCGTCGATGTTTGTGTTGAGCGTCAGTGGCCAGTTCTCGACGTAGACAATTTCATTGCTGGCCGTTTCTTGCGCCGGTGTTCCGTATTCTGCTGCTGTTCCGTATGCGCTCCCCTCCGCAATTGGCGGAAGGCGGGCGGCCATCATTCTGCCAAGGCGACATTCACCCATCGCACGGGCAAAACGGATAACCGCGAAGTGCAACGCGCTCAGGTTGTCATAGTCTGCCGGGTTGATGATGACCCCCCTGGTTTCCGTCACGCCGTGGCATGAGCAGGATTTGACGACGCAATACTCTTGCGCGGTGGCAGCCTTGTTGAATGAGAACGCGGCTTGTTCTGCTAGGTTCCGAATTTGCTCCATCGTCAGTTTCATGCCACAGCCCTTTCGCCTTGAGGTTGTTCGTGTATCCCCGCCGCCAACTCGTCCATAAACCGCATTGCACTCGGCAGGCAAATCGCCAGCGCCGTTGCCCTGTCCGCGTGGCCCGCCTCATCCCGTACCGCCGTCAGCTTCAGACCATAAGGCTTCTCGACGATCGACAGCTTGGCCAAGTCCGCCAATAACAGCGGCTCGCGGTACAGCTCCAGGGTTTGATTGCGCGTGCAGCTCATCAGCGTACGCGCCATTTCGTCGCGGTTCTTCGGACTGCTGAACTCAAACGACAACAGCGGGAAGCCCACTTCGCGCAATCGCTGGACCATGTAAACCGCTTCGTGCTTGTCGTAGATCATCCCCGCCAGATTGTACGTGTCGTGCGCCCTGCGGATGGCATTCTCCACCGCAGCCAGGTCCACTTCGCCCCGCGGTCCCGATGGCTTCCAGGATTCGCATAGCACGAGCCTGAGCTTTCTTTCCTGCCAATCGATCGACAGCACCACGAAGCCCGCATGGTCGTGCTTGATGCCCAGGTCCAGACCCGCCACGTATTCCAGACCCGGCGCCCGGAACCGAACCGGACCAGCCAGCTTACAGCAGGCTTCGATATCGGCCGGGTCCAACGCGTCGCCGTCGCCGGTCTGCCAGAGATTTCCCCAGAGGCGATTGAAAGCGGCCGGCGGCAGGCTCTTGCGCTGAAAGTCCAATCGCTCTTGAGTAATCCAGGTTGCCACCGGCCCCTCAGTGCGCGAGAAGTAACAGCCCTCCGACTCGCGGAAGATCTCCCGGATCCGCCATTGCCAGGATTTCCCCTTGCCCAAGCCGGCATTGGTAATCACGACCAGCATGCAATTGGCCCGCTTGGCGGATCCCGCCAGGAGCGATTCCCACAACCCGCTTTTGACGTGGTGCGTCAACTCATCCACGACCACGAAATCCGGCAGCTTGCCGTGGCTCGTCGCCTCGTCGGCGGAGATAATCTCCAACTCGCTGCCGGTTGTTTTGTTCACGACCATGTAACGCTGAATCTCCAACCGCTCCGCAAGCCAGGTGTTTCTCCGATACAGCCCGTCAATCGCATCCCGCAGCAGCTTGGCCTGATCCTTTGACGCTGCGCCCACCACGCCCACGATCTTGCGTTGTGCGGCGAACAGCGCCCATGAAACCATTACCGCCTGATCCGTTGTCTTACTGTGCCCTTTGCCTTTCTCGATCCAAGCCCGCATGACTGAGCCCGCCCCTTGTCCGCTCACCATTTGCTTCCATCCGGGGTCCAGCGCTTCAAAGTCCTTGCGCTGCCACGGCTCGATTACGCTTTCCAAACTGCGGTCCTGTCCGTCAACGTCAATCACCAGCTTGCGCCGGAACTCCGCCGGGTCGTCAATGAGCCTTTCCGTTTCCGTTTTGTGACCCATTAGCTGACGGAGGATGGCTTTCTGCTGGTCGGGAGTCCGCTTCGATAACCACACCTCCAACTCCGAGTCGGTCAGCAATAGCAGAAAGTCGGCTTCCTCGTTGGTCAGTAACGGCGTGCTCATGGTGGATCGTCTCGCCTTCCGCGTGATGCTCGTCCGATTGATTTTGGCTTTCCATCGCGACGGCATTCCTTACGGCAATCTGCCTGACGCGGGCATCGTTGTGACCCACATCACGGCCAACTGCATAGGCCGCACGCTGGCGAACCGATAATGCTTCCTCTGGGATTTCCTCTAGTTCGGCGAGTGTGGCATCCGTTGGCCAGCGCTGGCCGCCAAGCCAACCGCGCTTGATTGCCGTCTGAAGCATCCGCTGATCTTGCAATACAGTCCGACCACTCTCCGTGCGTTCGGTCTTTCCCCCCGACCCCCCGGCTGTTTCAGCTTGGTCTACCATAATTTTACCGCCCTCCTACAGTACCCCCGCCAACAACAACTCGTCCTCTTCCTCGATCTGCCGCCGCAAGGCGACCAGCTCCGGCGACTCTTGCGGCTCTTCTTCCGTCCATTCCTTCCGCTTTCGCTTCGCTCGCACTGGCGGCCGAACATAACTCCCATCGCCCGTGAACAGCACCCCGCCGATTAGGCCGCCGCCACCGCCGGAGAAAACAACCCCACCAGGCCAATACTCAGGCCCGAAGTAACCGCCGCCGTAATAGCCCCTGGGGAACATCAGGTTGCATCCGTGGTGATTGCGCTGCGGTTGCCGTCTGTATCCACGTTGGCCGTGAGGCGGTTCTTGGTGTCGGCCTTGTCGCGGAAATGGACCGGCCCATCCGGGAATCCGTCGCTCTTGCCCATTAGTGCCGCGCGTGCCAACCGCAAGAACTCCTGGAGTGTCTCGGCGCCTTCGTAGGCCGCCGCCAGCATGGCCGCCGTGATTTGCGAAGTCGTGGGAATACTCAGCGCCGTGATTGCCGCAAGCGTGGCATCGTCCGCCGTGCCAAGTGCCGTAGCCAGTTCGGCATTCGTTGGCACGTCGGCAACCGCCGCCTGCGTTGTTCCGTGCTGCGTATCCTGCGCCGTGTCGAGGGCGTCCAGGGTTTGGATCGTGCCGGCTGCCGTGTTGATGCCGCCCGTTACATTGCCCACGAGGTTGCCCGTGATGTTCGCCGTTAGCGTCTCTCCTGCGGTCCCGTCGAGCATGCTCTCCCAACGGGCCGCAACAAAAAAGTCGTTGCTGACGCCTTCGACGTTGGCCCCGATGAATGCCGATCCTCCAAAGGTATACGACGCCACTTGGGTTCCGCGAATCATCGCCAGGTCAACCCGACCATTCGGCAGGATTTCGTAGGTGACGCCCGCAGCAACCGCCGCTGGCAGGTCAGGCGTCCAGCTAATCTGATCCGTGCCGGAGTTGAATCCATTGATGAGCCGCGTCAACCCGACGTTCGAGCCGCTGGTGAATTTGATCTGGCTTCCGACCCAGTAATCGTCTGGCGTTTCGGTTCGCTCCGTGTCAATCAGGAAATTCACGTCGCCACTGTCCGCTGTTCCGCTTGCGCAGGCATCGGTGGATTGCATCTTGCCGTTGAGCAGCGCGGCCGGCAGGCGGCTTTGAATATCCTGCGTGTCCGTCTCGACATCCGTAGCCGTCTTGACCGTCGTGCCAGATAGATTGAGCGTGGTGGTGGGCGAGCCGACGTTGGCCCAATCGACGCCCGCTTCTCCGCCGCTGGAAACATCTAGTTTGCGGCCGGCAGTGGTGGGACGGAGCAAGTAGCCCAGCGTCAGAAAGTAAGTGAACTTGACCGTTTGGCCGTCAACCGTGACCGCGTTTAAGTGGACCCAATACTGCGAGCCGTCCGCCCAGAAGCCAGAATCGCTGTTATCGCTGGTGTCAATTGAGAAACCGTGCAAGCCCGTGGAGCCGTCGAAGTCGATGCCATCGGTGTCCAGGAGAGCATAGCCGTTGTCGCTGGCCCGTTGCGTAATGCTGCCGTTTTTGTACACCTCCAGATCCGTGACGGCCAAGTCCGTGATCGTCACGGATGCACCGGCAGAATTGTAGGTGTCGAACGGGAAATAGATCGTATCTCCCGAATTGAAAACTGGCGGCATTACAATCATGGGCTAACCTTTGTCCACGGCTTCCAGTTCACGAGCCGCCATCGCATCTTTCAATGCCTTCTCCGCTGTGCTGAGCGCGGAGAAGTTGCGCGCCGCTTCGGCCTTGAGGCGATTGGCGCGGGCGGTCTCACTGGCCAGTTCCTTTTCTTTTGCGTTCAATGCTTGCTGCGCTTCCCCCAAGCACTTTTGTCCGAAGGCAATCTCGCGGTCGGCATTGGCCATCGCGGCTTGAAGCTCTGACGTTTTCGCCTGCATTGCCGCATTGCCAACGGTGAGCGCCGTAATCGTCGCTCCCTGCTCCGCCAACTTCTCATCGCGGGCCTTCGCATCCGTGCGCGCCTGCACGTAGCGAGCGGCCAGTTCGACGGCTGGCGCTTTCGCGGCTGCGGAAATGAGTGTGTCCCGCTGGGCCTTCAAGTCGGCGTGCGATAGGTTTTCGATTTCGACTAACGACATTTGAATCTCCTAGCCAACAAGGGAAAGTCGTGAGAGTTTTGTGGAGTGCGTGAGTCCGCGGCCGACTGCTGCGCCGCCAGCTTCTTCTCCGTCAAACGCGAACAAGCCCGCCCGTCTTGTCCCGTAGCCTGCCGCCGTGGTCCATCCCGCCTGGTAGCTTCCCGAAGCTGATTCCACGATCTGATAGGCGAAGTCACCGAACCCGCTCCCGCCCGTCGTGGGGATTGCCGTGAAACCACCAGTCGGACCAGCCGATACGGTCGTGGTATAGACGTTGGCAAACGCCAACAATAGGACTGCCTGCCCAGCCGTTGGCGTAATCGATGGCGTCGTGATGTCGGGGCTTGTGGTATCGGCTTCGCTGCCGCCATCCTCAACTGAAGTCGTGGGCATCCCAGACCACTCCGTCACACTCAAATCGAATCGCGCGTAGGTATTGGACACCGTGACAGTGATCGTCGTGCCCGATCCAGAGGAATTCGGGCCGATCCACAACTCCACCTTGTCCCCGGCGGCATTCGTGCTCGTTACGACGTATTCCCAAGTCACTCCGCCGCCCGAGACTGAAGAAACAGTCGCGCCGTTAGTGCTATTGGTTAGCAATACCAGCGTATTCCCAGCACCCGGCGTGGCAATCGTGACCGTCTTGTCCGCCGATCCGCCAGAGGCGGAATACGAAAACACCTCTTGGACCTTTGCTATTGCCATGCTGCCTCCCGGTGCCGGTAGAGGCGATGGTCAACGGTCGCTGCGGCGCGGCGCACATCGATGGGCCAACCGATACGGGAAAGTTCCTGCGACGGATTGGCGACGATCTCGCGATAGCGCAGAACGCACACTTCCGCGCCAAGCTGTTCGAGCCTCTCAACGTCGGCGGTGACCTTTGCGGCGTAGTCGTCCAGGAACTTGAACTCGTGAGCAGACGGCGGGCCGCTCATTGTGCCGACGTAGGAGCGGCGAATCTCGTCTGGGTTGCGCGTCACGTAAACGGCTCGATAGTTTCCAGGTGGCACGAGGTCCGGCAGATTATCCCGAATTACCTTCACGCATCGCCCGCCAGCCTTCGACCACTTGAGCTTGCGCAGGTCTGCTATCTCAAAAAAGCCGTGCGGGTTCGGGTGATAGTCTGGCAGCATCGTGGAATTGCGCACCAACGCACGGTCGCGGCATGGCGAGAACAGCGCGGGGATTCCACCCGCATCGATGGCGCGCATCATCATCGAAGTCCCGGAGCGGGGGAATCCACAAACGATGTAGACGGGTTCTGACATTACTGGCCAGCGATGCGACCGATAAACTGTTTGATCTGCAATAGTCGATTCGCCCCGGTCACTTCCGTGCTGGTATTGAGAATGTCGTTCATTTGCGTGAGCAACCCCAACAGGTCATCTCCCTGACCAGCATTCTGCATGGAGAACTGTGCTTCCAGGACTGTGTAATCTCCGGTGTCCCACTGATGGGAAGCGATTTCAGTCAAGCCAGCGATGCGATCACACAAGTCCTTGAACTGGTTGGCGGCGGCAATGGCCGCTGTGCCCAGCGAACTGCGCCCATTTTTGGTGATGGGCATATAGTCGTTAGCCATGAAATCCTCCTTATTCGATTCGTTCCCAAACAAAAACCGCGATACTCGGTTGGACGTTGCTTTGTAGGTTGCCGGAAAACGTCGGCTGGCTCACCGTGCCTTCGGGCGTAATGCTGTTCACGCCGCCTGCTGGATTCTCGGTCCCGGCTGTGATGCCAGTTGCTGAGCTTGAGGTTGAGTAGCCCGAATTGACACGAGTGTTGGTGCTGGCGTCCGGCGTGCTGCCTACGTTCGGCCCGGTCGCCGTGCTCGCTGCCCCTTGCACATGCGTATGTCCAGGGTCGGTGACCACAACGGGATGCGTGTGGTTAATGATCTCCGTGAACGGCGTTCCAGAAAATGTCGGCTGCGATACGGTGCCGCCGGGAGTGACGGTCTTGGTGCCCGATGTTTTCTCAGCGGCGTCAAAATCCGGGTCAGCAATATCAACTCCCACCAACGCCCGGCCAACAGCAAACGCTTGCCACTTGCCGTAGCCCAGCAAGATGTACGGATTTGTCGACAGCGTGGAGAGAAAGAGGGAGCCGACCGGATACATCCGGTCCAGCAGAGCTTCGATCTGGGCGTCTGGGAATCGCATGTTATCCCTGCAAAGGTTCCGTTTCGATATGCCGCCCCGTCACGTCGTCTCCTCGTTTGCCATCAGTGACGCTTCGCGCGGTGCTAAGCCCAACTCCAGCGTCGCGGCAACCAACCGGGCACGCATGGTCGCCAGGTCTGCCGTCTCCTGCTGCTTCTGGCTGACAGGGCTGCTGTGCTCAGGAACCACGTCCGCCACCTTGGTAAAGTGTGCTTTTCCCTCTGCCCTCAATTTTCGATTCGCCGCCTTCTCTAAGTCGTCGATTGCCTCCTCAGCCATCTCGCGATAGCTGTCCCCGCGGTCCTGCGCCGACTTGATGTGCTGGTCTTTTGCGTCGATTAGCTTTTTGAACAGGATGCCGATCGCGCCCCACAACGCGCCCAGCAGCGTGAGGATCACGGTCAGCCCCTCGGTTGTGAATGTCACGTCTGCGAACATGCGACTAGGACAACTCCAGTAGGGTTAGCGTGGCGGACTTGGACCGCGGAATCCGTTGATCGATCCGATGATGCACACGACCCCGGCAACCAGTGCGGAGAAGCCCATCACGGGCTTACCCCAAACCACGTCGATGTTCGTCACGGAAAACAGGCCGAACAGGAACAGGAAAATCCCGATCAGCAGCCATACCCAATTGGTGAACATGATTTAGTCTCCCTTGTGCATAATGTGGCCTTCCCTGCTGATTAAGGTTTTGCCCGCGTCTGTTGTCCGTGGCTGCTAGGCTGTGCGTAGCGTTGACTGGCTCTTAGTGACCGCCGGTTTTTATCGAAACATCAGTTGTGGACCCGGACGCAGACCACGTTGCCGCATCTACTAGCGACGCGTTGCCGGGGCAAACCCATTGCTGGGAACCACACGTTTCGAGCCTGTCATTCATCCTTCCGCCTCGCCCCGCACTGCTGCGGGACACTTTTCGGATTACGCTAACTGGCGAGTTTCTAAGCCAGTCCCTTTTCTATCCCGGCTTCTTTTGGTTCAGGGGAACAAGCCGGCCCAAAAACCTGCTGGACAACAGAACGGGTAAAACCTATACTTCGTTTAGGAATCCTGTTCTGCGTCCCTCGCACGGACACTCGATAGCACCCGCTTCACGGCGGGTGTTGTCGTTTCTACTCCCGATGATTTGATGCCACCTCCAGCACCGGCAAGCACACCTTGCACGGCACTTTCCCATCCGCGGCCGCTTCCTCATGGCTCGCGTACTCCCGGCGATGCGCCACGCTCGCGGCATAGCGGCAGTCGGCACGGTGATAAACGCCCTTGATCGATGAGGCGACGTAGGGATGATCGATAGTCGATGATGCACGGTGGATGGTCAACAGTCGATGATTGATGGTCGATGGTGCCGCTGCCCCCACACTCACCGCGCGCACGCACCGGCTCACGAAATAGATCGCGGCCCACACGACGAACGGCGACAGCACGATCAGCACGGCAATCGGAATCCAGTTGCGGACGGGCTTGATGACGACGTGGTGTGCCATTGCGGTGCGCTTCGGGTGCGGGGTGATCGGGGTTACGGGACTCATTTCGTTGTTCGCTCGGGACTGTGGTTCCACTGCCCGATATTGAGATTACAACGCTGGCAAAGTAGGCCGCGGACGACCCCTGTAATGGCATCGTGGTCGACGGCAAGTCTCTTGGCTCCTCCGCGAACATGGAGAGCCGTTTCTGTCTGCCCGCAAATTGCGCAAACGCCACCCTGCTTTCGATGCATGGCCTCATACTGCTCTAGAGTGATGCCGTACTTCCTCTTGAGTAAGCCATCGCGCCTCTTTCGTCCATTCAGGCGGTTGTATTCGCACGATCTGGCGATGACCTCCAGCCGATACGCTGGATCGGTGTGGTATCGCTCCGTTCTTCGATTGCGCCGCCTAGCCTCAACTTCTGGGTTGTAAGTCATGCTGTAATATCCCTCTTCAGACCGAAATCTTTTTTCTTGATCTTTACCATCCGGCCGTCCGGGTGATGCCATACAATGCCTTCAACGTCGTGCGCAGCGAGATACTCGCGGATGCCGTCGAAGTCACGCGGGCAATCCGGCAGTTGTGTAGCGTAGGCGTGCGACACCAGTAGGTGCCGACCGTATCCCTCTGCATTGCCTTGCACCTTCGGTCCGACAAGCTCGTAGGTGCCGTCGATTGGCACGGCGTTGTTGCAGGCGAATAGTTCCCATGCTTCCCGATGCCACTGATCTTCCGGCCCGTCGCCAACCGGCAGCCAGCCCTGTTGTTTTCCTGTCGTTTCATCCACGTCGTTCGCCGGCTCGAAGTTTGGCGGTGCCTTGCCTCCCGGCTTGACCTCATATCGCTTAAACAACTTGCCCTCGCGGACAAGGCAGCACGTTCCGTCGAATTTGCGCGTCGCCACGCCTTCGCCGGCAATGACCCATTCCGCGCCGGGAACAACCTCATCCCGCACAAGGCGGTCGCCGTCGTAGTTTCTTTGGAATAACGAGATGATTTTTTTCATTTGAACAACAGGTCAATGAGTTTCAGTCCAATCGACGACAGGACAAAGCCTGCCGCCGCGATCACGGCTCGCCAGTACATGCGGTTGCGGTACTTCTCTTTCTCGTGGTCGGCTTCCAGCTTCTCGTGGCCCGCTTCCACTCGTTTCAGGTGCTCCTCAATGTCGTGAATCCTGCCGTTCGTCTCCGCCTCAAGTTTCTTGGCTGCCTTGCCCGGTGAATGTCCGTCCGCAACCCGGAACGGCTTGCCGCAGTTGACGCACGGCACGCGCGGCTCGCCTCGCGGGTAGTAAGCGCCTTTGGTCCCGCACAGCGGACACCAGAGGTTGACGCTGGAGTCGTGGGTGGTTGACATTCATTAGTTCGCCGTTCGTGTTTCTGTTCCTGCCACTGCTGGCACGACCGCCGCCTGTAGCGTGCCCGCGACTTGCGGGCGTAATCATGATGCCGACTGTGCGGCGTTCGGGTTTCGTTGGTCGCTGTTGCTTCGGGGTTGGTTCGCTTGCGGGTTGCTGTTCTGGTTGCTCTGGTGGCGTGAACGGCGGCGGCTTTTTATCTTCCTCATCATGCTCTGCGCACGAATTCCAACTGGTCTCGTAGGTCCAACCAGTCCAGTTAGTCGTGTCGTCTGTTCCGGTCCACGGTGCCAATCATGTTCCTTTCAAAAACCCGCCGGTCCGAAGGGGTATTACGGTCCCGGCGGGCGCGCGAAGTCCGGGAAGTCCCTCCCGAAACTCTATCGATGTGTCTCCAGTGATTTGATTTTCTGCATTGTGTGATACAATGAAGCGGCCCGAACAGAACGCGCAAACGCTCTGCCGGGCCTAACCACTCCGCAACCTTCACTGGAGGTCACGTCATGGCTAAGCCAACTATTGCAACGCGCACCAGCCAAATCAAGGTTGGTCAGCAATTTGGGCGATGGACAGTTCTTTCCTGGGTGAGCGGATCCCCTTCTATGGCTATTTGGCTTTGTCTGTGTGATTGCGGAACAACTAAACCAGTTCGCGCTGCCGGACTCTCGAGGGGCACTAGCCGATCGTGCGGCTGCTTTGCAAAAGAGTTGCACGCGAAGAGGAATCATAAGCACGGGCTGTTCTACACTCCCGAGTATGATGTCTGGCACGCAATGAAGGGACGATGCTACAGGCCCAAGCACAAGTGGTATCACCGCTACGGTGGACGTGGAATCAAAGTCTGCGACCGCTGGCTCAATTCGCCAGAAAACTTCGTTGCCGACATGGGCAAGCGCCCGTCGCCAGCGCATAAACTCGAACGCAAAGACAACGATGGCGACTACTGCCCAGAGAATTGCGTGTGGGCTACTCAGGAGCATCAGAACAACAACCGTGGAGAGTACAACAGGATCCTTGAGTTCAATGGCGAGACACTGACGCTCTCTCAGTGGGCGCGCCGGGTTGGACTCCGAACGGGAACAATCAGCGAGCGCCTTCGGCATGGGTGGACCATTTCCGATGCACTGACTCGTCCGCTTCAATCGCGTCGTCGTCGTATTCATCTCGGAAGTTCCTGACAACTACAACAGCGGCAGCCACTCCCGCAACTGCACCGCTTCGGCGTGTGGATCACATCAGGCATCGCACGCACCAGTGCCGCCATTTCCCGCAACTGCCCTTGCCGCGTCGTGTCGCTGCCGTGTTGCTCACCGCCCAAGTACGCCGCAAAGCCAACGACGAGCAGCACCATCGCGGCGAGGATCGCTTCAGCGATTCGCCAATCGCGGGGCGCGGGCTCTGGTTTCTGGGTGAGCTTCATGCAACCTCCGAATCAATCACAGACCGGCTTTCGGCCGACTCCAGCGCGTGACGCTCGGCAAGGGTCTCCGGCTCACCGCCGAATCCGCTGGGGCCAAATGGCTCGTTGTGTACGCGATCTTCCGTTTGCCGTCGCTCGTTCCAATCCGGCTGCCGGCCGTCAGTTCGCGCAGCATCGCGGACACGGCGGAAAGCATGTCAACTTCCGTGTCGGCTTCAATCGCGGCGGTTAGTTGGTGTGAGTGGTGCATTGACCCTCAGCATCCCGTGGGCATGTCTGCGTGTAGTACGCCGGGCCGGGCTACGGTCGAGATAAGAACGTGACCTTCTCGACAATGGCTCCGCCGTGACGCCCGCCGTATTCGACCTCGCCGTTCACAATCGTTACGTTGGTGCAAACCTCCATCTTGCCGATGAGTGCCCGCACGATTGCCCGCCGTAGCCATAGAAGCATTTTCATTAGGACCATTCCTTTCGCTGGTTAAGGTTAGAACTCCGGGCGGGATGCCATGCCCATCGGCGGCTGCGTGCCGTGCCCGGCGGATTGTTTCAAATGTCCCCCGCGGCGAAAGATTACTCCGCGGCTTTCGCCCCGCTCTCACGGCTCACGGCTGCACCTGGGGTTCTGACAATCGTTTCTTCAACGCCTCCAGCTCTTCCGGCGTGTACAGCGTGCCAATCTTGGCAAGGATCATGTCTCGCTTTTTTTGCTTCACCCATTTGAGTGCGGCCTCCGCGAGAATTTCATCGTCGCCAATCTCGTCAGCCAGCTTCAGGACCGCCGCCGGGAACTCAGGATGGCCCTGGCTCGGCCACAGGTCCGCCGGTACTGCCCCCTGCTCCCTGTTGAGGTCCGCTGCTAGTTCGGTCAAAAAGCTCATCGATCAACCCTTCGATAATCTTCGTGGACTTCTCCGGTGAACGCTGGCTGGCGTTCGTGAAAATCAACGCCGTGTTGAGTGCCGACAGTTTCGCGGTGACCAGTGCCTCTTTGTTCCGGCGGACGTGCTGCGTGCGAATGTGGTGACGCAGCATTTCAATCATCACTTCGTTGGCCATGCGTTACTCCGGCAAGTGGAATCCGCGGTCCTGCAAATCCTGCAATAAACTGCCGCCTTCCGGCGCCGCAATCTCCGGCGGCTCGGCGGGCTTGCGAAGTCCATTCAAGCCGTACCCGCCCGCCGCAGCCGCAGCGCCGCCAGCAGCCACAATCACCGCCTTGGCCCACGTCGGGATGCCGGTCGATTGTGGCTGCACCTTTGCCAGAACCTCTTTGGCAATCGCTTCCGGGTCGGCATCCTTGCCGTCCTTTCCGGGCGCTGCCCCATCGACCACGATTCGCAATTCGCTGTTCTCTTCAAACGGCAGACCGTGACGCAAGCAGGCGTTTTGGCGAAACCACCGCACCAGGGAAACTCTCTCGTCGAGAATTTTCCCCACGCGCTGCACGATGCTTTCGCGTTGTGCGGTGGTCATGTAGGGTTTGCCAGAACGGCCCTGATTAAGTCATCGCTGTTGGAAGACTTGAGCGCCGCGGCGTTGGCAATCACTCGATCAGAATGCTTAAGGTGGTTATCCATTACGCGGTAGTTATTCTCCGCGTCGATGGCCGCCGCACGCTCGAACTGATCGAGCAACTTGTCAACGTCGTCGGGTTGTGCCGGACTGCTCACGAATCACTCCTTAGGCTTTGTCCTTTTCCGGGACGTGGATCGCCGTGCGGAGGGCACTCATGGTTGCGGGATCGTCGCTGGTCGAGCCGTGCTGCTGGATCAAGGTCGTGTTGACCACGCCCAAGCCCTGCACGAGGTTGCGGTCCACGGCGGCGGTCAAGCCGGCGGACGTGCGGGCGCCGACCATCATTTCGCCCTTCAACAAATCGCTCACTTCGGCGTCCAGTGCGTAGAACACGCGAACGCCGTAACCGAATCCCTCGCCATGCCCCATCGGGCCGATCTGCTTCAACATGCGAACTACTCCTTGAAAAAAACCTCTTCACCCCGCGCGACGTGCGACAGAGCTTCGGAGACACTACGGGAACCTTGAATCACTTTGACGGGAACGCCGTCCTGATACGCCACGATCTGCGGCAGCGGCACGGAGAATTTCGGCGGGGCGGCAATGCGAATTCCAGAATAGGCTTGCTGGGCGCGGCTGATTTCATCCTTCAGACGGGACCACGTGGAGGCGGTCTGATCGGCCACGATTACAATGTGCCTGGCGGACTCGTTCGGCTTCACCGGCTCGCACTGGCACGCCTTGACCTTGGCGGCAACAGCGGCGGCAATCTCTTCAGCCGACGCCGATTTGCCCGGCGCTCCGGGTTCGCCTGGCGGGCCTGGCTCGCCCTTCGTCCCCGGCTCACCGGGCGTGATCGTGATAGCCAAGAGCTGCTTTTGCATCGCGTCCAGTTGGGCCTTAATGCTGACGATGGCCGCTGGGTCGCATTCGCAGGGGCGGGCTGGGGTGACTGGCGCGATGGGTTGTGTCGGCTGGACGGGGCGCGGCGGCTGGGGCTGAACCGGGCGCGGCTGCACGGGCACAAGAGAACTCCCGCCGCCGTAATAGCGCGGCGGGATTGGGCAATAGCCGCCTTGGCACTGCGTTTCAAAATAACGCGAAGATGCCCAGAGCGCCGAAGCCGGTCGGCTGCACGAGTATCCAACAACATGCTCGCCCGACGATAGGTAGCCTTCGCAGTCCGCGCCGTAATTGATGCCGCACAACTCTCCAGCGGCGTTGAATGCCCCGCCGCCGCTGTCGCCGGATTGAATCCGCAGTGTCGATTCCATGCGAATCTGGCCGTTGACCAGCGGGGCGAGCGCCTTGACGCGGCCGGTTGCGGATCGCAACGTGTTGTCTGGTCCCCAGCCGAAAAGCTGAATCGGCTCGCCGATCTTCGGGTCCGCCTCTGCCACGGGAACGAATGCCGGGAAGCCTGATTCGCAGTAGATAAAAGCCACGTCGGCTGCGGGGTCTCCATAGCACACTTGCCCCTTCAGCACCTTGCCGCCCTGCGCCCACATTTCGATATCTGCACCTTTTCGCGCATCGCCCACAACATGGCGGCATGTTACGAGCCATTTGTCGCTAACCGCTGTCCCGCTTCCCATATTTGACACGTTGCCGCGCGGCCACTTTACGCAATAGCTCGATTCCAGCGGCGTCGCGGCGAACGCGCGGCCCAACAGCGAAATCAGAAAAAAGACGAAGCAAAAGAACTTGGCGGTTCGCATGGCTTACCTCACAAAGACGTGCATATAGCGGCGGCCGTCGCGCCCCGTGGCCCACGCGGCCCCGCAGTATTTCCATCGCTCGTACATGCAGCACGATCCGAAGCCATCGCGCGGCCCCCATGCGGCACATCCGGCGGCACTGGCGCGGCTGCCTTGCGGCACGAACTGAAAATCATTCGCAGAATGCCCCTGGATTAGCCGCGCGGCACGGAACGCCGCGGCTTTGTCGGCGGCAACGGTCAACGCGGGATCTGGCAGGAACGCCGGCAGGCCACGCTTTGCACGGGCGGCGTTCACTTCGGCGAGGGCGGCTTCACCGGCGAACAGTGGCCCGGCGATGCCGACGATCAGCAGGGCAATGAGGGAGATTCGCTTCATCATCGTTGCTCCAAAGCCTTTCGGCCTGGGCGTGGCACTCGTCGCACAAAACAAAACGCTTAACCTGCCCGCCCGATGCCTCTTCCTTGTGGGCATAGCCCTCGCCCTGTCGGAGCGTTCGATTGCATTCGGGGTTGCCGCAGGTTGTTTCCGCAGACAAGGTGCAAGATCACCGCCTTTCTGCTGGCCACTGGCCGGTTAAGTCCATAAACGCAAAAAGGCCGGCACTCCCCAGCCCTTGCGAGCGGGAAATGACGGCCAGAAGCCAGTTCAAATTGTCAAAACGCTGGGGGTAGTCTACCCCGCTGGCTTGTTTTTTACAATCTTTCGTTTCCGCACGGGGATTGCGATAACCTCCGTTGGGTCAACAGGCTCGATCTTGAGCCTAACTTGTGCGGTCGTTCGCTGCTTATCCCTGATGCGCGTCACCTTGCACGCCGGCAGGTGAAACGGTGCATCGACCTCGATTTCAGCCGGATAGACCAGCATTGTATTTGCTCCTGCGTTATTCCGTGGCCCGCGTGCTGCTGGCCTTCAATTTCCGCCACCGTTTCTGCTCGTGGCAAAACTCGACTTCCGATGCTGGTGGTCCGTCTGCACTTCCATCACGGTCAACACTTCCTCCACCACGCCGGCCCGCTTGCGCGCCTCTTGCGGCGTCCAGCCTGCTTGCAACGCCCGGCAATAGGCTTGGATCTCGTCCGGCGTCGGCGTGTACTTCTGCCCGGTGTCGATGCCTTGGCACTGCGGGCAGACGGCGCTGATGCTGCGGCGGTTGCAGAAGCGGCAGATCATTTCTCGACAACCTCTACTTTTCGATTCTGCAAAAGCGAACGTAGCAAGTGGTCGATCCACTGATCTCTCGGATACGACGCTTGCGCCTCCAGAATGAGCGCGGCAAAGAGCATTGCAATCGCCCGCTCCTTTGTTTCGGCGATGCCAACCGGCGGCGTGCCCGGCAAGTCCTTGCAGTCGGCTCGCCAGTAATCACGTGAATACTCAAGTTCGATTGTCACTTCGGCACCTCCGGCAGGGGCTTGGCGTGGGGGCAGTCGCTGTAATGGTCCGGCAGAAATTCGTCGCACGCTCGGCAGCGAGCATCACCGTTGACGACAAATGGTTCTGCATTCCGCACCGCCTCGCACTCTGCGCGAAGCTCGGCGGCGTAGGCGCGCAGCTTCTCGGCACGCTCCCGCTCGGCAGCCAACAGCGGCTCGATGTGCTTGAGGATGATGGCGGCAAGCCTCTCCGTGCGTTCGTCGAAATGGTGCGGCGAACCTGGCGGAAGGAATTGCTGTAGCTCCAGTGCAGCCGCGCGGGCCGCTTCGGCGGGTGTGGTCATAGTTTCCTCGCTAGTCGATACAGCGTCCGCGTCCGAACAGCAACGCCACGCTCTTGCAACTTCCTGCCGTCCCGCCATTGCTCATAATGGGCGATCTCGTGGCAGAGCGTTTCGACGGCCATTTCAATCGCCGGGCAATCGCTCCTGGTCTTGAGAATCGACTTGAGTTTTCGCATGTCTCCGGGAACCCAGATTGTTTGCAAACCAGCCTCGAATGCACCAAAGGCAGCATCGCCATTGATGGTCAGTGTTGCTCGCGGATAGACGATCACCGTCAGGCTGTGCTTGATTTCTGTTACGCGAGCAAGTCGGCGCACGAAGTCATCGATGGCACGAGCGATTGCCGGCGACGCGCGACTATGCCTTAAAATCTTCGCCGCTTGGGTCATCGCTTTTCCCCCATCGCTTTCTTCACGGCGGCCACGGCCTGCTCGCGGGTGTCGTACACGGTTGCTGGCGTGCCGACTCGCTCGGCTGTTATCACGAATCCATCTCGACCGCCCGGCGGCGTGTCGGGTCCGAAGCCGACGTAAGGCTCAATCAGCAACCCCAACAGCCCGTCGATCTCGCGTTGCATGGCTTCAAGGGCGTCCAGGCATTCGTCCAAGAGAGGCGATCTCTGCGGCACGAAGTTTCCACGTCGTAACTCCGCGATGCGTTCTGGCGTCATGACTTGGCCTCCAAGAGCTTGCGGCGTTGCAATTCCGCTTCGGTGTACTCTCCACGCTTGTTAGTATCGCAAGGCATAGCACGCAACGCCGCCTCTAACTGCACGATCCGCTCCTGCTGCCGGCGTGCCTCTGCATGCAAAACCCATCCTTCGGAGTCGGTGGAGAGGGCGTGCTTGATAGCCTCTGCCAGATCCGCAGTCATTGACGATGTGCATTCGGCGGGGTTGCGGACTCTGGCAAGCAGGCGGCGAAGTTCACCGCACGCGGCCTCGCTGGCAGCAAGTTTCTTTTCGTAATTGCCAATCTCATCCACCAGTTGGTTTACTTCGGCGCTTGCTCGCTCCCGCTCCGCAGTCACGGCCACGAGTTGCTGACGGAATTCGTCACGCTCAGTGGCAATGGCCGCAATCTTCTGTACGGAGATTCGATTAAGGTACTGGACCTGCTGTTCAAGCTCGGTGATACGTTTCAGTCCGTGAGCGACGTGCCCCAGGTCAGTGGCGTTTACCTGCTGCTCAAGCTCGCGGCAGCGGGCTTCGGCGGCTTCGGCTTTCTGCTTTTGCTCAAGCCAAATGAAGTAGCCTGCGCCAGCCTGATACGCCTCTCGCCAAGAGGAGAATGGCCCAGTGCTCATGCCACCGTCGATTGGCTCCCACATCCAGTAGCCGTCGCGGTGCTGCGTGACAACCACTCGCTCCTCGATGTCGTCGGTGAACGGCGTGTTGCATTTTGCTAGCCGCTCGGAATCGCGTCTCAGCTTCTCATTTTCAGCTATCAACTGAGCCAGCGTCAGGCAGCCATCCAGCACGCCAGCCCCCGCCGCGATCTGCTCGTGGAACCGCTGGCAGGACGGCAAGAATTCCTCGACGGGCGGAATCTGCACCGCTCCCGACGTGTACGCTTTGATTTCCTCCGGCGTCAGTCGGCACAGGTCGTCGCCGGCAGCACTGAGGAGACGCAGACGGAGTTGCGCGATCTCCGCGTCGCGTTCGGCAAGCTGCTTCTGGACTTTTCCAAGTTCCAGTTCCGCGATCGTGCGATTCACGTTGCAGGCTATCAGTGCATCAGCAATCCGCCGCTCTGGTCCCGCAGTGAATGCTAACTCTGGCGGCTTATACTTGTCGCTGTGCAGCCAGTCGATGATGCGCTGCGGGTCCGCACGTTCCGACAACTCTTGCGTGAGCCGGGCATGGTCGCGGAGTGCTCGCCAGACTCGCTGCCATGTCTCGCTGGGAACCTCACGTAGCGGAATCTCAGACAAGCTATCAATCTCGTCGTTCGTCAGCGGCGGGACGTGTTCGGTGGTCATGTAGTGCTCGCTTTCACAAGTTCGTGTCCGACGTGCCCACTTGGAAAAATAAATTCCTTGCCCCTGACAAGCATCTCTCCGCCCATCACGTCGCACTGGCACATGAAGTCGGATGATGCTCCGATCCGGCGAACTTCGCCCATACAGGCCAAGGCAACAAAGTGCGACCAGCGATTCTCCCACAGCAGCAGAAGCTCTTTCATCACGCACCCCTTTCCGGCCACGTCGGCTCGACGGCCCGCTGGAACTGCCAGCCGGCGAGGTCTACATAGCAATCGCTGCCACTGCACAACAGCAATCCGTCGCGGGTTGTTGAAATGAAGTCACCAGCAAGCACTTCGCCGTCCGGGGCTAGCGCCCAATAGAACACGCCGCATTCCACCGGCTTTCCGTCGATGTCGAGAGGTGGGGTCATGTTCGCAACTCCGATTGAACTAAACTCAAAAGCCAACAGGCATCCGCCTGGTTGTCGTCGATGAATTCTATATCCGGCCAACGGCGCTTCGCCGCCTCAACCATCTCGCTCTTGTCGCCGCGCCCAGTCCCCAGGGCATGTTTCTTGATCGTCGCCGTGTGCCGATTGGTCAACTGGATTCCACGCTCTGCGGCAACTTGTTCGACGCACGAAATCAGGCTGTGCGCTACGTGCGTTGCCGCGCCGCCGCGATGGTGGGCTTGCTCATATGCGATTACATCGGCCGGCGCGCTGTCCAGGATGCGACACAACCACGCTTTGAATTCCAGCCATCGCATGCCAGGGGAGTCGCCGCGCCGGGGCGAGAAGTCTTGTACGCCGGACGCACCGCTGCTGTGTGCCCACCCGGTCCGCGTCGCTAAATCGAGCGCTAGCAGATTGATGCTTTTCACTTCCGTGCCTCCAATGCGTGCCACACTTCCACGGCGATGCCCACGGCGATGAAGATGATGACGGTCACTTGCCCTCCTTGTACAGCTTGTAACACTTTTCGTTTTGGAAGTGAAACGAGTCGTTAATGCCTAGGCACTCAACGACCCATTCCGGCGTTGCGCGCTCGGAGTCGTCGGCAGGATGTTCGGCAAGCCAGACTTTCGCCAACTCCGAAACGGCTCTGGCAACCCACGGCGGTCGGTCGATAGCGCCCATGCCGTCATTTAGTAGTCGTTCCGCCGCGGCACGTAGTTCGTTGGTGGTCATTTCAAAACCTCGGATTCCAATTCTTCCAGATGATGTTCCATGACTCGCCGTACAAGTTCCAGTCCGTCGTTTCCCTGCTCAACTCCCGACACTGCTGATGCCTTCAACCCGGTCTGCTCTGAGAACTTCCGCAGTCCAACTCTTACGGCAATGCGTCGCTTTCGTAGTTCGTTGCCATCTGCAATCCGCTCGGCATGCTCGCCCGTTACGTTCCCGGTCCCGCCGCACGTATGACAGGTTATTTCGATGCACGGCTTTCGGTCGGGCTGCGGAACATGCTCTGCATAGCGCGGGAACATAGCTTGCAGCGTGCCTTGGCCTCCGCATGATGGGCAGGTAATCATTGTTAAATCCCCCTGCAATCCGGGCATCGTCTCTGCCACTCTTCGTCGTCATCCTGGAAGCATCGCCAGCCGCGCGCCTTTGCCGCCTCCCAGCGTCGCCGAACGTGCCGCCGGCAATCTCGATTTCTTCCAGGCACTCGGAGCATCCCGGCCAGCGGAGCGGTCGTGGAAGTCCAGTTGATACGCGCCGCGAGCCAACACAAGCATCGTCTGAAGCTCGCGAATGATGGTCAGCAGGATTCGCTCTTTGTCGGACATTTCGGGTGGGGCGATTCTCATGCGTCGTCCTCCAGGGTTATCAAGCAGCCGAACCGACATCCATTGCACCACTCGCCTGGAACGCCGCCGCCCTCGCATGGAATCGGCCCGTTCTTATCGAATTCGCTTTTCGCAGCCGCCGTCATTTGGTCCCACGGCTTGAATAGTTCGGGGTCCGCAAAGCACTGCGCCTCTAGTTCTGCCTTGCGGCGAATCGTGCTGAGCCGGAACTTGTTGGCCTTAGTAGTCATCGCGTAGCCTTTCCGCGTCTTTCTTCAGTGCCGATATGCTCATTTCAAGGCTGTCACGCGGCGGCTTGTCGCCGGTTCCGCCGCAATCGTGGCAGACATCTGGCCCAACAATCTCACCGCCAGAAACGTAGGCAGGCTGGTAGCCGCCAGTTCCGTCGCACGCTTGGCACTTCTCAAGCGGCATGGCCACGTTCTTGCTGTCGCAAAGCTTCTCTCCACACAGGCTGCAACGCTGGATGATCCGGCCACAGGCTTCGATGCGCGGGCCGGCTATGTGTGTTGTGCTAGTCATGGCTGCTCACGATCCGCCTAATGGCGTTCAGGATTGCCGCCGTCCCTGAAAATGCAACTAAAATATACACGACTTTATACACGACACAAGCTATTGTCAGGGTTGACTTTGCGCCATTAGCTGCTAGAAACCCAATTTCGTATCACCCAGCCCAATTCCGTAACAAGGGGCTTTTCCGTAGCAAAGCCATGCGGCCATGGTGGGATGACCAGGCAAGGGAACTTGCCGATCGGATTCGGGGCAAAGTGAAGCAGGGGACTCTCTGGCCGGTCAGCGTCATCGCTGGCTTGTGCCGCGGCCGCTTCAAGAGCATGTATCGCCACGCCGAACATAGCACGATCTTGCACTCCGTCGCCTTGATAATGCGGTTTAGTTGGCGGACGCAGCGGTACTGAATGCGCGTGGACTGCGCGGCCACATCAAAATCATGGCCATTCAAAACGCCGTCGATGTCGAGAAACAGAACATTATTCTTCATCGTCGCAATCCTCACCCTCGCTCTCGGCCAGTTCGTCCAAATCTTCCGCTAGCGCGTACAGGTCGTCCGTGATTCGGTCGCACTCGTTCTCCTCGTCGTCGCTCATGTGCCGGCGTGTTTCTTGGCTCTGTAGATCGAACGCCACGGATCGAAGCGTTCCGGCAGCAGACGTAATCTTTTGGTTTTTCATTTCGCGTACCTCTAAAGTGCCTAAATGCGCCACCGCAGTTCGTCGATGATTTGATCCAATTCCGCAACCCGTGCCGTCCGCCGCTCAATTTCACAAGCCAAGCATGACTTCCCGGCCTGCTTGTCGTGATGGTCCGGGCAGAGATTATTGGCGAGCGAGTTCCGACACTTCAGAGTCAGCCGCTTGTTTTCTTTTTCGACGGCTTCAAGCGATGAACGCTCCACCAGCACGTACTTATTTGGGTCAATCGGTTTGCCGCGAACAGACTGAATTGCCTTCTTCGTATAGTCGCTCAGACCAACACATCCGGGATCGCAAATCACGCTTTGCAGCACGTCACGTAGCCGCTCAATCTCCTGCGCCTCCATGGCGTTTTCCTCGCGTTCAAGCAGCACCTTCGTTCCCGCGCGAAGGTACTCCGGTGGCGTCGTGATTGAAGTCACCTTTGGATCATTCATATCTTCCAGATGCTTCCGCCGCAGCTTCAGGTTCGCGTGCTCGGTGCGGGTCTTCGCCTCCGCGACTTCCACGAGCGTGAGCAGCTTTTGCAGGGCCGCCTCTGCGCTGTCGCCTTGCGCATGCATGCCAGGTGGGTTGCGCCCGTTCGTGACCGGTATCACGCGCGGAGTGTTGCCGCCGTGGAAATATGCCACGTAGAGGGGCGGGCCGAGGTTGGTGGGGGTCATTTGATCCTCAAGGGTTCGATCTTTCGCAGTTGCTCGATGCGCTTCGTCGCGAGCGCCAGGAGCGTTTCTTCCGTGGCTTCCGGTTTGCAACTCGTTTCCGCAATCTCATCAGCCACGGAACGCCAAGCCCGCAACAGCCGGTGCTTTCTCAGGCAGCCGGCGTAGTATCCCATGTGCGTACTGACGCATGCGCACGGCCTGAGGATTCCTTCCAGCCAGTCGATTGCGTCGCGCCCGCTCTCGAATCCGCCGGCCGATGCGATCTTCTTCCACCAACCGGATTCCTTGAGCCAGTCCCGGAACGCCGCCGGGACGTGCGCGGGTATCGACTTCGCTTTGGCTTCGATCAGTGCCGCAAACAGCATCGCATGCTCCTCCAGGAAGAAGTCTCGCCGCGTCAACTTCCAGGCCGTGTCGATATCCTTTGACTCCCAGAACACCATCAGGTTCGCCAGTAGCTCCCGCTCCATGTCCGTGTCGCAAGGCGTCCGTTTCTCTAACAGTTTCCGATGCCGCCGCTGTTGCTCAATCGCCTGAAAGAACTTCAACCGCTTGAGCTCGATCTTCTCCCAGGCTGCTTGCGCTTCCGGGTCGGCAAAGGTTGGCGGCGGGTGCTTCGTTGCTTCCATTCTCGCAGCGCAGAACTCCCGGAGGTTTCCGCGTTTCGTCCCTCACGACTCGGCCGCAATCTCTTGTTTCCTCACCGATTTTGCGCCGCTGTGTCGGCGACGCTTTCAATCCTCTTTGCTTCGCTTCCCAACCCGCAGACTCAAGCTACCGCGGTTTGATCGGGTCACCCGTTATGCGCCGGCAAAGACTCGTTGAACCGGGAATAGGGCTGTGCTTTCGCCTTGGCCGCTCTGGCGTCCCAACCTGCCCCCATCTCGGGGCTTGTCTGGGATTCATGGCGGGCCGCGTGGCATCAGCCGGCCCTCCTGTGTCGAAATAGCGTCAACCAAACATCTACATCTGAATTGCTAATCGCATTTGCGGCCCGATGCCGCAGCGTGTTCACGAATTCGCGGTCGTAGTTCTCTGGGTCGTGAAGGAACTTCAGCGCCAATTGCACCGACTCAGGGAGCACGTTCAGCATGCCGCAATTACAACCGGAGCAAGCTCGAAAGTAATTCCGCACATCCGCCCACCGTCCCGGCGCTTGCGCCTTACTGGCGATCTCATGCGTCTGAAGATTGAATCTCCCGGCGCAGCACCAGCACTCGCCGAACTGCTGCGACCACAGCCGGCGGGCTTCCAGGGCGGAGGATGAGGGGTACTTTTTCAAAAGATGTTCTTTCGCTTCTCGCGGCCCTTTGCGCAAATCTCGACATACTCTTCGTTGTTGAGGTATCCTGCCTGGCGACTGGCTTTGACCGCGTTCACCAGCACGTCCAGAGCATCATTGGTTTCCGCCTTGCCGATATCCGACAACAGCGCTTTGGCCACTTCGCGGAACGGCTGCGGGACTGGCTTGCCTTGCTTCACCAAATCAAAAGCGTTCTTGACCTCGATAGGCGTCATGTCGCGAGCATCGACGCCCGATCGACATAGCGCCCGAAGTTGATTAGGGGTCGGCCCGGATTTCTTCCAACACTCCCCTGGAATGCGGTTTGTGTGGGCAACCTCTTCCCGGCTCAGCCCCTCTTCTTTCAACTGGCCGATCATTCGTCCGGCCTGGCGCTTGGTTGGTTCCCAGCCGGTGAAGTCCATCCCCAGCATGTGCAAGAACTTGATTTGCCCTTCGGTCGCCATCGACGGGTCGCGCTGTTCATAATTCGCGGTCCCTACTTCGTGCGTGGAATACTTCACATCGGCGTCAAGTTTCGCCCGCCTCTCGGCTTCCTCGATTCTCTTTTGACGCTCCGCCTCTCTCGCCAGCCTCAGCCGTTCTTTCTCTTCTGCGTCCTCTCGCTTGGCTTGCTCGATAGCCGCCTCTGGATCGTCAACTCCGCCAGTCAAGGCAATCTGTTCTGCGCGGGCGACGATTTCATCCGGCAAGCCATCGGCATAGATTTGCACCGTTGATGCGCAGTCTGCCAGGCCAGTCACGCCCACCAGATCGATGATCAGGCAGTTGGCCTTTTCACTCTTGGCGATCGCCGCCAATCTCTCTTCCGGGGTGTCGAGTCCATTGATGCAGTTGCGCAGCGGCCGGCTGCCGCGCCCCTTCATTTGCTCGGCCAGAGATGAGGCTGCTTTACTGACGGGCCGGAAGATCGTCACGCAAGCGATATCAGGATCGTTGTAGCCCTCGCGACATAGGCCACATACTGAAAGGAATTGGAACTTGTCGCCCTTGTGGTCGCGGTAGACAAATCGCCTGGACTGCTCCGGGATCTCCCCGTGCAGGCAATGGGCTTGTATTCCTAATTTCGTGACGTTCTCTTTCTTGAGGAAGTCGCCGCACTCTTTGCACTTGGCCCCGTCGCCAACCAGAAGGGTTGGATACCATCGCTTGCTCGCGCATGATGGGCATTCAACCTCACTGCGGGCGTTGATGTAATCCGCGACGTTCTGCGCCATCGCCACCGACGGAGAGAATACCAGCGTCTTGCGGTCGCCAACCATGTCGAGCATCGGCTCGCACAACTTGGCCAACTGACCCTCGATGGCGCAGGCAACCTCCCTGTCCCACTTGCTTTGATCGGTCCCGCATTCATCTTTCAATCGGCGGAAGTCCAGCGACTCGACTTGTACGAATCGCTGGAGATACGGTACGGCATAGCCGGCTTTGACCGCGCGGGTGAAAGGGTAATCGAGAGAGATTCCAGGAAAGAGTTTGTAGCCGATGTTTACATTGTCGCGCCGCTTCGGGGTAGCGGTCACACCGGATCGTCTGGATTGCGGATTCTGCTCAAACCATTCAACGATGTGCCCGACCGACTTCATCCCCATACTGAATTTATGCGCCTCGTCGCAGGCCAGCAGCCAGTTGTCCCGCCAGTCGAATTTGTACAGCCGCGAGACCCGCTTCATCTTGTGGTCGCAGCGGTAGTCTGAATTGTGCTCCGCGATGCCGTCTGCGATTTTTTGTAAATCTCCTTCCGCTTGCAGGGCAGCAATCACGCGCCGGGCCGCGGCCTTGGTCAGCAGCCCGATTTCATTCAACCCGAACTTGCGAAGCTCTTCCCGCTGTTCTTCCGTGGCGAGTTCGTGCGTCATCAGGCTTTGCCGACTGGCAATCACGATCTGCGGAATGAAGCCGGGCTTGATTTCCTGAGACGCCATTTCGATCTCAAGCGTGAAGTCCGACCCCAGAACGTCCTCTACTTCCTGCGCGAACTGGCGGACCAACTCTTGTTCGTAACTCAGAACCATGCACCGATAATTCGGCCCGCGTTCCAGCCAACGCTTGAACTTCAAGCAGGTCATAATCGTTTTGCCGGCCCCCGTAAAAGCTCGTGTGAGCGTCCCGATGGTCCCGGAGTCCCATAGGTCAAAGGACTTATTTACGTCCTCGACCTGATAGTCTCGCGGAACGATCCCGCTGGCGATGGCTTCCGCGCCGAAGAGTCCCATCATGTCTTTACCCCCGCGACCTGATCGGCCTTGTACTTGGGCAGGTAGCCGAGTTCGCTACAGTACGCGCAGGCATCGCCCTTGCTGTTGACCCCATCCTCGCAAGCCGGACAGAGAACCGAACGCGCCGAACGAAGGGTTGCGCAGCCGGCCTTGACCGATGCCAGCGATGAACCAATCCGGCCGTCCGCGCTGGTCCAGTGCGTATGGGGTACGTTGTCCTCAAAGAACTTCGTCAGAGACCGGCAGAACGACTCGATCAGCTTGTTGTCGGCCTCCATCTTCGAGACCGTGGAAGGCTCATCCTCCGGTTCGTTTTCTTCGTCCAGGTCCGCTTTGGCGATGGATTCCTTAATGGCCTTGCCGACGCTCTTAGCGGCTCCGCTTGTGATTTTTTTTGCGGCGGCCTTTCGTTTCTTTGCCGGGAGACTGGCGAGGGCTGCTAGGTCTTTAGCTGTCGCCTTCACTTCTCCAGACAAAACCGCGATCTTGATTTCCTCGCCGGCTGCTTCAGCGGCGGCGTCAACTGCTTCCGCGAACGCTGTATTGTTGTGAACTGTCCTTTCCGAAATACCCTCTTTTTCCGCGATTTTTGCGGCAGTCGAGCATTCTGCAACGGTTGCAGAATGCTTCCCGCCGATTGGCTTTTTCGGTGCTTCGCGGTACTTCTTCCCAATCAAGTAACGCCGCTGCTCCTCCGTTACATTCCGCTTGCTCAATTGATGGTCGATGATCCAATTGTGAGCGGACTGCCGATCCTCAAATGTTATCTTCACAGGCGCGGGCATTTTCAATTCTGGATGCCGCGCCTTGATGGCATAGCGACGATGCCCGTCCAGAAGCGTGTTGTGGTGATTGGCCCAAACAACGAGCGGTTCAAAGATTGCGCCGTCGGAGAGAATCTGCGATTCAAGCTCGCCAGAATCTTCGTTTGGTACGGATGGAATGAGGGCCGAGAATTCCGGGTCTATCTTGATCTTCATCGTCGACCACTCCCTTCGCCACGATCCCTTCGTGTCCGATCCATCGCCCCGGCTACGGCGCCAGGGCTGTCCAAAACGCCTCAAACCTCCCCCGAATCCACTCCCAGCGCCCCGTAGAACAAATCCGTCGAGATGTGCTCCGGTACTTTCAGGTCCAGTCGAATTGCGCCGCGAATGACCGGGTTCACAATGCCATCCTCTGCCGCCAACTTGATCGCTTTCTTCTCCGCCGTCGCAAAGCCGCGGGCCTCGATCACGTAGCGAGCGACAATGGGAACGTCCATAATGCGACGCTCGTTAGTTCGCGAGCCGATCATTACTTCAATGCGTTTGGTGGCCACTCCATCGCTCCTATTCGATTGGCGGGGCTATTCCGCCTCCGCGCGAGTCCATGAACCGCGTGCCCACGGGCAGGTCGTATTTGGGTGGCTTGGTCATGTCCCCTCGATCCCCCTTGTCTGCAAACTTCCGTCCCGGAGCGTTTCATAGTGTCCGTCAAACTCCAATTGGATTCCGCCCGCCAAATCGGAACGGTCGCACGGATTGGCTGTTACCAGCCCGCCGACTCGGATGCACTCCACGATTGCGGCGCACAACTCCCTTTCGTCCTCCGTCTCCGGCATCAGGTAAACTAAGTAACCCAAATCGCCGCCGGTTTCGATTCGCATGTCGTTACTCCCCGTGGATCGCTTCCGACGCCAACTCTGTCGCCTCAATCGCCTCTTTGAGCTGCGCCTCAAGTCGCTCGCGGATGTTCGCTGGGAACGCATCCGGCAGGGCTTCCAGGACGGTTTGCACGTTGCCAACCGCCATGCGGCACTCGCTTAGCGCATGCACGACGCACGCGATCCTCGCCTGTAGGCTCTTGCTCTCTGGGAACTCGTGTCGCTTTGCCATGTTCGTTCTCGCTCTCTGCCCGTCAATGGGGTGGGGGTTAAAGCCTCAACTCCGTTCCGTGTTTCAGGCTACTTGCCCTTGCCGCCTTTACCGCCCTTGGGTTTCTTCACGGCGTGCTCCTTTCTGGGCTTCGCGCCCGGCTTGTCCTTCAGCGGCTGCCCGCGGTTCATCGCATGGAATGCGGACCAGCCAAGATTGGCAAACGCCAGCACGGCCTCGGCGACTGCCTGTTGTTGCTGTTTGCTGTTCTCTCCGGGCTTGCTGAATGCCATCCGGCAATAGGCTTCAACATGCCCACGGTGGATTGCGTGATAGGCGACTTGGCAAAACGCCGTGCCGAGTTCGTCATCGGATAGTTGCTCAGCCGTGAACATGCGAGATTCCTTGGATTGGGGATTGGTAGCCACTCTACCAAACAAGCCGTGGTCAAGTCAATTGGTAGCCTACCTACCAATCTAAGATTTTCTGGAAAGCTTCCGAATGGCGATTGCCAGATCAGTCCAGTCCGCGAAGCCCATCGCAACGGCGATGCGCTCCAGGTCGTGAAATCCAGGGCCGTGAGTACCCTCGCACCATTTGCGAATCGTGCGGTCGCTCACCCCAAGAGCATCGGAGAGAACCGTTTCGTCGCCGCCGTGGTGCTGGTCGAGCCACGCGCGCAGGAATTCTCCGAACTGGCCTCGTGGGTCAGTGCGATTGCGTGCTGGTTTGCGTTCTCTTGCGGCCACGTCGGCGGCTCCAGGGTGCCGCCGCATCGTAATCTGGGCTGGGGGCATAGTCCAATTATCCTTTCTTCGCGGGGTCGAATGGCTCTTCTCTGGCGACGCGCAGGTAGTCCGGGAAGCACTCGGGCATCGCTTCGTGCAACGCATACTGGCCCGGCGCACGGTGGCACGCCAGCGTGAGCACCTTGCGGTATGCGGTCGGGGACGTTGGCTGCGTCCACCAGCCGATTTGAAAGCGGGTCACGATTTCAGCCTGCGCGAGACACCAGCAGCGCCCGGTATTGCTGTTGCCGCCGCGGTTGTAGAAATCGTTTACGCAGCCAACGCAATACCTCAGTTTATCGTGTGTTTCCATGTTCTCCTCTTCACTACATGCCCAATAGTCGATCGACCAACTTGATACTCTGCGGCAAGTGCCGCGCCATTCTCACCAAGCGAAAATCTCATCCGTATTTCGGCGACTTGCGATTCCGTTAACCGCGACTGGCAGTGACGTTCTCCATGAGCTACGCGACCCTTGCGCATGGCATCGTGGCTATTGTCGAGCTTCGTTCCCTCAAAGATGTGCCGAGGGTTTACGCAGAGACGAACATCGCACGAGTGACAGCCTTCACCGTTTGGCAATCGCCCGTGCGTCAGAAAAAACGCAATCCGGTGAGCGGTTGTCGGTTTCAAGTTGAAGCTGAACTGTCCATAGCCAGTCTTTTTGAAGACTGCTGCCTGCCATAACCAGCACGCATCGTCACCGCCAGACGCATCAACCTTGCTCCAGAATCGCGCGGCAATGCGATCAAGTTTGCCACGGCAGTAGGGCAACTTGGCGTCGTGCGTCGTGTCGATTGCGGCGAGGGGCATATCAAACCTCCGGGGGTTTAAGCACGGTTTTGGCGTATTCCACGATCATCTTCCATGCCTTTTCGGATAGCGGGCTGGGCGTCGAAATTAGGACCATTTCATCGCCGTCGTGAACGTGCCATTCGATTCGCTCACGCTTTGGCTTGGCGAGCAGCTTTCCGCGCGCGAAATCGGACACTGCGACTTTTTCCTTTGCGGCTGCTGCGTTCAGTTGGTCCATTTCCTCTTGGGTCAGCCGGCAGGTCAGCACAACCGTTTTGGCGAAGCCGGGCTTCATCTTCGGGCGTCCGCGTTGGCGCTTCATCAGCATGTCGGTTCCTTTGGCGGCGCGGGCAGGGGTTGCCATGCGGTCACTTCCCGCAGGCGGCCATTCACGGACCACCACGATTCTGTCAGCGCATCGCACCAGCCGATTGCAATTCCATCAGCCGACGCCACGAGCACCTCGCCATCGCCGGGGAGCCGTTCCCCCACCGCAATCCAGCCGCCGGTTCGCTCGCGGGCTTCCGCCTCTTCCGAAGCATCGCATAGCTCAAGCGCGTGCCTGTACAGCAGAGCGTGCAGGTCTTTGCGAATCTGAAGCAAATCCGGGAACTCTGCCCCCGGTTCCTTCCATGCGTTGAACTCCGAGTGAAGGCGGCGAATCTCGGCGATTGCTTCGGTAAACGGTCCCGGCGGCAGGTTAGTCGGCGTCATACCTTCCCCTCGATCTCTTTGTCGCAGTTGCAAAAGTCCGCCTCGTGGTCGAACGGCTCGGTCTCCTTGACCTTGACGGCGTACTCGCTCACGTCGGACCAGTCCATGTTGTTGCTAAACCAGTCGGCGAAGTCGTATTCATCAAGGCTGCCAGCGCGCACGGAGCCGACGGTATCCTCTCGCTCGTCGGCGTAGTTCGCGTCGCGGTCATCGGCGATGATTTGCAGCGGCACGTCCCACCGCTCGCCATTGGAGAATGAGCATCGCATCATCGCCGTGGTGGCAAATCGCTTGTAGCCGAGGTCTTTTTGCTGGTAGGTTTTCGCCATGTTGTCTCCTTTCAAATCCCGGCGCTGCGCCGTGTTGCCACGTTCTGGACGATGGGGACCGTCCAGGGACGCAGCGCCGGGGATGGGTCAATCTGTTGCGTGTGGCAAGCACATTTCCTCATTTGCCAAGTCAATGACGCGATAAACGTGCATCGGGTTGAACGCGCCGCCGGATAGTATCTGGTCCGCCCATTGGTGAGCACTCGTCCAACTCGCCTTGTCATCATCGTTGAAATGCGCAGGCCAGCCGACGCACTGGAAGCCCCACATCATCCCCAGGATGAACGCAGCCTTGTCGCGGTCGGTTGCGTGTTCCGGGTAGGAGCGTTCGCCAATGGCTGGCTTGCTCATATGGTTCATTCCTTCGGCAATTCCGCCGCCAGCTTCACCATCTGTTCTTTGACGGCAAGCACTTTTTCTAATCTCGCAAACACGGTTTCGCTGACCTCCAGTGTGGTCCATCTGTGCCGGCACTTTCTTGCGACGCAAATCCGCCTGCGTATCTGTGAGGTATCGTTGCGGTGCGAGCGGCTGTTCTTTACTCGCGCGCCGGGTTTGCCGCACTTCGGGCACTTCACGGTTCACTCATCCTTGGGTAGCGAGTTGATTGCCGCCGCCAGCGCCGACCGCGCCTTACCAGCCGACTCGATTACGGCATCCGAATCGGATAGCCGGCAAAGATCTGCCAGGATCACGGACGCCTTTTCGAGCGTGCGCACCTCGCTCTTCTCGACGGTCAACTTACGGCTCTTGGTGTTCAGTCTCACGATTCGTCTCCCTTGGTGTTGGCTTGTCCTTCGTCTCCGAACGTATCCGGCGCCGCATCGAGCGCCGGCTCGTCGGCGTGGCCATTCGTGGATGGCTTCTTCTCTCGCACGCGAACGCACTCCACCATTTCGCCGAACGCCAGGCAGCGAGTCGGATAGAAAGTGACACGCTTGCCGGTCCACTTGTCGGCCTCGGGACCGTACAGTTGCGCGATGCTATCCGCGTTCGTCTTATTGCACACGAGCTTCTTCGCGGTCTTTTCAAAGCGAATCACCATCTTCGCTTTCTTGCTGCCGTCGATCATTTGCAGCGATTCCTTGCTGACGGCCGAGATGGTCAGCGTCACGTCCCTGCCCTTGAACTCGACCGCCGCCAAATAATCTGACGGAAACGCTAACTCACCGTTCAGAGTGACCTTACTCCTAGCCTTCGCCATCGTCGCCCTCACTTTCTTCTGTGAATGCAGCCCCGCCGCCGATCGTCACCACGCTATCCCCTGCGTCCGCCAGCCAGCCGGGCATCTCCAGCGTTACCACTTCGTTGCAGCGGCCAGGCCAGATCCCGGTTTCGCAGCAGACCTTGTATTGCTCAAGAATCGCGTAGGCTTGCTGCCGGCCGTAGCGAATCAGCGCCGGCGATAGCTCGAACGCCATCACGTCATAGGGTGGTGTGCCCTCGACGGCGATGAAGGCGAACCGCTCCCGCTCGAATAGCTCCAAGTAGACAGCGGCTTGCAGGTTGTAGCCGAACGACAGAACCGTATTCGTGAACGTCCGCACGTCGGCGCTACGGACCTTTTTCAAATCGATCAAGGGGTCGGTCGTGAGCGCATCGCACCGGCCCTTCATGCGCACGCCGTTGACCAGCCCGACCTTGCTGATTTCGACGTGATCGATCTTGGCCGTCCACTCGCGCACGAACGGATGCTTGCGCAGCGACCGGATCATGCCGATTAGGTTCGCGTGCTGGGCCACGGTCAGGATGATTTTCGTATCGTGCTCATCGCAGAAGCCGTCCCACTCCGCGCCGTAGCGCCTTCCCTGCCGCCAGACGGCGATGCGTTCAGCGGCAAGTTCTGGTTCAAGGAAGCAGGTATGCAGCGCGCTGCCCAGCGTCATATCGTCGGTGGTTTTCTTGACCAACTCGCGGTCCATCGCGGCTTTCAAGTGGGCCATGCTCGCGCGGCCCTCCTTGAGCACCGACTGCGACGGGATCGGCCAGCGCAGGTAGTCGGCGTGAGGGACGTGATGGTGCAGGCCATCCGCAATCGCCGGTATCGCGGCAGGTTCAAGTTCAAGTTGCTGGGTCATCGTGTTCCTCCAAAAACCGTATCGAGCGCCGACTTGTACGCACCGTCCGCCAACCTCACGCCGTCAGAATGGCCGCGCAACATGCCCTGCATCCACGCTTCGCTGTACGCCTTGAACATCAGGCCGCGAAGTTCTTTCGGCAGCTTCTGGTCGGCGAACCACAGGTCGAAAGCGTCGGATAGGACGGTGACTTCTTCAGCGGCTGTCATCCCGTGGCCTCGCTTTCCGGCTCGGCAAAAGCGATGGCGGGCTGCAACGCATCGCACGCATCCTCTAATTCGTCGCCTGCCGGCCAGTCCGGGTCGCCCCCAGTTGGTCCATACGCGAACTGTGCCTTGCGCACTCGCTTTGCCGCCTCAAGCAGCTTCGTGTGGCTTTCCAGGATCGGCTCCATGCTCGTCAGCACGCGGCCCGCCAGGCGACTGCGAACCTCATCGAACATCGCAGCACCAACGGTTCGGTAGATCGAACAAATGGCGTCGATGTCAGCAAGGATTGCGTCTCGCATATCGTCGCGTCTCAACTTGTCGGCGTTCGATTCGCTCATCCCCTCACCCCCGGCGGCGTCGGCCGCTCTTGTTTGATTCCACGATACGTTGACCACCACTCATGCCCGCATGCCGTGCATTTGTTGCGATACTTCCGGTCCCGATTGGCTCCCGACTGTCGGCCGCGATAGACCACGCGGCATTTCTTTTCTTTCCCCGTGAACACGATCGGTGGATTGCCACTCGCGGCCTTGTTCCCGCATTCCGGGCAGCGACAAACGAGCGGTCTGCCTTTCACGTTGCACCCCTTCGCTTGGCCGCCACCATCGCGCAGAATTCTTTTGCCTCGCTCGGCATCAAATCGCCGCGCATGTTCAGCACAGGCTCCAGCCGCTCTTTCGCGGTTGCGATGGACACTGGCTCATCGCAGCATTCCGACTGCCCGCGCAGCAGGTCGATGACGCAATCCACCAGCGCTGCCTTGCTCAAGTAGTGCAGCCAGGGCACGGCTTCATCGCGGTACGTGGACGGTTTCTTATTCACACAGTTCATGCTCACGGCAGCCTCCCCATCTCCTCTGTAACCGTCCGCGTCACGATCGCCAGCGCTTCAAGCCAGCGGTCGTAAATCACTCCCGCCGAATAGCCGCGCGTCATAAATCCAGGTCGCGGTAGCATGACGATCAGCTCGCCATCGTCCTCATCCGCCTCTACGCTTGGCCCGTCGTGACGTGTGCGGCGACCGGAGCCCAGCAGCCCGGCGTCGTCCAATCGCGCGCGGATTAGCTTGTCGGTCGCGGTCAGGAAGCGCTCGGCGTCTGCGGCTTGATCTTGCCAGTGGTCGCGGTCGGTGGAGGTAATCATGTGGCGGTCTCCTCGCATTTCCACTCGTATACCGGCTCGGTTTTCGTGCCGACCTGCACTCGCTTGCAAATGGCTCCGTCTTTCGTCGGGAACGCCATAACGCGAAGTCTGTACGCGTACCACTCGTTGTGCGTGCGCTCGCCAGTTGCCGGGTTGATGGTCGATGTATTTTCTCCGCTGCAAATCAATGCGTAGGTACGTCGCTCGATTTCGTGGTAATCTTCCGGCGGCTTGTCCTTGTCGGTGTGCCAGCCACGCGAAGCCAGATCGCGGAATAGCGGAATCAATTCGTCGAAGCTCTTGACGTAAACCATGATCGCAATGAACGGCTCGCGGCACGCCCACTGAGTTACGGAAACCTTTGGTTCAAACTGCGGGAACAGGTCGGCCACGGCATGTGCCATGCGCGCCACGTCCGACAGCAACTCGGCTTTGATGCGGAGCGCGTCAAGCTCGTCGAACTTGGCCTGGATAGCAGGAGGGACGGATTTACTTGCCATCGTTGTTCTCCAATTCCGCCGCCTTGAGCAGCAGTTGCCGTTGTAGGGCTTCGCAGTCGGTCGCGGCTTGACGTAGTTCGACGATTGCATCCGCATGGCCACGCCTGCGCAAATCGCTTGCCTTGTCGATGCGACTGCGAATGACGACTGCGCCGTTGCTGAGCGTGCTGAAGTGGACGCGGGTGGTTAGTTTGGTTGCCATGTTTGTTCTAAAAACGCCGCCGCCTTACTCGTGGTTCGTGCCTCACCTTTCGGTGATTCGGCTAGTTCGGCTTGCGGCTCTTGAGAGCCTATGGGCATTGCGCTTCGGGCTTCAACCTTTTGGGGCGGCGGCGTTGGTTCCTTTCGTTGGGCCTCCCGCAGAAGCGCCGCGGGTCGCTTGGGTCGTGGTGGCTAGTTCACAGCACACCGCTCATTGGCGAGCTTTACAGCCAGCCTGATTTGAGCGGCCGTCAGTCCCACATTGCCGCGGTCAAGAGCGTTCGCAAAGCCAAGTAACTCACCAGCGGCTTGCGGCCATAAGACTTTCCGCTCATGGTCGGTTGATGCCGGGAAGTCCGGTATCGGCTGTGCAAAAAAATCAGGATTGATAGTTGGTTTTTCTGGCGGCATCAGTGCGTGACCTTTCCGATACAGGCGAGAATCCCGCGGCGCGCCAGGAATCGTTGCCTGGCCTGCGCCTCTTCAAGCGTCTGGAATTCGTCGATAGTCGCGCTGTCCACGTCGTCCGACCATCGCAGTTGGTAGAAGGGGAATTTCATCGTTTCGTTTTCCTTGTCCTTGCCCCGCGGCCATTGCGGGTGCGGAGGGGGTTAGTTCGTTTTCTCACGGGGCATCGACGATTCCGCCACTTGCGGCCAAGTCATCGTCGGTTTGCTTATTAGCGCGAACCGCATTTGTGGCCTTGACAAGCTCGTACGGAACCGTTGTCCCGGTCCATCGCGCAAGCCGGTCGGCAAGCTCTGCTGCTATTTCGCGGAAAGGCTCAGAATCGCCGGCCTTTCGAGCTTCTTCGATGGCCTGGTCGCGCTCGTCAATAATGCACTTGATGGCCCTGTACTGATTCACGCTCAGCGGCTCTTCGCCTTCCCCGAACAAATCGCGAGACAGTTCCTTGATATCCGATTCGTCCACTGCCGATGCGCGCCATTCGTCAAGTTTGCGGAGCGTCCTTTCTTCGCCACGCTCCAGCAGCAAATGCCACTGGTAGGCGTCGGCCGGACTGGAGTTTCCACCGGCAGCAGTTAAAGCGGCAGCCCTCTCTTGGTGCGTCATGCTGTTCCACCACGCCATACCGGCCGCTTCGTCGGCAGCGCTTCCGCCGACTTGAATGTGTTCACGCTGCGGAAGCTCTTCATTTTCGGTGTCTTCCGTAAACTTGCCGCGCGCTACGGAATCTACGATGGCTTCGGCCTGTGCGTTTCCTGCGTCACGGCACACGTCACACGACCCGTAGCCGATTTGGACCTTGCAGGTACGGCAGTAATCGTCGTCAAAGCATGGGTCATTGTCGGGGTCCGCCTGCGCGTCCTTGTAGGCCCGGTTGCACGGCTCGCACCAATCGCCTTCCTTGACGCCGTGCTCGCAGACGCTGCCACCGATCCAGGAGAACAGCGAGACAACATCGTCGCCGGATTGTTCCAAGCCAGTGTCGATGTACTCCCACCGGACGTTTCTGCCTTCGTCTTTGGCGTCGAACCAAAGACCATCGGGCTTGCGGTTGGTGTTTCTCTCGGTTTTGTCCAGATGGTACACCGCGCCGTCCATCGGGCCATCAACACACTGGATGATCACGACGACCTCCCTTCGGGATGTGTCTCGACATACTTCCGGTCGCTCGCCTGCAACCGCTGCAAACGAGCCAGTAGCTTCGTCGGATTGTCGCCGCGTGCAATCTGCACAGGCTCAAGCCATTGCTCGATTAGCTCAAGCTTCGTTTCATCCTTGGCGTCCATGCCGAGTGTCGAATTGGCGAGGTCTGCCAGAAAGTCAATGAGCGTGTTTTTGCTCAGCGAGTCGAGCGCGAACGCCACGCCGCGAGTTGCCAGAACAGGTGGATTGCCTTGCATGGGTTTGGTCTCAGTTATTCGTGTTGAATACAGGCTGCCGGAACGCTCCGGCAAAGTGATCGTATTTCACGAATCCCTGGCGATAGATGCCGTCGTGCGTCCAGTAGCCGAAAGCAAAACTGAGCGGCCGGCCAGTATCCTCGGTCCAGTTGATGGCGAAGAAGTGCGTCGGATTCACTTGGCGGTCGCCAAAGAAAATCCGCTCGTAATCCCGGTCATTACAGGTTGCAGTCGCCATCGTCGTTTTCCTTTGTCTGGTTACAGGTGTCCGAAGTAACGCACGCCGCGCTCGATATACAGTTGTGTCAAGCCGTGCAGGACCGACTCATCGCACGGCAGCCAATTGGCGTCCGGTGCTTGCTCGGCTTGGCAGGCGATGACGTTCGTGCACTCGTAATCGCGTTTGCCGGTCCAGTGCTTGTTGACGTAGGTTTTCATCGTTTTCCCTTTCGAGCGGCTTGGCACTTGTGTTTTTTGAACATCGGTTTTAGGACGCACGTGCTGTGAACGCCGAATGCGTGCCCACATTCGCGACACTGCGCCTCGCAATCTCCACCAACCGCAACCTCGACTCCATATGCCGTTGGGCATGTAATCGGCTGACTGATTTGGAAGTCGCGCACAATCCCATCATTGCACTTGAGCTTCATATGGCACTCGCGATCATGTTCAGCACCGCTTCGCCGTAGCAGCGATTGCTGACGCACCACTCGACGTAATCGAATGCCGTGCAATTCTCTCGACCCTTCGGATGCGGCAGGCTCCGCAGCGATTCGCACTTGCCGGCGCGGAAGGCGGCAATCAGGTCACACTCGCGTTGGCACTTGGCTTCCCGGCGGCTCTTAGTCGCAGCACGCCGCTTGCTCGACTCCTCTTCTGTGACCACGCGAATCAAACCGGTATCGCCAGTCTTGCGGATGCAATCGCAGCCCACCTTGAACCGCTTTCCGTCGGCGGATTCAACGCAATAGGCATTCAGGATTCCCTGCCCGCAGTAGTCGCAAGACGTAGCATTGTTTGTGGTGTATGTCTGCCCGGCCCCGGCGCGTTCCGACTGGACGGCTGCCCGGTCGGCGGCGGTTTGCAGTCCGACAAACCGGAACGTGGCAAGGCCAAGGCCAGCAGCTTCAAACTTGTGGATTTGTTCGGTAGCTGGCATCGTTTTCCCTTTGCGTTTGATTCCCGCAAGTCTTGCTTGCGTGCGTATAGTCTAACAGATTAGATTATCGGGTCAAGACCCCACGGGCATATAATCCAAAATACTTGATTACCGTTTCCGCCGCTTATTCCCGCCGATTCCATCAACGAAATCATCCGGCGGAATCAGGTCGCGGTAGTCGCTTTTCCCTAGAGCCTTGGCAATCTTGTTGAGTGCCGCAATGGAAGGCGATGACGTGCCGCCGATGTAGTTGAAGATAGTCGCCCGGCTCAGTCCGGTCTTGGCGGCAATCTTCGTGGCGTCATCGCCGACGAGGTGCTGCAAATAGAGCGCGAGTTGCCCGGCCGGGGTTGTCGGGTCCGGGTTGTACTTTCGCTTGCGGCCCATGCGGCTTGCTCCATTGGGAGCCTCAAGGGTACTTGTGCCGCCAGCCCGCCGCAACTTGGCCCGTGCCGCATCGACAACATCCGGGCGGATCGCTGCGACCCCGCCACCATATCGCCCGTACCATTTTCGGCCGATGTGCCAGACTTCGCGCGCGCCGCTGGGCTTGAGGGTGCGGAGTAGCGCGCGGGATAGCCGGGCGTCGTCAGTCCGCTTGGCCGCCTTGGTGGTTGTGCTCATGGTGCGTCCTCCTGATTCTCCTCTTCGCGCTCGATGATCCAACTGATCGGCCAACTCACGCGGCAGAATTGCACGTCCTCGCGCAGTTGCTGCCACTCTTCGACAGTGAGCAACTCGCGGAGCGGATGCCGCGCTATCGAATGTTGGGGCTGGTCGTCCATCGTGTTCACCCGTTCGGTTCGGCGTTCATGGGGACTGCGGCAGCATCGTTCAAAATCCAAATCTCGCCCGTCCGCGCATTGGATTGCGTGCGACTGCTGGCTTCGATGATCTCCCAGCCTACATAAAGTTCTCTCAGGAAGTCGTCGTCTCCGTAACGAACCACAACCGTCGTCTGCTCGAATCGCCCCAGCGCGTTACGCAAATCCCTGTGGTCTTGGTCGGTGAACGAATGCAGGTATTCGTCGCCGGCCCCGCGCCACGGCGCATCCACGTAGATGCCGCAATCGCGCTGGTCCTTCACTTTTGGCAACAGCATGCGGAAGCATTCTTCCTGCCACTCGCACCGCTCGAATGTCGTGGCCCAGGCATCAAGATCGTTTGCAGCCGCCTGGATTCTGCTGGCGTTCGTCCCGCCGTTGGCATTCCAGCGAACTGATGGCAGTTTGGCTGGTTCCGTTGTTCCGCCCTTTCCTTTGCGGCCGATCCAGCACGTCGCCCAGAACGCCCAGGCTTGATCGGTAAGCTGTCCGGATGCCAGCAGTTCGCGAGCCCTCGCAATCTCTTCCGGGTGGCTCAATGTGTGTTGGCATTGGCAAATCAGATCGATCCGCGCTTCGTGACCGTACCGGCCGCCCAGGCACCGATAGAAGTTGATCGCGTGGCTGTGAAGGTCGTTCGCGACAATCGCCCTGGCCTTTAAGTGCGGGATGATCGACGCGCCGCCGACAAATGGAATCGTCACATGCCGGCAGTTGTCCAGGAACCTTGCGAGGTCCGCAGCAACTTCGCTATCACTTCCGAACCAGGAAAGAGCGGAGGATGTCTTCACGAGATCCTCCCTGCAAACTCCCTCAGCCGCTTGGCGATCTCCGCCTCAGGCATCAGCCATAGCGAGGCCCCGACCGCCGCTTGCAGCAGCTCCCGCGCGGCGTCGGTACCTTGCGGCAGGTTGCGGCTCTCGCGGATCAGCTTGCAGCACTTGCCGGTGCCGTCGACTTCGACGACCGCGGCGCAGGCTTGGGCTTCGTCGGGGGTTAGCATGCTTGCGATTCCTTTGCCAGTCGCCGTCGTTCCTTCAGCCGCTCGCGCATCGCTATCCACCGCTTGGCATCTTCGCCGGGCGTGTACTCGTCCGTGTCGCTGTCGTACTCGGAATCGTCCGCGATGCACTCGTCGAGGTATTGCTGCCAACTCAGCGGCCCCAGTTGCACCTCGTGCGCCTTGCCGAATTCATTTCGGTCCACATCACACGCCATGCAGCACTTCTCGTAGTTGGCATCGCCCATGAATACGTCGAAGTGGTCAACGTACTTTTCGCCCGGCTGGATCTTGCCGCCGCATGAGCTGCACTTGTGCTGCTTGCGCGCCGTGCGTTCGGTTTCATTCCAGATGGTGCAGTATTCGTCGAAGTCAATCACGCACATGGTTCTCTCCAAAACAAGCCCGGCTTAGATACTCACCACCGGGCGAGGCTTTCCTAACCGGCTTCATGCCCGCCGCTAACTCCGGCGGCTCCATCCGATGCGTCTCCACACGCAGCGGTCCTGTCGTGATTCAACTCGCGCCGCAAGACGCTCAGGTCTCGCGGGGCTTGCACGCCGATTCGCACCCGGTCGCCCTGGATGCGCACGACGCAAATCGAAATATGGCTTCCGATGTCGATGAATTCCCCGGTACGACGCGATAAAACTAAGATGGGACACCTCCTTGCGATGGAAAATTGAGCGATGCAAACTCTCCGTACACCGTGCTGGCGGCAGCGTCATATGCCTTAGCAGCGGCAACCTCATCTGTGAACATTCCCAGGTGGATCGGCTTCTTGTCCTTGTGCAGACACGCTCGCCACTTGGCGCATTTTGAATTGAAGTGGACGCCCTTGAACTTCGATGTTTTCGCGTCACGTCGCTTGCGAGTGTTTCGCATCTGCTGAACGCGGGTCGCCCAGCGGCAGTTATCCGGCTCATAATTGCCGTTCACATCCTTACGGTCGATTTCGAGATTCTCCGCGTAGCCGTTCGCATTGGCCCAATCGCGGAACGCCTCGAAACTAGCCTCCCACTCAGGACAGACACGGATTCCACGCCCACCGTAATACTCGTAAGCCTGCGATGTCTCGCAATTGCACCTGTTTTTCATGTGGCACCAAATGCCATGCAATCGCGTTTTCGATTCTCCGTGGGTCTGAATATGCGATCCGATCTCAGTCGCCGCACACTCTCTTGAGCAATAAATACGCTCTGCGCTTGGCGAGAATCCAAACTCGCGTCCGCATGCCTTACAGGTTGCCTTAGACGGAGGATGTACACACTTGCGAGAGCAGTATTTGGCCGTTGCAAGACGCCCAACATGCACCGAGAATGGCGAACCGCACCGCTGGCAGGTTGTCTCAACCTGGGGATTCCGCTTGCGTTCTGAAAACAGCATTGTCTGTCTCATGCGGATTCCTCCAACAGCGACCTCTGCACGACGGGCGGCGGCTCAGCGTCGATGTGCATTACGATTCCCGTGATGTAGCTGGACCACGCCCACCCTCTGACTTGCTTCAGCGACTCAACGAAATTCTCGCGCGGAAATATGGCGGCAAGCGACATTAGCGCGCGAACGACGTTTAGCATCGCGCCGGCTTCATCTTGGCATTTCGCTGCCGCTTGCAGTGCTTCAAGTGCGGCGGACGAATCACAGGTCGATTCATTTAGGGCTACGACGGGCGATTCCTTTTTCAGAGACCAAATTGCGAATAGGCAGTTGAGCGTTGCATATGGGCAGTGGATCGCCGGGCATTCTTCAGCCAGTCGCAGCGAATTGATTGCCATTCGGATGCTGCTGTGCGCAGACTTGAGACCGGGCTTTTCGTATTTGCGAGGTCCAATCGCGTCGATGAGAAACGCCGATGGAGATTCTCTGGTGCGAGCATCGATAAGCACAAACTCGTTGTCCATCACATGCGACTCGAATGGTTTCCAGTAATCCATCACGCCGCCCCCATCGCCGCGTCCAATCTCTCGCCAATCTCAATACACTCAGCATCGCCCACCATGTAAAGTTCCCGACAGGTTGTCGCCGCTGCTTCGCGCATGTTCTCCCGTTCGGTCAACAGCTCGCGGATCATGGCGGTGGCTTCGTGCAGGTTTGAGTCGGGCACGAATTCGCGCTGCGTCCACGAGAGGATTTCGGTTAGGCGTTCGGGTGTCATGTCAGCGACTCCCGAAGTGCTTCGACACAAAATGAGTTCAGCGACTTCCCGGATTTCGATGCGGCACGCCGGAGCGCATTGTGTAATTCCGAATTAGTTCGCACGGTAATCATGTTTGTTGGGAGAACCTTTTTCGGTCGCTGCGCATCGTCTGGAATCACCCACCGATGGCCATTCCGTTTAGCGGGAACTAGCCCGGCCTCTATCCACTTGCAGACGGCATCTCTGGTAACGCCATGCTTGGCGGCAAATTGTATGGTGTTCATTCGCAGATCCTTATAACAATCGGTTCAGACTCCAGCTCGTCGACCAGCAGCACCGACAGCGGATAGCCGGTGTCGATGATGCTCAGCACGTCCAGGGCGGGTACGAGCCGCTCGAGCTCGGCGTCTGCCAGGGCGTTGATGCGGGCGTTGTATTCGGATTCGGTCATCAGTTTCGTCCAGCCCTGCGACTTGCCAGCGAGCATTGCAGGTGCTCAATTGCCCGCTCCATTGCGTACTCTTGCAATTCAGGTTCGGGGACATTGACCCAGAGCGAACAATCGTCCACGCCTTCACGCTGAATAATTCCGACCGTAACCAGCGCGACGCAGTTATCCGCCGCTACCTCGTGGGTAACTCCAATCGACTCTTGCACGTCGTCCGGTATGTCGTCCATTTCGTTCATGCGTTTCGCTCCCTCACGCACCCAAGCCAGGTAATCGCCGCGACGCAAAGGGCACAGAATCCGATAGCGGAGAGCATGGTCATACTCCTTAAATTGCCGTCTCTCCGGCTGTCACGCTTCCCGCTCGCGAGTCGGGGTTATGGTCTTGCGTCCACCTGTGCCCATTGCCATACGCTCAATACCATGCTCGGCATAACGCCAGTGGTTCCCCGCACGGGCCGGACGGGGTATGAATGACGCCTCAAGACGCCTTTTGTTTCACAATCTCCTCAATCGCCAGAGTGATCCTCGCTCGTGTGGTCGGGTCGCTCTTGAGCGCGTTGACTTGCTTTTCCATTTCGCCGCCGAAACGGTCAATCAGCAACTTCGCCATCTTGGAGCGAACCGCGATACGGACCTCATCGCGAAAACCTTGGTCGCTCACGCACGATGCAATCGCCTCTTCAAGCAGCCCACGGAACTCGTTCGTCTTGGCGGCAACCACATCAGACAGAACCTTGTGAAGCGGACTGTGATACTGGTTTTCCAGCATTGAACTCACGCCCTTGCGAATGCCGTCCCGCACGGCGTTCAGAATCTCTTGATCGAAGTCCATTTGATTCCCTTTCGTGTTCATTGCTCCAAAGCCTCCCGAACCTGCCGCAGCGTCAGCCCGCAAGCCGCCGCCAATTGCGATTCCCGGCCCGTGCCGATGCCAAGCCGTGGCCTGCCCAGCCAGGGCTGCGATCTTGTCCGCAGGTTCGCACGTGGAATCCTCAGCAGCTTGCCGTCACGCTGCACTGTTCCGTAACAGGCTGTGTATCGCACGAGCCGGCCGTTGCGGGCCGGGTTCGTGCGGTCGTGGGCAAGTTGGCCGAGTTTCATGGGGTCGTCCGCGCACAGCTTGTGCAATAGGGTCCGGTCGGTTCCTTGCTCGGCTCGTGAACCCAAACGACGATCATCCGGCTTCGTCCGCAGCGCACGCATTCGCTAGCAAAGCGTTGGTTGGCAATACGCTGGCTGGCGAGGTAGAAGTCCACGGCGTTTCCTAATTCTTCGCAGGTCGATTCAATGTCGTCGTCGTCGGCTTTGATCCAGGCAACAGCGGCGTCGATGACTCGTTGGCCGCTCATGCGCGCTGGTTCCGTCGGCGCAGGCGAGTCTTGCCTGGCTTGCGTCCGCCTTCCGGCAACGACGTGGCTCGCATGCGCTTGCCGCCAGCCTGAACACGCACGCCGCGACCCGGCTTTCCTTCAACGCTATCCGAGAAGATCGGCGCGTTGCTCACCAAGTAATAGCCCTTGCCTTTGACTTCGCAGGTTGTGAATTTTCCAAGTAGCATCCGGTTCTCCTTGTCGTTATTGCACGTCACGCATCCACCCATCCCTTCCCCGGCACGCTCACGTCCCCGCACGCTTCCCGGATACGGGCGGACAGCGCCACCATGCCGACCACGCCGATGTGATGGTCCCGGTACATTTGCATGGCCGCGCGCAGGGCTTCGGCTTTGTCGGCGCGGCGGAAGCGGACGTAATAGTTCCACTCGTGAATCTGATGATGCGCGGTCAGGATTTCGTTGCCGTCTCCGTCGCCTCCGAAACGGGGGCCGATTGGCAGGCACGGTGCGTCGATGGTTTGGGGCATGGCTTGTCTTGTCGAATCGAGTCGAATTGAGTTGAGTCGAGTGATGCCCTGTCACTGCGCGTCAAGTCTTGCTCCCGTTGGTCATCAGCTTGATAACCGCGTCACTTTCAACGGCGTGAAAGTTCGGATGCCCCGACAACTTCTTCCGGGCAGCGCCGCCGCTGGCCGTGCGAATCAGTCCGGCGAGGCACAAATTCAGGTTGTGCTCAACGCGCTGTTCGTCGCTGAGTTTCTTCGGTTACGCGCCGGCCGAACATCAGGTCGCTAACGCCAGTGATCTTGAAAGTGCACAAAAGCATTTGGTTCTCCTGGGAAAAATCTAGTCTCGCCCCGTTGAGTCACGTTGGGTTAAGTTCGGTCTAGTTCGGGCTGGTCCTGCCGTGTTACGTCCAGTCGTGTCGCGCTCTTGTTTGCCTCTGCTTTGATCCTGTCTAGTCGCGCCGCGTCGAATCGAATCCAGTTGGGACTTGTGACGTTCGGTCGGCCGAGTCGCGTGCTGTCCAGTCTTGTTCGTGAATCCTCTGCTGTGATCCGGTCTCGTCAGGTTGTGTTACGTGCTGTCATGAGTCTGGCCTCGTCGAATCGCGTCGTGTCATTTCTTTGATCCTCTGCTGTGATCCCGTCTCGCCAAGTCGTGTTGAGCCTAGTCGCGTCCAGTGTTGTGATGCCAAGTCCAGCCTAGTCTCGTTCGTGGCCTCCACTGTGTTCTGGTCTCGCCTTGCCGAGTCGATTCGTGACGAATCGCGTGTCGCCTTGCCATGTCCTTGCGCGTCGTGTCTTGCCGCGTTAAATGCCAGCCCTTGCAATCAGGGCATTTGTAGAATTGCAGCCGCAGAGAATCGGCAGCACTGATCGCTTCGCCTTCCGATGCGTAACGCACCTTCGGCGTGCATCCCTTAGCGCGGCGGCGGGCTTTGATGCCAACGGCTCGCCGCTGCTTTGCTCGCGCTGCTCGTGCGTGTGGAGTGTGCTTCATGCGAATGCCGCGCGGCCCAGCCGCGGAAAATTTTGCGGGCTTCGTGCTCAGAGGCGAGCTAGAAGCCAGTGCTCATCACACTGGCGATTTATACACTTGCGTAAGTAGCAAGTCAAGCGATTAGGCAGGAATTTTTTCCGGGGCGGAAAGTAAAGCCTCTGGCGTGGTTTCCAGGGCTTCCGCCAAGAGGGCGAGCGTGCTGATAATCGGCACGCGCTCGCCTTGCTCAAGAGCGCTGATGTAGGGGAAGTGTACCCGCTCTGTATTCCGATCCTTGCGCGGCTTGTGCCGCTCGTTGCGCTCTCGCAACTCATTCAGCCGGGCGGCAAGGTCGGTTTGGGTAAGCCCCAATTCCTTGCGACGCGCACGAAGATTCTGCCTGAAGAGTTCATTCAATTCGGATGGTTGCACATCGCCTTCCATGCAGGTACTATATACACCTGCGTAAATTGTTGCAATTCATAAAATCGTCCTCAACACACGAACCAAACAATCGCAGCCCCGCTTCCCACACTCATGCGTCAAAAAGGTGAAAAGATGATTCGCTACTTCCAATCGCTTGAAGGCCATGAGTCGCCAGTTGCCAGCGCCGAGATTCGCGAAGACACGGTGACTCTCCGCCTCGGTGAGCAGGCCGTTTCCGTTCGCTCACGAGACGAAGCAGAAGCGTTGTGCGAGGCGGCACGCTATGCATTTTCGGTGTTCTCCGGTTCGTCCAGAGACGAAGTAGCGGAACTGTTGCCTCCGGATTCCAAGATCGCTTGAGCCACACAGAGCACGGCCCGCACGAGCAGGTCATCTTCGTTCGGACGGCCGCGAAGTTTTTGCCGCACAGACTCGATTTGTTCAGCAGCATTTTTCGACATTGATTAGACCTCACTGAAAACGGACTGACGGCATCGACGCCCAACCCCGGCCGGACGGCCGCGGCTTCTCCCGCTTCTGCGGTGGGCGTATTGTTTTTCATAAATCACCAGTGGGCGATACTGGACTCGGACCAGTGACCTTCGGCTTGTCGAGCCGACGCTCTAACCAACTGAGCTAATCGCCCTATGGACTCGCGGCTTGTCGAGCTGCGAACCCCTAGAACGGGTTAGAATTTGCCGGTCGCAAAGGAAATCGGATAGCGCGGCTGCGGTATCGAAGGACCGCTGTACGGAGTGCCGATCAAAACTCTTGCCGGGCAAGGGCGACACTCATGCTGCTATCCACGCTGTTGCGGGATTATCTTTCCGCGCGCGAAGTCTCGCGCGAGTACGGAAAATCTCTAACCGCCGTGGTGCTGGAATTCGGCCGCTGGCTCAAGCGTTCCGCACGGGTGAGCGACTTCAGCGATGCGAAGGTCAACGCCTGGCTGACAGCCCTCGTGTCGGCCAACGGGCGCAGCAGATCCACGCTTGCCAACAAGCGCCGGCAGTTGCTCACGCTCTGGCGTTATGCGTGGCAGGAAGAGCACGCCAAGCAGCCGCCGCGAAAGGTGCGGCGCATCAGCGTTCCGGCGCCGTCGCCGGCAGCCTGGGACACCCCGGAGCTTCGCCGGGTCATTGCTGCGGCGCGCTGCGTGCCGGGCAAGTTCCGCCGAACGAAAATCGAGCGGGCGAAATTCTGGGAGGCGTTCGTGCGGGTCGGCTACAGCAGCGGATTAAGACTTGGCGATTTGGTCCGCCTGCGATGGGAGCAGATTCGCGCCAACGGCATCGCCGTGGTGAGCCAGCACAAGACCGGGAACCTCGTGCTATGTCCGCTGGATGCCTCTGCGCTGGCGGCGCTCGAGGGAATCCGCTTGCCGCATCGGTCGCGAGTATTCGGCGACTGCTTGAACCGGCGCCGGACCATGAAGGGCTTTATCGCAATCGTGCGCGCCGCCGGGTTGACGGGCGGGAGCAAGATGCTCAGGCGAAGTGGGGCAACAGCAGTGGCGATTGCGTCGCCGGGCTGGGAGTCGGCGTTCCTGGGGCACGTCGATCAACGCACGGCGCGGCACTACGTGGATCGCGCCATGTGCCAGCAGCGGAAGCCCACGCCGCCGCCGATTGATTGACAGCCAGCCGCCACGTCCGCGGCAGGACTGGTGACAGCCCGACGTGCTTTTCAGGATCGGCTCAAGCCCACCGCCACCGCCTGCCGATAACCTCGGCCATGCGAGCCCGAGCCGCGCTACTGCTCTGCGATTCCGCCACCGTCGTGCTGCTATTCGCGGCTGGCGTGTTCGCGCTCAAGGACTTGGTGTTTGAGGGCACCGTCTGCTACGCGCTGTCGGCGCTCAACTGCGCGGCGGGACGGATGCTGGTGCTGCTGCCGGGTGAGCCGTGGTGGCGGGATTGGCGTCGGGGGTAGGGGGCTGGTAAAATGCCGGCATGGAATCCGTCACCGTCCGCCTGACGTTCGGCAGCTTCACCACAATCCACGGCGACCACTGCGCGCTATCGCTGCTGGCGAGTGACGACGGCATGGTGACCGTTTACCTGGAGGTCGGCGGCCACCAGTTGCATTTGAGCGCGGAAGATTGGGAGCGGCTCAAATCAATGGTAATCGACTGCGAAGCCGGCCTCGCTCAGATTGCCGAAACCGGCGTGCTCAAGGTGGCAATCGCCGACGTAGCGCCATACCGCAAGGCTGATCTGCTAAAGGGGCTGGACCTGCCGAAGGGCAAGCCGCTGCCACATCCGTATGACGAGATTTTCCCGATTGAACCGCCGCTCTAGCCCTTCGCCACAACTCTCTCAATCCCCCACTGGCGCATGAACTCTTTCTTGAATTCCTGCTCGCGGTCACGCCACTTCTCGTATCCCGCCGGCCGGTCCCGATGGTGCAGGATCAGCGAGTCCGGGCAATAGGCTGTCGCGCCAGCCGGGCATCGCAGGGAGAAGTCCCACATCTCGCACAGCGGCAGCGTCTCATTCCATCGCACCGCGACCAACGCATCGCGCCGGGCCAAGAGGAAATTGCTGACCATTGTGCAGGGTTGATAGCGAATCCCGCCCACCGTTTTCTGTACCTGCGCCTTTGGCGCGCGGACGACAAGTTGCTTGAGGCCGTCCTTCCACGGCTCGATTGTCAGATCGGCGGCGAAGCTGACCTCAACTTTGCTCCGCACGTCCAGGCAATTGCCGCCGACAAAGCTGATAGCCGGGTCGGCGAGAACGGCTTCCATCGCGTCCAGGTTGGTTCGTTCGCAGAATTCCAAGTCGTCATCGAGAATCAATACCAACTCGCTTTGGGCTTCCGCCACGCCGGCATTGCGAGCTGCGGAGACATTCGCTTGAAGATCCCCGCGCTGCCGGTATTCGAGCTTGTCGCTGGGCAAATCCGCGGGCTTCGTGCCCGTGTCAACGACGATGACCGGCAGCGCGGGGTAGAACCGGCGCAGGGAGTGAAAGAGTCGCTCCAAAGAGGCCGGGCGTTCAAGGGCGGTGATGACGGCGGTGAGGTTATTGGTGAGCATGCGTCCCTTCCGACAGATGCGGCAGCCCGCTGCGGCGTTCAATCCAGACGTGCCCATTCGCCAGCGATACGCGGCGATCTCCAGTTCCCGCAGGTCCGATGCTGATGCGGAGCGACAATAAATCGTCGGCTTCTAACCGCGCCCATTGTGTCGTTGCAACATTTTCGCGCGAGTCGATAAACTCGTTTTCGATCGTCTCGCCATGCACGGCCCCGGTCAGGGTAATCTGCCAGTCGGCTTGCGTTCTGTAGGTCGCGTAGTCCGCACCCATGCTCTCGCCGTTTCGATACCATTGAAGCGTGATCGACTTGCCCTGCGCAATGAAGGCGTTGGCCGTGTTGTTGAGCCACACAACGGCGTCGAAATGAAGTAGGTAATCTCCGCTGCGGATGATCTTCAGCGGATAGACGGCGGTTCCCGTCAGTCCAGTTACTGAGGTCGATCCAAACTCGACGCCATTCATCGGCGGGAGCACGCCGAATTCAAACTCCGCAGGATTGGCTGCGGCAGCGGTGAAGTCCCAAGAAAGGACTTCGGCGGCTTCGTCACTATTGATCGTGTAGAGCGATACGGAATCGAGCGAACCGGCCGCGACCACGGGGTATTGATTCTCGCGCGGCAGTACCCAAATGCAATCCCCAACCGTGGCGAAAGGCGAGCCCGGCGCGTGGCCCAGCGAGCGGTAGGCGTCGAACGCATTAGACAACCACCACTTGCCCGATTGCAGGCCGGCAACATCGCCCGTGAAAGTCCGATCAAGTTTCTCGTGCAAAACCCGGCAGGGGAAGTCGATTGTCGCGTTGCCCCATTTTCCAGGCTCGATGTGGAACGGGCTGTTGAAACAATGTAGCGTCCAATCCTGGTTGGCCTGAGAATCGTCATCGGGTTTTTTCACCAACGCGATTTGGCGATTGCCGGCTTGTTCCCAGATGTACACGTTTTCCGTGGCTTTGCGGTCGATGCCCAGCTTCATCACCGCGTAGCCGGGAATGACTTCCTTCGTCGTGTTGCGGACGGTGAACCAGCGAACCGAATTCAGATAAGGCAATGGGTTCATGCGCGCAGCCTTGTTGGCTTGGTCCAGGTGGGCTCGTGCGCACTCTGCCCGACCGGCTGCGTGATTTGCAGTTGCGCCTTGACTTGCTCAAGTTTTCGCTTCTCTCGATAGGGCGGCGCGAATTCGTGGGCTTCGCAGTTGTAGCTGGCCTGGGTGCGCGTGAAGCCCTCTTCGTCCACCCAATACGTGACCTGCTGAATCGCGCCGTCGAGCTGAATGGGGAACAATCCGGCATAGCGCCGCGTCTCGGGATCAAGAACGCGGTACTCAAGTTGAATCGCGTCGAGGTATCGGTCAGCGTTGGCATCGACCTGCTGCTTATTAGTGACCACGCTGGCGATCTTGAGCTGCGCCGGTGGCGGCGCGTTGAGGGGCGGCGGTTGTCCTTGCGGTCGATTGTGAAGCTGCGGCCCCGGCTTGGCATACCGCACAATCACGTTTGCCCCAAGATCATCCTTTTTGTCGTATCGGGGAGCAACAGGCAGCGTTGGCGCTGGCAGGTTTCGTGCCCGCTCGTAGCGCATGATAGAGTTGTTAACGAAATCGCGCAGATGAATTGCCGTGCGCAGGTAGAGATAGGCTTCGTCGCGGAAGATCGCATCAACCTTGTGGATGGTTCGACGGGTGATGATCGATGGCGGCGGCAACGCCTCATCTTCAATCACCTGAATTTGCTTCGTCCCCACGCGATATACGTGATCTGAGAACTGCACCAACCCGCGCTCGCGGTCCACGGTAAACGACTTGTGATAGTAACCGCCCAGGTCGCTACTGGTGAGCGTCGCCGGATCCCAGATGATCGATGGGTCGATCACGTTGACCACATTGTTGTTGATTTCATGCTCATCACTGAAGATGCCGTAGACCACTTGCGGGAAGTATTTCCCCGTGCCTGGCCCCGTGTATGGCATCCGGTCGAGTTGCGTATCCAGCAGCGGCAGGATTCGCTGCAACGAGCGAATCACGACACCCTGTCCGACCCACTGCGCAATCGGCAGGTTGATCGGCACCTTGACCTGATACGTTTTCCAAAGGTGTTTGATGACCAGTTTGCGGTATTGCAAGTTTGGGAAAATCGAAATCATCGCTTCGGCGTCGATGGGGTCCACATCGGACCATCCGTTTTTCAGCGCCGGCATCAACTTGCTAAATGGCAACCCGACGAACGAGCCGTCCGGCTCCTCCATCACGGCCTCAAGTTCAAGATCAACCTGAAACCGCGTCGGCGCGCAGGCAATGATGATCTGTGGCGGCCGTTCGACGGGATCCGCGGTCGCTGATGCCGCGGTCACAATTGATTCGCCGCCCTGCAACTTGCGGCCGACCCCCAGGCGGACGACCATCGGTGTGTCGTTCCAATCAATGAAGATCCGGCAGCCGTAGAGGTCGAGAATCGCCTGCATCGCCTCGGCGGCCGGCGTGTAATCCCACTCAACGGGCGGATTCGTGTCCGGCGTATTGGGAAGTGCGTTCGTGTTCCAGCGCGTTTCCCCCAGGGCTTGCAGGCAGAGTTGCACAAGTTGCGCCGGGCTGCGCTGCGTGCCGGGAATGAAGCCCGGATCGTCAGGCTGCAACCGCTGGTTGTACCAGCCTGAGATTGTGCCGTACTTTGCGTCGCCGTGGCCCCACATCCAGCGGCGGTCAAGAATGGTCGCGACCCAGATTCTTTCCCCGCTGTCGTTCAATTCTTCGTGGATCGAATCGAGTAGGCAGTTTTTCCACAGCATCTTTTTTGTGCCGTAGGTCAACTGCAGATTGCCTGTCGTCTTAGGCGTGCCGGCAAACGGCGTGCAATAGAGACTGGCCGCGCCGGGCGTGATGCCATGCTGCTCGACCATCGAGCCGTGGATGATACTGCCGGCCGGGATGCCGGGAAACGACCAAATGCCCTTGGGAGCCGCCATCGGTCAATGCTCCTAAAGGGCCACGGGTGCAAGGGATAAATTCGTACCCAGATCGAGAGTGACTTCTTCAATCGAGGCTTGCACCAACTGAATCGGGTTGGTGAACGTCAGGTTATTGATATGGCCATAGAATGCGGCGCCCGCGTGCATTTGCAGCGTGGTAATCGTGTTGGCCCCGGTGTAGCCACGCTTGTCGAACGTGCCGCCCTTGCCGACGACCAGGCTGGTAATCGTGCCCGTGGATTTCCAGAAGCAGCCACCCTCTTGCAGTAAGAAGGAAGTGGCGCAGCCGCCAGAGCCCACCATCGTCACGTTGCCGCCAATGTTCCAGAGCGTCGGTACGGCAGAGTTGAACGTGGCCTCGCCGCCCCATTTCTTGGCCGACGTGCCGAGCGTGAGGCCAGCACCGCCGATGAACGTGACATCATTGTCCGGGCTGCCGCTGTGCCCAAGTTCCAGCGTGGCGATCGTGGCGGTCTCGGTCTGAAAATATGCTGCGGCAAAGCTGCCTTGAAAAATCTTCCAAGCGTTACTGGCATGGGTTCCTTTCCAGAGCACGGCGCAAGGGTACAGGTCGCCCGAGCCGCCCGTGGCATAGACGGTCCCCGTGACTTGCCCTGTGCCGTTGTTGATACGAATGAACGACGAGCCTTCCCCGATGCCCTGGCCGATATTCAGGATCGTTGTCGTGATGTTGAACGACTTGCCGCGATACTCGTAATAGGTTCCCGTCCAGTCTGGCAGCCCGATCTGCCCCGTGTAGCTGCGCTCGATGTGGCAGGCCGCCAGAACGATGGCGCTCTGGTCGATGTTGTAGAGCAACGAAATTGAAGAATTCGCGAAGTAAATTGTATCGGTCGAGACCGGGACAACTCCGTCGCTCCAGTTGTCCACGTTGTCGAAATAGCTCTTGCCCGTGGCGGTGACTTCGTGCGTGAGAGTCAGGGTATGCGTGCCCGAGCCGGTGAGAGAAGCGCCGGAGCCGGTCAGGGCCGTATCGGCAATGTCGGTCGCGGCATACGCACCAGTGAACTCGTAGAGGTAGGGACCGCCGGCTGCCCCGGTAATCGTCACATCGCCCGGAACCGGCGTCGTCAACCCCTCGATTTCCGTCTGGACCGCGGCAGCCGTAGCGTTGTAAGCGATCGGTCCGGTCGTCTCAGCATTGAGCGTGAGCGTGAATGTTCCGCCGGTTGGCCCGCCATTGATCGTGATGAGCTTCTGCTCGTTTACATTCGTGATCGGCGTGGTGGAATCGACGTTGACCGCGCAGCCCGTGAGGCTGCTGGTGCTGGTCATTTGGGCCACGTCGGTTCCCGCCAGCGCGCCCTGGAAAGTGCAGGTGTAGACGTAAGGGCTGGTGACCGTACCTGATCCTGCGCGGGTCACCGCGATGTTGCCGGCCCCGATGCTGGCCAGCGCCTCCAAGTCTGTTTGGAGATTGGCGGCGGATTCATTGAACACTTGGGCGGCCGTTGTCGCGCCGCCGAAAGTAACGGTCCACGTTCCACCCGTGGGAGCCAGGCGAATCGTGATCGTCTGGACCTCATCGACGGCCGTTGCCGAGCCTTCCGTTTGCGTGGTCATCGTCCAAGTTCCGTTGGTCGGGGTGCCGGCGGCGAAATCGCCGGTAACGATGTCCTGTTGCCCCAACGTGCCAATGAACTCGATCAGAAAGTATCCGACGATGGCGGATGTTTCGGTTTTGGTGACCTGCACTGTGCCGATACCGAGAACTCCCTCGATGGCTGATTGTGCTGTCGCTGCGTCGTATGCGCTCGTGATGATGGTTACGCCACCCGGCAATCCACCGCCGGTGGAAATCTGGCAACTTGAAGGCGAAGTGGGATCTGTGACCGTATACGCGAGCTTGCGGACTTCATTTGTGCCGCTTTGGCCCTGTGTAGGGGTTGCGTGCGCGATGTACTGCGCTCCGGTGATGCCGGTAAGCAATGTTCCGTCTCCGGTCATTTGTGGTACGTTCACGCCCGCGTAGGTTCCGGTGAAAGTCACGGTCCAGATGTACGGATCGGCGACCGTGCCAGAGCCGGCGAGTGTGGCTGTCACGTCGCCAGGCGCAATGTTGCTGAGCAGGTTTAGCGCGGTCACTAATGCGGCGGCAGAAATGTCCCAGGCCAAGTTGCCCGTCGTCTGGCCGTCAAAAGTCAGAGTGAACGTCCCGCCTGTGGGCACGCCGGCCAGTTGGACCGTCTGAACCTCATTGCTGATTGCGGCTCCTTCGCGGACCGTTGTAACCGTGACGGAGAATGATCGCGTCGTGCTGGCGGTGATGGTGACCGGCATGCCCTTGGTTCTGGCAACCAGCAGTACATAGTAAGTCTGCACACCATCGATATATTCATACGTTGACGTGGCTTCGACCTCCGTCCATTCTGGGATGTCGGTTTCGTTGATGGCATCCTCGAAGGCATTGCACAAATGCTCTTCGGGGGTATCACCATCGACGGCGAACTTCCCATATTCCAGCTCGATGTTCTTTTCGTTGATCGTCAGGCGGAAGATGTCGCCAACTTTGACATTGGCTGGCACAGCCTTCCATTGGTCGGCAATATCCTGGGCGTTTCCTATGAAAAATTTGGTCACTGCCATTGCTCGATTCCTTTATCTGACCCAGGCATGCGGCAGCCCGATGAGCGGGCCGGCCGATTCAAACTGGTAAGTCCACCGCAGCACGTAGTTGAAATAGTCGTCGCCGATCCGGTCGTTGCCGCCGTCTTCGATCTCGCCGGCCTCAACTAAGGCATCGGGCCAAAGTGCGATGGGCAAGCGCGGTCGGTGCATATAGCCCACCGCTTCACCCGATTGCGTCGCGCGGTAGATCGTGGACGACCGCTTTTCCTGCTTGACTGGCTTTCCAATCTTCGTCTCGATGTGCCCATAGCGCGGGCCGCCGCCCATGCGCTTGATGGTCTCGCGGAAGCTGACCAGCATTCGGTCGGAGTCATCGGTGGGCTTGATGCCTTCCAGCACGATCCGCACGGTGCGAAAGCCGACGTATTCACCCGCGCCGCCCTCGGGATAGCTTGGCGCGACGATGACCCGCGTGCCACCGAGACAGTCGTTGTTGTTGACCCAATTCGTTGACTCTGCTCCTGGAGATCCGCCCGATGGCAGGAGCAACCCGAAGTCCTGACCGTCCTCGGAAAAGGCGTCTTCGATATCGGAGACCTTGCTGGAAACCGACGCCGGGGTTGCGCTGCTCGCCTTCACGAACGCGTCAATCGTCCACGTCTCCCGAATCGCCAGCGTCTGCTGCGCGGCGTTCTTGATCGGCACGCGCTCGATCAGCACGCCGGGTTCACCGACTGCGAAGGTGTAAGAGCCGTAGCGGAA
>Ga0208454_1000077_pt1 | contig 69071 bp, 36 predicted proteins | sample EasRivMeERMZT100_FD_187530 | JGI IMG/M metagenome (GOLD analysis project Ga0208454, IMG submission 187530) | Soil microbial communities from meander-bound floodplain in the East River, Colorado, USA - East River MetaG ERMZT100 (SPAdes) (version 2) | ecosystem: Environmental > Terrestrial > Soil...
GCATGCCGGCGCGCCGGGCATGAATCGGTTCCTGCCGCAGCCACCGTTCCAGATCTTCGGCCAGCGCGCGGGCGCTTCCATAGCGCGCGCCTGGATCCTTCTCCAGGCACTTCATGCAGATCGTTTCAAGCTCCGGATCGATCCGCGAATGGATTGCACTCGGGCGTTTAGGTTCCTGCTCGGCGACGAGCCGCAGCGTCTCGAGGACGGTGGCCGCTTGAAAAGGGGGGTGTCCGGAGAGCATTTCGTAGAGAATTGCGCCGACACTGTAGATGTCCGAAGCGACGGCCACGCGTTTGCCGGCCGCCTGCTCCGGCGACATGTAGCTGGGCGTGCCGAGTGGAGTGCCCGCCACGGTGAGCGCCGCAGCCGAAGGCTGTTCGGCGTCGAGTTGAAACACTTTCGCGAGACCGAAATCGGTCAGGTGCGGTTGTCCCTCGCGGTCCACCAGAATATTGGCCGGCTTGAGGTCGCGGTGCAGGACACCGTTCTCGTGAGCGTGGTGAACGGCCCGTGCCACGACCGCGACGAATCGCGCGATGGCGATGGCGCGTTGGCGCAGTTCGGTTTTGCTCGTGGCGCCGGCGCGCGGGCCCTCCCCGCCCGCAACACTCGCAACGGAGATGTTTGGCCTCTCGGCGCTGCGACCGGGGACCGATCGCGCTCCAGATGTCAGACACAGCTCACCACTGGCAATTTTCTTCCGCAGGTCTTCTCCTGCGATCAACTTCATGCTGAGGAAGGGCTGGTCGTTATGTTCGCCCACTTCATAGATGGGAACGATGTTGGGATGGTCCAGCTTGGCTGCGACCTCGGCTTCAAGGGTGAATCGCCGCAAAGCGCGTGGCGATGCTGCTTCCGAATCCACGATCATCTTGAGTGCCACGAGACGACGCAAACTGATCTGCGTCGCTTCGTAAACAATACCCATCCCTCCGCGGCCTAAGGCCTCTCGCAATTCGTAATCGCCAAAGCGCCGGTTGCTCGCGCTTAAACTGGAATCGCGGGCCGGAATGTCGTTCGCCTCTATGTACAGGCACCGTGCACAGAGACCCCAGAGAGCGTCCAGAGCTGCTTCGGCGCCGCATTCGTGGCACGTCCGGGGGGAGGTGAGAGTGGCGCCGGCTCTCATCTCTGACTTCTCACGTTGCACCTCTTCCCCTGGCGGCAAATCGGGTTTCATTCCGGTTCCCAAAAGATGTCCACTGGCGGAAGGATGGCCCCACCGATGTTTGGGCCAGTCGTGGCGACGACTTTTTCGCCGACGACGGCCTCGGCATGGCCGTCCACGAAGGCCAGCACGCCGGTGCGACCATGACGCCGTCCGGCAAATCGGGTCGCGTACGCTCCCGGTTGGCCAAGATTATCCGTGTCTTGCTGCTCCACGACGGGCTTCTCTTCTTCAAGCAAGTTGTCGAGTAACAGGACTGTTTGCGACGGGCGTACGATCCGATCCAGCTTCAAGGCAGGGCCATCGGAGGAATAGCGCAGCACGATTTGTGAATTCATGGCCACGGAGAAGATCGCGGTCTGATACATCACGCTTCTGGTTGCTTCGGGAAGAGGCGCTCTGGAACAATGAAAAAAACTGTCGCGCTCGTAAAAGGCCAGGCGCGCAGCGGGCAAAGCGTAGCTGGACGCGGGCCGGATGGACAGGTAAGGGGTCACTGCGTTGTACCACACATCGCGGCTCTGGGCGTTCTGCACCTGCGCCCAGTTGTTCCAGAACACCAGGCCGTTAGTGTGATAGCCTTCGCGTGGCAACAAGCCGTCGTTGTCCTCTGCATACTCGTGGAAAGCGACCGCCCAATTCTTGTGCAGCGAGATGCATTCGATCCGGCGCGCGCTGGCCTTTGCGTGCGACAACGTGGGCAGTAGCAAGGCAGCGAGCACTGCGAGCACGCCGATGACAATGAGAAGTTCAATAAGGGTGAAGGCACGGCGCAATGTCAGTTGTCCGTTGTTAGTTGTCAGTTGTTCCTCGAACAGTTGGAAACCACTAACCACTGACCACTGACCACTGACATTGCTGGTTTTCATGGTGTCATTTGCTGAACGCGATAAAAGCGACGGCTGGTGTTCGTCGCACTGAGGTCTTTCATCGTTGGCAACGTACTCACCGCCGTGGTGGTAGCCAGCGAATTCCACCCATTTGCCGCTCCCGAGACGTCGGCGTTGTATTCGAGTTGATACGTCTTCCCCGGCACGGCGCGCCATTTGACAGTCGCGCCATCGCTGTCCCGAGCGACGTTGACCAGACGTGGCGGCGGATTGGCCGTGTAGCCGGGCGAGCCAACATCGCCGCATTGCTGCGAGCGAAATGCACCGGATTCGTTCGCGATGCTGTTGCACCCGAAAAAACACTGGTTGGTGTCGAACTGGACGCTTATCCCCTGAAACATGGCCGCGAATGACACGCTGTCGATGGCTTCCTCGCGCACTTCTGCACTGTTGCTCCAGAGATAAAGCTTGTCTCCGTCCTTGCTGATCGAAAAGCCCTGGTACGGATATATCTTCAATCCGGGCGGCAATTGGTCCGCGCCCCACCAGTCGATGAATGTCTCGCGCGTCATGTCTTTAGAGAACACCACTGATTCGTTCGGCAGAATGAACACGGCTTGCGTTACGACGAGCGCGTTCGTCAACTTGAACGCATCCCAGAAACGCCAGCCGAGCAGATTGACCGCGTTGGTGCCGAAGTTCGTCAATTCGAACCAGTCGTGGTGAGCGTTGCAATTGGTGTAGGCCCAGGACTGGACCTCGGTGACTCGCAATTCAGGCCTGGGTGTCACATAAAGGCGAGCGCAAGCGATGCTGGTGCCGTTCGAGTTTTGAACTCGAACGCAAAACCGGCTGCCCGACATGGCGAACGTGCAATTGGGCACCAACAGCGTTCGATTAGTCGCGCCCACCAGCACCAGACCATTTGAATTCCATTGATATGTCGCCGCCGGAAAGGCGCAGGCCGAGACCGAAAAGCGTGCCGTGCGATTGGTCACCACCGTGGCATCCACAGGCGGTGAAATGATTAATGGTGGCGAGGGAGTCGTATCGATCGAGACCAACGCATTCGAGCTTTGAATAGAGGTCAGTCCATTCGCAATCACAACCCAGTACACGCCGGTGCTGGCGAGGCTCGCGTTGGAAATGGTGAGGCTCGGCCGCGTCGCGTTCGGAATCGCCGTTCCCTTGAAATACCATTGATACCTCGGACGTGGCATTCCCACTGCCAATACAGTCAAGGTCGTGTCCAAACCCAGGCACGCCATCACACTGCTGGGTTCCTGAACAATTCTCAGTGGCACGTGGCCGGTTGTTCTGCCCGGAGATCCGATGTCCTCTGCGGTTTCGGCCCGGCAGGCGCCGCCTTCGCCGGCCGTGCTGAAAGTGCCGAACGCGCCGGTGTTCGGGTCATACACGAAGGACCGGCCGCGCGTGGCCCAGGCGAACTCAATCCCGTCCACGAGTCTAAGATCCGAATCGTAAACCAGGATGCTGTCGCCGAGCCTACTGAAGCCGGGCTCCGGAAAAAAACGGATCTGAACATTGGAATCGACGCACGAACCCCACCAGGCCCGAAACATCATTTCATTGCTGGTAACATTGTTGCGGACAAAAACGACCGACTCACCCGGCGAGATGAAGAGTGGTGGATCGCTGAACTCCACCAGTGGAAATGGCGGATGTTTGTTGTCAGCAAACCAGTAGCGAGTGAGATCGACCGTGTTCGTGCCGAAGTTGGTCAACTCCCAGTAATCGGAATTGTTCGTCGAGATCTCCATACTTACAGGATTGGTTTTCAAGGCGGAGGACATCATCTCGGTGATCGAAAGTTGCGCGTGAACTGTCGCTGCCATCCAGAACGCAGCCGCCAATAGCACCGATGCCGTGAAAAAACGAAGCCGCCGCACAATAAGCGACCGGCGCCTCGAATCGGTGCTGCCGATGAGAGCGTGTTCCGGCGCGCTTCTCCACTCGCGGGAGTTGATCATATCACGTCTCTAGTACAGGGGAATTGGCCCGCCAGAGTTGCGAAAAATCGTGGCTGTCTAGGACAACGCCTGGATTAAATGCCGAATCTCGTCATCCACTTCCCCGCGAGTCGAAACCGTGCGTCCAATTTCGTGGCGCAAAACGTCGCGGTGGCGCAGGCGCAGGCGATGCATGGCCGATTTGATAGCGCCTTCGGACATGCCGAGGCGCTGGCCTATTTGCGCATAGTGCCGCTCACCACGTTCGCCTGGATGAAGCTCTCTCAACTGATCGAACAGCTCGGATTGGCCGGCCTCGACGTATTCCTGCCGCAATCGAGCCACGGCGCGCTCCATCAAGGTCTGCGCCCAACGGCGCTCGAAGACCTGATCCGCCGTCAACGATTCACGTGGCTCGAACGCGTCGCTTTCCCCGGCTTTCAATTCATCCAGCGAGATGAAATGCTGTCCTCCGCCACGCTTTTTGGCGCGAACCCGATCGCGTTCGTCCGAAAGAAAATGTTTGAGAAACGTGAGAAGGAAGGAACGAAACTTTCCGCGGCGATGCTCCAATCGATCGATCCACTCTTTCTCGATGAGGCGGCGGAAGAATTCCTGGGTGAGATCCTGTGCGTCTTCCCGGCTGAATCCATCGCGGCGAATGTAAGCGTAGACCGGACGCCAGTATGAACGGCAAAGTCCCTCCAGGGCGGTGAAAGCCTCGGCCGATCCTCCATCGCGCACGGCGACCACCATGCTCCACTGCGTGGTGGCAAAGATGGCAGCGGAAGGACGGGAATGCTGTTCGGTGCTTGTCGACATCACCTTCGGCAGTTGGGTGTTTACTAGGCTCAATGGTGCTGGATTTGAGGCGCTCAGACAAGTCTTGTTTTGGGATGCTCTTAGGGCGGCGGAACGACGATTGCGGATTTTATCGGCTGGCCCTGGACGGATTTGAGCAGCTCAACGTTGAGCAAGCGCTGAAAAGATGGGCTTCTGGCGGAGAGGGGCGGATTCGAACCCCCCGATTCGACAGTTCTCAATAGAGCTCCGCGATATTGTCTTTGGGCGTGTCCCCAAAAATCTCTGTCAGATCGAAGATTTTGTCGCTGCTAGCCAGGGCCTGTGCAATGCAAGGGGCCAGCGGAATGGACCGCCGCTGGGCCTCTTCACGTTCGGGGGCCATCCGGTAATGGCCAAAGGCGTCGGTCTGGATGATATCCTCATTGGCGAGTCTGAACAAGATTGGTTTGGCCCAGTCTGGATTGGCCCGGAACTGTCCCTTTTGGCCAGCCTTGCGGGCAATCTCGCGTTCCGAGAAAAAGGCCTCCGGGGCAGTTTTGAGGAAGTTGACGATTAATTGTGCTTCGTAACCGAGTGTTATCATAATTTTTGGATTCTTTGGATATACAACAAAAGGGGTGGAATCGGTAGGCGGGGAAAACCTGAAGAAGGCCGCAGCGAGAGTACGATCGCGCTCTAAGGGGAATTACCCGCGGAGGCCGGGGTAAGTTCGATCTTTATACTTACTGTTGGGGAAATCCGGGGTTTGGCGGAGAGAGGGGGATTCGAACCCCCGATACGGTTTTACCCGTATAACGGTTTAGCAAACCGCCGCCTTCAGCCACTCGGCCATCTCTCCTGCTTGGCGCAATCAAACGCAATCCCATGGTCGAGGCAAGGGAAATCTGCGTCCGGGAAATTTGCGCCCGCAGATCGCTTTTCGCTTATCTGGTTTTCGGCAGCGCGTTGGTGATGAATGGAATCGTATTGGGTTTGGCCAAGGTCAGGCCCAGCGTGGCCGGGTTGTTAGTGTCTGGCTCAATCCTCCAACTGAGACAATACACATGAAGACGTCCGTTTCGATGGCTTGGCTTTGACTCAACGCCGTTCAACAGGAACACAACACAGAGAATCACAGCCAACAGCAAGACGAGCAGAATGGTTCTAAGGTTGCCGTTCATTCATCGAATAGACACCGCTGCAAGGCCATTTGGTATCATCAAGACAAATCTTCGGCTTTTCAGCCACGCGCGAAAGCCATCCGTGGCTCATCAAAAACAAGGGACGCCGCGGCACAACGCCACGGCGTCCTTTTGATTGCTCGGCTACTCAGATGAGTTCGGGGGTCCGCAACCGACTCAGACCCTTCCACCTCTGAACAGACCCAAGAGCAGCGACACGACAAAGATTGCGAGAAAGACGTAGAACAGCACGACCGCAATGTCGGTTGCCGCGCCGGCTACACCACCGAAGCCAAAAATGGCCGCGATAATCGCAATCACCAGGAATATTAATGCCCATCTTAACATGATTTAAGATGCGCCCGAATCATGGCTGGGTTCAATACGGTCTTTTGCACGCACTTGGAGGGTATCCACCCTACCCGGTCCCCTTGCGGCTGCGAAGGCATTGTCTTTGGATGCACCTAAAGAACTTCTGCAGAATCGAGAATTGTTGTCCCCAACGTTTCGCCGTTCAAAGCAACTCTTGCCACGGACAGATGATTTTGCCACGGTTTTGCCTGTTCAAACATTCGTCTGGATTTGCGCTGAATGCCGGCTCCGCTGATTTGAAGATCTTAACCATTACATACCATGAGCATCCCAACGGTCACCGAACTCAAACGCACCACCAAAAATATTAGAGGCAGCGTCGAAGCCGCGCTGGCAGACAGCGGCGGTTTGCTGCGCCTGACGCCTTGCTGGGTGCCGCGCTCCTTCCTTCAGCCCGGCCTGCGCCTGAAACTTCATCCTGATGACACGTATGCTTACGGCCTGCATCGCGGTGGTATCGACGAACGCTGGTTTGCTTCCACCACGCCCGCAGCCAACGAAAACCGCACGCCGGATGAAGGTCTGAGTTATTGCGTGGTCGGGCGACAGCGCTTCACTCTGCAACAGGCCGTCGCCGAGTGCGGTGCGATGCTCATCGGCGCGAAGATTTGGAAGAAGTACGCCAAGTGGTCGGTCTATTCAAAATTCTTCGACAACATGGGGCCGATTCCACATCACATGCATCAGAATGCCAAACAGGCGAAGCTGGTCGGCCAGGAAGGAAAGCCTGAGTCCTACTACTTTCCCCCGCAACACAACAATGTCGGGAACAACTTCCCCTATACCTTCATGGGTCTGGAACCGGGCACCACCAAGGCCCACGTGCGAAAATGTCTTGAAGATTGGAACAAAGGCGACAACGGCATTCTCGACTTGTCGCGCGCGTATCGACTCAAGCCCGGCACGGGCTGGCTCATTCCACCGTGCATTTTGCACGCGCCCGGTTCGCTCTGCACCTACGAGCCGCAATGGGGCAGCGATGTCTTTGGCATGTATCAAAGTCTGGTCGAAGGCCGCATGGTTCCCTGGAGCCTGCTCGTCAAGGACATGCCAAAAGCAAAGCACAAGGACCTCGACTTCATCGTGGATCAGCTCGATTGGCCAGGCAACTGCGACGAGAATTTCAAAGACAATCATTATCTTGAACCTGTGCCTGTGGCTGACACGCGCAAGGACGGGTATGTGGACCGCTGGATCGTTTACGGCAAGATCGATGGCGAGCAACTCTTCACGGCCAAGGAACTGACCGTCGAGCCCGGCGTCAAATGCACGATCGAAGACAAAGGCGCCTATGGTCTCATCTGCGTGCAAGGCCGCGGGCGAATCAATGGGCAGCCGCTCAACAGCCCGAAACTCATCCGCTTCCACGAATTGACCGAAGATGAGTACTTCTGCACCGAGGATGGCGCCCAAGCGGGCGTGACTTTCGAGAACACCACCGAAACGGAACCTCTCGTGACGCTCCGTTACTTCGGCCCCGAAGTGAACGCGGATGCGCCGGCAATGGGCGCTTACAGAAGGAACAGGTTTAATTGAAGCGACGCCAGGCGTCACGAGAGACGCTGGTGAAGTTCGACAGCCGTTTGGGTTGTTCTGCGATGGTGAGCGGCGCACACACTCGTTCCGCCCGTCGAGCAATGGCTCATGAAGGCTCAAGAGGTTGTGGCGCCTACTTCCTTTTGCCCTCGTCCTTGAGGATCGACGCCACAACCCATCAAACAAGATTGGCGAACCTGACGGACTGGTCAACGCGAAGTTCAGACTTTTTTGATCATTATTGCGAGAACACAGCCGGCCTGGCCCTGTGTCCCATTTTTAATCATTCCGCACATGAACCCCTTTGTGTCATATTGGGGGCATGGAACTTCCGCCTCCAGTTCCGGTGCCGCAGTTGACGGTGCAGGATTTGCGAGATCTATGTTACGCCAAGTCGTTGCTTGAAAATCCCGGATTGACAGCGCGTATGGCCAATCTTCTGGGAAGCCCCATCGAGAAGGGTTTCAAATTGCTTCCCAAAGGCTGGTCGGAGACGGTTCACAAAGCAACCAAAGCGGCGCTGGTGAAGGCCTTGGAACTGGCGGTCGCCACCTTGGGCGCGAAGAACCGCAAGAAGGCCTCGGAGCGGTTCCACAAAATGCTGGTGGGCGCTTCGGGCGGGATCGGCGGAGCGTTTGGGCTGGCTGCGTTGCCCATCGAACTGCCGTTCTCGACGACGATCATGTTGCGTTCGATTGCAGACATAGCCCGCAGTGAAGGACACAATATTGGCGCCGTGCAAACCAGGCTCAGTTGTCTGGAGGTCTTTGCTTTGGGCGGGACCAGCGCGGCGGATGATGCGGCCGAGAGCAGTTATTGGGCGGTGCGGGCCGCTCTGGCCAAAGCCGTTTCGGAAGCCGCAACGTATATCGCCGAAAGAGGCGTGCTCGAAAAAACGGCCCCGGCCGTGGTGCGTTTGATTGCCGCGATTGCCTCGCGGTTCGGCATCGTCGTCTCGGAGCAAGTCGCGGCCAAGGCGATCCCGCTGGTCGGAGCGGCCAGCGGCACGATCATCAATGTGCTGTTCATCAATCATTTTCAGGACATGGCGCGCGGGCACTTCATCGTGAAACGGTTGGAAGCGAGATATGGTTCTGCCATGGTAAAGAGCGTCTATGATACTTTGGCCATACCCATGTGAGCCGCGCCATCGCCTGGCCGGCGCTTTCGTTGCGCAGACATTCCTGCCTGCCATGTCGCCGACTTTCCGGCCGGCAGGACGCTCGCGCTTTCCAACGCGACCTGCGCTTATACGGAACGATTCAGTCGATTTGGGGAGCGCGGGCGTCTCGCCCGCAGTTTTCGGCGTCCCGCCGAAAACTCTCACACGTCGAATCCGCGCACAATTCGGTGCGGCCTCCGACGCTTCAAACCCGCCGGCGGGACGCCGACGGGAGCGACCGGGACGGTCGCGCTCCTCTTTTTCACCTGAATCGTTCCGGCGTAGGGGCGGCTTGCAGCTTAAAAACCCGGGACACAGCAGACAGGAATGTCTGCGCCACGACCGATGATCCGCCAGGATTACTTCACTCGGATGGTGCAGGAGCTGACGCACGTCCTGGCACGGGTGCAGTTCCTGCGGCGGCGCGAGGAACACGAGCAGGCGCTTCAGGAGATCGAACGCGTTTTCAAACAATTCTGGGATGTCGATCCTCAACAGCTATCCCTGGCGCAATTGATTGCCGCCTGTTCACAAGAGGACGAGGGCCTCGCCGAGAAACTGGTCTCACTGGCCGATTTGCTCAAAGAGGAAGGCGAGCTTTACGCCCTGCAACAGAAAACGACCGAGAGCCAGCACCGTTTTGCACTGGCTCTGGGGCTTTATCTGGAAACCTTGCGAACCAGCATCGTTTCCATGGATTTGATCGGGAAGGCCGAGCATCTCATTGAACAGACCAAGGGATCGCGATTGCCAGCGGAAGTTTTGAAGCGGCTGCTTTCCTACTATGAGGCGCGCGGCCTGTTGGCTAAAGCCGAGGATGTTCTGTTTGACTGGCTGGATACGAGCGATCCAGACGCGCCCGCCGGCGGATTGGCCTTCTACGAACGGCAGACTTCCAAGAGCGATGAAGAACTCCAGCGTGGCGATCTGCCGCGAGATGAAGTGGAGTCCGGGCGAATGGAATTGATGAAACGTGCGGCGGGTCAGACGAGCAGATGAATGGGCAGGAGCGATTTGGTTGGCCGAACACCCTGAATGCGCAGACAGGTTTCCAGTGGCAGTCCCTACGAACCGCGCGTCGGTATTTCCCGAGCGGTTCGAGTCGGGGCTTTCGTGTCGGTCGCGGGCACGGCACCGCTCGGACCGGATGGCCGCACCGTGGGTCGTGGAGATCCGGCGGCGCAGGCTCGTCGCTGCCTTGAAATTATCGCTGCGGCTCTGGCGGAAGCCGGGGCCTCACTTCATGACGTCGTGCGCACGCGGATTCTCCTGACCCGAATCGATGATTGGGAAGCGGTGGCCGCAATCCACGGCGAGTTCTTCCGGGAGATACGACCGGTCAACACGATCATGCAGGTGTCGCGCTTCATCGATCCGGAGTGGCTCGTGGAAATCGAGGCCGACGCTGTCATTGACGACGGTGGCTCCTAAGATTGTCTGCCATCTTAACGCGCATTACCGAACGCGCCTTTCAAAGCCTCCATGGCCTTGCGCTCTTCGGAATCGAGTTGCTCAAACAGACGGTTCTCTCGAAGATCAAACGATCGCCGAGGGATGCCATCGGCTCGGTCCCGCCGGTCGCCATTGTGGAAACACCACCCGGCAGCGCCGCTCCGCTTGGCGTTCTGAGCGTCGAGGATGAAATCAGCCGCGAGCGGCTCCCACTTGCCGAAGCCCCGTCGAAATGGTTCCTGATAATGGACGGGCACAACCCGCCCGCTCTCTTTCATCCAGGCCAGGTATTCGGGCGTCTTTACCTCCGTTTGCGCCGGGGAATGAGGCTCTCGCGGACGATGGGGCGAAATGAAATCCATCTCCACGGTTTGAAGGTATTGCTTTAGCTCCTCGCGGCTGAGGTCCCCGGCATGTGAAGCGGTAACCATCCGAGCGGGATCCAGTTGGCGCACGCGCTGACGCAAGATTCTTAGGTCGTCAACGGAGGTGAAACGCTTGTCCTGAATGTTTCGCTCGTTGGACAGATCCAGATACCAATTGTGCCAGGGTGTGAGTGCCGCAACGATGGCCTCCACCGCGCGACGGTGCGCCTCCAGGCTCTGGAGACGCGGCGGGCCGCTGATGCCGTTGCCGCGCGACAGCGAGACATCCACGATCATGCCGCGCCGATCGCATTCGGCCAGCAGCCACTTGAGCTTGTCCATGCCCGCGGCGATGACCTGTCCGTCGGCGTCCACGGCGGCAGCATCTGCGCCAAACGCGCGCCAGTTGGCCCAGATGCGAATCCAGTTGAAACCGTAACGCCTCATGTCGCCCAAGTCTTCGCGAATAATCTCCGGCGGGGCCCCGAGCGCTCCGTAGTAACTGATGCCGTAGAGAAAAGTCGGCTCGCCGTTCAACGTGAATTGAGCGCCTCGGATGCTCAGTCTTGTGGCCGGGTCCTTGTCTGCCGCCGTCATCGAAACGGCACTCAAGAGACAAACGGCGCTGAGGATTGCAAACTGAGGATTGAAGACAGGCAAACCCATTCTCAGTCCTCTATCCATCTGCGGAGTTACGGCAAGTTGGTGGAACCCATCAAGTAGCGGTCGCATTCGCGCGCAGCGACGCGGCCCTCGTTGAAGGCCCACACGACCAGGCTCTGGCCGCGACGACAATCACCGGCCGCGAAGACCTTGGGGATGCTCGTCTGGTAGTTGCCATACTCGGCTTTCACGTTGGTGCGAGGATCCCGTTCCACGCCCAGTTGATCGAGCAGCGGTTGCTCCGGACCCAGAAAGCCCATGGCCAGCAAGACCAACTGCGCCGGGCGGACTTGTTCGGTTCCGGGGACTTCCTTTGGAACGAATTGGCCTTTGTCGTTCTTTTGCCATTCGATCTGAACGGTGAGCACTTCCTTGACGTGGCCGGCTTCATCGCCAAGGAACTTCCTGGCAGTCGTCAAATAGACGCGCGGGTCATCGCCAAAGACGGCCTTGGCTTCTTCCTGGCCATAATCGAGGCGGTAAACTTTGGGCCATTCGGGCCAGGGATTATCGGACGCACGATCCAGCGGCGGTCGTGGCAAAATCTCCACTTGCACGAGGCTCTTGCAGCCATGGCGCATGGCCGTGCCCACGCAGTCGGTGCCGGTGTCACCGCCGCCGATGACCATCACGTCCTGGCCTGTGGCGGAAATGAAATCCCCGTTCTTCTTGCGGTCGAGGAGCGCTTTGGTGTTGGCATGCAGGTACTCCATGGCGAAGTGGACACCTTTGAGTTGGCGGCCTTCGATTGGCAAATCACGCGGCTTGGTGGCGCCCGTGCAAAGAACCACGGCATCGAATTCCTGCATCAATTTGTCGGCCGGATAATTGACGCCCACTTCCGTATTGGTGACAAAGTGGATTCCCTCTTTGGCCATGAGGTCCACGCGGCGTTGCACGACCTTTTCTTTGTCGAGCTTGGGATTGGGAATGCCATACATCAGCAACCCGCCGATGCGATCGGCACGCTCGAAGACCGTGACTTCGTGTCCGGCTTTGTTCAGTTGTGCCGCGGCGGAAAGCCCGGCCGGCCCGGAGCCAATGACGGCGACCTTTCTGCCCGTGCGCACGGCGGGAGGTTCGGGCACCACCCAACCTTCTTCAAAGCCTTTGTCGATGATCGAGCACTCGATGTTTTTGATGGTGACGGGCGGAGCATTGATGCCGAGCACGCAGGACCCTTCGCAGGGCGCCGGGCAGACGCGTCCGGTGAACTCGGGGAAATTATTGGTTTTGTGGAGCCGTTCCAAGGCTTCGTACCAAAGGCCGCGGTAAACCAGGTCGTTCCACTCCGGAATCAGGTTGTTGATGGGGCAACCCGAGGCCATGCCGCTCAAGAGCGCGCCCGTGTGGCAGAAGGGGATGCCGCAATCCATGCAACGCGCCGCCTGTTCCTGGAGCTTCTGCTCCTTCATATGATAATGGAACTCGTTCCAGTCGCGGATGCGCTCGACGGCCGCACGATCCAAGGGGAGTTCGCGGAGGTACTCGATGAAGCCGGTTGGTTTGCCCATGTCAGATTGTCTAGAGTTGGAAGGAGCCAGGAGGCGGCAGAGGAGGACCCTCAAGATTATTTACGACTCTTACAATGCCGTCTTTCAAAGTGACGCTATGAAAGTTGATCAACCGACCTGGCCGCACGTTGCAAAGTCGCAGGTAAGTGAGCAGCTTCACTTTGTCAAACGGGACGATTTCCTCCTTGGCCTTATTATCAACAATCACTTTGTCGTAAACCAACAAATCCAAATACAGGTCGGTCCCTGGTTTGATGTCTTTATAACCAATAGCAACCGGTTGCTGTCGTTTGAATGGAATACCGCGCAGGTGAAACTCGTGACATAGAGACTCTTCGTAAACCTGCTCCACCAGGCCGGGACCGAAGTGACGGTGCACTTCAATCGCGGCGCCAATGATCAATCCAGAAATCTCGTTTTCGTGCATTTGGCTGTCATTCTTCAACGCAGAGGCGCAGAGAACCCAGAGATTCGCGGAGAAGAAACGATGAGTGAGGTTTTCTGACTTTGTTCATCTCTGCGTTGAATCGCGGCACGTGCCTATCCACCGCCCACACGCGCCAGGTCTTTGGCATTCTCTTCGAAGGCGGCCATCAACGCTTCGTCTCCCCCCAAACCCGTGGCGCTGACCCGCTTGATCGCCTGGAGCATGCGCTTGTAATCCTTGGGCATGACTTTGACCAACTTCGGCACCAACGCGCTCCAGTTCGCCAGCACCTTGGCCGCCAGGGCGCTCTGTGTGTAAGTCTGGTGACGCTGAATCATCTTCCAGACTTCTTCGATTTCATCGGGGTCGTCGAGTTTTTCCAGGCCCACCATCTGCATATTGCAATTGCCGGGGAAGCTGCCGGTCTCATCGAGCACATAGGCGATACCGCCGCTCATGCCCGCCGCAAAGTTGCGCCCGGTGGGGCCAAGCACAACCACCCGCCCGCCCGTCATGTATTCGCAACCATGGTCGCCCACTGCCTCGACGACGGCGTTGACTCCCGAATTGCGCACGCAGAACCGTTCTCCAGCCATGCCACGGATGTAAGCCTCGCCGCTGGTCGCCCCATAGAAGGCGACGTTGCCTATGATGATGTTTTGCTCAGGGACAAAGGTGGAACCCTTCGGCGGCAAGATGACGATCTTTCCACCCGAAAGACCTTTGCCGAAATAATCGTTGGCGTCGCCTTCCAGAATCCAGGTCATCCCGCGCGGCATGAACGCGCCGAAGCTTTGTCCGGCCGAACCATCGAACTTGATTTGGATGGTGTCTTCAGGCAAGCCATTGGGCCCCCATCGCTTCGTCACCTCGCCGCCCGTAATGGTGCCAACGACGCGGTTGACATTTTTGATGGGCAACTCGGCGCGGACCTTCTCGCCTCGTTCGATGGCCGGTTCGCAGAGGTCGAGAAGCGTCGTCATATCGAGCGATTTTTCCAGGCCGTGATCCTGGTCGATCTGCCGATAACGGCCCACTTCCGGACCGACTTCCGGCTGATAAAGTATCTTCGAGAAATCCAGGCCGCGCGCCTTCCAATGCTCCACTGCCTGGGAGGGCTCCAGTCGATCGGTGCGGCCAACCATGTCATTCATGGTCCGAAAACCGAGCCGAGCCATGATTTCGCGGAGTTCCTGGGCCATGAATCGCATGAAGGTCACGACATGATCCGCATCGCCGGTAAACTTCTCACGCAGCTTCGGGTCTTGCGTGGCCACGCCGACCGGGCAGGTATTGAGGTGGCAAACCCGCATCATGATGCAGCCCATCGCAACCAGCGGCGCCGTGGCGAAACCGAATTCCTCCGCGCCCAGCAGGGCGGCGATGGCCACATCCCGTCCGGTCTTGAGTTGGCCGTCGGTCTCGACGTAGATGCGACTGCGCAGATTGTTCAACACAAGAGTCTGGTGCGTTTCAGCCAGGCCCAGTTCCCACGGAATGCCCGCGTGTTTGATGGACGAAAGCGGCGAGGCGCCTGTGCCGCCATCGTGCCCGCTGATGAGCACGACGTCGGAGTGCGCCTTAGCCACGCCGGCCGCAATGGTGCCCACGCCCACTTCGGCCACCAGCTTGACGCTGATGCGCGCATGGCGGTTGGAGTTTTTCAGGTCGTGGATCAACTCTGCCAGGTCTTCAATGGAATAAATGTCGTGATGCGGCGGGGGCGAGATCAAACCGACCCCGGGCGTGGTATGGCGCACCTTGGCTATCCACGGATAAACCTTTCGTCCCGGCAATTCGCCACCTTCACCAGGCTTGGCGCCCTGGGCCATCTTGATCTGAAGCTCCTGCGCGTTGATGAGATAATAACTGGTGACGCCGAAGCGGCCGGACGCCACTTGCTTGATGGCGCTGTTCTTGGAATCACCGCGTTCACTCTTCCAGACGTAGCGTTCGGGATCTTCACCGCCTTCGCCCGTGTTGCTCTTGCCACCGAGCCGATTCATGGCGATGGCCAATGTCTCGTGCGCTTCCTTGCTGATCGAGCCGTAACTCATCGCGCCCGTCTTGAAGCGCTTCACGATGGCCTCGACCGATTCGACTTCGTCGATGGGGATGGGAGCTTCCGCCCACTTGAAATCGAGCAGGCCGCGCAGCGTGCAAAGGTTCTTCATTTGCTTGTCCACCAGCGCGGAATACTCCTGGAAAACTTTGAAGTTGCCTGTGCGACAGGCCAGTTGGAGTTTGTGAATCGTTTGGGGATTGAACAAGTGATATTCGCCTTCCGCGCGCCATTGATACTGACCGCCGACATCGAGCACGTGACCGTTGACCTGCCGTTCGGGAAACGCCTGGCGGTGACGGGCCAACGCTTCCTCGGCCAACACGTCCAACCCGACGCCCTCCACGCGCGAGGCCGTCCAGGTGAAGTATTTGTCCACCACGCTGTGGTTCAGACCAATGGCCTCGAAGATCTGCGCGCCACGATAGCTTTGGATGGTCGAGATGCCCATCTTGGCCATCGTCTTCACCACGCCTTTGACGGCGGCCTTAATGAAATTCTCGATGGCTTTCTTATGATCCAGATTGGGTAAGAGCCTCTCCCGGATCATATCGTCGAGCGTTTCGAAGACGAGATACGGGTTGATGGCGCTGCAGCCGTAGCCAATGAGCAGCGAGAAATGATGCACCTCGCGTGGCTCACCGGATTCGAGCACCAGGCCAACCCGCGTGCGTGTGCCCTGGCGAATGAGGTGATGGTGCAAGCCCGAAGCGGCGAGCATGGCCGGAATGGGCGCGCGCCTGGCGTCGATCCCACGATCGGACAACACGATAATGTTCATGCCGCTATTGATGGCGCGGTCGGCCCCGGCAAAAAGTTCGTCCAGCGCCCGTTCGAGACCTTTCGGACCTTGGGCAACCTCGAACAGAATCGGGAGCGTGACCGCTTTGAAGTGGGGTCGATCCACGTGACGCAGCTTTTCCAGCTCTTCGTTGGTGAGGATCGGATGCTCCAGCTTGATCATCCGGCAACTTTCCGGCGTCGGTTCGACCAGATTGCCTTCGGAGCCAAGCATCGTTTCGGTCGAAGTGATAATTTCCTCGCGAATCGGATCGATGGGCGGGTTGGTGACCTGCGCAAAGAGTTGTTTGAAATAGTTGTAGATCAACTGCGGCTTGTTCGAGAGCACAGCCAGCGGCGTGTCGGTGCCCATCGATCCGAGCGGCTGCACGCCGTCATTTGCCATCGGACCAATGATGAAGCGCAAATCCTCGAACGTGTAGCCGAAGGCTTGCTGGCGCTGAAGCACGGTGTCGTGGTCCGGCTCGCGCACATGCGGCGGATCGGGCAGGTTGTCGAGCAAGACGTGGTTTTGATCCAGCCACACCTGGTAGGGATGCTCGGTGGCAAATGTGTTCTTGAGTTCTTCATCGGCCACGATGCGGCCCTGCTCGGTATCGATCAGAAACATGCGACCGGGTTGCAGACGGCCTTTCTGCTGCACGCGCCCCGGTTCGACCGGCAGCACACCGGCTTCGGATGCCATGATCACCAGGTCATCCTTGGTCACATAATAACGCGAAGGGCGCAGGCCGTTGCGGTCGAGCACCGCGCCGATGCGGACGCCGTCCGTGAAAGCGATGGAGGCCGGTCCATCCCACGGCTCCATCAGGCAGGAGTGGTATTCGTAGAAGGCGTGCTTCTCCGGCGACATGCTTTCATGATTCTCCCATGGTTCGGGAATCATCATCATAACGGCGTGCGGAAGAGGACGGCCCGTCATGACCAGCATTTCCAGGCAGTTGTCGAACATGGCCGAGTCGCTGCCATCGGTGTTGATGACGGGAAGGATCTTTTTGATGTCGTCGCCAAAGAGTTCGCTCTCGAACATGGCCTGGCGGGCGTGCATCCAGTTGATGTTGCCGCGCAGCGTGTTGATCTCTCCATTGTGAGCCATATAGCGATAGGGATGGCTGCGCGCCCAACTCGGAAATGTATTGGTGCTGAAACGCGAGTGCACCAGCGCCAAAGCCGTCTCCATCGCCGGATGCGTCAGGTCGGGATAATATTGATCCACCTGCTCCGGCATCAGCATGCCTTTGTAAATGAGTGTTTTGCAGGAAAGACTGGAGACGTAAAAGCGTTCTCCGCCCTTGATCTTCCCGGAGTAACGGATGGCATTCTCGGCCCGTTTGCGGATGACATAGAGTTTTCGTTCAAAGGCCATGTCATCGGAGAGCTTTGAATTGCGCCCAATGAAAACCTGCCGCATGAGCGGTTCGGAAGCTTTGGCCGTGTAGCCGAGCGAGGCATTGTTCGTCGGAATGGAACGCCAGCCCAGAACGGTTTGCCCCTCCTCCGCCACGATGCTTGCGAAGACCTTTTCGCACTCGGCACGCTCCGCCGCGTCGGAAGGCAAATACAACATGCCTGCGCCATACTCGCCGGCAGAGGGAAGCGGCACGTTGGCCTCGGCGCAAACGGCCTGGAGAAATGCGTGCGGTGTTTGCAGCAGGATGCCGGCCCCGTCACCGGTATTGGCTTCGCAACCGCAGGCTCCACGGTGATTGAGGTTGACCAGAATCTGCAAAGCCTGGCGCACGATCTGATTCGACTTCCTGCCTTTGACGTTCACCAAAAATCCGACCCCGCAGGCATCGTGCTCGAATTGGGGATCGTAAAGCCCCTGCTTTGGAGGCGGCATGGTCCTGTTCATGATGCAGCCCTTCTCCGTTTGTTTTGTTCGCTCATTAATTCGGGAGCGTGATGTAAGCATCTCCCCAAACTTTTTTGAACCTAAATTTTAATATTCTTGAACCAAAGGGAACGGGAGCGCAACAGTTCATTTCCGCTTTTCGTCCTTCGCGGTGACAGTGGTGACTTGGGCTCAACAACTTAGCCGCAGGAGCGCGGACGTCTCGTCCGCCCGAATAGAGCGGGCCGGTTGCGCCAAACCCCCTTCGCACAAGCCCGAGAGTACCATTCCGGCAGTCTGGCGGCTATGCTTGCTTCCTCAGAATCCGGGTATCACCCTGGCGCAGCGTGACACCGTCGCGATCCAATCGCTCTAATAGCGGCACCATAATCCGTCGGCTGGTTCCCAGTGCCTGGCGCAAGTCACTCACCGTCCCTGAGCCGCGCTCACGCAAGAACCTCTTGATCGTCTCGCTGGCCTTGTTGAATTGCTCGCCCAGCAGCACGACCTCAGGGCTCAATTCCACCGCTTCGCCTGTTTCGAGCAGAAAGCGCAAGGCTTGTTGGGTCGCGTTGTCCTGCGCCAATTCCTTGCGCGAGGGTGGCTCCCATGGTTTTGCGGATAATGCCGTGCGCACTTTGCTTCCGGCAGCCTGTAACTGCGGTGGCAACGCTGGTCGATGCGCTTGATGGCGAATAGCGACCCCTGCTTGCACAAAACCCATTCGGCAAAGTTCAGCCAGAACTGCCTCGAACACTTCCGCATTGGGCAAATCGCTTTCGATCGTTTTGCGAAGCTCGTTGACAGGAAGGCCAGCGCGCTCGGGATGCGCGCGATGTCCCGCGTGAATTGCCTCCGCACTTTTTTTGCAGAGCGCTTTCCACCACTCTGAGTCCGCAATCCACCCTTCCATCTCAATCACCTGCCCGGCCGATATGAGCTGCGTGATCGCAGCGGAAATCTCCTCACTGCCAAAGCGGGACTTCACCAGCAAGGCCGCGCGCCGGGCAACGCAATCTCGCCGGAGCTGTGAAGCAGCAAGAACGCAAACATCCTCGGGCGACGCTGCGCGCTGCTGGAGGAATTGCTGGTGGGTCTGGCTGCGGAAATTCTTTCGATTCGAATCCGGGTCCAGAACAATTCCGCCGCCCAGTGTGCTTTGCCCGGACCAGTCGCGCACGATAAAATGGTCGCCGGCAAACGCAAAGATGGGCGAGGCCAAACGCGCTTGAGCCAGGGCACGCTGGCCGGGCAGGAGCGCGCTCGAATCGAAGAATAAGATGCGAGCTGGATAATTCGCGCTGCCATGATGAATGCACGCCAGCGTGTTATCCTTCAGCGGCCGTCCGGCGCGATCCGGGGAGTTGATGAGGCGGGACGATTTTTCGAGGAGCACATCAATCGTCTCACTCGCAGCGCCCAGTTCTGCCAGCGTGATGACGTCGCCGCGTTGGATGCCCCCCATGCTGCCGGTTTGCTGAGCCCTGCTGGCATTGTCCACATCCGGCAAGTTGAGCGCGGTGCGCGTCCCGGGACCGACCGACTCGACATCCCGGTTGTGCGATTGCAAGCTACGAATGCGCGTCCTGCTCCCCGAGGGCTGGATGACGGCCGATTGCCCTCGACGAAACGAGCCGCCGCTGAGTGTGCCGGTAATCACAGTGCCGATGCCGTGCAGCGTAAACACGCGGTCCACTGGCAGACGCGGCTTGCCGATATCGCGCGGCGGCGGCGTTTTGGCAAGGATTCCAGCCAGGGCGGACTTTAGTTCTTCGATGCCTCGATCGTTAACCACCGAAGTCCGGATCACGGGCGCATTCGCCAATAGAGAGTCGCGAACGTGGCTTCGCAGATTCGCCACAGTGGCCTCTTCGTCGGAAGCCAAATCAATCTTCGTCAGCGCGATCACGGCGCGGGTGACGCCGAGACAAGTCAGGATTTGCAAATGCTCTTCCGTTTGCGGCATCCATCCGTCGTCGGCGGCGACGACGAACAAAGCCAGATCGATGGAGCCGACCCCGGCAACCATGTTCTTAACGAAATCCTCATGGCCGGGGACATCGACAATGCCAAGACGGAATACCGTGTCCGAGCTGTCCGCGCGTGGCGGCGCCGGCAGTTCCAAATGCGCGAAACCAAGATCAATCGTGATACCTCGTGCCTTTTCTTCCGGTAACCGATCCGGGTCGATGCCCGTGAGCGCCTTGACCAGCGCGCTCTTGCCGTGGTCCACGTGGCCGGCCGTGGCGACGATGAAGTGTTGCTCGATCATCACAGGGAGTAATACTGCCGCCCACGAAAAACACGAGCCTTAACGGGCAAGCTCAGTTTCTTGCCCGGCGCAGGATTGTCGCCGCTGTTGCCTTCCCCAATGAGCCGCCCGAGTTGAACTGAGGCGGTCCTCTGCCGCTTTGTGAGGGCCCGAATGTGCAGCTAACAGCACGCGGCGGTCTGTTCCGAGCATGGCCGCGCACGCGCAGACTTTCGGGCGACGACAGGAGTGGCGCGTCAAAAGTGGCAAGTGATGCCGCCACGCACGCGATAGTCGGGCACCGTTTGAACGGCTCGATTCAGAATGTGCAAGGGGATGTCCACATTGGCAGTCGCGCTGAAGTGTTCGCCCCATGTGAACGTCAGCCCTGGTCCGACATACCAGGCAGTCACAATCCCATCGTCGCGTGGGATACCGGCGACATCGTCTCGCGCTTTGCTTTCGTAATTGACGTTGAATTGCAGCGCGAAGGTCCTCTCTTCATCGAAGAGAAGGTACGCACCCGGCCCGCCGGAAACCGACAGTTCGTCGCCGAAACGATAATCAAAATCGCCGCGCGTTCGAATAAAGTATTGGACGTCGGTGCTGAAAAACAATCGACGCCAACGCGCGTTGGCGGCCAGGCCGACGATGCCGTCGTATGACCCGGAGCCAAGGGCCAGATCGTTCCCATGGACTCCGGATTCCGGCGCCCCGGGCACTTCCACTTCGTTAACCTCTTCCTCTAAGCGGTCAGAATCCCCGGTCGGAAACTCTATCCCGGCAATAACGCTTAATGCGTAGGAGTATTCATGTTCCACTTTGCTGACCGGAAAAAATCTGGCCACGAGCGCGATATCGCCCAGGCCTGATTCCGTCCCTTCCTCCACCTCGAAGCCTTCGGCGCGTCTGAAGGAGCGATGAATGTAGGGAATGCTCAGGCTCAGACCCAACCGTGGATTGAAATTGTATTCCGGAATGAGAGAGGTAATCGAGCTGTCGCGATATTGGCCGACCGGGTCCGCGACCCTGGTTCCGTCTTCCTGCAATGTTGCGGAATGCGTGAATTGCTCCGCAAGGATCACGTGGAAGCCGGCACTGCTTTCTCCTCGGGCTGCGTTTGAGTTATACACCGCGCACAAGTCGCAAGCTCGAAGCGCCGCTGGAGTTGCTATCGCTGCAAGGCAACAATAGAGCACGGCGCAAGGAGGCATCGCGTCCATTGTCAGAAATCAGTGGAAAGCCCGCAAGAACGAAAGCGGAGGCAGGTGCTTGTTCAAACGAGCCTGACCAGCCCTCATCCATTGAGCAGGCTTGCCATGTCTCCACCAAATTTGCACGTGTCCACCAAATGTCCGACATGACGCAGAGGGTGGCTTTGTTATGCTTCGCTTAATCACTGAATGCTTTAGAGAAGTGAACCTGGGTTGCTTTCGATTCCCTGTAAGTGAGAGCGCCGTGTCTCTAGCTTTTCCAGGAAAGGGTGCTTTGCCGGCGTCACCGGCAATGGTGCGCCGACAGCTCAGCCGTCATAACCTCAGGGGTTCCAGAGATCGGGAAAACTCTTCCGCCAGGACCATCTTATGAAAACCAATGCCCCATATTTGCGAACGTCATCAGCCTTGTTTGTATTGGTCGCCATCCTGTTTGCGATGGTGCTGAACACGGAACCGGTCCATGCGGCCAGCCGCACCTGGGTCGGTGAAGGCGCCGACGATTTCTGGAGCACGCCGGCCAACTGGGACATTGGCGCACCGGTCGCCGGCGACGGGATTCTATTTGGAGGCAATGTGCGTCTATCGCCCTTCAATGATTATCCCGCCGGCACGGCGTTCAACTTCATCGCATTCAACAATCCGTCAGGACCGTTTGTGCTGGGAGGCAATGGGATCAACCCAGGCAGCGGAATCGTGAATAACATGACGCTGGCGCCGCAAACCATTAACATGCCGTTGATGTGGGGCGGCAATTCGGGTGCATTCGTAGTGGACGATGGCTTGCTGACAATTGCCGGCCCGATTTCCGGCGCAGGGTTTCATAAAAACGGCCTTGGCCAATTGATCCTGTCCGCATCGAATAGCTTCGGCGGGCCCCTGACCATCGCGGAAGGTACGCTCAGTGTGGCTTCTGACGCGAATCTCGGCGCCGCACCAGGGGCGGCCACACCGGGCCGGATTGCCATCGGCAGCAGCGCCGTGCTGCGCACCACGTCTGGCTTCACGCTCAATGCAAACCGTGGCATCAATGTCTCCTCGGGCACGATCTTCGTGAACGCGGGCGCGACCCTGACCTACGGTGGCATCATCGCGGGTGGCACCATGCTCAAGAACGGCTTTGGCGGGCTGACACTCTCGGGGGCGAACACGTACGGCGGTGACACCGTCATCCAAAACGGGACGCTCGCTCTGGATTTTACGCAAGCCGCCTCGCCTATGAATAATATCATCCCTGGCGCTTCAGCGGTGACACTCGGCGGAGAGAACGCCGGCCTGGGCACCTTGAGCTTTGCTTCCTTGACAATGAACGGCAAGGCGAACACGGCGAACTCTCAAAGCTTCAGCAGCACAGCCATCGAGAGAGGCGCTGCCATCATTCGGGCCACCAACGGCTCCAGCGGCAGCGCGATTCTGAATCTGGCGGCGCTCACTCACACGACGGGCGGGACCCTGAATATTGTTACCCCCACCGCGACCGGCGGCGCCGGGAGTATCCAGACAACGACCGTGAATACTCACGGCATTCTTGGCGCGTGGGCCATCGTCGGCGATGGATCCGCGCCGGTCGGAAGTATCACGATTGGCAACAATTGGGCCAGTGTCGATGGCGGTGGCGCTATCGTCCCCTACACCGGCTACACGGACTACGTCAGCGGAAATCTCCATGGCGCTGTCTCTGCCGCCACGAACCTCCGCATCAACACCGCGTCACATCCGGGAGGTGCGGCTGTGGCTGTTCGCGTCAGCGATGAGAATGCCGGCACCTTGACCGACATCAACACGGTGGCAATCCAAAATCTGGTCCCCGGCGACACTCTCGTCATTGGCACGGGCAATACGTTGCGGCTGGGGAGATTTGGAGGAATTTTTCGGCAGGATAGCATTACCGGAGGTAACGCTGCCGTCTTTTACGTCGGAGGCACCGGCGGCACGCAAACCGGCAGCGGCACGGCCGGTTCTCAGAATATTGGAACCTTGACTGCCGGTGGTGCGGACAATACTCCGGGTGAGATCGTTTTCACGGTCAATGCCCCGAGTCAGACGCAGGGCTCTTTCATTATTGAACCTCGCATCACGGATAATGGATCCGGTGCCGTCACGGTCGTGAAAGTGGGGCCCGGCTCCATGAAAATTGATGGCAATAACACTTACTCCGGCGGGCTCCACATTCTACAGGGGCGCCTTCAATTCGCCGGATCGGAAATCGGCGGACGCAATCCGGACGGCGGCGGTACCGGCCCGATTTATATCTTGCCGGGCGGCCAGCTTTTTCCCAGTGGCGCGACGGATGCCGCCACGCCGCGGATCACAAACCAGTTGTTCGTCGCCGGTTTGGGTGGTAGCGCGTTCAGCAGCGGCTGCATCCGCCTATCGGGCGGAAATAATCCGCCCGTTCAGGAACTGTCCGGTGAAATCGTTCTGATCGGCGACGCGTTTATCAGCGGCGGTGCGATTCCCGGAGGCGTGCCGGGGACGAACAGTTCCATTTCCGGGAGAATCCGAGGGCCATTTTCCTTTGGCGTCGGCCAGTCCGGCGGCGGCGAAGGTTTTGACACCTGCTTCATCATCAGGAATTCCGCCAATGACTGGTCTGGAAACACCGTCATCAGTTCGAGGAGTGCTGGTTCGCGGGCTTACCTTCGCCTGGGCAATAGCGAAGTAATTCCCGATGGTCTGGGCAAGGGCAACGTCATCTTCGCCCCGCAATCGGGCAACGGCGTGACGGCCCTGGATTTGAACGGATATAACGAGACCGTCAATGGCATCAGTATTTCGACGGCAATTCCACAACAGGCATTTATTGAGAATCGCGAGCCGAGCACGACCTCCGTGTTGACTGTGGGCAACAACGACGCCAGTTCGAGTTTCGCAGGCATCATCCAGAACGGAGCCAGCGGATCGGATGTCGTGGCGCTCACCAAGATCAGGAGCGGCAAGCTGACCTTGACCGGCGCCAATACGTACACCGGCGTCACGACGGTCAATGACGGCACTCTGGCCTTGAGCGGCTCCGGCGCGATTTCGAGCAGCGGACAAATCGTTGTCAACGGCGGGACACTCGATGTTTCCGAGCTGAGCAGCGGATTCACCCACGGCTTCCCGGTCGATCTCACCAACGGCACGCTCATCGTCAGGAACACGACCACTCCAGGTCTTGCCTCCTTGAGCATGGCCGACTCGAGGATTAGAGTGGCCAGCCTTGGCGCTACTCCCATCGTCGTGGAAACATCCGCGTTGACCACCGACGGGACAACGAACCTGATCGACATCGGTTCGGTGGCAACAGTAGCGTCTTATCCCGCGCAGTTTACCATCGTCAAGTACGCCTCCTTTGGTGGTGTGGGCTTTAACTTTGGCCTGGGCAATGTGCCGACCCCCAGCACGGTGGGCTACATTTCCAACCATATTGATAACACGTCCATTGACCTCGTCTTGCTGGACGGCCCGAAACCTCTCACCTGGACCGGCGCCAACGGCTCGGCGTGGGACATCAACAACACCACCAACTGGCTGGCTTTTGGCGTCACGCCGTCCGTATATCTGGATGTGGATTCGGTGCGCTTTGATGACACCAGCGCAAGCGGCAACGTCAATCTGACCACCAACCTTCAGCCCGGCGCCGTGGTGGTGAACAATGGCGCGCGGACTTATTCTTACGACGGCCTGGGTCGAATTACCGGCCCCACTTCCCTGACCAAGGAAGGCGCCGGCACATTGACCCTGAACAACACCGGGACCAATGATTACTTTGGGCCGACCACGGTCACCGACGGCACGTTGATCTTCGCCACCGAAAACGCCATACCGAGCAGCCTGACCATCGCGGCTGCCGGCACAGTGCAGGTTGGGACCAATGGTCCGACGGGAAATCTGCCCGCGGGCAGCGTGGTCAACGATGGCACTCTGGTTTTCCGGCGAACCAACGACCTTACGGTGGCGAATGTGATTTCCGGGGCCGGGACGTTGACCAAGAACAATGGCGCCGTGCTGACCTTGAGTGGCGCCAACACCTTCGTGGGCGGCGTTACCGTGGCCGAAGGCACATTGCGGGCCGGGAACAACGCTGCCCTTGGAACCATCGCCGGCTCGACGACGATCGAGACCGGCGCAACCATGGATGTGGGCGCCAACGCCATCAACCTGGGCGCGGAACCGATCATCGTCAGCGGCTCCGGCGCAGGCGGTAACGGCGCCATTGTCAACAACAGCGGCAGTGGCACATTCGTCGGACCGAACATCACCAAAGTTACGATGGACGGAGACACCGTTTTCGGCGGCACGGGCCGGCTTGATTTCCGTTCCACCCCGGCCGACACCGGGACCGACGCGACTCTCGAAGCCGCCAATAACTTCAAGCTTATCAAGGCAGGCCCGAACCAACTTCAACTCGCGGGCGTACAGATAACGGGCATCGGTGACATCGAGGTTCAGGCAGGAATCCTGGGGCTCCAGGGGGCCGTCTCGGCGTCCCTGGGCGACGCTCTCAGCAGCCTCACAGTCTTCAGTGGCGCCACGCTGCACTTCTTCAATGTCGCCAATCCTTTGACCAAGGCTCTCGCGCTCAAGGACGGGGCGACCGTGCAGAACTCCAGCGGCTCGAATGTCTATGCCGGAAATATATTGCTGGAGGGCGGCAATCGCTTTGATGTGGGCGGCACTTCGCTGACGTTGAACGGCGAGTTGGCCGGGCCGGGCGGCATCGTCAAGATGGGCACTGCCACGCTGCGCATCACCTGGGCGTTCAATGCCTATTTAGGTCCGACCACAGTCAGCAACGGCACCCTGCTGGTGGATGGCGGTCACACCGATGAACCCGGGCCCTATACCGTTCAAGGCGGCGCGCTCGGCGGCGTAGGCACGATCATCGCTCCGACAATTATTAACGCTGGCGGCACCCTTTCTCCTGGCAGCCTGGGCAGTTCCTTTGGCACGCTGCGCATCTTCAACACCTTGACTCTGGGCGGCACGACGGCGGTAGAGGTGGCGCGATCAGGAGCCGCCCTGGAAAGTGATCGTGTTGAAGGCATCACCACGTTGACTTTTGGAGGCACCCTGCGCGTGAATCGCACTGGGGATCCACTGCTCGAAGGCGATGTCTTCGACCTGTTCGACTTCGCCTCTGCCACGGGAACATTTGCCAGCCTCATCCTGCCATCGCCCGGGCCGAATCTAATGTGGGACACGAGCCAGCTTACCGTCGATGGCACGATCACAGTCGTGGCGGCCTTGCGGCCTGGGATCGCCAACATTTCGCAGTCAGGAACCAACGTGGTCATCACCGGCACCAACGGTGTCTCGGGCGGCAGCTATTATGTGTTGACCTCGACCAATGTGGGCTTGCCACTGACCAATTGGACGCGGGTCCTGACAAACATGTTTGATGTCAGCGGCAACTTCAGTTTCACCAACGCCATTGACCCGAACACGCCGCAACGATTCTACCTGCTGCAGAATCCCTGAGCCGTATCCATGCAGGAAAGGAGCGCGGACGCCTCGTTACGCCTCGTCCGCACGAAGCATAGAGCGGTTGTCAGAATTCATTTACGATTGGCAACCTATTGGACATGCTGCGGGTCGCAGACCCGCGCTCCCGGAGCGCGGGTCTGCGACCCGCAGCAGGCTTGGCTCTTGGTTTGGTCGGAAATTATTTCTGGCAATCGCTATAGCGAGCTGCTTGTGGCCGGTGCCTTTCTTCAGTGAAGTCATGCCGGGTGAAGAGGTCCCGCTGGCGGCGATGACTGGGGAATTGGGTATGAGGCTGGTCTTTTGCAGCTCGTGCGGACGAGACGTCCGCGCTCCCATTGAATTGCTCGCACCGCTTTTTAATGTTCTTCAGCGTCTCTTCATGGCACAGTGCCGGCCATGATTTTGACTCCTGCTGAACTTGATAGTCTGATTCAGGTCAGGCACCGCTCTCCCCATCAGTTGCTCGGCATGCATCCGCTGGGCGACGGTTCCGGCGTGGTGGTGCGCGCCTTCGTGCCGAATGCGGCTTATGTGGAGATCCATCCGGTTCACGAGAAAAACCAGCCCCGGATCAAGCTGGAGCGTCTGCATGAAGCCGGATTGTTTGAGGGCATCAGCAGGGAGGCCAAACGTGTTTATGCCTACGACCTGGTCATTACCGATTATCGCGGCAATGTCCGGCGCACGCGCGACCCTTACTCCTTCCTGCCCACACTGGGCGAAATGGATCTCTATCTCTTTGGCGAAGGCAACGAGCGGCGCATCTACGACAAACTTGGCGCGCAGCTCAAAGTCATCGATGGCATGGCCGGAACCAGCTTCGCCGTCTGGGCGCCCAATGCGCAGCGGGTCAGTGTGGTGGGCGATTTCAATGGCTGGGATGGCCGGTATCACGCCATGCGTTCGCTGGGGGCCTCCGGCGTTTGGGAATTGTTCGTTCCGGGCCTGGGCGAGGGCACGCTCTACAAATACGAAATCCGGGACGTTCATGGCGCGCTTGTGCTTAAGACCGATCCTTACGGCTTCTTTTTTGAGCCGGCTCCGAAAAATGCCTCCATCGTTTGGGACAACCGCAAATTCAAGTGGACCGACGACGCGTGGCTGAAAAAGCGGGCCGAACAGAATCCTTTCCGCTCGCCCTTGAGCATCTACGAAGTGCATCTCGGCTCGTGGCGCCGCAAGTCTGCCTTCGAATCGCTCAGCTATCGTGAAATCGCCTGGCCGCTGGTGGACTACGTCCGGAAGATGAACTTCACGCACGTGGAGTTTCTGCCCGTGTCCGAGCACGCGTTTTATCCATCGTGGGGTTACCAGGTCACAGGCTTCTATTCCACGACCAGCCGTTACGGAACTCCCGACGAATTCCAATATCTGGTGAACGCGCTGCACGAAGCGGGCATCGGCGTTTTGATCGACTGGGTGCCGGCGCATTTCCCGCGCGACGACTGGGCTCTGGCGCGCTTCGACGGCACGGCGCTTTACGAGCATGAAGACCCGCGCAAAGGGGCGCACCAGGATTGGGGCACGCTCATTTTCAATTATGGCCGCCACGAAGTCCGCAATTTTCTCGCCGCCAATGCGCTTTTTTGGTGCGACCGTTTTCACCTCGATGGCTTGCGCGTGGATGCGGTCGCGTCGATGCTTTACCTCGATTATTCACGCCGTGAAGGCGAATGGTTGCCCAACCAGTTTGGCGGACGCGAAAATCTCGAAGCGGTTGAGTTCCTGCGCCATTTCAACCATCTCGTCCACACCGAGCATCCGGGCGTGATCACGATTGCCGAAGAATCGACCGCCTGGCCGCTGGTGACGCGTCCGCCTTACCTCGGCGGCCTTGGCTTCACCTTTAAATGGAACATGGGCTGGATGCACGACACCCTGGGCTACTTCGGGCGCGACCCGGTCTATCGCAAATATCACCAGAACGATCTGACCTTTGCGATGCTCTATCATCATCACGAGAATTTCATCCTGCCCCTTTCGCACGATGAAGTCGTGCATGGCAAAGGCTCGCTGCTGGGCCGCATGCCCGGCGATGATTGGCAGCAGTTTGCCAATCTGCGTTGTTTGCTGGCCTACCAATGGCTCTTTCCTGGCAAGCAAATCCTTTTCATGGGCGGTGAGTTCGGCCAGCGCTACGAATGGAACGCCAACGCCAGCCTGGACTGGCATTTGTTGGAGATGGGCCCCTACCACCAAGGCACGCAACGTTTCGTCGAGGACTTGAATCGGCTCTACCAGGCGGAGCCTGCCTTGTGGGAAGCGGACTATGATATGGAGGGTTTCTATTGGGTGGACTGTTCAGATCACGAAGACAGCGTGCTCTCCTTTGTCAGACAAAACCGCGATCGGAGCAACCGGTTGCTGGTGATCATGAACCTCACGCCGGTGCCGCGCTGGCATTATCGTGTCGGCCTGCCTCATTCCGGATTTTGGCGCGAGGTATTGAACACCGATGCCGAAATCTATGGCGGCGGCAACGTGGGCAACTTTGGCGGCGTTACCGCGGAGAACTATCAGGTGCACAACCAGCCTTACTCCGCGACATTCATTCTACCGCCCATGAGTGTGCTTGCTTTCAAGGCCGAGTATTGACACTGGCAAAACGCAGTATCATGAAGTTTCGTTTCCTCCTTGCAGGGCTGTTTGCGTTCTTCCTTGCCATGCCTTCTTCCGCGGCAGTTGTGTCCCTGGTGAATCACGGAGATTCCTGGCGTTACCGCAAAGGTTCCACCGCACCGCAAGCCAATTGGAAAACCGTCCCCGACTCGGGTCTCAACGGCACCTGGCTCTCCGGCAACGGCGGCTTTGGCTATGCGGACAACACCAATGAGACGGCGCTCTGCCAGACCGTTCTGACTGACATGCACAACGCGTATAACACCGTGGCCATGCGGAGGTCCTTTCAAGTCACGTCCAACCTTGATTCCAATTTCCACCTCGTCCTCACGATGGATTGGGATGATGGGTTCATTGCCTGGTTGGACGGTAATTTCCGGGCAAGCTTCAATTCCCCGGGGGCGCCGGCTGAACCGGCCTTCGATGCGGAGGCAACGGACTTGCATGAATCTTCTCGTGGCAGTTCGCCGGAGCCGGCCATGAATTTCGATCTCGGTCCTGTCGGCTCCCGGCTGTCCATTGGCACGCATGTGTTGGCCATCGTGGGGTTAAATGAACAGCCCGGGAGCAGCGATTTCATTCAGATTGCCGATTTGGCGCTCGTGCCTCCTCCTACCAATGGCATCAGCGGCTTGATCGCTGAAGACACCACGTGGCGGGCGGTGAACAGTCCGATTCGACTCGTCGGCGATGTCACCGTGAACTACGGAGTGACGTTGACTATCGAGCCCGGTGTGCGCGTGCTGCTGAATTCCAATGTTTCGCTCATCATCAACGGCCGGCTTTTGGCAGAGGGTGATCCCGCTAACCGCATCGTCTTCAGCCGGGCGGCGGCGAGCGGCAGGTGGGGCGGAATCACCATTAACGACAGCCCCGGCTCGCCTGAGACACGCATTCGTTACGCGCGCATAGAGTTCAACGGGACAGATGCAGTCCGGGTTGCGGGCGGCACAGCGTGGCTGGACCACCTTACGTTTGGCTCGAACGACCGGCGATACGTTCTGCTTCAAGGCGCGTCGTTCGTGGTGCGTGAGTGCGAGTTTCCTTCCGCATCGGTGAAGTTCGAGTTCGTCCGCGGCGAGAACGGCATCAGGACCAATGGCCACGGTATCATTGCGCGCAATTTCTTCGGCGTGCCGGTCGGTTACTCGGATGTGATCGACGTCTCGGGCGGAAGCCGGCCCGCTCCCATCGTGCACATCATCAACAACGTCTTCAGCGGAGGAACCGATGACGGCATCGACATCGATGGCACCGACGGCTGGATCGAAGGGAATATTTTCCTGCACGTGCATCGAAACGGTGATACGCCCGACAGTGGAGCGGCGGTGTCGGGTGGGAATCGCAGCGGCCTCACCTCCGAAGTTACGATCATGGGAAATATTTTTTTCGATTGTGACAACGCTGCGACCGCCAAACAAAGCAACTTCTTCACGATGATCAACAACACGGTCGTCCACACGACGCGGACAGGCGGCATCGATATCGCCTCAGGTGCGATTAACGTGCGCGACACCACACCGTCGCCAACGACGTTCGCCCGGGGCTTCTACATGGAGGGCAACATCATTCGGGACGCCGAACAGTTGGTGCGAAACTACGACGCGGCGCAGACGACGGTCACGTTCAACAACAATATTCTGCCGGTCGCCTGGAGCGGGCCTGGCACGAACAACTCCGTCACCAATCCGCTGTTCAATCACGTTCCGCAAGTTTCCGAAGCCGTCTTCACGAATTGGGCGCAGGCTCAGATCATGCGAGAATGGTTCGCCCTGCAAACCAATTCACCGGCGATCGGGACCGGGCCAAATGGGCATGACAAAGGCGGAGTGGTCCCACTGGGCGTTTCTATTTCCGGCGAACCGAGCGGCACAACGGGTCAGACCAACGCCACGCTTATCGTTGGCATGAACCGGACCGGCTTCGGTATGCCGACAAGCGGTTGGCCAAACGGCGCCGGCTATGTCGCTTACAAGTGGCGGCTCGATGGTGGGGCATGGAGCGCGGAAAGACCGATGAGCGCGCCCATCAACCTTACCGGGCTCACCAGTGGCCCGCATTACGTGGAAGTGGTCGGGAAGCGCGACTCGGGTCTTTATCAGGATGACCCGCTCTTTGGCACGGACGCCGTGGTGACGCGCTCGCGCACGTGGATAGTGGACTCACTGAGAATCAGCTCGGCCAGTTACAACGGAACACAGTTCACCCTGCAATTCGTTGCCCAAGCCGGACAAACTTACACTGTGCAGTATCGGAATACCTTCGATGCCGCGCATCCGTGGGTGAATCTGACCAATGTTCCTGCACAAGGCGGAACCGTCCCGGTGATCGTGACCGATTCGAATGCAAACGCGAGGGCCACTCGATTTTACCGCCTTGTCAGTCCCAGCGCGCCGTGAGTGCTTTGAGCCCGAAGGACGATGGGAAGGCGCACCCCAGCCGTCCCTTCAGGACTCTTCGTTTTTTCCTCACGGTCCCCGGCGTTAAAACGCCGGGCTATTGTCGCATGTCCCTTCCGGGACTGGGTCGGTGAGAGCGCGTACCATGTTCCGCAGCCGTAACGGAACACGCAGAGAGGCACGTGGCTCTTGGGACAAGCCTTGGCTAAGTTAGTAACCGGCCGCCTGCCCATCTTTGCGCGATTCCGAGGCGCCGTAATAGATGTTGTTGGCGGCGTCGTACCGAATCGCCTGGTATCCACCGAACGTCCCGGCGCCAGTCTTTCCGATCTTGTGGCCGAGTTTGATGAGGTCGCGCTCGGTTTCTTCTGGGAACCCGAACTCCAGATAAACCTGACCGCCTTCGACCATCTTTTCGCCGGTTGGTTCCGAGGATTCAACGTGCTGAATGCGTGGGGCGTCGCCCGCCTCCTGAAGACCCATCCCAAAGTCGATCAGGTTCACGACGATCTGCACGTGACCCTGCGGTTGCATCCCGCCGCCCATGACGCCGAAACTGATGAACGGCTTTCCCTCCTTGGTGATGAAGGCCGGAATAATCGTGTGGAAGGGTCGTTTGTGCGGCGCGTAGGAGTTGAAATGTCCTTCTTCGAGGTTGAACATTTCGCCCCGGTTTTGAAGGACGAAACCCAGCCCTTCCGGCGTCATGCCCGAGCCAAAATTCCGATAATTGCTTTGAATCAGAGAAACCATGTTGCCGTCCCCATCGGCTACGGTCAGGTAAATCGTGTCCGTCTGGTCCAGCTTTGGATCTCCCGCTGAGTAGGTTTTTGCAGCCTTCTTCGGTTCGATGAGCTTTCGCCGTTGCGCGGCGTATTTTTTGGAAATCAATTCGTTGACTGGAATTTTATGGAAGGCCGGGTCGGCATAGAACCGGGCGCGATCTTCAAAGGCCAGCTTCTTGGCTTCGATGAAGTGGTGGATGTATGCCGTGCTGCCAAAGCCCATGCCCTTGATATCGTAACCTTCCAGAATGTTCAGCATCTGCAAGGCGGCGATGCCTTGAGTATTGGGAGGTAATTCCCAGATGTCGTAACCACGGTAATTGGTGGAAACGGGCTCCACCCACTCCGATTTGTGATCGGCAAAGTCCTTTTCGGTCAGAAAGCCCTCGTATCGCTTCATGTAGTTGGCAACGGCGCGGGCGACCTCGCCTTTGTAGAATGCGTCGCGTCCACCGGCCGCGAGCTTCTCGAAGGTCCCGGCCAGATCGGGATTGCGAAAAATATCACCCTTCTCCGGCGCGCGGCCTTGCGGCATGAACACTTCCTTGAAACCCGGCCATTTCTCCAGCAGCGGCGCATGCTTTTGCCAATCTTCGGCAATCACCTCGGAAACGGGGAAGCCTTCACTGGCATAGTGGATGGCCGGAGCGAGCAGGGTTTTCATCGGCAGCTTGCCGAAGCGTTTGTGCAACTCAAACCATCCATCCACGCAGCCCGGGACCGAGACCGGCAACGGGCCGTCTTTGGGAATGGTTTTCAAATCGAGCTTCCAAAAATGCTCCCGCGTGAGCGAATAGGGCGAACGGCCGCTGGCGTTCAATCCGTGAAGCTTTTTTGCTTTGGCCTCCCACACGATGGCGAACAAATCGCCGCCCATGCCGTTGCCAGTCGGTTCGACGAGACCCATCAAGGCATTGGCGGCAATGGCTGCATCCACGGCGCTCCCACCTTGCTTCAAGATGTCCAGCGCGACCTGCGTGGCCAGCGGCTGGCTGGTGGCGGCCATGCCATGGCGCGCGATAACTTCCGAACGCGTGGCAAAACTTTTTCCGACCGGCCGGTTGCTGGCCAGAGGCAGGAAAGGAAAGGACACGATCATCAGAGTGAGCGCGAATCGTCTCATAGGCTGTTGCGCGGGAGTAAACCATAGCTGGATGGGAATGAACATGAATTAATACACTCGGGAAGTGCTTGGAAGGATTAAGAGTAAGATTAAGATTCAGAGTAAGAGCGGCGCTCTTTTCCGGTGCTGCCGGCCTTAATTCAGTGGGCGTTGCCCGTCGGCCACGATGGATGCAACCTTTCAGGCTGGTCCTGCTTTCAGATGCGCCCCAGACGAGAGGCGACGAAAACGAGGGGTATTGCCAAGGATAATCCTCATGCTATAGTGCCATCACTGAACACCAGTTCTTCAACTCAATCTAGTGATCTATTCTACCTATGAGGTGTGGAATCCTTTTCGGAGCAAAAATAACTTTCCCTTTAGTAGCTGTGATGACCACCACAGCCTTTGCGCAACTCGGAGTCAAAATCAACGAGGTGCTGGTCAAGAGCGCGTCGGTGACTGTGGACGGCGCGGTAACTGAGTACATCGAGCTGTTCAACACCACTACGGACCTCATCGATCTTTCAAACGCCAGTCTCACCGATACCGTCACTAATCCCCGGAAATATGTCTTTCCTTCTGGCGTGACCATTCCGGGCAACGGCTATCTCCTGATGCGGCTCTCCACGAATGCGCCCAGCGCGACCGATACCGGCTTTCGTCTCAAGTCAGGCGGGGATGAAGTCTATTTCTACGACAGGCCGCCGGACGAATTCACGTTCCCGGCGGAATTGGATTCGGTGTCATTTGGCTTTCAAGTTGAAGACTATTCCATCGGCCGAGTGCCCGACGGCAGCGATGCCTGGGCATTGACACAGCCGACTCCGAGAATGGTGAATGTGTCCGCCCCTTTGGGAGACGTTTCCGCGTTGAGAATCAACGAGTGGCTGGCTGATCCCGGGAACGAAAACGATGGCAACGATGGATTCGAGATCTATAATGGCGCGTCCCTGCCTGTTTCCCTGGGCGGCTTGTACTTGGCCGACGGTGGCACGTATTTCAACACCTTTGCGCACTTTAGAATCGTGGATCGGTCTTACATCGGTGTGGGTCGGAGCAATGCGTTTATCAAATTTAACGCAGGTAGAGACATAGTGGATATCGATGAAGTGCCCTGGGGCTTGGGCCGAGGTGGTGACCTCATTTATTTGTTGAATACAGACGAGTTTTTCAGGACGCCCATTGATGTGGTTGATTTTGATGATCAAGAGGCCGGAAGGACTCAAGGGCGCGTCCCGGATGGAGGAGACGTTCGGCTCACATTGCCCACTCCTACGCTTGGTCAACCGAACATCCGCTTGATCACCAACGTGGTGATTAACGAGTTGCTTACTCATACCGATCCGGAATTCGGTCTGGAGGATGCCATCGAGTTGTTCAATCCGACCGATACGCCGGCAAATATCGGCGGATTTTATCTCAGCGAATCGCGCCTGAATGCCGACGGCAGCAGGGATCCGGCGAATTTGCGAAAATATCGCATACCCGACGGGACAGTCGTTCCGGCGCGTGGTTTTAAGGTCTTTTATGAATACGCCGGAATACGCAACATCCTGCCTCGCCCCGGCTTCAACACCAGCAATACAGGAAATGAACCTGATTTCACTTACAACTCCGCGCGCGGCGGCACCGCCTTTCTCACCCAATTTGAGGGCGCAAATGCGGCCGCGCTGACACTTCAGGAGTTTGAGCCCGCAGCCAATGGCGTTTCCTTTGGGCGTTACACGACGAGCGACGGGCGCCTCGAATTTGTGGCCATGAACCGGCGCACCTTTGGGAAAGATAACCCCACCAGTGTCGCTGACTTTCGTTTGGGCAAAGGACTGCCCAACTCCGGCCCGAAGGTGGGCCCGGTCGTCATCAATGAAATCATGTATCATCCCCCGGATGTGATCGTGCCGGGGGTGTCCACCAATGACAACGAACTGGACGAGTATATAGAGCTGCGCAACATCACCACTGCCAATGTGCCGCTATTTGATCCCAGCAATCCGGGCAACCGCTGGACTCTGTCCAACGCCGTTAACTATGTTTTTCCGAGAAATATCACGCTGACCCCCAACGCCTACATTCTCGTGGTCGGCTTTGATCCGGCAACGAATCTGACTCAGCTCGCCGCCTTCCGTGCCAAGCACAACCTGTCATCCGCCGTGCGCATTTTTGGCCCCTGGCGCGGCCAGCTCAATAACAATAACGAAACCATCGAGCTGTATAAACCGGATCCGGTCCAAGTCCCGCCCCACCCGGATGCCGGCCTGGTTCCCGCCATACTTGTGGACAAGGTCCGATACAACGATTCCTTCCCCTGGCCGGTTGAGGCCGATGGTGACGGCCGGTCGTTGCAACGGATCGCCTCCGGGCTTTATGGCAATGATCCGATCAACTGGAAGACCGATGTGCCGACGCCAGGGGGCATCAATGGATTTCCGCCCGCGATCACCATTCAGCCTCAGGGTGGCTTCGTTTATTCGGGCGATCCGGCGACGTTGTTTGTCGTGGCCACGGGCACCTTGCCCCTCACATATCAGTGGCGTCTGAACGATTTCGAGATTCCCAGAGCGACCAACTCATGGATCACCATCACCAACATGAAACCGGCCAACGCCGGGATTTACACCGTGATTGTAAGGAATTTCGTCAAGACGATCGTGAGCGCGGGCGCCAAATTGAGTTCGGATTTCGCCAAACCCGTGGTGACCATCAGCAGCCCGACAAATAACACCCGGGTGACGAACGAGATGCTCACAGTGCGAGGCAAGGCCACCGATGCCGTCGGCATATCGAACGTCTTCGTGCAGGTCAACGGCGGCAGCCTTCAGCCGGTGAATGGCAAAACCAACTGGTCGATTGACGTGGCCCTGGCGCCCGGCACGAATGTCATCCTGGCGCAGGCCATTGATGTGGGTAAAAACGTATCGCTCCCGGTTTCGATCAAAGTGTTCTATTCGGTGCGCTCCCTGCTCACGCTCAACATCACGACCGGAGGCGCTGTGTCGGGGCCAACCAATGGGCAGCTTCTGGAAATCGGCCGAGGCTACACGCTGTCCGCGCTACCCAACAAAGGATATCTCTTCGCGGGCTGGACCGGTGACATCGTCGCCTCCAACGCGACGCTCCGCTTTCTGATGCGGCCCAACATGGTGTTGAGCGCGCAATTTGTTGCGAGTCCGTTCATTCCGGTCAAAGGCGTCTACAACGGCCTCTTTTACGTGGACGGCGCGGTGACCCCGACCAATGCAGGCTTTTTCAAATTGTCGCTCAACGACACCGGTTTATTTAGTGGAACACTCATCCTGGGCAGGGCGACCAACTCGTTTACGGGCCAGTTTGGTCTGAACCTGCGTTCCCAACTGAGGATTACGCGCGCGGGCAAGACGCCGCTGGAATTGGACCTGTATCTCGACGACCAGCATGGCGAAGTGAACGGATCGGTGATCGATGGCTGGGTGGCGCAATTGAAGGGTTATTTGACCGGCGCGTTTCCTCAACTGGTGCCATATGCCGGCAGATATCCCTGGGTCATTCCGGGCGCTGAAGATCCAGCCAGCAGCGCGGGCGGCGACGGGGCGGGCAGCGCCGTGGTCAAAACAGCCGGACTGGTCCAGTTTACCGGCACGCTGGGGGATGGCACGCCTGTCACTCATTCCGCCAGCCTGTCCAGGGACGGCGAATTTCCGTTGAGTGTACCGCTGCATGGAGGTCAGGGAATCCTCTTGGGTTGGATCAACTTCTACACGAACGTTGTGATGTCGAATTCCGTGACTTGGATTCGGCCGCCTATTCCGGCGTCCAAATATTATCCAGCCGGTTTTAGCGGAGAGAAGGTTTTTTACGGCTCGAAATATGTTAAACCTGCCACCGGCCAAAACGCCCTGACGTGGACCAATGGAGTCGTGCTGATCGGCGCGGGCAATATCAGCCAAATGATAAGCAATCGAGTGCGCGTGGTCGGTAATGTGGTCAGCGTGTTGGATGGCAACAGCAATCGGATCAAACTGGCGATTTCAGTGACGAACGGAACTTTCAGTGGAAGTTTCAAGCATCCAGTTACACGCCTCACCAACACGCTCAGCGGCTCGTTGCTGCAGCTGGCCAAATGGGGCGGCGGCTGGTTCAAAGGCACCAATCAAACGGGCTTCATTTCCATCGAACCCGTCCCGCCGACGGTGAGCATCGCCAGTCCGACTCATGGGGCAACGGTTGATGCCTGCGTGAGTGTCACGGTCAGCGCCGACACGCTGCTCAATAGCGGAACGAGTATCGCGCGAGTGGATCTTTATGCGGATGGCTCGCTCATGGGCAGTGATGACACGGCCCCTTACGAGATCGGCTTCGTCCCTGGGGCCAATGAAACCTATTCCCTCACCGCCGTTGCCACGGACAATCTCGGCAGTGCAGGCACTTCGGCCGCTGTGACGATTCATGTTCAGAGAACTAACCATGCCCCCACCTTCACCGCTGGCGGCGACGTGACTGTCGCGGAAAATTTCGGTCCCTACGCAAACCCGTGGGCTTCCTTGATCGACGATGGCGAGAGCTGTTACGATCAAACGCTGACCTTCAGCCTGAGCAATGACAATCCGGGTTTGTTCTCCATTCAACCGGCCATCAATGAATTCGGAATTCTCGGTTTCCGCCCGGCCGATAACGCGACCGGTGAGGCCAACCTCACGGTGACGCTTATGGATGATGGCGGCACGACGGGCGGTGGTATCGATTTGAGTTCGGCCATATTCAGAATCATCGTCAGTCCCTCCCCTCCGAATTGACCTGAGGTTACACTTGACCAACGCAGGGGCTTTCTGTGTTAATAGTCTCGCGGAGTCTCCCCGTTCCAGCACGAGCGAGCGACGAGAAGCTGTGCTGGGCTTTCTGCGGCCGGAAGAAAGGGTTGGGTTTTGGGAGGCGACGATCAGGGCGAATGGACGCAAGTTCAGACCGGTTCCGCAGGTGACGACATAATGATTGGCGTTTCAGGTCAGGCGGAAGCCAAGAGCTCGATGTCAAAGCGGGTTCGTTGCGGAAAAAGGTTTCTGAATGGACACCGAAGCCCAATGGCGTGAGAAGCAAGTTCCTTAAGCTGATGCAGTCGCTGCTGTCGCGACCTGAATTGCCGAAGGGCTGGTCAAAACTGCTGGTAAACGTTTTGGCTCAAGTCATGGTGGTGCTGCTGGGCATCCTCGATTACCACACGGGCGTTAAGTTCCACTTTGCCATCATCTATCTGATCCCCATTACCTTGGCCGCACTCTATGGCGGCGTGACGGGTGGCGTGATTACGACCTTAACCACGACGACCGCGTGGTTTGCGGCCGATGCCTTTGGCGGGGTTAACTACGGGACAGGATGGATGGCATACTGGAACGCATTTGCACGGTTGACCACCTCCTTCCTCATCGTCGTCCTGCTGTCGCGAGGGAAGGCATTGAACAGGGTATTGGCGGACAAAGCCCAGGCCTTGACACTGGAGGTCGAAAGGCGAAAACGCGCGGAAGGGGTCTATGCGGACGAAAAGGAAATCCTGCAAAACGTCGCGCTGGATCGGCCCTTGACCGAGATTCTCGATCAGTCGAGCCGCAAAATCGAGCGCTGGTACGCGGGCATGCGTTGTGCGATTTTTCTCTTCGATTGGGAACAAGGCCGTTTCTTTTGCGTCTCCGCCCCTGGCCTTCCGAACGAACTGCGCAAGGAAATTCAGCAAATCTGCGGCGCACACACCTTTAGCGATGCCAGTTTGGCCAGGACGTTCTTTGAAGCGCCGGCTTCGGATGTAGCGCCGCACCCGGCCTGCACAAGTTTCCGCCAGTCCGTTTCGCAACATCAATTCCGTTTCTTTTGCTCGAAGGCCATCCTGTCCGGCAGCGGCGAGCTCCTGGGCGTCCTCACCTTGTTGTCGCCGGACAGCGAGGGCTTTCGCTTGCCGGAGCTGGCCCTGTTCGACAAGGCGCGGGACATCACAGCCATTGCCATCGAACGAACGCGCTTGAGCAGCGAATTGCGAAAACTTTCAGAGCTGGTCATTCAAGCGCAGGAAGCCGAGCGCAGACGCATCGCCCGCGAGCTCCATGACAGCGTCAACCAAATCCTTTCCTCGGTCACCTTTCGCATTAAATCCATCGACGCGCAGATGCCCGAGGCGCACGCGGAACTGAAAGCGGACCTGGCCAGGGCCAAAGAGCTTCTGACCAAAGGCATCGACGAAGTGCACAAGATTTCCGACGACTTGCGCCCAAGTGAACTGGATTCTCTGGGACTATTGCCGGCCCTGCGCAGCCTCTGCGCCGAATTCCAGAAGAAGACCAGCCTGAGTTTGAAGTTGAAGCTGGCGCCATCGCCGCAACGTTTGCCGGACGCGGTGGAACTTACCGTCTATCGCATTATCCAGGAGGCCCTCAATAATATCGAGAAACATGCCGGGGCCTCTCAGATCGTGCTGAGGTTGGAACAGGACGGCTCCCTTCTCAGCCTGACCGTCCACGACAATGGCAAGGGGCTGGAGTCCACCTCGAAACGGCTGCGCCTCAAAAAGACAGGGATGGGTCTGATCAATATGCGCGAACGCACGGCTTTCCTCGGAGGCACTTTTTCGATCCAATCCGATCCGGACAAGGGAACAAAGATCGAGGTAAAAATCCCTCTCGCTGAACCGGACCGGAAAACAGCCCTTACCGACACATGAAAGGAGCAGAACAATCTAAAATCAAAGTCTTGCTGGTGGACGACCATCCGTTCGTGCTGGAAGGCATCAAGTCCTGTTTGCTCAAGCAACCAGGATTCAAACTGGTGGGCGAGGCCGTCAACGGGCAGGAAGCCATTGAGAAGACCCTGGCGCTTTCGCCGGATGTCGTGGTCATGGACATTACCATGCCCTCGGTTAACGGGCTCGAGGCGACGAGACGCCTGCGCGAAGTGTCGCCACATACCAAAGTTCTCATCTTGACCGTGCACGAGAAGCGCGAGTTCGTCAGTGAGATCATTCAGTCGGGCGCCCGAGGCTACGTGCGCAAAAACACCTCCCCGGTGGAACTCGTTCGCGCCATCGAAGCCGTTCACCGCGGTGACGCCTTCTTTGCGCCCGAGGTCGCGCAGGCCTTCTTCGAGGATTATGTCCAGGCGGAAGGCCGGCTGGATAAGAGCGGCGCCCGGCGGTTGTCGGATCGCGAGCGAGAAGTCTTGATCCTGATTGCGGAAGGATTATCGAACAAGGAAATTGCCGATCGCTTGAGCGTCAGCGTCCGCACCGCTGAAAAACATCGTCAGAGTGTCATGAACAAGTTGGGAGTGCATAAAGCGACTGAGCTGGTCAAGTTCGCCATTACCCATGGACTGGTGAATCTCAATCCCGACGACCCCGCGTCACCCGAACGCCCGGATTAATTAACCGCGCCGATCGGTTGCACCCATTATAGATTCCCACCTGTGGACGTTTCAAGAACGTTCCGCCAGCTACGTAGTTCAGCCTAACCGGTGGCTTCGCACTTCACCCGATTGCAAGCAGCTGTGCGATTGTCGTAGATTACGGACCAGACACCCACAACTGCTAAGCAAGTCGTATGAACGTCAGAACTCAGAATACTGCTGTTAACAAACCCAAATCCCGTGTGTTGCTGGTGGACGCCCACCCCATCGTGCGCCAGGGGTTGACCCAACTGGTAAATCAGGAACCCGACCTCTGTGTGTGCGGCGAGGCGGAGGAGGCGCCCAAGGCTTTCCAGGCCATCTGCACACTCCGGCCCGATCTGACCATCGTTGGTATCGCGCTCAAACGAGGCGATGGCATCGAGTTGATCAAAAATGCCAGGACCGCTTGTCCCAAACTATCTTTCCTCGTCTTTTCGCTGCACGATGAGGCGATTTACGCCGAGCGCGCCTTGCGCGCGGGCGCCCTGGGCTACGTCATGAAGGAGCAGGCCAGCGACGTGGTCTTAAGTGCCATCCGACGCGTGTTAACCGGCGAGGTCTACTTGAGCGAGGCTATGAAGGGAAAACTCCTTCAAAAACTGGCCAGGCCTCACAGCCAGATCGTCTCCTCCCCCATCGCCCATCTCACCGATCGTGAACTGCAGGTCTTTGGTCTGATCGGTCAGGGCCGCAACAACCGGCAGGTCGCAGCCGAATTAAATTTGAGCGTCCGCACGGTCGAAGCGTATCGTGAATATATCAAGACCAAGCTGAAGCTCGACAACTCCGTTCAGCTACTGCGCCATGCCTTCCATTGGGCGCAATGTAAGGCGGCAGCGTAAGCAGCGCGAGCCTCTAAACCCTTCGCGGGATTCCACCTGAGTAACGATGCAGTTGGAGCGCGGACGTCTCGTCCGCACGAACCTACAATTGACCAGCCTGATTCCATCTCCAGCAATGATTGCCTCAAGCGAAACCCTTTCACCAAAGAGTGAGTTGGCTTGGGCGCAGGCATTGGGCGCAAGCGGCCCGCTCTTATTCGGGCGGACGAGACGTCCGCGCTCCTTTAGTGCTTCGTTTCGGCGATGCGAGTTTCTGACGCCCGAAGCTTGAGCGGCAACGTCAAGCGGCGTGCCCGTGTGTATTTCGGATATGTGCGCGTCTAATCGCAGCATGGTCGAGGAGCGCACAGGACTGCCAGAGTTGTTGCATGCTGTTCCCTTTGCCCAGAACGCGCACAACGCTTGGACCAGCCATATTCCGTCTCTGCCTGGCTTCTTAATTAATCTGCGAACGTCGTATGAAAATCCAATTCACCAAAAAAAAGGAACGTGTCACCCCACCCGTCGTTTCCGCGAAGCGCAACTTGCTGTTGGGGTTGGCCGCTACGGTCTGCTTGTGGATGCATCCTTGTTTTGGAGCCATCCTGATCGACCTGGATGCCACGAGCCTGACCAACGGTCCATTGGCCACCTGGATCAACACCGGGAGCCTGCCGGGTGATTTTACATCTGCTGGCACGGTGGTTCCGGAAGTCACTAATGTTTTAAGCGGAAGGGGTGTTTCCTTCATTGGTGGCACGACCGGTCCCAACGGCACGCATTACATCGGCCCCATCGCTCCGCCTCCCGTGACGGGAACCAACAGCCGGACCATCGAAGCATGGATCTATAATCCGACTCTGCAACCCGAGGAAGTTGTCTTTGCCTGGGGACGACGCAATGGCGTCCCCGACGGCTCCAATGTTTCATTCAACCATGGAACCGATCCCGCCTTTGGAGCGGTAGGTCACTGGGGTGCGCCTGACATCGGTTGGGGTGGCAATCCCACTACCAACCTGGTGTCCTCCCGCTGGACCTTCATCGCTTACACGTATGACGTGACCACCGCCAACATCAGCGTCTATAAAGATGGCCAACTTGCGAACGGCGAGATTTCCGTGCCTCCGCTCATCACGCATACCCTCTCGACGGCCACCCCGCCGACTCCGCTGCCTTTCAGGGTGGCGCGCCAAAACGGCGGCGCCGGCACGCCCAGCGGCACCGGTGTCGGTCAACTCTACATTTCCAGAGTCCGCGTGCACGATGCGCCCCTTTCGGCCGCGACCATTCAAGCCAATTTCGACGCCGAGAAGTGTACGTATGGCTTGTGCGATACGGACAACGACGGGATGCCGGATTATTACGAGGATCTCAATGGACTTAGCCGCAACCAGGATGATGCTGCCGGCGATTTGGACAATGACGGACTGCCTAATCTGCAAGAATTCCAAAGAGGCACGCTGGCCAACAACCCCGACACCGATGGAGATGGAGCCCAGGACGGCGCGGAAGTCAATCGTATGGACGGTGGTATGCCCGCTCCGACAAACCCGCTGGTGGCGGACACCGACGGCGACACTCTCCTGGATGGCGTGGAAACGGACACGGGCACCTACAACAGTCCCGCCGATACAGGATCGGACCCACTCAAATACGACACCGACGACGACGGCCTTGCCGATGGATTCGAAGTCCGGCGGGGCAGCGATCCGGGCAATCCGGCGATCACGATCGCAACGCCGCTGATTAACCTGGATGCCACCGGTCTGCCGCTGGGTGCCCTGACCGTGTGGCCAAATACAGGACTGCTGCCCGGTGATTTCAGTAGCCGGAGCAACACGCCGCAGGTTACCCTCGTCCAGAACATCCGAGGAACAACTCTGGATGGAGCAAATCCTGGTGGTGGTTTTTACATCGGCCCGATAACACCGGACTATGTCACGGGCAATAATGGGCGCAGCATTGAAGCCTGGATTTACAATCCAGCCGCTGCAACGGAAGAAACCATCGTTTCCTGGGGGAGACGCGGTGGGACTCCCGATGGTTCGAACATGTCTTTCAATCACGGAACGGATGCCGCCTTCGGAGCCGTCGGTCACTGGGGTGGGGGTCCCGACGTCGGCTGGGGTGGAGCTTCCAACGTGGTCCAGGGACGGTGGACTCACGTTGCCTACACCTACCACCCGGTGAGCCGCGCAAAGACCGTCTATGTGGATGGCCGCCAGGCCAACATCGAGACCAATGCGGGCCCGTTGCTAACCGCCCGAACAATTCTCAATGGCACAAACCTGTTATCATTCCTGGTCGGCTCGCAGGTCGAGGCGAACGGGACTCCGACGCCGGGTTTGCGTGGAGCCATGACCATCGCTCGAATCCGGATCTATGAGGCCCCGCTCACTGCGGCGGTGATCTCGAACAACTTCGCCATTGAGGCGGAGGAATTCGGCCAGGATGATCGAGACGGCGACGGCATCCCGACCTGGTTCGAACGACTCTATCCCTTTTTGAATCCGAATGACCCCGCCGATGCGCCCTTGGACCAGGACAGTGACGGGCTGACGAACCTTGAGGAATACCAGTCGAACACCTTGCCCGACGATGCCGATAGCGATGACGATGGCCTCTCTGACACGGCGGAAGTCCGACGGATGGACAATGGCGTTCCTGCGCCCACCAATCCACGGCGCGCCGACACCGATCAGGACGGCTTGTTAGATAGCGTCGAGACCGACACGGGTGTTTTCGTGAGCGCCACCGACACCGGCTCGGATCCATTGCAACCGGACAGCGATAGCGACAGCTTCCCGGATGGCCAGGAGATTGCCCATTACGTGGCCAATAACGACGGATCCGATCCCAACAACGCGTCGATCACGCCGGACTTCGAGTTCGCTCCGCCAGTGGCCATCATTAACCTCGATGCCACCGGGCTTGACCTTGGCCCTTTGGCACAGTGGCCCAACACTGGCGCGCTGCCAGGCAACTTCCAGGCTGGCACCCACGTCCCGGATGTGACCCGAGTGGAAAACGCCAAGGGCGTAACCTTCAATGGCATCGACGACCTTTATAGCGGGCCAGTCACTCCCGTCTATATGACCGGAACCAACAGCCGAACCGTGGAGGCATGGATTTACAATCCGAACGTCGCGCCAGAGGAAAATATCTTCGCTTGGGGACGCCGCGGTGGCAATCCCGATGGCTCGAACTGCTCGTTTAACCATGGAACCGATCCTACTTTCGGGGCGGTCGGCCATTGGGGTGCTGGTCCTGACGTCGGCTGGGCCGGGAACATTACCACCGGACGATGGACCTACGTCGTTTACACTTACGACGAAATCAGCAAGACCGTGAAGGTGTACCGAGACGGCCAGGAGGCGAACAGCGAGGTCATCACGAATATCAACACTTATGCTGTGGACTCTATTGGAAATGGACTGCTCTTCCGCGTCGCCACGCAAAATGAGGCTAACGGCTCTGCGACGCCGGGACTGCGAGGCTCCATGACCATGGCTCGAATCCGCGTGTATGATGAAGCGCTCACGCTGGACGACATTGCCGCCAGGTTCACTTCCGAAGGCGCCTTCTTCTTCCGTTGCCCGGTGGCTCAATCGCAGTCGTTGACAACCTCTCAGAGGAATCCGTTGCCGATTACGCTCAGCGCTTCCGATCCTCAGAACGATCCGCTTATCTATACGATCGTAACCCCCCCGGCTCATGGAACGCTGACGGGAACTCCCCCGAACCTGACTTACATTCCAAGCCCAACCGACTGCACCGGCTCGGACAGTTTCACTTTTTTAGCAGACGATGATCGAAGTGACCCGCCATGCGATACGGCTGTTGCTACAATCAGCATCTCGGTGATGTGTAACAATTGTCCGGTGGCCAACTCCCAGGCTGTGTCCGTGGACAAAGGCTCTTCGTTAGTCATCAATCTCTCCTATTCCGATCCCGATGGAGATGTCCTGACGCTTTCGATCAGTTCCCCACCCGCGCACGGGACCTTTGACGTTGGCAGCTCGACCTACACGCCCGCTCCGGGGTACGCTGGCCCCGACTCCTTCACATTCGGGGTGGACGATGGCCTTTGTTTGAGGTCGGGAACGATTAGCATCACCGTCATAGGCAGCGATCCGCCGGTGTGTGTGACTCGGGTCCTGCCGGAAGAGTGCGGCATCGCTCTTAACAACGACACCAATACGTACGTTATTTCGCTCAACGACGCCGATGTGTGTGTGATTCTGGATGGGTCTGGCTCGTACGATCCCGCGCAGCAGCCGTTGCAATACTGGTGGCTCAAGGATGGCACGAATGTCCTCGCCACTTCTGCCGTGACGACCAATTGTCTGCCTTTGGGGTGCCATAGCATCAGTCTGCTGGTTTCCGCTGGCAAGTTATCGTGCCGCTCCGCTCTGAACCTCTGCGTCGTCACGGCTGGTGAAGCTGTGACGCTGTGCGTTGAAGCCGTGGACAGGGCGGACGTTGATCGCAAGAACAAACGACCGCTCATCGCTTCGCTAAAAGCAGCTATCTCCTCCTTTGACAGAGGGAACTTCATCTCTGGACTCAACCAATTGGAAGCGTTCGAGAACAAGGTCCGTGCCCAAATCGGCCGGGACAACCCCGCCGAAGCGCAAGCCTTGATCGATTGTGTTCAGCGGGTGATGGCCGCGATCGATTGCGCGGCCGTGCAGGGTAATGGCGGTAACGAATAGCCACTGTTGCCACCATCAACCGCCCGGACGTTACGCAGTGAGTCCACGCGCTGGTGAACCTGGGAACCTCAGGACTCCTGTCCTGACGCTGGCCATCGTCTCGACTTGAAAACGGCTTGAACCCGATAACTCCTGGAGATGCACAAAGGCCGCGTTCCGACACGGGCATTGTCAAGCTGCAGATCGTTACAAATAGTGACGTGATGCAATTCTACCGGCTCCGGGTAGAATAAGCTTATCGGGGTGTTAGTTTTTCGGAAGTGACGCCCTCACTTTGGCGATGGCCTCCAGGCCTTCGCGGGCCACGGCATCCTCCGGATTAATGCGCAAGGCGGCCGTCAAATGCGCTTCGGCTCGATCCAATTCGCCCTGTTGCAGGCAGACCAGGCCGAGGTTGCCATGAGCTTTGCCATGGTCAGGATTTAAACGCAGGGCCATTTCGAATTCAGCTCTCGATTTGGAAAGGTCTTTTCGCATCCGATAGAGCAGACCAAGGTAATAGTGGGTCTCATCGTCTGCCTGCGCCTGGGCGGCAGTGCCAAGATGTTGCAAGGCCTCTTCCAGTTTGCCCTGGAACAGTAGTGCCTTGCCCAGTTCCCGGTGCGCGCCAGGGTCGTCCGGTCGGGCGCGCAGCAAGTACTCATTGTATGCGATGGCGTCGCGGATGACGCGGGGCTGATAATCCCTGGCGAGGATTGCCCAGCCATTTGTGTCGCGGGGCAGAACTTGAAGCCAAAGTTCGCCCATCTCATCGGTCGATTGCACTCCATAGCCAACCCGCCGGGGTGGGTGATTTGGATTCCGCGCATTATCGGCTGAGTTATCGTAGGTATAATGCATCGCGATGACGGTGCCCTTGGGAAAAAACATGGGGCGTGCGTATTGATAATCCCCCTGCCAGTTAAAGTCCCACTCTTTGATCAAGAAGAGCCACTGCTTCTTGCCGCCCGGCAAAGTCGCCCAGGCCTGGAGTTGCTTGCCGAGGTAATGCGCGTGGGGCAGCACACCCAACAAGTCCACGTCCGCGGACAGGACGTATTCATCCTTGAGCACGTAGTCTGTGGCGCCGGCCGGGATGTCGATGTGGTACGACATAAGGCCGATCTTGAACGGCGTGTTCGTTGGCGTCTGATCCGTAAAATAAAATCCAACCGAAGGCTGAAACGTTTCGGGCTTGCCTGAAGGTTGCAGATGGGCTTGCACGATTAAGTCGCTTCCCTGCTCCAGCGGCCAGGCCAATCCTTCAGTCACTTTCGAGGCGACCTTTCCAGGCTGCCAACTGAGGAATTGTCCCGCCGGCGCCTGCGCGCTCGAAGGCGTGTGCAATCCTGGAAAACCTGGCTCGAGATCCTGTTCGTCGAGTTTTCGCGATCGCCGGGTCGGATCGATCAGCATGAAGGCATGATGCACGATGCGGCGATTGCCCGGCTGAAATTCCAACGCGCGCACATATTTTTTGCCCCGCACCGGAATCGGAATGATGAAATTGCGATACACGTCCTTGCCTTCGGCGGGGAGGGTGTATGCCTGCGCCATCTCGACGACCAGGTCGGGTTTGCCCAGTTGCCAACCTTCGGTCCACGTTGGCGCCGGTGGCAGGTCCGAAGCCGCGCCTTCCACCGCTCCTTCTGCGGACCATCGAGTGATGAGCGCCATTTCCTTTGGACTGAGTCGGCGCTCGCCCACAAATTCGCCGTGCCCTGCCTCCGGCAGCCAGGGTGGCATGTAACCGCTCTGTGTCACCTCAAGGATCTGTTTGGCGCGCTTGTAAACATCCGCATACGTCAAAAGGCTGAAGGGGGCTGCTTCTCCGGGACGATGACAGGAGGCACAATGAGCGAATACAATGGGGGCAATGTGTTTGTTAAACGTGACCGGCCCTGGCGAAGGCTTTTGAAGCCCCCAAATCCAAACCACCGCACCCGCGCCCACGGCGATAAGGCCAAGCACCAAAGCCAGTCTGGCGCCCTTGTTGAGACGCGGAGGTTTGTTTCGCATTTCGCAAAACTTTTGATCGAAATGCAGTCGAGGCAAAGAGTTTTCCCCGAATTCCCGTTGGAGCGTGGTTATTCTTCAGGAGGTGGCTGGGCTTCAGGCCGCACCCGATAGAAGCGCTGAGGCAATTCCACCGCGTCGGGATCGACATAATGAATCGCCCCATCGATCACAATGTTCGTGCCGAGGGCCGTCCAATTCAGGAAGTTGCTCGTAGTGTGCACCGAAAAGCAGTCATTGTTCGTCCCAGGCAGGCACAAGTGGAACAACCCATCCGAAAGCCGCTGGCATATCGGGCGTGGCCGATCGTCATCCGCGATGACGGCGGCGGCGCGGCGCGGGCGGCCAATGACGTAGGTCGAACTTGTGTTGGATGGGGAGGAAGGCAGTTGCAACGTCAGCACGACCGTTTCGTCCTGCTCCACCACCGCATCGTCGATGGGAGCAATCACGACGCGAGCCAGGCGCCGTCCGGCCGGGATCGTCACCGCGTCCCCAATGCGCACGTAATCCACGCCGTTAGAAGCCGTGCCGCTGATGGAGTAAAAAACAGTAAGCGCTGAATTGGTTTCACCGCTGCGATGGATTGCAAATAAGGCAGCATTGGTGCCCGGCGCCGTGTTGCCGGGCGAACTCGTATTCGTGCCTCCCAGCCGTCTTCCCTCGACGGCGTACGGATCGGACGCGCGAATGGTGACGATGGGAGGCGCGCTCGTCCCGCCCACTAAAATATGGACCGGACTCGACACACCAGTCGCGCCTTGAGTGTCAGTCGCCCTGGCGGTCAAGGTGTAATTGCCCGCCATAACATTGGTCCAGACAAAGGAGAAGTAGATAGGCTCTCCGTCCGGCGGCGCCTGGATGAAAACAATTTCCTGTTCGCCAATCTTGTGCCCGTTCGCAAAAAACTCAACGCGCGGCGCATAGCCGTCCTTGTCCGTCGTGACCGCGTCGATGGTGATATCGCTGCCTTCTCGGAAAGCTTCGCCATCAACCGGCGCCGTGATCCGAACCGCAGGCGGCAGATTCGAGGGCGTGTTCGGATCGTTATCCCCGATGAACACCGTGGCGCGATTGTTGGAGCCGACCTGGTAACACTCCGGCGGCGGAGGATGGATCGCGATGCACACGGGCGGTTCGACCGTGGCGATGACAGTCTCGGTGCCTTCCACGAGCGCATCGTCAATAGGGTCCACTTCAATCCGGGCCGACCAAAAACCGGCCGGAATGATCACTCGCCCGGACAACGAAGCGTAATCGACACCATTGGAAGCGCTGCCCGTGAGGCGATAGTAAACCGGCAAATCGATGTTGGTGTAGCTGCTTCGTGTCACGGTGAAGACGCCGATGTTCAGGATGGTCGGTCTTTCCATCTGCGGATCTTCGTCCGGTTCGGCAGCGCCAGGATCGGTCGCCGCAATATTGACAAGCGTCGGCTGGTTGGTGCCAACGACTCGGATGTGCACCGGGTCCGAACGCGAGGAAGCCCCACCGCTGTCGGTGGCCACGGCGGTCAACACGTAATCGCCGGGGGGCACGTTGGACCAGGTCAACTGATAGTACGGACAATAGGGCGCGGGACACAGCGCGGGAACGAAGATGCCGAAGCCAAGGCTATTGGTCCCTTCGAGGAATTCGACTTTCAGATCGGAACTGTCCTCGCGGTCCTGCGCATAGGCCCTGACCACAACGTCCGCTGACGCAGCGAATACCTCTCCATTCTGCGGCTCGTTCAAGCGAACAAACGGTGCTTCGTTGGTCTCGGCGCGATCGTTGTCTGCAATAATTACGAAGGCCGTGTCCGGGGCGATGATGCCGTAGTTGCCCCCTACAGGCACATTCGGCGTCAACGGAGGCGCCAATCGCACCAAAACCGATTCGTTGCCTTCCACCAGGCTGTCGTCAATCGGCGTGATGACGATCGTCGCCGTCGCAGCGCCAGGCGGAATGGTGACAGAATTCGAAAGGCTCTGGTAATCGACGCCATTGGACGCCGTGCCGCCGGTGCGATAGAACACAGTCAGCGGGAGATTCATATCTCCGCTGCGCCGCACGAGCAACGTTCCGGTATCCGGTCCGCTCTCGGCAGCATGCGCATCGGTGGCGGCGATGGTGACCGATGAGGACTGGGCTGAGGCGGATACAACGGAAAGTAAAAGGATGGTTGGAAGGGAAGCAAAGAAGGTTTTGTTCATAATGCGTCTTCTTTCGTTCGCTTTTCGAAAGCCTTCGGCGCTTCAGGTCACCCAGGCAGGCTTTGCTATCGCCTACTGACTATCAGAACCGCCCGCTTCGGACAATTGGTATTTTCATGGATGTCAGCCTCAAGGAAGCAGGCGCGCGCGATAAAATCGGCTGTGACTGCCCTCTGTGCTGTCAACCACTTCGACATCGGCCCCCGTGCCAGCAACGTTGTCCGCCGCAATGCCCCACGGCGCGCCCGTCAAAGAATCCGTCCGTTCAACGCGATAGCGTTTGCCGGCGACCGACGGGAAGGTGATTCGCACCTGGCCACCCACCAATCGCACCGCCGTGATGCGCACGCTGCTGCCTGCATCCGTCGGATGCGTGCCGGCTCGAAACTCCTGCAAGTTCGTCAAACCGTCCCCGTCCGGATCCTCATCCGCTCCGCCGCGCGCTTCGCTGAGCGACCCAAAGTAACGCAACTCCCAGCTATCAGGCAGTCCATCACCATCCGTATCCGCCAAAGATTCCACCGCGAAGGTGTTCCCGGTCCCGGCACGGCCAGTGTGATGCAGTGCGCGCAGGAAAACATTCGTGGCAGGGTCCACAATGGTCACATTGACGAAATTGTCTGATTGCGCTGGCGCGATCGTGATCGGGTTTTCCACCAGCAACCGGATGTTGGGCACGTGCCGGATAGCCGATGGCGGCGGCGCGGTCGTTCCCGTCCAGGCCAGCGGATTGCCAAACGCGCCGTCCGTCCGGAAATAAACTGTTCGAGACTGCGCCGTCGCTGAAACGCGGCATTGTCCGTCACTGGTGTAGGACGAGTTGTCGAAACTAAAATCGACCATCAGATTGTTCGTTCCGTCGTACGCAAACGGAGTATGGAAAAAGAACGTCGTCCAGCCCGTGTCGGAGAGATTTTGGTTCTGGCGATACACCGTCGTCCATCCACTTCCTTCCCAGGAAGGCTGTCCATAGCTGGCCAGAGCGGTGTGTTTGAGCCGGATCGTCCAATTGCTCAGGGTCTGGCCTGGAACCGCGGTCACATCGAGGGCCAGCGCGCTAATCAGCCCGGCCCCGCCCAGTTCGCCGGCCAGATAAATGATCTGTGTGCGCCCATCGTGAAACAAAGTGCCCAGCGGATTCTCCCAGATATTGGTGCCAGCCCCGACTGTCATTTCCTGCGAACGCGCCAGCGCCGTCAAAGCGACCGATTCGGAGAAACCGGGGAAAAGCGTGTCGCGCCCATCCCTGGCCGTCAACGTCACTGTGAAAGGGACGTTCGCGTACTGCGGCGACGGAATCGTGCTCCAGTCAAAGTGATCGAGATCCACAAAACCATTGTCGAAGATGGTGCCGACTCCCTCCGTGTCGCCAATGAGGGCGTTCGCCAGATTGATGAGATTCACGACGAAGGTTTCATTGGTTTCGTAAATCGTATCACCCTCAACGGCGATGGTGATGGTCTGATTGCTAACACCCGGAGGGAACATCACCACGCCCGACTTTGCCATGTAATCCTTGGTGGCCAGCGCCGTGCGATTCGCCGTCACAAAGGTGGCGGCGATGGGCAGGCCACTGACGGCAGACAATCGGGCCGTGAAAATCATACTGGTGGCGCTCCCGGGCGGTCCTTCCGTCACCATGGCATCGCTGATGAAAAGAGCGGGCGCGGAATCGTCATCGGTGATTCGGCCTCGTCCCTGAGTGACGAGCAGGCCCGCGTTCGTCGGCGAGGAGAGGTTGACCGCCAGCATCTCAAATATCTCATCGAGCCTTTCTCCAATGACGGGGACGGTGACAGTCTGGCTCGTGGTGCCCGGCGGGAAGGACAACGTTCCCGCCACGGGAATGTAGTCCTCCCCGGCAATCGCCGTGATGTCCGCAGTGGCATAGTCCACCGACACCGGCAGCCGGGAGGGCGCGGTCAATCGCACGTGGAAAATCTCGTTGGTCGTGCCGGTGTTGCCTTCCACAACATTGGGTGACGTGATGAACAGCAGCGGGAAATTCACCGTGCTCACGGCGACCGCAGCGTTATTCGGCAGATAGGAATCCGGTTCAATGCGAGTCACGTAGGCCGTGTTGGTGAGGGGTCCCGTGGCGGAAGGCGTGACGGCGATCGTGATCGTGGCCCGGCTTCCGGCCGCCAGCGTGCCAAGAGCGCACCAGATGTTGCCTTCCAGATTGACGCAACTGCCCTGCGACGACGCGGCCGAAACCAAAGCGACGCCCTCCGGCAGATCATCAATCAGGTTCACGCCCAAGGCCGCACCGGGCCCTGTGTTGGAAACCACGATGCTGTAAGTCAGGTCGTCACCGAAAATCACCAGGTCCGGAGAATCGGCGATGTTCACGGAAACGTCGTTGACCGCGCTGACGGCAAATACGTTGGCCATTCCCAGGCGACCCTGGCCGTCGTCTGCCAGGACCGTCATAGCGGGGATCGTGCGCTGCACGGTCAGTTGGCCGCTCCAGACACCACCGGCAAAGTCCGCAACGGTCGTTGGCAAGACAGGAATCGGTGCGCGGCTTTCAAAGATCCGCTCCAGGCCCGATTGAAATCTTCCAATGTTATTGGTGCTGACAATCCAATCGGTGTGGTCATTGTGGTCGATGTTGCCGATGCGTTGAAATGTCCTTGTCGTATTCGTGTTGGCGGCGATCGGGTTGCCCATCCATTCTTCGGCCGGAATTGAAATGGGATTGGCAATCTGCGCGGGATTGGCTTCCACGGCGCACATAAAGTCCACCACCGAGCCCGCGGCGTCGCGCAACAGCACGGCGACCTGATTGCTGATGACGTTGTTATTCCAAATGATATTCGTGCCAGCAATAAAGTTGGGGAAAGCGCCCGGCGGCGTTCCGGGTACGGTCAATAGAAAGAGAGCACCGCTGGAAACGAATGTATTGGTGGGCACGGTTACGGTAATCCTGGGAGCAGGCCAGGACCGGCCATCATAGAGGACGATTTGCCAGCCCGAAATATCGAGCCGGCGTCCGGACACGTTGGCAAATTCGACTCTGTCATTCAGAGCAGTATCCACTTCCGTGATGACAACGGCTGAGGCCGTCCCTGAGCCGGGCAAAGCGGTGAGTTCGACAGCCCCGTCAAAGCTGGTAATTGTATTGTTCAGATCATCCCGGGCGGTGAGCGTGACGGGGAAGGGTTGATCGACGAATTGTGTGCCTGGAATCGTGCTCCACTCGAAGTGATGGATTTCCCCCACCCCACGGGTCGTGAACTGCCAGATGGGCCCGGCCACTTGCGCCGCACCGCGCTTGCTCACGACACGCCAGTAGTAGCTCGTATCCAAAGCCAGCGTCGGCAAGTCCCAGTGCGCGTTGGTGGTCGTGCCCAAAAACTGGGCCGGTCCGGGCACAGCATTGGTGCCAAAGTAAACCTCGAAGGCCGTCGCGCCGCTGGAACCGAGGATGACACTGATGTTATCGAGGTGCACGTTGAAATAACCCAAATGGTCCTCTTCGAAGAAGGCCAGCCGGATGGCGCGCCCTCGGAAGGCGGTCAGATCGAAGCTGCGCTGCACCCAGTCATTGAGAGCTCGATCGCCTGGCCGGGTCGTGTAAGCCAGGGCCAGGACATTGTCGGACGTGTCGCGGATTTCGACGCGAAACTCCTGGTTGCCTGGCGAGAACTGCAGGCCGTGATTTCGGATCCGATCCGCCCAGCTGAACCGCGCGGACTTTGCGTCGGCCGGGATAAAAACATCCTGGTAAAGCACATGGCTGCCACCGCCGATCTGCTCCGTCACAGCATTGAAGTTTCCATCGAACGGCGGCAGCGGAGCATCCGGTCCTTCCGGATCGAGTTTGCCATCGTTAATCACGAAGGCGCCAAAATCGATGTTCCGCTGTTGCCAGCCCGTGAAATCGCCGGTCTCAAATCCGCCGTTGACGACGATTTCTCCGATCCCTCCCCGCCAGGACAGATCGGTCGTGATTGGGTTATCGCTGGAACGATCGGCCGGGCTGGGATCGTACGGCGTGGGCGGCGTTTCGTCATCGATGACGGTCATGGCAGAGGACGCAACATTGAAACCAAAGGCGCTGGCGGTTACGGTTACGTCCTGGAGGCCTTCGAGGTCCGAATCATCCACGACCATCAGATTGAAGGGCGCTGAAAACTCGCCGGCCCGAATCGTCACCGATCCAGGAACCATCAAATCGGCCGGAGCGCTCGAACTCAAGGAAACCGTCAGGTCGGTCGGCCACGCTGAGGCCAGGCTCACTTGTCCGGCGTTGGTCAAAACACCGTTGCCTTCGCTGGCGCTGGTCGGAAGCGTGACACTCAACACAGGCAGATCGTTATCCTCAATTTCAATCACCACGCTGTCATCAACCCAGTTTTCGACGTGCGCCGTGATCGTGACCCGCCGCGAGCCGTCGATCCGGCGGTCATCCACCAGCCCGATGGGGAACTCCACCGAATTTTTTCCAGCCGGTAAGATCACCGGCAGAACTTGCGCCTCGTTCGTGTTGCTCGAAGTCAGCCTCACCATGATGTCCTTGGCTGGTTTTTTGCTCGAACGCAACTTCGCCTGCAGGGGTGGGTCCCCTTCCCGTCCGCGCGGGCGAGGCAACATGATCTTCAACGTGCCCGAGTCATTGTCATTAACCAGCATGATGGCATCGTGCGAAAAAAAATCGGGCGCCGTTGCGCCAATGCTGACCGGCTGCGTCCCATCCAGGAGGTTGTTATCCACGATGTTGACATTGAAAACCGCCTGGGTTGCTCCTGCCAATATGGTCACGGTCGGGGGAACCGTTGCCTTCGAGGGATCGCTGGAACTCAAATGAATGGCAACGTCCCGGCTCACCGGCAAGGCCACGGTGACTTTGCCGCGATTCGCGAGGACGCCGTCGCCTTCGGTCGCGACTTCGGGAACCGTGAGCAGGAGTCGTCGGGCCGGAATGCCTGTCAGCGAAATATCATCGACGGCGACGCCATCGAAGGGGATGCTCAAATTGTCATATTGATTGAAGCGGATGCGGAAGTTCGGGCCATAGGTCAAACCGCGCGCGCGCAGGGCTTCATCCAAATCGACCACCCATTGCGAATGGGTGGTTTGGAGATTCCTCAAGCCCTGTGCCTCGTACCACGCCACGCCATCGGCGCTGATGGCGACGCCATCAAAATCTGCGCCGCCAATGAACGGCACGGTGGGCGGTCCATCGGGTTCATCTCCAAAGTGCTTCGCCCAGAAGCGGAGCACGACGTTGGTGAAGCCGGCCAGATCAATTCCCAAAGTCACTTCGTTGCGCGAAAATTCTCCACTGCCGTTATTGTCCATGGTCAGATGATACAATCCGCCATGAGGTCCGCTCTGCTGCGTGACTTGCGAGCGGAAACCGCCTTTGCCCGTGATCATCCAATAGGACTGAAACATCCCGCTCTCGAAATCCTCCACGAACGGCATGGAGGCAAAACTCATGATCCTCACGTCCACTTCCCGCGCCTGAGCCACGCCGGTGGTGAGGTTGGAAAAGGTGATCACAGCCTGATGATCGCCGATCGGCAACGCATCGGCGGCGCTGCTCAAACAAACCTGCACATTCGCTCCGGTGCCTGGCGCCAGACTGCCGCTGGCCGGCGATACAGTTACCCAGGGCTGAGTCACGCTGGCCGTCCACGCGAATGGAAACGTGGAGTGATTTGTCAGCGTGTAGGTCTTGCAGAGTGGGGCCAGGGGGCCGTGCTCAGGTCCGCTGGAAAGAAAGCCAGTCGTTGGAACGATCAGCAGCGCGTCGGGAAGATCGAATGCCTCCATCACCCCGAAGGTCGAAGAGCTCGGCGGTGAAAAGGCGCTGAATCCCATGCCGCGTTTGGCGAAGGCGGCCCACAGCTCATTCCAATTCTGGCCGCCGGTGTTGACAATGTCGGCCTGGACAATGGCATCGCGCCCCTGCAGAAAATTGGGATTGGGAGGCGAGAGCTTCATGCCATCGGTGACCAGTTGCAGCGTGAGCCGGTTTCCCGCCGCAAAACCATGCTTGCGGATCAGGTTCGCCCGCATTTCCCACAAGGTCACGCACCAGACTTCTCCGGCGTTATGAACTTCATTGGCAAACAGCGGATTGAACCCGTGAATCGGACTGATGGGCACGCTGGCATGCGGATCGATTTGGTTTGGATCGATATCTTTAAAGGTCAGAGGATTCTTCGTCATGTCCGTGGAATACGGATAGCGCCGAATGCCAAAATAATAATTCTCCGCCAGGCCCAGGAACTGAAACGTGGCATAACCACCTTCCGGGTAGGTCCCGTTCAAATCGTCGCCCGGTTCACCCAGCAAGGACAGCCCATAGAAATCGGACCAGCCCTCTCCCATGCCGCCACTTTGAGGATTGCCGAAATTGATTCCCACGCCTCCGCCCACTAAGCGATCGCTCAAACCATGAGCGTATTCGTGCAGGATAATTTCGGCATCGAAATCTCCGTCACGATCCGGATCGGGACCGGTGAAGACAAACATTTGGATTCGACCCGGCACGCCGTCCGGGCTTGGGGTGAAGTTGGCGTTATTGACGCCAGACCCATCCTGGGCATCGGCCTGAATCGCATCGCTGCCCAGGCCGCCCCGTCCAAAGTTATCCTTTTGATAATTCCCGGCCGCCTCGGTGAAGCCCAACTCATACAATTGGTCGTGCATCCAGTTGCACCAGTAGAAAAGTTGCACGGCGGCGGCATCGGTGTAGTTGCTGGGCGATTGTGTGAAGTCGATTGGAAAATCAAACACGCGAAAAGGCGAACCCTGTGGGCGGGGGAGGTCAGGCAAGTCATCTGCGTCTATGTCTGAATGGGCATCGACATTGTTGCCGCGCGTCTGGTTTTCGCCGTCGTGAATCCAGCCCAATGGCGAGGCATTCGTGGAGAGGGCCGATAACGTGACGAGCGACCGCGAGACCAACGGCGGCTGGTTTGTCGATGGCGCCGAAAAGCCCGGCGACAGGGCACTAGGACTGTCACTGGTGAAAACCCGGTAGGTGGCATCGCTCAAATAGACCGTCAGGCAACGGCGAAGAACCGCTTCCCCGGTTTGAACATCGATCAAAACGCGGAACCTCTCCCCACCTTCCCGGCGCGTTAAATCCACCTGCCAGCAAAGCCGCAACGAAGTCCGGCTCATCGGCAGCCAGACCAAACGCAGTTCGGCTTCCCCGGGGAGGCCACGCGCTTTGAACCGCTGACGTTTCTCAGCGCCCTCCGGTCTGGCGTCCAGGGCGGTAATATCATTCATCTCCACTTCCTCATGGAGTTCCCTGGCGGCATTCGAGAGAGCCTGGAGAGCTGAAATGGCTGGCGTTGCCACGACAGCCGCGCGAGGCGGAGCGCCGCCTGCCTCCAGCATGCCGGCATTGGCGGCTTGTTCAGGATCGGGGACAAATTGGCTGGCGAGATTTACCAGTTCACCTCGCCGCGTCATGTGACCGACCATCACGGCTTCATAGACAGCAATGTTATCCAATTGCTGCTCCCAGACGACCGTCCGCAATCCATTATGACCGCTCGTATAGTCGCGTTTCAGACGAGCCGGGGCGAGCGCCTCGGCGCCATGACCGTAAAGAGCGGAGTGCTCGTTGAGAAAGGCTTTAATCGGACGATGGGCGTCATTGGCGGGCAGCGCTCGTCCCGCCACGGCGGGATCCGCCGAAATCCCCCGCCCTTCTCCATTGGGTCCGCTCAGAAATCCGTCCGTCGATGCGACAAACTTGGGCGCGCCTCGGAGTTCATCCAGATCGACCCTAATTTGGGGGACACGTTGCTTGAGCCGCTCCGCAGCCAGGACTCTTTCACCCCGAAGCTCCTTCTCTTTGGCGGTCGCGGCGCGCTTGTCAAAATCCGGAAGCTGGGCATGAGAAGGCTTGTCGAAGCCGAAACTCCCGGCTGCGAAGAACGTCAGCATCAAAAAAACGGCCGCGAATGTTCGCAGCGAGATAATCCATTTCATTCAGTGGTAATCACATCGGTAAAACCGCGTTTAGAATAACGCATCCCCGATAAAAAATCCAAAGCTAAGATGGTTCAGACCGGTGACCTGAGCAGGCTGGCACACCACCGCGAGCTGTCGTTCCGCACCTTCGTCCGGGAGGGACATCCGACAATAGCCGGCGTTTCAACGCCGGGTTGAGCCGAGAATACAGACAAGTCCCGTAAGGGACGGCAGAAAATCCAACTTAAACCTGATTTTCTTCCGTCCCTCCGGGACTCGGTGGTTCTTGAACCGCACCACCCGGCGTTGAAACGCCGGGCTATTGTCGGATGTCCCTCCGGGACAAGGGACGGCGAATTCCCGAAAAGCATCATTCATTTCACCGCAACCCGAAAAGCATCGCTCATTTCAGCGCAATTTTTCCAACAGCCCCTTGATCTCGTTTAACCGGGCCTTGGCCTGCCTTTTTCTCAAACGTGGGAATTTGCCCGCTACAGTAATGTAGTCATTGTTCCGCATCAGCATCAGCCTGTCACCCTTGGTTTCAATGGCGGTGACCTCTCTTTCGCTGGCCAGGATTTTGAGGGCAGCAACTTGCAGGAGTAATTCCACCGGGGGCGGCAGCGGCCCGAAGCGATCCTGGAGTTCAGTTCGCAATCGCCCCAGCGAATCTGGTTCCGTCATTTCCGCGACTTTGCGGTAAATCTCAATCCGCTGGCGCGAGTCCGAAATGTAATTCAACGGGATGAACGCATAGGCGCAGGCAACGGGCGGTTGGCTCGCATCGATGGACGATTCGCTCTCGTCCTCTGTCTCCACATAAGAGGCTGTTTCGCGCGGCACAGTAATGTTTGGCCGGCGGAGTTTTGAGTTTTGAGTTTTGAGCTTTGAGCTTTGCATCTCCTCTCCCGGATTCAAGGCCAGGAAATCGAGTCGCACCTGCACCTCGACACGCGGTTTGACCTTTTCACCCTTGAGCGCGCTGATGCTTTGCTTGAGCAGTTGGCAATACAGTTCGAAGCCCACGGCGGTGATGTGACCACTCTGTTGCGGGCCGAGCAAATTGCCCGCGCCGCGGATCTCCAGGTCGCGCATGGCAATTTTGAAGCCGCTTCCCAGCGTGGAATACTGCTTGATGGCGCTGATGCGTTTGCGCGCGTCCGCCAGCAATCCGGCGTGGCGCGGCAGCAACAGATAGGCGTAGGCCTGGTGCTTGTAACGACCGACGCGCCCACGAAGCTGGTATAGATCGCTCAAACCGAAACGATCCGCGCGGTCGATGATGATGGTGTTGGCGTTGGGAATATCCAGGCCACTTTCAATGATCGTGGTGGACAGCAACACATCGGCCTCGCCGTTGACAAACCTCGTCATCACATCCTCCAAATCGTCGGAATGCATTTGCCCATGGCCGACCACGATGCGCGCCTTGGGAACCAGTTCGCGCAATCGTTGGCCAACCGCCTCGATGTCGAAGACGCGATTGTGCAAATAGAAGACCTGCCCTTCACGGTTCATCTCCCGTTGAATGGCATCGCGGATGGTGCGTTCATCGTACTGGGTGACGATGGTTTCGACGGGAAGGCGATCCTGCGGCGGCGTTTCGATCGTGCTCATGTCGCGGGCGCCGGTGAGTGCCAGATACAGGGTGCGCGGAATGGGAGTGGCGCTGAGCGTGAGCACGTCCACCAGTTGGCGCAGCAACTTAAACTTCTCCTTGTGCAAAACACCGAAGCGCTGCTCCTCGTCAATCACGACCAAACCCAGATCCCGGAAAGCAATGTCCTTCTGCACCAGGCGATGGGTTCCGATGACAATGTCCACCGCGCCCGCGGCCAGTTCCTGGACAACGCGCGTTTGTTGCCGCGCGGTGCGGAAGCGCGAAAGCAATTCGATGCGAATGGGATAATCGGCCATCCGTTCACGAAACGTATTGAAGTGTTGTTGGGCCAGAACCGTCGTCGGCACCAGCACCGCCACTTGTTTGCCGCCCATCACCGCTTTGAACGCGGCGCGAATGGCCACTTCCGTTTTGCCGTAACCGACATCGCCGCAGATTAAGCGATCCATCGGCTTGGGCTGTTCCATGTCGGCCTTCGTTTCCACGATGGCGCGCATCTGATCCGGCGTTTCCTCGTAAAGAAAGGCGCTTTCAAATTCGCGCTGCCAGGGAGCATCCAGGGCAAAGGCGTGGCCGGCCTGCGCCTGGCGAGCAGCTTGAATCGAAAGCAATTCGCTGGCGAGGTCGCGGACGGCACGCTCCGCCTGCTCCTTGGCTTTTACCCAACGGCCTCCACCCAACGTGCTGAGCGGCGGACGCGCCTTGCCGGTGCCGACATATTTGCTGACCAGATGCGCCTCACTGACTGGCACGTAAAGCTTCGGCGGAGGCTGCTCCGGGTCGCTCGGCGCATACTCGATCACCAGGCATTCCTGAGCGGCTGCCGGCGCGGCGGCTTTCTGCAGTGGTTTCAAACCGCCGCTCACCGGCAACAACTGCAATCCGACGTAACGCCCGATGCCGTGTTGCAAGTGGACCACGTAATCGCCCTCCTCCAAATCGGTGAAGTCGATCGCGAGCAGGGAACGGCTGGTCTGCGCGTGGGGAGATTTCAAACGGCGCGGACGCTGCACTTTGTAGCGACCGAAGATCTCCGCATCCGTCACCACCACGAGCTTGCCTGGCTCGTAAAGGAAACCGCGGGTCAGCGCGCCAAGGTGCAATGCCGGGCCTTGCTCCCGCTCTGCCTGGGCAAACCCGTACTCGGACCAAATCTCCGCGAACCGTTGTCGCTCTCCTTCATTGTTGCAGAAGACATGGACCGCATGGCCTTGGCGCAGCCAGCGATGCAGTTGCGCAAAAAACTCCCGACGCTGGGCTTCGGCAACCTGCGGCTCTGGCGCGCGCTCAACGATGGGACGGAAGGCATCCAGGCTGACAAGAGATAAATTCAAGCGATCGGATGGCGCGCTGGAATCTCCTCCGACCCCATCTGCTTCCGCAATCGCATCCGATTCTGAAATTGACACAACCGACAGGCCTCTTGTTTGGAGTCGCGCGCGAAATTCATCCCACGACAGGAAGAATGGATCGCCGGCAGGAATTGTTTCCGCATAATTCTCAGCCTGTTGCTCGATGGCATCCGGCTCGCAAAGCAGAAAAATCGTTTCCGACGGCAAATAATCCAGCAACGTGGCCACGACGGGATCGTTCCGGGTTGGGAGTTCCGAGTTCCCAGTCAAACGCTTCAGAATGCCCAGTTCTCCCCCCGGTGGGACGGTGACGCCGCCGATCGTCTCCTTCGAAATCTGCGTGATGGGATCGAAGTAACGAAGCGAATCCAACTCATCGCCGAAGAATTCCAGCCGCACCGGCCACGGAGTTGTGAGCGGGAAAATATCGAGGATGCCACCGCGCAGGGCCATTTCGCCTTTGTGATTCACCTGCGCCTCCGGCTCGTAGCCCTGTTCTTCCAGCCATTCTGCCAGCTCCAGCGGGTCGATGCGGTCACCGCGCTGGAAGTTCTTCGTTTGTTCGCGCAACGTTTCCGGCGCGAAGGTCCGTTGCAGCAAAGCGGGAACGCTGGTGACAATAATCGGTTCCGCGTTCCCCGTTCCGCGTTCCGCATTGTCCACGTCGGCCAATGCCACTAGTGTTTCCAGCCGTTCGCTGATGACATCCACATGCGGAAGCTTCGCTTCGTGCGGGAGAATTTCCCACGCGGGATAAAAGAGAGGTGGCGGATGACGAGTGGCAAGTGACTGGTCTGCCTTCGCCGTACCGGAATCACTCGGAACTCGGAGCTTGGAACCCGAAAGCCGGAACTCTTGAGCCTCGCCGAAGCGAAGCCACGTCTCGATGTCCTGCTGGAAAGTCTCCTGGGCCTTAACGCCTTCAGTGACGACGACAATCGGGCGTCTGGGAAACAAATGACGCAACAAAACAGCCAGGAACGGCTGCGCGCCAACGCTGACGCCTGCACAAGACAATGCGCGGCCATCCTCCAATCGGCGCCGCAGGGTTTGCGCAGCGGGAGTTTCCGTTACGGTGGCGAACAGGTGGTCGAACACCACCGTTTCTACCGGTTGGTTCGCCAAGACGGGCAAACCTTGCAGCCTGAAGAGTATGCGTCAAGGGTTTATGACGAACGTCATGGGCGTTCCCGACGTTGGAAGGCGTTCAGCAGGCCGGTTACTCGCTTCGGACGCGATAAAAGCGAAGTGGGTCGGGCGGACTGGGATCGCTCACAGTCAGTTGATCGCCCGTGGCAAAAAACGGCCCCAGGCAAAGGGCCCACGCTGGCGAATCCAAGCGGTCGATGGATTCCACACTGTAACGGAACCCGGGGACAGTGCTGAAAGAAAGACTGGTTCGTCCGTCGTTTCGTGACACCCGGGTGATGGCCGGCCGGGTGATCAGTGGCGTTCGGCCCGATTTCCAGATCTTACCCCCCCACGAGTCGCCCAAATAGAATCTGCCATCCAAAGACGATGTCGCGAATCGGGCCAATGTTTTCCTCGGCGCCAAACACGTGCAAGGTCCATTGTTGGCCATCCCTCGATGTAGCCAATAAGCTGGGACGGTTCTCGTTCGGGCATTCATTGCAAAAGCCACCGATGATAAACATTCCGTTGGCATACGTGGCGGTGTAATAGTTTCCGTAATATCGCGATCCCGGCAACGCGATTTCCGTCCAATCCACTCCATTGCTCGATCGATACCCTGGCTGGTCCGTCGATGTGGCTGCTAGGAACTGTCCGCCGCCAAAAGCGATGGACTGTGCCAGCACATTGGTGAGCGGGGTCCAATCCCGGCCATTGGTCGAATACATGGATATCAGCAAACCTGCGGCGACATAAACGCCGTTGCCGTAAGCAACATTTCGCGGGGTGGTCTCGAAAGGCAGAGTGAATTTCTCCCAGTCAATCCCATCCGTTGAGGTGGCAGCGATTGCGCCGTAATTCGTGTATGATTGAAATCCGACCGCCACAAAGCGGCCGCCTGCGTAGGTGACCGCCCAAAACTCTTCGAAAGGCGTTTGCATCCCACCTCGCGCCTGTCTCCATTGCAAGCCGTCGCGAGAAGTCACAATGTTGCCGCTCCAACCCACCGCTACAAATTGCCCTGCCCCCTCCGTGACAGCCATGGCCCCGCGAAAGCCGGGTAAGCCGATCGGGACGAGGAACCAGTTTAGCCCGGCATTAGTGGAGACAACGATATTGGTGCCGTAAGCCACGCCTACGAACGTTCCGTCCTTGTGGGCCAATCCCCGAAGTTCCATCGGCGATCGCGCGATAATTTGCCAATCGTTCAGTGGATCGGGTTGCGCGTCCAGACCAATGCACCACATCAGCACAGGCACGCCCACCAGAAGTTGACGTCCGCCTTTCATGGCAGGATGACTGTTGCTCCATGGACAAGCCTTTCCAAGTAAAAAAAAGGCAGAACGCGGTGCGGTTGGATAGGGCCTTCTCGCGGCTATAGCATCTGCCAAAAGTAATTTCCGCTTGGGCTTACAAAGCACCCCCTTACCCGCCCTTCGGGCACCTCTCCCCCACTGGGGGAGAGGGATGGGTGAGGGGGTGCTGCTTCCTGCTCGGAGCCATCGCTATAACGGCTCACCGGCACCACGCGGAGCATGGCTGGAAAGTACCTGACTGCTATTTCAACACCACAGTTTGCTGAGAGTTCAGCGTATTGGTGGCGACTGGCGGCGGTGGCGCGCAAATGTCCCCCATGATCATGAGCGGGGGCTTGATTCCAAACCACCCTTTCACTCTCCAAACCGTATCATCACATAAGAGCGAGAGTTTGCCGCGTGTGCGAAGCTCTCTCTCCCGCCATGAAGCGGAAGATTTCGCAAACAAAGAACCGCTGGCGCCAAGGACCATCACGGCAGCCGTGGCCAGGAGGACTCTCTTGACCCGGCGCCAAAGCACGCCTGCGCCAAGCGGACAATTGGACGTGAGCACCGTGCCGTCGGCGCGCTGATAGAACCGGGCGCAAAGCCTGCCTTCCTTCTCGCGGATGAGAGCGCCGGCTTCCGTGGCACTCATCGCCGAGAAATTATAAACATGCTTCTGGCATTGAGCACAGAAGCGCGTCCGATCATCTCCAAGCATATGGCCCCAGCGAGCCGTGCAGGGCGAAGCGATTTTCACGTTGAGAAGCAATTCATTAGTACTCATAGCGATCTCTGGCCTGTTGGACGGAGAGCCCTTTGAAATGCTCCCAAGAGATTATTGTAGCAGCCGAGGTAACGAGGCTCTGAGCTTTGTTCGGTAGGGCGGCGCTGCGGCGACGCCTGGCCGCGCGGCAGCGCGGCCCTACCATTCCGCAGCGGCCACAGAATTTCTGAAACGAACCAAGCTAAGCTTGCTTGTTATCCGTGGCGTTCCCACCATTCAGAGGTGTGACGCAGTCTTTGCAATAAGCGCGCATCCGCCGCCGGAAATTCGTAGTTTGCCAATTCATCCCTGCCGGCCCAGCAAAACGCGGGGCAACCCAAGGCTCGAGGTTCGTGTTGCCTCAGACTGCAGCGAAAAAACTTCAGCGTGACTGTCTTTTCCGGGTATTCGTGAGTGATCGAGTCCACCAATTCGTGAATCTCAATCTCGACGCCCAGTTCTTCCTTCAACTCGCGGCGCAGGCATTCCTCAAAGCTTTCCTGCGGCTCCCGTTTGCCACCGGGGAATTCCCAAAGACCGCCCAGATGAGCGTCGGCATGGCGTTGGGTGATGAGGAGTTGGCCGTTGCGAAAAACCAGGCCAGCAGCGACCTCGACGGTGGAACCAGGAATTACCAATGATGAATTATGAAGGTAGCTGGATGAATCATGCCCGTTCTTCATACTTCATAATTCACTCTCCGCCCTTTTCCTGTCTGCCCACACTTTTGTAGATGAACCCCAGCTTTTCCATCTCCTCCGGGTCAAACAGGTTTCGTCCGTCGAACAGGATCGGGTGAGAGAGGGCCTTGCGGGCGCGCTCCAGGTCCAGCTTCTTGAACTCAGGCCATTCCGTGGCCACCACCAGCGCGTCACAGCCTTCCGCCACGTCGTTCATCTCTTTGACAAAGGTGACATCCTTGAGCACGGCGCTGGCCTTCTCCATGGCCCTTGGGTCGTGAACGCGCAACCTGGCCCCCTCCTTTTGCAAGCGGTGGCACAGCTCAATGGCAGGAGAAAGCCGCACATCATCGGTGTTCTGTTTGAAAGCCAAACCCAGCACGCCAATGGTCTTGTCCTTGAGCACCCACAGGGTATCGACGATTTTCTTGACGAACCGCTCCATCTGTTCGCCATTGATGCGCTGCACTTCTCGAAGCAATCGAAAGTCATAGCCAAGCTGCTCCGAGATCTTGATGAAGGCGCTCAGGTCTTTCGGGAAACAACTGCCGCCAAAACCAAGCCCGGCATCCAGGAAGCGCCGGCCGATGCGCGCGTCCATACCCATGCCATTGGCCACCTCCTGCACGTTGGCGCCGCTGGCTTCGCAGAGGACCGAGATGGCATTGATGTAGGAGATTTTCAGAGCCAGAAATGAGTTGGCCGCGTGTTTGATCAGTTCGGCCGAATTGATATCCGTGACGATGATGGGCGCGTGGAAGGGTTCGTAGATGGCTCTCATCGCCTGCACCGGACGTTGCGAACGGACCCCGATCACGACGCGATCCGGCTTCATGAAATCCTCCACCGCGAAACCCTCGCGCAAAAACTCCGGGTTGCTGACCACGTCGAAATCCACCCGCGCCTTGCAATAGCGTTTGATCGTCTCGGCCACCTTGTCGCCGGTCTGGACCGGGACAGTGCTTTTATCGACCACAATTTTGTAGCTGGTCATCGTTTGGGCGATCTCACGCGACACACCTTCCATGAAGCTCAGATCCACCGATCCATCCGGCTGCGGTGGCGTCGGCACGGCAACGAAGATCACCTCCGAGTTCTCCACGGCTTCGGCGGTGGAGGTGGTGAAGTGAAGACGCCCCGCGTTGGTGTTGCTTTGGACCAGTTCCTCCAGGCCCGGCTCGTAAATCGGCATTCCGCCCGAACGCAGCACCTTTACCTTGGCCGCGTCCTTATCCACGCAGATGACCTGATGCCCGACCTCGGCAAAACAGGTTCCTGTGACCAAACCCACATAGCCGGTGCCAATAATGGTTAACTTCATGCCTCTGACGTCACGGCTGTTTGATCAAATACCGTCCATATACCAGGCCGGCCAGACCGCCCCCCAATAACGGCCCCAACCAATAAACCAAATGATTGTTCCAGTGACCGCTGGCCAGCGCCGGGCCGAAAGCCCGCGCCGGATTCATGGCCCCACCGGTCAGCGGCCCGACAAAAAGGATGTCCAGCGCCACGGTCAGCCCAATGGCCAGTCCGCCGATCTTCGGCGCGCGCGAATCCACGGCCGTTCCGTAAACCACGAACACGAGAAAGAAAGTCAACACGGCTTCGATCAGGACACCCTGGACAAACGAAATCCCATTTCGAATCATATCAGGAGTTCCGCTCTCGATGATATACTTGCCGGCGGCCTCGAAGTTGGCTCCGTCCAAAGCTTGATTCAAAGTTTTCGGCAGGCCGCTGAAGATGAACAAAAGCAGGAACGCCGCGAAGGTCGCGCCGAGCAATTGTGAAATCCAATATGCCATTGACTTGCGCAAGTCCATCCTGCCTCCGATCAACAAGCCAAAGGTGACGGCCGGATTGAGGTGCCCGCCCGAAATGGCGCCGGTGGCTGAAACCATCACCGCAATGGTCAATCCGTGCGCCAGGGCCACCGCCAGCAAGCCGGCATTTTGATAGATGGCGCCGACTCCGACAAAGATGAGCGCAAACGTGCCGATGAACTCGGCCACGCACTGCTTGAGTAAGGAAACGTTCATAACAGGAAGCGCGGCGCAATGGTCTGAGGCGGCCATGGAGCACAGGAGACGCGTTCCCTGCCACACGCCAGCGCCGCAGCATTCCACCGCTCCGCATTCGCTTTCATTACGGTTTGTTGGTGGTTGGATTCGGTTTGATTAGAAGAGGGATGTTCGTTGAAGCCGTCGCATTCGCGCCTGTGGCCGCGGGGATATTCGTCCGGGCCTGGGGCGCATTGGTGGCCCGCGGCATGAGGTTGGTCAGGGTGATAACCCGATTGGTTCCAATCAGCGGCGGATTGGTCATGACAACACTGGGGGCGATCGGCGCGGGCGGTTTGGGTTTGAGTTCAGGATGCTTGTCCAGCAAATCCGCCTGCCTCATGCCCGCTTCAGCGCCCAGGCCGCTGTAAGGATTGGCTCTTATCAATTCGTCATAAAGCTTGTACGCTTCGGGAGGATTCGAGACCTCATAGAGCCGGCCGAGTCCGAGCTTGGCTTCGTCGGCGATGGCCGCAGTGGCAAACCGCCGCCGCACTTCCTCGTATTTTGCGACAGCCTCAGGGTGCTTTTGCTGCGCCTCCAAACTGGCCGCTGCGCCGAGATGTGCCTCCGCGACCCAGGGACTGTCCGGATATTCCCGAGGCAGCCGCTCGAATTGCTTTTGTGCATCGGCATACTGTCCTTCCGCATACAAGGCTCCGGCCGCTTGAATGACGGCCCGCGCCGCCGCCTTGGTGCCGGCGTATTCCTGGGCAAATTTCAAGTACTCTTCGGCCAGCCCCGACCGAGGCGCCTTGCCGGGATTGATGGGCACGCTAATATTTGACAGGATTTCGCTCGCTCTGACTTCCCGGCCCGCTTGATTGTAAATAAGCACTCCCAATACGACGGCCACAAAAACAGCAATGCCTGCGGCCAGGAGCACTCGCTTTTGATTCGCGTGCAACCAGGTCAGAAAGTTCAAAAACCGCGCCGATGCCGACTCTTCAGATACCATACAGGGGGGCAAATGTTGCGGCCATACCTCAAGAACGCAAGCTAGAAATCCACTTTGGCTTGTGGGCGAATTGCGCCAAAAGTTTTGTTACCCGAGAGGGGGGTAAAAAAAAGCTAAAACGATACGTTGCGCCAAAAGTGACTGTTACCGTGGCGGGAATGGA
>Ga0208454_1000079_pt1 | contig 68809 bp, 64 predicted proteins | sample EasRivMeERMZT100_FD_187530 | JGI IMG/M metagenome (GOLD analysis project Ga0208454, IMG submission 187530) | Soil microbial communities from meander-bound floodplain in the East River, Colorado, USA - East River MetaG ERMZT100 (SPAdes) (version 2) | ecosystem: Environmental > Terrestrial > Soil...
CCTGCGGCGAGCTCCCGCTGCGTCAGCATCCAGCAATAATTGGTGGCGTCAGGCCAGCTCACGCTGGAAACCGGACGCGTCAGATCGCCGGGAAACTGGCTTGGGTTCGTGCCAGTGACTGACAGGTATTCTCCTTGGGTCACTTCATATTTCCCGATCCAGAAACCGCGCGTGAGGGTCACTGTCGTTTGTGGACCTTCGTTGGGCTGGCGATGAAGTTCGTTGGTTGGGCTGCCCATGATAAAAGTATTGGCCGGGATGAACACCATGTTCGCGGGCGGACTTTGCAACAGCGCGCGGTAAAACTTTTGCGGAGAAGCATTGGCGGTTACATCGTGGAAGTTGACGCTGCCAAGCGGATTGGTCGCAACACCCACCACGCTCCAAGTCGTGAGGTTCGTCGAGCCAAGGACTGAATAAACTCCGGGCGGCCCGGTGATTGCAAATTTGAACGCGCCAATCAACGCGAGTGGCCGGACCAACTGGGCGACCAGCGGATAGGTGAACACGGAAACACCTTGATTCTTCAGAAAGGCGACGTCTCCTGCCAGATTGGTTGCAGCTAAAGTCTCGGGCAGAACGAAGGTCGCCAGCGGATTGCCGAGGAAGCCGAGAGAGCCCAACCCGGTCATGTCCGCAGGCAGCGTGATGTTGGTCAATTGATTCCCGGTAAGGAATAGGCCGAACAAGTTCGACAGACCCGGAGGCACGCCGAAGCTGGTGAGTTGATTTCCCCCGAGATCGAGCGACACCAGATGGCTCAGATCAGAAGGCAATACGACGTTGGTCAGCTGATTGCCCGCGAGAAACAGCGCGACCAAATTGGTCAGCCCCGCAGGCAAGGTGAAGCTGGTAAGTTTGTTTCTGGAAAGGGCGAGAATGGATAACTGGGGATGTCCTGCCGGGAGCGTGACGCTGGTGAGTTGATTCGTGCTGAGGTCAAGATAAGTCAACGCCGTCAACTCCGCGGGCAGATTGAAGTTGGTGAGCAGGTTGGCGCGTAGGTGGAGAACGCTCAGGTGCGTCAGATTCGTCGGCAGGTTGAAACTTGTGAACCGATTGAAATCAAGGTTAAGCTCGGTCAGATTCTGCAGATCATCGGGCAGACTCAGGTTCGTGAGTTGATTGAAGAAGAGGTCGAGTTCGATCAGATTTGTCATGCCTACAGGCAGGGTGAAGCTGGTGAGTAGATTCTGGGAGAGGTTAAGCTCGGTCATGCCCGTCAGTCCCGGAGGCAAGGTGACGTTGGTCAATGGATTGCCTGCGAAATAGAACGTGCTCAGATTCGTCAGCCCGCCCGGAAGGGAAAAATTGGTGAATGAATTGAAGCCGAGGTTGAGCGCAATCAGGCTGGTCAGGTTCGAAAGCTGGTTGAAACTGGTGAGATGGTTGCTCTCTAGGTCAAGGTTGTTCAACCGGGTCAGACCCGTGGGCAAGGTCAGGTTGGTGAGTCCAGCGCTTTCGACGATGAGCGAGGTGAGATTCGTCAGCCCGCTCGGCAGGAAAAAGTTGGTAAGCGGGTTGATGCTAACGTCGAGCGCGTTCAGCTTCGTCAACTCGCTCGGAAGGGAAAAGATGGTGAGCCGGTTGATCTGGAGATCAAGCGAGACCAAATTACGAGCCGCTTCCAGCCCGACGATGCTTCTCACGTTCCGATTGCGGGCGTTCAGGTTCGTCAGGCTGAGCAGATCCTGCTGGGTCAACGGCCCGATGGGTTTTCCCAACGCATCGCGAATCGCGGTGTTCAGGCCGGGATCGGGAACGAATACTTCCTGCGCCAGGGTCGAAGCCGTGAAGCTGCCAAGAACCAGCAGGGATAGAACCAGCGGACGGGCGATCGGAATGATGGTTTTCATATTAAAAATACCTGTGTCTGATTTGAAGGTTGGGCGTTGCGAGGGTTGTTCCGCGTGCACGGAAACTCGCAAGCGCCCGAAAACAGTTTGATTCGCCTTAATTTGTCAGAGCGTGCGTCGCGTGTGTGACGGCCCCTCCAGCTCGCAGGGCGGCGGCGACCATCGCGGCCTCGGCCATCTCTGCGTCGGTTGCGCCCGCTTTGCGGGCGTTACCGCTGTGGATGTCGATGCAATACGGGCATTGAGTCGTGAGCGCAACGGCGACGGCGATCAGCTCCTTGTACTTTGCCGGAATGGCTCCGTCGGCGACGGCCGCCTTGTCAAAAACCCAAAACGCCTTCATCACTTGCGGCGCGAGGCTGTCCATTTTCTTCAGCTTGGCCAGATTTTCTTTGTTGTACATATGCGTGGTCGTGGTGAGTGGAAAACGGCTTTCTTCCCCGGTCGAAGCCGCTGGGCCTCGACCGGGGTGTTCATTCTCGAATCAGTCGTTCGTCTTTCGGAAAAAGAAGTAATCGGCTGTGTAAGGCACTTCGGCTATCTGCCCAACGAAGGCGCCGTTTGCCGAAGGCGCCTTGCCGCCTGCCGTGTTCACGCGCTGGATGAAGCTCGTATTGGCAAAGATGCCGGGGCCTTCCGTACTCACTGCCCTGAGCCGCACCCACGGGATGGCGTTGGTGTCCACTGTGACGGTCGGCTGCACAACGGCTCCCAGCACTATGCTGCCACTGTTGCTCTTCCACCTCGGGCCCGCAAAATGGTCCGCTACGACGTTGCCATCATTGTCGAACAGCGTGGCGTCGGGCACGGCGATTCCCCAACTGGAACCATCCCAGGTGTAGATCTGCACACCTACTCCGAAGCCGTGGAAGTGGACTTTATTGGTGTCCCCCACTGAGATTTCGTCGGGAACCTCGGGAGCGCGGTTATCGTTGCCCGCGGCCAGAGCGGTGAGGCCACTGCCCAGGAGCAAAGCCAACGCGCCGGCGATGGGTTGGTTGGCCCAAAGCGATTTCAATACAAGCGATCCCGGACGGCGAAGAGCTGCCGTTTCATTTGTCGTTTTCGTTTTGGTTCGTTCGTTCATCATAACATCTTTCATAGTTTTATTTGTTTACTGTGTTGTTTATCTGCCTGTGGCGCCGCACTTAGACTGAGCTGCTTGCGCTACGATCTCCTCTGCTTGATCCTCGCTGATCAAACCCTGCGCCAGGAACGCTTCCGCCGTCTGCGCGACTGCAGAAACGTACTGGCCATGATTTTTCCAGGTGCCGCCCGAAGCGGGACCGCTGCACGGCGCGATTTGGTCGATGCTGCACCCGTTTGCGTCCACAATAGTGCCCGCAGGAGTGCCCGGACACCGATCCAAAGAGTCGGGGACTTCATCAGCGTCTGCGTCGGTCTCGCCGGAGAGCGAAAACGCTGCGTTAAACGGTCCCTGGCCGGTAATGTCCGTCCCGATGCGCAGCCAATCTGGGGCTAAAGCATCATTGCGAATCCAGCTTTGCAAATCGGGCGCGAACGGAGTGCCGGAAGCGACAATCGGCCTGGGCGCAGAAAGCCACAGAAAATCGCCGCTGCTCAACTCGACCTCGGGGCGGAAGAAATAATGACCAGCCGGCAAGGCGACCGGCGGGTTGAAGCTCACAGTGATCAAAACCACTTGGCCGGTAACGGCGCCTTCGCCGCCGGTGAATTGGATGGGAGCCGGATGGATTCCGTCCACCACGGAGTTCGTCACCGTGAAGGGGGAATTCACGAGCGTTGCGGCAAAGGTCAGACTGCCATCGAGGCCATCGCGCGTCGCGTCGTCGATCTCGACATCGCCGGGCGAATTGGCCCGCGTCGGCACAGTCAGAGTCCGATTGGTGTCCGAGTCGCCGGGAAAAACGTGGTAGAATTCGATTTCCACATTGCCGACGCTCCCCAGGGGCGCTCCCAATGGCAGCAAGCCGGCGAATGTCGCCTGACTGATGACGACGGCCTGTGTCACCACGAAATCGTCGGCGGTCTCGGTCTGGATTTTGCCCGGGCTGGACGGACGCGAGAGAGTGGCGATTTTTCCATCCGGATCGCCGGTGGAAAAAATAAAAGAAGCCGCCGAGGCTTGAAAGGCCACCAGCAGCAAAACCAGCGCGCTGACGGTGATTTTTTTGGTGGAAAGAGCCGCCCATCCAGACGGTCCCAGCCGGCGAAGCGCCGGCGCTCTATCTGTCGTGTTCGTTTTGTTTCGTTCTTTTGTCATAACCATCTTCATTTCTTTGTTATTGCGCTTCCGGCTGGAGCGAAGAGATGTTGTTGCTCCAAACGAATCAGATTCGCATTTGCGTGGGTCGGACAAACGGGGAGGGAAATAGTTCCAACGAATGGCGCGACGTGACTACCCCTTTCGAACAGGTTGATCACCACCTGGGGAAACCCGAGTGGGACGAACGACCCATTCCACTGCGCGGGAATACCTCCTTCGTCCCATTGTCTTGCCCGCCAGCCGCAGCCTATGGTGCGGAGGTTAGCGCGCAGGATGACTGCGCAATAGCCATTGATCGAAGCCATGACTCGAACTGATTTCAGCCGCACGGTGGAAATCCCCGCGCCGCCGGCCCTTGTCTGGTTGGTGATGGCGGACGTGGAGCGGTGGCCGGAATGGACGCCGAGCGTGTCGCGCGTCAAACGGCTTTCGTTCGGGCCGCTGCAGGTCGGCAGCCGCGCGCGGATTCATCAGCCGAAGTTCCCGCCGGCGTGGTGGCGGGTGACGGAGTTGAATCCGGGCGCAGGCTTCACATGGGTGAGCCGCGCCCCGGGCGTGCGGGTCGTGGCGGGACATCGTATCGAACCGGCCGCCACCGGATGCCGCGTGACGTTGTCCGTTCGCTATGAAGGGTGGTTCGGACCGTGGCTGGCGCGGTGGACACGGGACTTGAACGAGTGTTATCTCGGGCTGGAGGCAAACGGCTTGAAGGCGCGTTGTGTCGCGCTGGCGGCCGGGCCATGCTTAGCCTCGAGTGGGAGCATTTCGCCCGTAACGGAGCGCGGCTCTGTGAGCCGCAGCAACGTCCGAATTTCACCGAAATCATGAACCTTGTTGACGGTTTTTTTCTCATCAGGCCCGTTGACCTTTGCTGGCGGCCCTCGAACATCATGAAAATTCCCAACGCGGATTTTCTGGAGCGAACGCGGAGCGAGATCCTGGGCGCGCGCCTCTGGCGGTTGCCGCCCGGCAGCGCCAACACACTGCACAAACATCATCGGGCCGAGGAGTTTTATTTCGTCGTCGAGGGCACGGGCCGAATCCGCGTTGAGGAGAAAACGCTGACCGTGCCGCAGCACGGCGGGGTGTTGGTCGGGCCGCGACAGTTGCGGCAGGTGTTCAACGACACGCCAAGTGACGTGCTCTGGCTGATGGTCGGCGCGCCGGAAGCGGAATTTCTGCCCGGCGAATCCCAGGACAAGTCGGTTTTTTACCCGGTGGACCCCAAGCAACTGCCGGCAGAACTGGCGGGCGTGGAATGGCCGCCAAAAACTTGAGCGCCCGGGCTCATCCCCTCCCCATGAACCTTCGATTCGTAGCGGCGTCTCGGCAGCAGCCACCGACTCTGCGAGTGGGCTACACATGGAAGAAACCAGCCCACACCAAGCGAAAACGCCCTCAATCGACGCCGAGAAAACCTGCTGCTCAACAACGTTTTCCAAAAGTGGTTTCTTAGAAGAGCGCCGCCAACTCTTCCCTCGAAAGACAACGCTCTGCCGAGGCGCCGCTACGTCGCTGGTGCAAGGGTTCAAGGCGCGAAATCATTCGGAGAATTCTCTCCCATCCGAGGGGGAGCGGGGGACTCAATGTGGCAGCGAGCCGAGCACTTCCAGCGTTCGCACGGTGGCGGCGCTCCGGGTTTCAACCCCGAGTTTTTCGAATATTTCCTGCACGTGCTTTTTCACGGTGGACTCGGTGATGCCGAGAATGGTCGCGATGTCCGAGTTGGTCTTGCCTTGGGCGAGCCAGAGCAGCGCTTCGGCGGCGCGGGGCGTAAGTCCCAGCTTCAACAGCGGCTGGGACGAGGAGAAGTCGGGTTTGAATTCGCGCCTGGCCTGTTGTTGCGAACGACGTAGCCGCGTTTCGATGGCCTGGACAAGGTCCGCATTAGCCACGGGCTTCGTCAGGTAATCGTCGGCGCCGAGGTTCATGCCGCTGCGCCAATCGTCCTTGTCTCCCTTGGCCGTGAGGAAGATGAACGGAATCAGCGCCAGTGCCGCATCCTGTTGCAACGTTTGCAGCACGCCGTGGCCGTCCAACTCAGGCATCATAACATCGCAGAGGATCAAGTCCGGTTTTCCCCGCCGCGCCAGCTCCACACCTTCGCGCCCATTCCCAGCCTCGATTGGCTCGTAATCGTGATAGCGAAGCAACGCGGTAATGTTCCGCCTCATTTCCGGCTCGTCCTCGATCACCAGGATTCGTTTCATAAATCCTTTTTAAAAACCGGGAGCCTGACTGTGACCGTGGTGCCTTCGCCAAGATTGCTGACCAACTGCATGCTTCCCCGATGCAATTCGACACAGCGCTTTACCATGAGCAGGCCAAGCCCGGTGCCCGGACGGGTTCCCACATTGCCCCCGCGATGGAACGCCTTGAACAAGTATTGTTGATCCTCCTCCGAAATGCCGATCCCCTGGTCGCGAACGATGCACACTGCGTCAACGCCATCGCGCTGAACCACGAAATGCACGGTCGCACCGGCTTCGGAGTACTTCACCGCGTTGCTCAGGAGATTTGTGAAAATGTGGCCGAGTAACATTTCATCCGCCGCCACTGCCGGCGGAATCGAGATCATGGTCAATTCGATGAGGCATCGCCGGTTGGTCGCCGAAAGCACCTCATCCACCACGCGACGGCAAAAGGCGTTCAAGTCGAGCGGCGCTGGTTGAAAGTCCAATTTGCCCGCGTCCAGGCGGCTGAGGACCAGGATTTCTTCCATCATCCCGGCCATGCGGCGGGTGTTTCCGATGATGGATTGCAACTGTTCGTTGCGTTCGGGCGACTCCATCTTCTGATAAAAATCCCGGAGCAGTTCCGCCGAAGACTGGATAATGCCCAGCGGCGTGCGGAATTCGTGTGAAACCATGGAGACAAAATTGCTCTTGAGCTGGCTGAGTTCCTTTTCCCGGCCGAGCGCTTTGAGCATTTCGATTTCCGCCTGCTTCCGCTGCGTGATATCCACCATCATGGTCAGCAAATGGTCCACGCCATTGATTTCGATGATGACTCCCGACGCCAGCATCGTGAAAACCCTTCCATGGCGATTGCGCGAGTGGCATTCCCATTCCCGGACTGAGCCTGCGCGCCTGACGTCACTCCAGAACTGTTCACGCCTCGCAGGGCTTTCCCAGATGCCCAGCTCAACCGTGGTGCGCCCAAGAACCTCATTGCGGCTGTAGCCCGTCCAGTTCAAGAACGCGTCGTTCACCAGCACAATTCGGGTGTCGCTGGCGCGGAAAATGGCGGTGATGATTGGACTGGCTTGAAACGCCGCGCTGAATCGCGCTTCGCTTTCGCGCAAGCGCGCCTCGCTGGCCTGCAACTCCGCTTCGGTTTGCTTGCGCTCGGTAATGTCCAGCCCGAGCGTCAACATGTGCGGCACGCGGTTCAGCTGGATCACTTCCGAGGACAGGAGCATGGTGGACTGTCTTCCGCTGCGGTTGCGGAAACGGCACTCGCGCGCGCGAATGGAGCCGGTGCGGCGCAACTCCGCCCAGTACGCTTCCCGATCTTCCTGACGCTCCCACACGATTAGCTCGGTCGTGTTGCGCCCCAGAATTTCCTGGCGGCTGTAGCCCGCCCAAGTCACGAACGCGTCATTGATCAGCACAAAGTGCCCATCGCTCATGCGCGCGATCCCAAAGAAGATCGGGCTGGCCTGAAAGGCCACGCTAAACCGCGTTTCGCTTTCGGCCAGCGCGGTTTGGGCGCGCTTGCGTTCGATGCCCAGCGCGATCGAGTCCGCCACCGAGCCGAGCGCCTTCAAAATGCCCTCAGCGAGCGGGCGCCGGGCGAACAGGGCGAGCACCCCCAAAACCCGGTCTTCCAGCAGCAACGGATAACCCGCGAAGGCGACCATCCCCTCGCGCATGGCCCATTCTCGGTCACTCACCCTCGCGTCGGTTTGCACACTATTGGTCAAATGAGGCTTCTTTTCCTGGGCAATGAGACCAATCTTGTACTGCCCCACCCGGACGCGGCTGTGCGGTCCATCCAGGTGCGTGTAACAACCGGCGCTGGCCTGCAGTTCCAGGGTTTGCGTTGTTTCATTGAGGGTCCAGACGCGCGTGAAGGCGACGTCCAGGTGCCGCACCGCCAGTTCGGCGCATTGTTGGAGCATGGCCGGCAGTTCGGTACCGGCGTTAAGGGCCAGGGCCACTTCGGTGCTCAGCGTGGAGGTGCGCACGCGCTCCTTGAGCGACTCCTCAGCGCGGGTGCGTTGCTCGATTTCATGGCGCAGCTTCTGATTGGCCTCACGCAACGCGTGCTCAGCCTGCTTGCGCTCGGTAATATCGGTGATGAACGCCTGTATGACTTGCCGACCGCTCCATTGAATCCGGGTCAAGGCCACCTCCAGCGGTATCTCCCGGCCCTGCGGCGTGCAACTCAACCAATCAAAACGCGCGCTGCCGTTGGTCAGGCATTCTTGAATGTATTTGCGCGCCTGCACCGCGGAACGTTCACCATCCGGTTGGAAAGGGGGCGACGTGTCGCCCGGATGTTTGCCCAATAGTTCCTGCGCGCTTTGGCACCCCATAATCCGCACGGCCGCGGGATTCACCTCCAGGATTTGGTTCTCATCGTGAAGGACGACTCCGTGACTGGAGCCCTCGAAGAGCGCGCGAAACTTCTCTTCTGACTCGCGCAGGGCGCGCTCAGCGCGTTTGCGTTCGGTGTTGTCGATGATACTGGCGCGAATCAGGTTTTGACCTTCCGCAGGCAGGCGCAGCAAGCGGACCTCTGTGGGGATAAGATGACCGTCACGTTGCTGGTACATCCATTCGAAAACCGGCGTGCCTCCCGCCAACGCTTCGTCCATCTTTTCCCTGGCCAGTTCGCTGGAGCGGCGGCCATTCGGTTGGAATTCAGGACTGACATCCGCGGGTGTGAGTTCGGTGAGCTTTTCCATCGCAACTCCGTAAAGCGCGCGCGCATGCTCGTTGCCGAAGAGAAATCGCCCCGTATCGCCGTCAAAAACCACAATCGCTTCCGGGGCATGCTCGACCAGGGCGCGGAAACGCGCTTCGCTGGTCGCGAGCGCGGCGGTGCGTTCCTCGACGCGGCGTTCGAGCGACTGGTTCAACTCCAGCAACTGGCGCCCGGCTTTTTCTCGTTCCGAGATGTCGCGTGAAATAATCACGTGAAGGATTCGCCCACCCATCCGGATGGGAGTGGCCGAGACTTCAATGGGAACGTCGCGGCCGTCCATGTGCCGCATCATCCATTCGAACCGATAGCCGTTGTGCTTCTCGACCAGAGCAATAATCTGCGCCGTTCTCTGGCTGCTGGGCGAGCCGTCGGGTTGAATGGGAGGCGAGAGATTTTCAGGTTTCGCTTGCAGCAGTTGCTCTTTGGTTTTGGCTCCAATCAATTCGACTGCCGCCTGGTTGCAATCCACGAACACTCCGGCCTGCGGATCAAACAACCAGACCGCGTCAACGCTCCGCTCGAAGAAGCTCTCGAACACCGGGCCAGTCTGCCCCACGGACCGAGCGGTGGCACTAGCACTTTCGTCCCATTCGCGGCCTGCGCTAGTCGGATTGATCATGGAATCATCGCAACAGTGTCTCAGGGCCAATCAACGCTGACGTTATAAAACCACATCCTTGCCAGCGGAGGGCCGAGACCAGGTCTGGAACGCGTGCCAGTGAATGCCCTGTGATTCAAAAGCCTGACATTCCCGTTTTCGCTTATAAACCAACCGGAACGCCTCTGCAAGCCGACCGAAGGCCAAATGGCGCCTGGCTGGTTCCTTGGTCCCATTGCGCCCCAATCGATTTTCCGGCAGATGATCGCGTCGCGAGTATCACAAACAGAAATAGCCCATGCCGCCAGATGATTTTGAACAGATCGTGTCCCTACACTATGAGGCGCTTTACAAATTCGCCTTGAGCCTGACATGCACGGAAGCCGACGCCTGCGATCTGACCCAGCAAACATTCTATATTTGGGCGACCAAAGGCCATCAATTGCGTGACCGGAGCAAGGTCAAGTCATGGTTGTTTACAACCTTGCACCGGGAGTTTCTGAATATCCGCAAACGAGCTTTGCGCTTTCCACATGTCGAGTTGAACGACGCCATTGAAGATCTGCCCAACGTCTCGCTGGAGACAGTCAACAGCCTTGACGCAGCCCGGTTGCTGGAGTTGCTCGGGCGGGTCCAGGAACCATACCGGGCGGTGTTGAGCCTTTTTTATTTGGAGGACAATTCGTATCAGGAAATCGCTGATATCCTTGAAGTCCCCATCGGCACCGTTCGGTCCCGAATTTCCCGGGGTATGGCGCAGCTTCAGCAATCCCTCCGGGTGGGAGCAGGCACGACATCGCTGCGGGCGCTGCCTGAGCCGGACACAGCTTGCTCGACGACGTGATTGACAGCGCTTCGCTGGACGTTCCGAGAGAAAGCGGTAGAGGACTACCGCCAAGACGCTTCGCGACCAACCGGGCCGCTGGAAACTCCGCCAGGTCTTGGACTGCGCCAGTCCTCTGGCGCTTTGACCACAGACGTGAGATGGACAACACGCAAAACCTAATCTTCAGCTGGCCATGTTCCGAGAGAAAGCGGTAGAGGACTACCGCACTCCAAGACGCTTCGCGACCAACCGGGCCGCTGGAAACTCCGCCAGGTCTTGGACTGCGCCAGTCCTCTGGCGCTTTGACCACAGACGTGAGATGGACAACGGGCGAAACCTCCGAAGAAAACAAACGGCGGAAAGCGCTCCGTCACTTCGCAGCCGCTATTTGACCAACTCGAACGGCTCCACATCCAGCAAAAAGCCGACGCCGAAGGGGGACTTGTTGACCGAATTCAGATGGATCTGGCCTTCGGTGATCTGAAGTGCTGGCCAGCCCTTGCTGCTGATCCCATACAGGTCGCGGTGGTGAGCGATGGTCTGGCGCTGGACTTGTTCGGGCAATTGAGACAGACCCGCGTGATAGTGATGGCCGTTACGCTCCACACTCTGGATGCCCAAGGCAGCCATCACGGCCAGATCCTGCAGCAGCGCTACCGGACCAATGTTGCAAAGGTCCTCGCCACTCATCAGGAACGTCCGGTGAGTTTGTTCGCTCTGGAAATTCAGCAGGCAGCGATTCGCGATGCCTTTGAAGATGCCCTTGCAGTTCTTGTGGCTGGTGCCGGCATAGCCCAACCCGATGGCGGCCGGCAAATCCTCCAGCGTGCCGTCGGATTCATCGATGATCAGCGGCGGACGTTGCGGCCATTTCTGCAAGGCGGCTCCGACTCCGGGCTGCAACGCTTCATCGCGATGCAAGGGTTGCTCGACGAACAGCAAGTGCCGGAAGAACGCGCGCAGCTCGGCGCGTTCAGTCACCTTCTCCCAAAACTCCTGAAAGGCCGCCAGCGATTTGAACTGCTCGTTCCCATCGAGACTGAATGCAAACTCCGGGCGCGCGTGTTTCTGAACGATCGCGGCGATGCGTGACAGCCGCTCGGCATCCTGCGCCAAATTGCCGTTGACCTTGATCTTGAAGTGGCGCAGGCCATAGGCCCGAATACACGCTTCCAGGGATTGGGGCAGTCCATCGTCGAGCCGTTCCCCCACAGGGATGTCGGCATCCATCAGCGGATCAGCCAATCCTACCGTGTGGCGAGCAAGGATTTTAGACAACGACATTTTTGGCAGCAGATCCGCCGGCTTCTTGCCGCGCAGGGTTGGATGAATTTGCTCCAGGTTAATCCCCAGCAAGTTTTCCCGCAGCATCTCGGCAAATGTCTTCCCGGCCGCCCGGCACACAGCCTCGATGAGAGCGCGCTCGACCAATGACGTGCCGAAATTCGAAAGCAGTGGAGCAAGCCCTTCCGTCTTCGCCCAGGAAGCCTGGGCGTCATAGAGGTGCCGCCAAACTTCAAAGACGCTGGAGCCGCGCGCCTCCAGCCCAAGTTCGAGCGCGTGCCGGATGACGCGAAGCATTTCTTGAATCTCGTCGTCCAGCGGTTTGTCTGGAACTTTTGTAAACCATTTCGGCGGCAGGCAATCGGAAGAAATGCCGATGCTTTCTTTGCCATCCACTTCCGCCCACAGGCGCACAAAGACTTGTGGCACTCGCGTCATCGTGGCGATGCCGTAGCGGAACGGCATGCGAGTACGAAGTTCGATCAGGTGCAAATCGTATTTCTGGATGCGAACCACCCGTGAAGGATCGTCCCTTGACGGAGAAACTCAAGCAGAGAACTCCTCCAGATGCGTCATCAGTTTCGAACGCGGATCATCTTCGAAAAGGCTCCGCAGACAATCCTCGCGAACCACGCCTTTCCAGGGGCCTGCCAGCTCGAACTGCGAGGCGAACGTTAGTTTCTTTTGTTTACTTGCAGGCTTGCCAGCCGGGAGATGCCTCTGCATTCTCTGCCCTCAAGCCTAATTACGCCTCGGGCTGGGTGTATTTATGGCGCACTATAGCGTTTTCAGAAACTCTGTGGCCGATGCGGAAGGGTAGGGCCGCGCTGCTGCGCGGCCAGGCGGCGCCGCAGCGCCGCCCTCCCGAACAAACGCTTGGCTACAGGTTTATTTAGAATGCTCTAAACGTTGTGAACAGCATTGACCCGATTATGACCCAATCCGGCTCCAACACCGATCACGCGGCACTCACGGCGCAAGTGGAGCGAATTGTCGCCGCCACACCCGTCAGCGATATACACACGCACCTTTACGATCCGGCTTTTGGCGAGCTGTTGCTTTGGGGCATCGATGAGCTGCTGGTTTATCATTATCTGGTCGCCGAGGCGTTTCGTTATCTCGACCTGCCGTACGAGAAATTCTGGAAGCTGTCCAAAGTCGAACAAGCCGATTTGATCTGGAACGCGCTGTTCATTCAAAACTCGCCCATCTCCGAAGCCTGCCGTGGTGTGCTGACCACGTTGACGGCGCTCGGCTTGGACGTAAATAAACGGGACCTGCCAGCCATCCGCCGATGGTTCGCCGAGTGGAAAGTCGAGGATTACATCACTCGCTGCATGGAGCTTGGCAGCGTCAAAACCATTTGCATGACCAACTCGCCCTTCGACGACGTCGAGCGTCCGGTTTGGGAAAAGGGCTTTCAACGCGATGAACGGTTCACGGCTGCGCTGCGCATCGATCCTCTGCTGGTCGCCTGGGGAGATACTGCTCCGGTCCTCACTCACTGGGGTTACGAGGTGGGCGTCAGCCTGACGGAGAAGACGATCAGCGAAGTGCGCCGCTTTCTGACCACGTGGACGAAGAAAATCCAGGCGCGTTACCTCATGGTGTCGCTGGGGCCCGAGTTTGATTTTCCAGCGGACCACTTCAGTTCGCGGCTGCTGGAAAAGGCGGTCCTGCCGCATTGCCGCGAGTTTGGTTTGCCGATGGCGCTGATGTTCGGCGTGAAACGCCAGGTCAATCCACAACTGCGGCTGGCGGGCGATGGCGTCGGCTTGAGCAAACTGAGCGCCTTGGAACATCTGTGTGCGCATTTCCCTGACAATAAATTTTTGGTGACGGTGCTGGCGCGCGAAAACCAGCATGAGCTCTGTGTGCTGGCGCGCAAGTTTCGCAATTTGCACATCTTCGGCTGCTGGTGGTTCACCAACGTCCCCTACGTGATTGAGGAGATGACGCGCATGCGTCTGGAACTGATCGGCCTGAGCGTGACACCGCAACATTCCGACGCGCGCGTGCTCGACCAGCTCATCTATAAGTGGCAACACTCTCGCCGCATCATCACCCAGGTGCTGGTGGACAAATATCTGGATCTTGCCCGAACAGGATGGCAGCCGAGTGCTGAGGAAATTGAACGCGATGTGAGGAACCTTTTTGGCGGAGCATTCGACCGGTTTTGCCGTGTCGGCAGTTCGGCATAGCATAAGTGAAGCAGCATGGAGCGTTTCGGGCGCGGAACTCCATTCGTTGTCGTCGTTACCCTACGTTTGATATCCTGCGGCCGGGTCACACTACGGCGGAATGAGTTCAAAATTCTCTTTGCCCGTCACCTCGGCTTTCTTCCACATTGCCACTGTGGACAGGATCAAATTCAGGCTCACCATCGCGTATGACGGCACCAGTTACGCCGGATGGCAGGTGCAGAAGACTGGCGTGGGTGTGCAACAGAAGATCGAGGAGGCACTAGCCAGCTTGTTTGCGTCGCGGCCCCGTCTTCACAGTTCCAGCCGCACCGACACCGGTGTGCATGCGCTGGGCATGGTGGCGCATTTCGAGATCCCGCAGGACCAATTCAAAATGCCGGTGGCCAAGCTCGCCCTGGCGCTCAACGCATTTCTGCCCGAAGACATTCGCATCATGGCCGCCTCGCGATGCGCCGCAGCGTTCCATGCCCGCTTCGATGCCATCGGCAAGCAGTATCGTTACCTGGTCTGGAATCATATGGCCATGAACCCGCTGCTGCGTCATCAGGCCTGGCAGGTGCCTCAAGCGCTCAATTTCGCGCGCATGCGAAGCGCCGCAAAAGTTTTTTGGGGCAGGCACGACTTCAAATCCTTTGCCGGCAATCGCAATTACGAACTGGAAACCACCGTGCGCACGGTGACCCGATGTGACATCAAGCGCCAGGGACCGTTGTTGACCTTCATCATCGAAGGGGACGGCTTTCTCTATAAAATGTGCCGCGGCATTGTCGGAACGCTGGTGCAATTGGGGCGAGGGAGATTTTCAGAAGGCGATCTCAGGCACATGCTCGCTGCCAAAGACCGGCGCGTGGCTGGGATGACGGCGCCGGCCAAAGGGCTGGTGTTATGGAAAGTGTCTTACGGGCGCAAACCGCGCCGTGGAAAACTAAAAAAACAAAATCCAAAATCCGCAATTTGAGATGCACGTTGTTCTGGTTGAACCCGAGATTCCGCCCAATACCGGGAACGTGGCGCGGCTGTGCGCGGCGACGAAAACAAAGCTGCATCTGATCGAGCCGTTTGGTTTCAAACTGGACGACAAACAGCTCAAGCGCGCCGGGATGGATTATTGGCAGCACGTGGACTGGCGGCGCTGGCCGAATTGGAACGGATTTCAGGAAACACTCCATCCAGACGCCCGACTTTGGCTGGTGGAATCACACGGGCCGCAACTTTACACCGAGGCGCGTTATGCGCCGGAGGATTATCTGGTGTTCGGTCGAGAGACGGCGGGTTTGCCCAGGAGTTTGTTGGAACAGAACCGCGAGCGCTGGTTGCGCATTCCTATGTCCAATCCCGAATCGCGTTCGCTCAATCTGTCCAATTGCGTGGCGATCGTTTTGTTTGAGGCTTTGCGGCAGCAGGGCTTTGCAAGGCGTTAGAGTGATTGCCAAAAGTAATTTCCGAAAAGGTGGGGCAAACCTGCCGGTTTGCCGCAACGCCCAGCAGGGCGTCGCCCACCTTTTTGGAAATTACTTTTGGCAACCGATATAGATGGCGTTGAAGGTTCAGCCGTCGAATCGCTGTTGGATCCATGCCGAACTTCGTGGAAAGAAGAATGTTCGCTGGCGAGGAGTCGTCAGCAAAAGCGCGAAGCGATTCGTCTTCATCTGGTGAGAGCATCAGGCGGCGGAACAGCAGGCGGGCGTGTTTTTATTTTGCCATGGGCGCTCCACCGTGCACAATGTTCCGGTCGGAACGTGGGCGATTAGCGCAGCGGTAGCGCAGCTCCTTTACACGGAGTTGGTCGGAGGTTCAAATCCTTCATCGCCCACCACCTGTTTTCCCGTGGAAAAATTCATGAGTCTTGAAACACGCGACCAAAACTATAGCATCTGCCAAAAGCAATTTCCGACCAAACCAAGAGCCAAGGCTGCTGCGTCTCACAGAGGCGCGCTCCGGGAGCGCGGGTCTGCGACCCGCAGCATGTCCAATAGGTTGCCAATCGGAAATGATTTATGGCAATCGCTATAGAGACCGCGCTGCCGTGCTTGATGCAGGATCCAGTGCGGCCTCGTTATAGCCATCGCAGGTTGCCCGGTAACGACTTGGCCCCAAATTCCAGGTGGATGACGCGCCGGTGTCCCGGCTCCGTAGCCGAAGAGGACGCATGCAAAAGGAATGGCCGCATCAGTAGCGCTCCACCGCGTGGGACAACGCAAATTGTTGCCGGGACCCGTTCGCGCCATTCGGAAATCTCGCGCGGCTTTAGCCGGCCCGATTTATGTGAGCCGGGTATGACTTGCAGCGGGCCGTTCGCCGAGCCGCAATCGTCCAAATGCAGGCGCACCGTCAGCATTTGATTGAGCACGTCAGGAGGTGGTTGGACGTGCACCACGCCATCCTTGACGGACCAGCCGGAAAAACCTGGGATCTCGATTTTGTCGCGGACTGTGATGGTGAGATCCTGGTGCCACGCCACTTTCCAGTTTACGTCCGGAGTTTTGTCGAAGAAAAGGCTTCTCGCCACGAAGGCGTCTGGACCAATTAAGGGCTCGACGAGCGCCCGAACGGTGGCGCTGTCAGCGACCTGCTGGACTGCAGGAACGGCTTGAAGCAAATGTCTCAGTGCATGACCGGAATGGCCCCATCGATTCTTGAGCGCGTGCTCAATACTGACCACCAAGTCGTCCACGGTCTCGGGCGGCAACACGCCCGGTACCATTGCGAAGCCATGTTTTTCAAGTTGCTCCGAAATTACTGGCCGACTGATTTGCTTCCACCTACGCATCCAGAAAACGCTACGCTGCGCCTCTCAAGCTCGCCTCTGCATCCTTGATGACGAAACGTGCTTTGAGCCGTGCGACTTCCCTGGCGAGTCCGGCGGCCTTTACCGAATCCAGCACGGCATCGAAATCCTTGTAAGCAGCCGGTGCTTCATCTTTCGGATACTGGCGGCAATTTGTGAGGATGTCGCACGCGACGAATTCATCATCCACGGTCTTTTGGTCCAGAGCGCGGTCGGCGGCTTTGCGGCCCATGCAACGGCCTGCGCCATGATTCACCGAATAAGCGCTCTTCTCCGCGCCTGACTCCGCCACCATGATGACGCTGCCAGCCGTCGGATTGCCCGGCAAAAGAATGGGGTGGCCTGTTTCCGCAAATGGCGTTTCCTTCAACGACGGATGGCCCGCCGGGAACGCGCGCGTCGCGCCTTTGCGGTGTACCCAACCTTCGCCAGCGAACCCGCCGTGGCCATCCGGCAGCGATTCTTTGCGGGCGATGTTGTGGCTGATGAAATATACCAGCGACCCTTTCACTCCGGGAATCACTTCCTGAAAGGCTTCGAGCACGAGCGCGTTGATGAGCAGATGGTTTACGGTGGCGAAGTTCGCGCCCAGCGCCATGTCATCGAGATAGGCGTCGGCCTCGGGCGTGCCCAGCGGCGCATAAACCAATTCCCGATCCCCGCCGGGCAATGGAATGTCCCAGGCAGCGAACTTGTGTTGCAAAGCCCGGAACTGGCCGCTGGCCAGCGCGTGACCGAAACCGCGTGAACCGCAGTGCGACAGGAAACCGACGCAACCCTCGCGCAAACCGAACACTTCGCCCACACGGCGCATTCGATCGTTGTCGGCCAGGCGCACCACTTCGCACTCGCCGAAATGATTGCCACCGCCATAGGAGCCGAGCTGAGTAATCTTCTCGCCAAAATTCACGAAACGCCCGGCCTGAATCAGTTGATCGAGACGCCGCGCCAGCGCGTCCTTCGTGCCATCGTGTCCGACGTGTGATGCGTCTTCACAGCGCTGCGCCCAATCCAGCGGAATGCCCAGTGCATTGCAGACAGTTTGAGACGCGCCTTCCGTTGCGACCAGAAAGCCCAGTTCCTCCCCGACCTTGCGGGCCTTGCGCGCAGAACGCTGGCCGCGGCCCGGACCGGTGGGCGTGCGCTCAAGAATCGTGTTGATGAGCGCGCGACGGACCGTTTTGTCCGCCACCTGATCCGCCGGCAAGTCGAGTTGCAGAAAACTCATCGAACATTTGATGTCCACACCGACCGGGCCGGGATAAATGTGCGTGGGCGACGTGAGCACGCACCCGACAGGCGCGCCGTAGCCCGCGTGCGCGTCGGGATTGAGCACGAGATCAGTCACGCCGGGCGCGCTGCGGGCGTTGAGCGCCTGCCGGAGACACGTGGCGTCGAACCCAGCGCGAATCGAGTTCGTGCCGATGACGGTGATGGGCTTGCCCTTGTCGCCCGGCGCAGGAATGAAGCCGATGGCTTCGCCCGTGGCGTGGATTTGGATTGGGTTGGTGTCGCTCATTTGTCTTTCTAAAATTCAATCTGCACTGCAAGTGCGTCGCAGGACGCGGAGCACCTGTTCCTGGTCACACCCGTAAATTCCAGACGAGAACGCTGCGTTGCACTCGACCACTGCCCATCCATAATGTCGAATGATTCCCACGTCCAAGACGACTCCTTCCGGCATGGATATGCTTGAGTCACGCAAGACGTTCTCACAAAACTGTGTTGCATTACTCAGTTCTGGCTCACTAGCGCTCCACACGTTGTCCTCTGACTTTGCGAGCTTCCCATCGCGCCAATAGACGGAAACCGCCAGGACTCTGCGCTCCAAAACAAAGCAACGAAACTCGGTTGTCCATTCCACAACTTCCTGCACAAGCACTGGTAAATCTTCCGGCAGCAGACCAGGCGCAGGCAGTTCTTTGCCGGTTGAATAGACTCGCGCATCAAAACATTTCTCGTCGGCGGGCTTGATAAAAGCGCGCTCGGAAATTTTTCGCGCCTCGTCCAACGTCGTCAGCCGGACCTCGCGGCCTCGCCAGTGTGCGGGAAGCTTTGGTAGCCAGTCGAGTGGCGGCTCAAGCAGGTTCAGACCGAGCGTCTGGGCAACGTGTCGTGCGAAGAGCGGCTCGCCATAAACAGCGACATCCCTGGCAGGCAACGTAGGCACTCGCCAACCGTGAACCCGGACGACCTCCCACTTCGCAGCGATGCAGGCCCGCCAAAGCAGTTGGGCATCGTCGGTCTGGCGCGCGGATAAGAGTAACGTTGGCATTCCTTCTAACGATCCGGTTCGCGAAACGCACCGTTCTCTACGAGCTTAAGAATCTCCTTTAGGAGCCTTGCAGATTCGTCTATGTGCTGCTGGGGCGTATGAGTCTGGACTGTTTGCACTGCATGGCCTACAGCACATACCACAATAAAAAGTAGCGTTTGCAAAACATGGCCACTCCCCACTTCGAGCTCCTGCGAGATGATTCCACCCGTTGTCGCATGAGTGTGCCCACTGAAATAAAAGTATTCGTGACGATATTTTGTCCCGAGGTCTGCCGCTTCCGCGCATGCCAATGTGTTCCATTTGTAATTCGACGTTATCCCATGCTCCGCTCGAAGACGCTTCGAAAAGTCCGAAAGTCCCCTGATCGCTGGCGCACACGCCACCGGATCGAGCCACGTCTTAATCCTTCCAAGGTCATCCTCGACTTCGCTGACAACAATCTGAGCAGCCGCTTCAGGCTTTTTCACTGCTGCAACCAACTTAAAAAGGCTCTCGAGCATAGCCCGAACGATGATGGGACACGAATCGAGGCGCCCAGAGTCCACCAAACACATTACATCTTGGCCAAGTTGGTAAATGTTCCGAGTGTGCCGATAGACAAACGCATGGCGGAAGTCCTCTCCGCTCTTCAACGCGATTGACTCATGCAAAACTTTTCCAAGAAGACTAAAGCCCTGCTCAATGATTCCTTCTATTTTCATACTCCTCACGTTATACCACGAACAGTCTCAAGAATTTTTTCTGGATTCTTAACCGAAAGCACGACCGTTGGAGAAAAATCGTTGACCTTGGCTCGCCGGCACAGATCTGCGATGCCTCCTTCTGTAATAAACAAGTCTGCATGATTCAGAGCGATCGCAGCACGCTTTCGATCAATTTCGTCGTTGGGTTCATACGGCGCTGCGCCGCCGCGAATGAAGTCATATTCCCATTTTACACCTAGGAAAATCTCAAACGCATGAATTGAAATCTTTGCCCAGCCATGATATTGCACTGCTCTTTTCAAAGCCTGGATTTCAGCAGGGCTGAGATTCGCAGAAACTAAAAACTCAATGAGCCACGGGCAGTTCAAGGAAGTCTCCATAGGCCGACCTGCGAGCAGGCAATCCAAATCACTGCAGATCCAGCAGGAGCGTTGCGCGGCAACGGCGTGAAACAAATCTCGCTCCGTCATCTGTTCAACATTTGGAGACGGGACGAAAGCATTCATGCGCTCGGTCATCCGCTTTTTTCCAGCCTTCCAATCGGATTTTACTTTGTGCGCGGCGCTTTCCATTTCGGCCCAGATTGGTTTCCAGATTATCCACGGAGACCAGTTTGGCGTTGGACGAATCAGCGCGAGCGTCAGTTCGTTGGACATCTCGGTGAACGATTCGAAAGCCACACCTTTGGATAGCTCCCAAAAAAGAGTTTGGATGGACTGGCGTGGCTCGAGAGGCATTGGAGCAGTTTCCATCACACCTTCGAACGGCAATGGACAGATAAGCTTTCGGTTACGAAAGCCATCAGCCAGAGCGTCCCTGATTTCTCGCCAAATTGTGCCAGGACTTGCTTTGGCCAGAAAAGAAGCAGCGTTCTGATCGAGGTACACTACTTGCATGGAGACTCCGGAAAGACAGCGATGACTTCAATTTCGCCGACGATGTTTTCGTTGAACGCAAACAACTCTTCTGCCGGAATCCAAAGTTCCTGATGAGTTGAATTGCCAACAGTCTGAACTTGATATTTCGCGACGAAGTCTTTGCGAACGCGAAAGCGCGTCACAAAACCTGCGCCTGAGTCTTTCACGTTCCAATCGCGAGCGATTTGAACAGCATAGTTTTCGTTGAGCACGGGATAAAAGATTGGTTGTTCCGGCAAACGGGGAGGAAACGCTCGGTTGCCGGCAGCGCGAATCAATTCAAGTTCCTTCGGCCCGACCGGGCGAAAGAGTGTGACCGTGTCGTTCACATTCATTATTTTAGATTGTCGTGGTTGAGAGAGCGAGCTTCGATGGCCCGCTCTCCCAGCGGGTTAAGACTATGCTTCGTCATTTAGGAACAGCTTCCAATCCGCGACGCCCTGCGCGTTGCGGATGAGCGCCGTGACCGGCAGTTCCTTCGGCGCGCGCGGCACTCGCAGCAACTTCAGGCCGGCTTCGTGCGGCAGACGGTTGGCCTTGCGCGTGTTCACGTCCTTGCTCGACCAGACCAGGTTTTCCCACGAATCGTGGCCGCCACGCGAGCGCGGCACGACGTGGTCCAGGCTGCCTGCTTCCGGCTGGAGCAGCTTCCCCGTGTACTGGCAGCGATTGCCATCGCGTTCGCGAATCGTTTTGGCGCAGAGCTTCGGGCGCTTCTTCGGCACGCGGGCGAAGTTGACCGCCACAATCACCGTCGGCACGCGGATGGCGCCGCGCACGGTCTGGACGGCGTTGTCCTGCGCACGGACGGGCAGCGTAATCCACTCGTCCCACGTCACCGGACGGATCTGGTTCTCGCCGTCAATTTCCAGCGCTGTGGCCACGTTGGTGGCCATCATGCAGAACGCCTCCTGCGGCGTGCGCACGTGGATGGCCTGCCAGTTGCGGTTGAGCACCAGCACAATCGATTTGTTCAGAATGTCAGTCATAACAAAAGTGACGAGTGACCAGTGACAAGTGACAAGATTCTGACGCGCGTGCGAGGCGTTTCAACTCGTCACTTGTCACTGGCCACTCACTCTTGGTGTTTGTTCTTTGTTGGTGCTTGCGCACGGCGATTGGAAACTGGCTGCCGCTGCTGGTAACGCTGCCTTCCTGTTTCAGAGGCAGGTGTGCAGACTTCCACACTCAACGGCAGAATTGGTAGCCCGTGCTGGTAACTCTCCAGCGTCCGCAGTTTGTAAGACTGCCGCTCTGATTTTGAGCTAACGGGCTGTGATTGGCTGCCGGGGATGGATTCGCACCACCACAGTCGCCTTCAAAGGGCGATGTCCTGCTGTTAGAGGACCCGGCAAAGAATTGGTGGAGGCGCCTCACTCAAGGCGCTTGCTAATGGATCGTTCTCTCACCATAGTCCTCCGCAATGACGTCTCCACGATCCGTGTGGGCTGTCTTCCTGCTGATCGCCTTGCCGGTTTGCGGCCAAGAGGAATCTCCCGAGACTTCCCCCGCGGAAACCAAGGCATTTACTGCCATCCAGGAATTGATGAAAAAGTCCCGGCAGGGTGGCGACAAGCCGACGGAGCAAGATCTCGCCGCGCGTCGAGAGGCCGGCATGGAGATGGCGAAACGAGGCAAGCAGTTCCTGCAGGATTATCCGTCCTCCAAAAAGGCGGAAGACGCACGGGCGTTAACGAGCATCGGGCTTTACGAGGCCACTCTGGCCGGCGATTCCTCCGCGGAGAAGGAACTCCAAGATTTCGCCGCACGAACGATTGATGATCCGAAGCTTCCCCAAACGCTGAAGCTCCACGCGTTCGCGATCAATTACATCGCGCAGTGGGCCAAGAAAAACGGAAAGGGCAGCTTGAACCAGGGATCACGCGAGTTTCAGCGCGCTTACCTTGAGGCGTTTTTCGCGGCGGCCGATGTGCTTTCGGACAAGGATTCAATTTTCAAAATGATATTGCTTCAGGCGAAGTCCGGCCGGGAGTTGACGGCGGCCGAGAAAAAATCACTTGCCGAACGCGTGATCAAACATTCCGGTGCTTCGGCGCTGATGAAGGCCGAGGCGGAAAAAATCCTGTCCGACGACCACACGCACGCGGTGGGAAAGCCGCTGGACATTAGCTTCATCGCCGTGGACGGCCGCAAGGTGGACTTGAAGCAGATGAAGGGAAAGGTTGTGTTGGTGGACTTTTGGGCGACGTGGTGCGGACCGTGCGTGGCGGAGATTCCTGGCCTCAAGAAAACCTACGACGCGTATCATCCCAAGGGATTTGAAATTATCGGCATCAGTCTCGACGACAAGAAGAGAGATCTGCTCGATTTCACAAAGAAACACGAGATGCCCTGGCCCCAACACTTCGACGGTCAGCATTGGAACAACGAAATCAGCTTTCGCTTCGGGATCAACAGCGTCCCCACCCAGTGGCTCGTGGACAAGAAGGGCATTCTGCGTGACCTCAATGCCCGGCATGGTCTGGAACGTTCGGTGGAACGGCTGTTGCGGGAAGAGTAAGGCTGTCCTCTTGGGCAACCGTATCTACTTCGCGTTCAGGAGTTCGAAATGGTACGCGCGTCCGGTAACGCTCCGGAACCCGGCACTGATCTAGTGCGATTCCGCTTATAAGGCGGCACCTGGCAGTGGGCCACCACTTCTCTTTGAACTGCGCGCGCGAAACAGGAGCGCGGCTCTGTGAGCCGCAGCACATCGTAGTGCAGCATTATCAAATTCCCCAAGAGCTCAACATCCCAGAAGTGCTGCGGGTCACAGACCCGCGTTCCGAAAATGGCGGAATGCCGTGGACTCGCACCACACTCTCCTTTCGGGGAGCACACTGTTTAGCAAACAGGTCCGGCTCGCTTGTCCGGTTGACATTCCAAAATTGGTCGGCGTGGGGAGACTTGCACTCCCAAGGCCGTTCGGATTTGAGCCAAACCGGTCTGCTATTCCCTGCCAACCACACGCCGGTCGGCGCCCCGGGACTTGCACCCGGAAGGCTCAGCGATCTTAAATCGCTGGGGTCTGCTGTTCCCTCTGAGGCCAGGCGCCGTGAAATGGTGGGCATGAAGGGAATTGCACCCCCAAGGCTGCCAGATTCTGAGTCTGGACCCTCTGCTATTCGGGTTTAACCACATGCCCGTAAATTGGCACTCCCGGCAGGACTCTCGCCTGCAACCTCCGCGTTCGAAGCGCGGCGCTCTATACATTGAGCTACGGGAGCAATTGCGAATGCAGAAGGCAGAATGAAGAATACAGAAAAGCAGATTCATGCCAAGGCAGCAGGGATTTCTTCATTCTGCATTCATCCTTCTTCATTCAAATTGGTGGGTCGCCACGGTGCTGCCCCTTGGCCGTGCGCTAGCACCTCTGCGGTTTAAGAGACCGCTGCATCGCTGCAATGCTTGCGACCCAATCGCGACACGAAGGCGGAGTTGAACCACCGCAGCCAGATCTGTGAAGTCCTTGCCGGCACCGGGATTTCGAGTCGCGTGAAATGTTTTAGGTAGGGCTGCGTTGCTGCGCACTGGTGCGCAGCCCAAAATGGACGCGCCGCAACGCGTCCCTACCAACGTTTAAGGAAATGGACGGGCATGAGGGTAGCGCGCCCTCTATTCCGGTTTGGAAGGTGCTGGCGCACGGCCACCAGGCGTGTATCTCTCAACACTTATGCCCGGTAAAATGGAATCCCGTGCTGGAATTGCACCAGCCTTTGCGGCTTTGCAGGCCGCCGCCTGAGCTAATCGGCCAACGGGATAATTACGGCGAAATCAAAACAGAATGTTTTCAACAAAGCCTTTCACCGCATCCGAGATTTTGTTTTGGCGGCGAACGATGACGATCAACTCGCGAGTGAATTTCGGTTCAGTCGTGACGCGCTGAACCGGGCGGCTCTTCGGATGCAAAGCAAGGACGCGGTGCGGCACGATGCTGACGCCGAGACCGAGCGAGACAAGGTTCACAATCAGGTCGAAGTTGTCAGCCTCCATCGAGGCCTCAATCGTCACTCCGTTGCGCGCCAGCCAACCGCGTAGCCGTTTGCCTGTGCTGGTATCTTCGCCGATAAGCAACCAACGCTGCCGCGCAAAAATCTGTGGCAATGCTCGCGGCGGAACTTTTTTCAACGAGCATGAAAGTCGGAATCGTGGTGGCGCGATGCCGACGAATTCATCTACAAAGCGATGCGTCACGGTCAGCGCGCGGGAGATTTGCGGAGGCGCGGCCACAACGCCTGCGTCCAACTCTCCGCTCTCGACCGCGCCGAGAATGAACGCGCTGGATTCATGGGACACGCGGAGTTGCACGCGCGGAAATTTGGTTTGAAGCCGGCGAAAGAAGCCCGGCAAATACGCGAGGCCGATCGTCCGGGAAATGCCGACACGCAGCATCTTTGGTGTTAGCAGGAGTCTGTCTTTCAGCGCGCTCACCGCGTCGTTGACCTCGGATAGAATCGCGCCGGAGCGTGCATACAAAGCAGCGCCAGCCGCGGTGAGCCACACAGAGCGAGTCGTTCGCTCGAAAAGCGCAATGCCAAGCCGATCTTCCATCCCGCGAATCTGGCGCGTGATGGCGCTTTGGGTTAGTCCCGCCGCGCGACCAGCTCTCGTGAAGTTTCGATGCTCCGCCACGAGATGGAACAGTTGCAGTTCGTAGAGATCGAACGGGCCGGTGGCGAGGAATTCATTCATCGCGCGCATCACTATAACGACTCCATTGAATTTCACGCAATGCGCGAGGCGCGCGATGCTCCTCGTGCTATGCCAAACAAAAATGAAAAGAATCCGGGAAACGTGCCAGGGCCGTTGTATGTGGACTCGTCGTGCATTGATTGCGACCTATGCCGCGAAACAGCCCCGGAAACATTCCGGCGTAACGACGAAATCGGCTTCAGCATCGTCTATCAGCAGCCGGTGGAGCCCGAGCAATTGAAAGCGGCGACCGACGCGATGGTGGGTTGTCCAACTGAATCAATTGGGAACGACGGTTGAAAGGCTGACAAGCGCGGGCGGAAGCTTTCCGCCTCCACCCGCGTTGACTAACCTGCTTCTTCCGTGTTTGGCGCAGGCGAACCTGCCCTGCCGTTCTTCAACGGGACGAAGCCCGGCATGCCCAGCACGAGCGTGTTGCCTGCCTTCTGCGCAGCCGTGAGCGACTGCATCAGGCGCAGGTCCTCCAACCCAGGTGACCATCAGGAGATTCCGAGCTTGAACCGGGTTCTAAGATCGGCGATTGTCTTCACATGAGCACGGTCAAAGAAATCGAGTCGGCGCTAACCAGGCTGTCGCTCGAAGACTTGCAGGCGGTTCGCGATTGGCTGGACGATTTCATCGAGGACCAGTTGGAAGTCAGCGATGAGTTCAAGGCAAAGGTCCAGCGGGCTCAACAAGAAATCGCCGACGGCGTGTATTCTCGCGTGCGCAAGCCCGAAACTGGCGGGTGAGCGCCGCGCTCCAAATCTACTCGCGGGATTTCGACGCCGACTTCTTCAAACTTCCGGCTACCGTTCAGGCCAGAATCCAATCCAGCATTGATCGTTTGGGCATGACGCTGGAAAGCCACCCGCATCATCGAATGAAGGGAGTGGACGCCTACCGAATCCGAGTGGGCGATTACCGGATCATTTACAATTTTGACCGCTCCAAAGGCGTTCTTCACCTGCTCAGCGTCGGTCATCGGCGCGAAGTTTATCGCAAGTAGGAAATTTGTTTCAAAGCGCGGCCGGAAGCTTTCGCCTCCGCCCGCGTTGTTTGCCTCTTGGCGTCCTTGAACCGGAGTTATTTTCGCATCTGGCGTGCGCGGGCTTTCTCGCGTCGTTGAACGCGCTGTTCATTCGTTGCAGTCAACGAGCGGTCGGCACGCGCCGGCCTTTTCGAGAACACGGCGGCCAGGAAATTGTCCACCTTCTCGCTCTCGATCAGTCCGAATTGCCGCAGCACCTGCACGCCGATGAGGCGCCCGGCCATTTCCCTGACCGGCAGGAACTCGTTGACGAGTTGCAGCACTCGCGCGTAGTCGCCCTCGTCCGGATCAATCTCGGAATACGAGTCCCGATATGCAGGTTCGTCTTCCTTCCAAACTCCATTCTCCTGCACCTCGTCTTCTTCGGACAGGGTGGTGCAACGAAAATAGAGTCGCGCATCGTTCCGAATCGAGCGGCTCTCGCCCAGCAGCCAGAGCAGCACCGAGCCGCCCTGGAGACTGGAACACGCGCGGGTGACAATCCGCGTTTTTGGCGAACGTTCCATCAATGCGGCGCGGAATCGCAAAGCGACGTCCGCCGGAATTTCGCCTGCGCCTACGATTTCGATTTGAAGGACTCTGGGTTTCTTCGCGAGCGCTCGCTCAAGCTCTGCAATTCGCTCGACGTAGTTTCCCCAAGACCGAACCTCCACCCGGAATCGGCGGAGGCCTTGCCTTGATCGTTTTTTCATAACTGTTCTTTGAATTTGGTTTCATGTTTTAATGGTTTGAATATTCGCTGTGAAAGTGCGGGCGGAAACGTTCGTCTCCACCCGCGTTGATTAACTTGCTCCGCTTTCTTCTGTATTGGTTGCAGGCGACCCTGCCTTGCCGTTCTTCAACGGGACGAAGCCGGGCACGCCGAGCACGAGCGTGTTGCCGGCGTTCTGCGCAGCGGTGACCGTCTGCATCCACCGCAGGTTCATCAGGGCCGGGTTGCCTTCCAGCACACGAGCTGCATTCGCGAGATTGCGCAGGGCTGCGCTTTCGCCGCGGGCGCGTTCGAGCGCGGCGTGACCTTCTTGTTTCGCCTTCAGCACTTCGGCGAAGGCGCGCTTGAGGTCGGCCGGGAACATCACGTCCTTCACTTCGACAGCGAGGACGTGGATGCCGATCTTCGCACCTTCCGGCTGCACGCGAGCCAGCAGTTGCGCGCCGATTTCGAGTCGCTGATTGAGCAGCGCTTCGACGGCAACACCACCCACGACTGCACGCAGCGCAAGCTGGGCGGCGTTGTAGAAGTCGCCCTGCCAGTTCTGCGTTTCGTGTGCAGCCTTGACCGGATCGATCACCTGATACGTGACGAGCAGACTCAGCTTGAGGCCGACATTGTCAGCCGTGAGCACGTCCTGACCGGCCACGAGCAGCGACGCCTTGCGCAGGTCCTGGGCGTCGAGGGTGAAGTGCCGACCCCATCGGATGTGTCGGCCTGCACCGAGGACTTCGACGAACTTGCCCTTGTGATAGAGCAAGCCCGCGTAGCCTTCCGGCACCAGGAAGGCGTGGCGAAATTCCTTCGCGAGTGCGGCGACAAGTGCGAAGCCGAAAATGGCGATGGCGATTACGATGAGAATGTTGTAGTTCATGTATGTTCTCCTTTCGTTGTAGCGGCGATCTGTGACCGCCGCATTGATTCGATTAGCGCGTGGCGCTCAGAGAGCGCCGCCAAAGAAATTGCCAAGCCCGAGGCAGGAAACCACCGTCCAGCAGCGGGAAAATCTCTCGAAAGAAATTCTCGCAAGGCCGCTCTCGGGTTGCGCTTGCGCGCTGGTCTGCCTGCCTCGAACCGTTCATGGGATTGCTCCCATTTCCTACCTTGGTTTGGTCGTCAGCCAAATGCGGATTCGAACCGCGATTGAACCAGCTCATCCACAGGACCGTCTCAGCGGACTGCTGAATCGGCTGCTGCTGATTCAAATTTGTGGTAGGGACGAGTTGCTGCTCGTCCCAAACATTGAGGCCGCGCGGCAACGCGGCCCTACCTTGAATGAATTTGGTCAGGAAGCCGGGATTCGCACCCGGACCGTTCGCTTCACGGGCGAAGATGCTGCTGTTACACCACAATCCTGAGCCTTGTGGGAGCCGACGTGAGGAGGCTTCGATCAAACTCTACTGTAAATCGCATCGGAGCCTTCTCACGTCGGCTCCTACAAGAAAAGGAACCGGAGACTCGGCCGCGTGCCGACGCGCAGCCTGAAGGAATTGGTGCGGTTATGGAAAGGTGCGCTCTGGTTGCAGCGCGCCAGCGCCTGTTAAACCACAGCGGCGAAAATTAAAAGGGCCGGGAGCGTTGTCACACTCCCGGCCCGCGCCATTTCAACAAAGAACAAACACCTCTTGGTGATCTACTCGATCCCAACCCGCGGTTTCACGGCGGCTCTTTCGGTGTTTGGGGGCACACCTCCTCCGAAGCCCTTAAAATGTAAAAGCCTTTCAAATCGTCTCGGCGCGCGACTTCGCTCGCGATGGGCAAATCCCACCGGTGGAAAGCCTCGGCTCTCCTGCGCCTGAATTCGTTTTGTGCTGTCGGACATCATCAAGATGTCGCTATTCTCTTTATCATAATCGTTCATCCCGCCTCGGCGGGATTCACCTTTCGTTGCTGCCATTCACCAATCAGTTTCAGGGAAATAAAAACCCTGCCTACGTTTCGGTAAGCAGGGTGAGGAGAAATCGTTTTTTGTCTTCAGAACCTGCTTACACCGAGTCTATCCAAATCACCTTCGGGCCGTTGCCCGATCGGTGCCAAGGATAGTCCAAGGCTAAACGCACCACCCGGGTTATACCGGCTATGACGTGTCGCTTTCGCGACTGACATGGTCGGCCAACTCGTGGCTGTTATGTTCAAGCAAGTTTTCATTGTCGTTGTCTTCGACTTTTGCGCCGTTACTTATATTCATCCAGACCATGCGACGCAACTTATAGCTTTGAGTACGGCAAAATCTTTTATCCTGATATGCGGATGCGATTATTCCACAGATGATCGATGCACACAACGTGAGTTCAAAATGCTTGCAACCCTCCGACGTGCGCACGTGCTGCGACTCACAGAGTCGCGCTCCAGAAATTGGCTGCGGGAACTGGGTTCGCACCATGGACTTCGCTTTCAAAGAGCGACGAGTTGCTGATTACTCCTCCCGAGGACATCACCGAAGTCTCACCTTCACGTGAGCAGAGAGGAATGCTGTTTCAGCCAGCGCTCGGCCGCATGGTAATCAGGACAGACACGCTCGACCTCACGCCAGAACCGCGCGGAGTGGTTCATTTGCCTCAAGTGCATCAACTCGTGCAGAATCAAATAGTCACGGACGAACGGGGGCGCCTGAATGAGTCGCCAGTTCAAGGAAATGGTCCCTCGTCGCGAGCAGGAACCCCAACGCGATCTCTGATTGCGCACTGTGACCCGACGCACGGGCAGTTGATGGAGCACTGCGTATTCAAGAACCCTCGGTGGGAGTTCCTTGGCCGCCAACCTCCACAGATGCCTTTCAATCATTCGCCGGAAATCTCTGGTCGGATCGGTCACTTTGATGACCTCGCTTCCAAATCCAATGTGGCTGCTCTTTCCGTTGACGACCGGCTCAATCCTTACCAGCTCTCCACGAAAATGAATCTCTGTTCCGAGCAACCATTCTCTTGGGCGAGTGGGACGCGTGGAGAGCCGCTGCAGCTCCCGCTCGAGCCAGGCGACATTGCGTTCGGCAAATCTTCGCGCTTCCGCGATGGAACCGCCGCGGGGAATTGTCACTCGCGCGGAGCCGTCTGGTCGTACTCGAAGCACATACCGCCGCGAACGCGGATTGCGGATCAGGACCATTGGAATCTGGCCGTTGGCCAACGCCAAAAACTCATCCGATGGGGGTCGGCGAGCGGGATTCAAGTTGAACTCAAATTGCATCCGCCAATTAAAAGAAGCGCCATTGGAGTTGGCAATCCATTGTCCCTATAGCGATTACCATAAATCATTTCCGAGCACGAAGCAGAACCCCCTCACCCCGTCCCTCTCCCCCAGTGGGGGAGAGGGTGCCCGAAGGACCGAAACGGCGTCTGTGAGCACTTCCAAATCGGCGTCCACTGAAGTCTTCTCGAATGGATGACGGTCGCGTGGCAATTGATCTCGAAGCCAGTCACAGAATTCTTCTGTTTGCCCGCAAAGGAGCTTCTCTAAATTCTCGGCGACTGGTCCCAGGGACAAAGACACACATTTACAAATCCTGGACACGACGAGAAATTGCCAACCAGCAAATCTGTGGAGAATGCCCATGAAAAACAGGGAACAGTTTATGCACAGGATCGATCTCACGCATGTCGTTCAGAGGACACATTCCGCTCCTTGGGTTGTGTTGCGCCGGTCTCGGATCGCAGGCCGCACCGCCGCCGGGCTACTACGATTCGGCACTGGGAAAGACCGGCACGGAGTTGCGTCAGGCGTTGCATTCGCTCATTCGCGGACACACTGTAATTCCCTATTCGAGTCTGGGCTTTGATACCTCCGATGCGCTCATGGTGCTGGATGAAGACCCCGCCAACACGAACAATGTCATTCTGACGTATTCGGACCGAGCCGAACTCAAGATCACCTTCGGGTTGCCCACAGGTTGGAACCGGGAACATCTTTGGCCAAATAGCTACGGCATCGATTCGCGGATGCCGGCTTACAGCGACCTGCATAATTTGCGCGCGGCTGACCTGAACGTGAACAGCGCGCGCGGCAACAAGCTTTTCGACATCAGCAACACGAATGACCCACTATATCGGCTGCCGGGCTATCTGGAAGCGCCGCTGACCTCGACGGATTCCGATTCGTGGGAACCGTCACCGGCCACCAAAGGCGATATTGCACGCGCGATGTTTTACATGGTGGTGCGCTATACAGGCGAGCCGACGAATGAGCCCGCGTTCATCCTGACGGACGCGTTGAGCCAGATCACCAGCAGCACGAATCTCATGGGGCGGCTGACAACCTTATTGTACTGGCACATCACGGACCCGGTGGACGACCCGGAGCGGTTGCGCAATGAGCGCGTATTCAACCTTTATCAGCACAACCGAAATCCCTTCGTCGATCATCCGGAATGGGTCTCTGAGGCTTTTCATCCTCAATTGCTGGTGACGCGAGATAGCATGACCCTCAAGCTGCGCTGGCCGGCAGAGTTTGTTTCGGCAACCGTGGAAGCCAGCCAGACAGTGAATGGCTCCTGGCAATTTGTTCCCAGACTACCAACCTTGACCAATACGTTCTGGGAACTATCGGTTCCTCTGACAGGGCAAGTCACGTTCTTCCGCCTGCGTCTATGACGTGTTGAGGCTTGCGGTTTGGTGTTTCTCGGGAGCTTGGGATTTGGAGCTTGGAGCTTTTCCCGCCTACATCGATTGCCAAAAGTAATTTCCAAAAAGGTGGGCGACACCCTGCTGGGCGTTGCGGCAAACCGGCAGGTTTGCCCTACCTTTTCGGAAATTACTTTGGGCAATCACTTTAATTTGCGAGATGTTCTTACGAGATTTGCGAAGTCAGAATCTAACCAAGAAGTGGCCCGTCTCATCCACCAGCAAACACCGGACTAAAACCGGCCTCGGTCAGGATGCGAGCTACCTGAGCGCGTTTGTCGCCCTGAATCTCAATGCGGCCTTCCTTCACGGTGCCGCCGGTGCCACAGACTTTCTGCATTTGTTTGGCAAGCTTCTCCTTTTCAGGCAGACCAATGCCAACAAAGCCGGAGATAACCGTTACCGTTTTGCCACCGCGACCCGCCGTCTGACGCCTGATGTCCACACGCCCCCGACTTTTCTGCGGCGCGATCGATTTCGCCTCAGGCTGGTCCGCAGGCTGACCCTCCTTTGGCCCTGGCGGCAATCCTTCGTTCGTCAATCCCGCGAACGGAGTTTGCCCAAAGCTGGGCTTGCCATCGGTGGATCGGTGCTTGTTAGCGCTCATCGAACGGATCAACCCTTGGGAACGGAGAATCCTGCTGAATAAGTCATTCTCACACTCCACCAAACCTCCGATGTCGGCGCGTGTATTCCTCCAGCGCTTCAAAAAACTGTGGCTTCCGAAAGTCCGGCCACAGTGTCGGCGTCACGACCAGCTCCGCATAGGAGATCTGCCAGAGAAGAAAGTTGCTCACGCGCATCTCGCCGCTGGTGCGGATGAGCAAGTCCGGATCGGGAATGTTCTTGGTGTAAAGATGCTGGGCGAAGACTTGCTCAGTGATTTCTTCGGCGTCGAGTTTGCCTTGCTTGACCTTGGCCGCAATGGCGCGGGCGGCCTCGACGATCTCCGTGCGACCGCCGTAGCTCAACGCCAGCACGACGGTGAGGCCATTGTTTTTCGAAAGGGTGACAATGGTCTTCTTGAGTTGTTCCTGCACGAATTCCGGCAGCCGGTAAATCTGCCCGATGACCTCGAGCCGGACATTGTTGCGCTGCAACTCGGCCACCTCCGTCTTGAGGTAGCGCGCCAGGTACTTCATGAGCGTGTCCACTTCCTCTTTGGGCCGGTTCCAATTCTCGACCGAAAAGGCATAGAGGGTCAGGTATTTGATTCCGATCTCGCCCGCGGCGCGAACGACCGCGCGCACAGATTCGGCGCCGGCGCGATGGCCCTCCACACGAGGCAGGTTGCGCTGTTTGGCCCAGCGCCCATTACCGTCCATGATGATGGCCAGGTGCGTCGGCAGCATGCTTTTGGCCTGGGCGCTAAGATGAGAATGAGACGGATGAGTGGTCACCGGGGAAACCTGCGATTGGCGATATCAAATCAAAGGAAAATTGTCTGCTCGCGCGATGGTCCCACCGAAACAACCGACAATTTTGCGCCCGTCAATTCGGCAATCGCCGTCAGGTAGGTGCGCGTGGGCAAAGGCAGCTCTTTCCAGCGCCCAATTTGATTGGTCGGCTTTTGCCAGCCGGGGAAGTCGACATAAACGGGTTCGCACTTGCTGAGAAGTTCGATGTCGTTGGGCACGTAATCAAATTGTTGTGTCCCGACGCGATAGCCGATGCACACCCGGATGTCTTCCAAGGTGTCCAGGCCGTCCACATTGGTGACGGCCAGTTCATCGATGCCGTTGACCATGGTCGCGTGACGTGTGGCGACCGCGTCAAACCATCCGCAGCGGCGCGGGCGTCCTGTCGTGGCGCCGAACTCCCGACCCATGCCGTGCAACAAGTCGGCAATTTGAGAGTCCTCGGTCGGCAGCGGCCCTTCTCCGACGCGGGTGGTGTAGGCTTTCATGACGCCGACCACACGATCGACGCGATGCGGTGGAATGCCCGAACCTGTGCAAGCGCCGCCGGCGGTCGTGTTGGAGGAGGTCACGAAGGGATAGGTGCCATGATCGATATCAAGAAAAGTTCCCTGCGCTCCTTCGAACAAAATCTTTTTTGCCTTCTGCTGCGCCTGGTGGAGCAAGAGGACTGTATTGGCCACAAACGGCCTGAGCTTATCTCCGGCCGCCCGGTAGGCCTGGTGCACTTTGGGGAACGAGAGTGGCCTGGCGCCGAAGGCCTTGAGGATTTCGTTGTTCTCTTTGATCTTGAACTTGAGCAATTGTTCGAACCGCGGCGGATTGATCAGGTCGATCATTCTCAAGCCCGTCCGCCCGGCCTTGTCGCCGTAAGCCGGTCCGATGCCGCGCTTGGTGGTCCCAATTTTGTTTTTGCCCTTCAGGATTTCGCGCTGCTCATCCAGTTCGCGATGATAGGGAAAAACCAGATGGGCCGTCTCGGCAATAAACAGATTATTGTTCACCTTAATGCCCAGCTTGACCAAGCCGCTGATTTCTTCGACGAGACTGACCGGGTCCACCACCACGCCGTTGCCGATGACGCAGGTCTTGCCTTTGCGCAGGATGCCCGATGGAATGAGGTGCAGCACATACCTCTTCTTGCCAATGAAAACGGTGTGGCCGGCGTTGTTGCCGCCCTGCGTGCGCACGACCACATCAGCGTCCTCCGTGAGGACGTCGATGATCTTTCCTTTGCCTTCGTCGCCCCATTGGGCGCCTACGAGAATTGTGTTGGCCATAAGTGATCTGCGTGCGCTGACAATAAAAAGCCCCGAAGTATGAATTCGGGGTAAAGCGCACGGTCTTTACGGAGGGACAGTAGGAAGGCGGCCAATCAGTGTCAATATTGGACTGAACAGGTGCATAGTTACGTCTTTAGTCGCCGCTCAGCGCCGCCATCAGGCAGGCAAGTTCATCGGCAACGTGAGCCGGTTCGTTCAGAGTTTGGGCAATCTCCGCCTTAACCACCTCCCGGAAACGCCGGCGAAGACGGTGAATGGCCACTTTCACCGCACCTTCATTGAGACCAAGTTTTCGGGCCGTGTCGGCCTGGGAAAGATGATCGGAATCACCGCTCAGCCAGGGCTTCAAAGCCTCGAATTGTTCCGACCGTCCGGCCAACTTATGTTCATTGGACAGGACAGCGAGCGCGCGATCCAGGACCGTCAGCGCCCACTTGCGATCAAACTCACGATCGGGGGTGGATAGATTTGGGTCGGGCAGTTGGAGAGCCGGTGAAGTATCCGTTCCGAAGTCGATGGTTTCGAGCGGCTGCCCTGCGCCACGTTTCAAACGATGAGCGTGGTCGCGCATGTCGCCGAGGAAGTGTTTCACTGCGCCGAGCAGGAAAGAGCGAAAACGCCCACGCTTCGGGTCCACGGTGTCGATGCCTTGCCGCGTGAGCAGGCGAGCGAAAAATTCCTGTGTAAGATCGCGGGCAGCTTCCTTGTCCGCTGTGGCGCGATGGATGAAGGCAAACACCGGGGCATAATAGGCCGCACACAAATCGCCCAAGGCGGCTTTGGCCTCAGTGGAATCCCCGCGCGCCCCCAGCACTCGTGTCCATTGAGTGGTAACGAACGCTTCCGGACATGACGAGGATTGCCTTGGGTTCAAATGACTCACGGCTCGATGGGCAGGTTTTTTATGGTGTTAAGCGCTTCCTCCAACGTCCCAGCCAGCGCCATGGCAGCGATGTAGTTGGTCCGATCAATCTCATTCGGGCGAGTCCGAATCGGTGGCAACCGGAGTGGTTCGAGAACGATGCGCAATTCCACCCCGGACTGGCGGTGGTTCACATCGCCGTCAGGTCTGTGAAACTCAACCAGAGGAATCACGCGCTGATAGCCGGATCGGACGCTCTGCGGAAGCTTGACCTCAAGCCGATGGTACGGCGGCATCGCGATCCAACGGCTGGCGGTGAACCCAGTGCCAAGATTGACGTTCCACCGAACGGCATTGGTCACACCGGCGGACTCAGGAAAGTTCCATGCGGCTAATATCTGACGACGACTTGCGGCATCGGTCACGTAGGAAAGCTCGGAAGACTCGGTCACTCGGTAACATGTAAGAGAGCAAAATGGAAGATCGATTCCGCCGGCTTTACCGACCTTGAAGTATGTGCTGAAGCCTGTGTCCACGTTGGGCACTCCATTGGTCCAGTGAACAAACAAGAAGCTGGCCAAATGGTCGGGCGGGATAAAGCACTTGAATCCCCACTTCAGTTCGCCGGGTTCAGGGTGAGCATTGGTAAACTGCACGGCGTCGATGACAAGTTGGCTTGAAGCTGCCTGGCTTTGTGGCGACGCAATCTGCTGCTGCGCACGCGGTGTCCGATCCCGCGTTTTGGAAGAGCGAATTGGATGGTTGACGAACAGGCCGTCGTGGCCATTGCCTGAAAAATCCCGAGCCACCGCTCCCACACCTTCGTCAAAACGATATCCGGCGACGAGCCCGGGCCCAGCCAGCGATGTCTTGCGTTGTTGCCCGTTGTTCCACTCCGCATCAATCTCGTCCTGGTGGAGCGCTCGATTGTAAATGCAGACTTCGGCCAGTTCCCCCTGATAATGGTTTCCCCCCTGGCCATCCATGGCGAGGTAGATGGGATGATCGTCCTGGAAGTTGCAGGATTCCGCGCCGCTGCCGACGAGTTGGGCGTCGAAGTAAATGTCCACACGGGAGTCATGGCGAACGACGACCAGATGGTGCCAGCGCCCATCGCGATAGTGCTGCGGCGATGACTTTATGTAGGTGCAACCGGCCGCGTAAACTATGAACTGGTTGTCCTCTTGTCCGCAAATGGACCAGCCAGTATCCGTTTTTGCGTTCCGCCGCTTGGCCACAAATGTGATGTTCTCCTGGCGCGTGGTGGTGCGCAGCCAAAGCGATACACTGAAAGGCTGCCGGCCGAACTCCAGATCCTTGCTACTCGGGATTTCCACCCGATTAAAGCCATTGAAGGCCACAGCAGGAAGCTGCGGACTCATCCCTTTCCAGACCAGAATGAGGCTGGCCACTACGGCCACCGCCAGCAAAATGCTCATGGCCGACAGGACTCTGTTTCTTGAAACTGCCCGGGCAATTTTCAACGCCGCGAAGGGTCCCGCACCACGTGTTGCCCTTGCATTCAGAGCTACCGTTTTGGCTGGCCGCGCACTGTCGGTGACAGTTTCCACCTCTGTCTTGATCTCAGTGGCGCTTTGCTGCCGAAGTTCGCGCTCCTTTTGCAGCGCCCGCAAAACGATTTCGTCCACGCGCGCGTCCACCGCTGCCTTCTGGGACGGGGGAGCAAAGCGCCCCAGCGGTAATTCACCCGTGAGCAGCTCGTAAAATACCACGCCCAGCGAATAGATGTCGGCGCGATGGTCCACTTCGCCTGGCGTCTCGATTTGCTCCGGTGCCATGTAGTGCGGTGTGCCCAGCGTGGCGCCGACACTCGTCAGTGTGGCTTCCGCATGCGCGTCGCCAATGAGTTTTGCAATGCCGAAGTCAGCAATCTTCACGCGACCTCTGGAGTCCAGAAGAATGTTCTCGGGTTTGATGTCGCGATGCAGGATGCCTTCGTTGTGCGCGTATTGAAGCGCGTCACAAATCCGGGGCACAATGGCCAGGGCCTGTGCAGGGGCGAACCGTCCGGCCTTCATCGCCTGCCGCAAGTTCACCCCGTCCACAAACTCCATCAGCAAATAAAAAAAGCCGTTCGCCTGGCCGAAGTCGTGAACGGTGACGATGCTCGGATGATTGAGTCGCGCCAGGACGCGGCCTTCGCGGGTGAACCTCTCGGCAAAGGCCGGGTCTGCGGCCAGTGATTGGGGAAGAATCTTCAGCGCTACGAAACGGTCAAGCTTCGGCTGGCGTGCCTTGAAGACGAAACCCATGCCGCCCTGGCCGATGAGTTCGATGATTTCGAGAAGCGGAAATGCCTCCACCAGGGCCTGCCGCGACGGAGGCACACTCCTTTCCGTTTCGGGAGCCCCGGCTTCTGTGGGTGCTGACACCGCCGCTAGAAGACATTTAGGACAAAGCCCTTGCGGCGCTTCCGGCAGGATCGGCGCGCCACATTTCGGGCACGACCTGGCTTCAGATGTAATACTCATACCTCTTCCTGAGGCAAGTGCGCGCAAAGGTTACATGGAATATCGCACCTCCAGAAGAAGGAAAGTCTTTAGGGTCTTTTAGGGGGAGCGCGACCGTCCCGGTCGCTCCCGCTTGGCGTCCCGCCGGCGGGTTTGGAAGCGCCGGAGAGCGCACCGAGTTGTGCGCGGGTTCGACGTGTGGAAGTTTTCGGCGGGACGCCGAAAACTGCGGGCGAGACGTCCGCGCTCCCGAAAGCAACGGAATCGTTCTCGCTCAGGACAAGGGTACGCTCCGCTCCAGGTCAATTCGCTTTGGTTGCCCTGAGTTGCTTCCGAAATCTGGTGAGCTGCTGCGCGAAATCGGCCGGTCTGAAGTCGGGCAACGATTGAACGGCCTTGAAGAGTTCGTTCAGGTCCGCCTCAACAGCCGGGTTGGTCTTGCTGCCGTTCAGACCAGCCAACAGTCGATCCAGTCCTAAAACCAGACGTTCGGCCCGCCGCGCGTGGATAATCCGGGAAACAGTCGTGTCCGTAAAATCCTCCGCAGCCGCGGCAAGTTTGGTCAAGCATTTCTCCGTCAGTTCCCCGGACCAGGTCGCGTCGGCAACGCGCTGGGCCAGGCGGTCACCAAGCTGGCGTGTGTTGGAAAGATTCTCCGGTGTGAGATTCAAATCGATGTCCGCCAGCGAAGGAAAATCAGCACCGCCGCCCGCATGCTTCAACAACCACACAAGTGCGTGCCATCGCGCGGCGCCGTGTTCATCGGGCGCCGTTTGCTTCTCAAGCTGCCAACTTATTTCGCGCAGCGCCACCGCTTGTCCCACCAGCCAGGCTTGAGCACCGTGCCAAGGGTGTGCTTCGCGCCAATGCTTCGGCTGCGTTACCGCCTGCCCATCGAGTTCGAAGATCAATTCGGGATGACCCACTTGAAGCAGGTCAGCATCGAGATGCTGATGACAGGCCACGCACGTGTTGGCCCGCACATAGAGATTTTCCAAATCGCGCATGCCGGCGGCGGTACGGTCAGCATGCGAAAAGTCAGGCCGCGTGTGCGAGCGCAGCCAGGCTTCGCCGGGGCCATGACAGCTTTCGCAGGAAACACCCGCTCGGTGGTCAACTCCCGGCGCTCGCTGTGCCGAGAGGAGATTGTGAAACGGGGCATGACAGGTCGTGCATCGGCTATTGGTCGCAGGCGCGCCGAGCGCGAGAGCTTCGGCCATGACCTCGGAGCGACGTGTGGTGAGCGTCGCATAGGAGCGGGTGTGAAAATCCTGCCGCGACCAGATGATAAACTGGTTGCGATTGCTCGCCGCCCCTCCGTGACAACTGCTGGAACCGCAAGATTGCGCCCCAAGGAATTTTGGAACTGATGCTGCTTCGTTCGTCTGTGAGAAAGCTGGGATAGCTGACAAAACTCCGACCAAAAAGATGTACCTGAACAGAACATCAGAACTCCTCGTCACAGGCAAAGCCGGTCCTGCCCGTTCTCTTGCCCTTCTTAATCTTAATCTTAATCTTAATCTTCCTATGGGAAGAGCTGAATGGAGTGAGAGTAAGATTAAGATTAAGAGTAAGAGGGGGAGTGGGAGGATGCAGAACATGCCCGAACAGCTCGGGATAGATTGGAAAGTCGGATCATGCCTGTGTGAACTTAAAAGTTTACTAAGCACGGACCGCTTGTTAGACAATCACGCGCAGCAATGCAACCCATAATCGATCAAGTGCAGAGCGCTTTGGGGGGCAGGGTCAGCCTCGTTTTGGGTTTGGTTTTGATCGGCGCTTTGACCCTTCAAGCGTTGTCGATGCTCGCGGGCACCTGGCGTCGGATTTACCTTGAGCGGGAACAACGGCAGCTTTCGCGCGAACGAATGCGTTTGCTTGTGAAGTCAGCCGCGGCGCAGCTTCAGCAAATCGAACACAGCCAATCTCTCTGGAACGGCTACCGCAAATTCAAAGTCGCCCGGAAGGTCCGCGAATGCGATCAGGTTTATTCCTTTTACCTGTCACCCAATGACGGAAAGGCATTGCCGCGATTCAAGCCCGGCCAGTATCTCACCTTCCAACTGAACATTCCCGGTTGCAGCAAGCCGGCCATTCGGTGCTATTCGTTATCGGACAGCCCCAATCACCAGGACTATTACCGTGTCACCATCAAGAAAGTCCTGCCGCCGCCGGATCAACCACAGGCTACGCCGGGCCTGGCTTCCTCGTTCTTTTGTGATCGCGTTCGGGAAGGTGACATTCTGGACGTGAAAGCGCCAGCGGGTCACTTTGCTCTCGATCTCGAACAGGACAAGCCCGTTGTTTTCATTGCCGGCGGTGTCGGTGTTACCCCCATGCTCAGCATGGTCAACACCGTGGCCGAGAGTGGTTTCAAACCTGAGGTCTGGTTTTTTTATGGCGTGCGCAACCGCTCGGAGTACATCCAGATGGATCATCTCATGAAACTCACGGCCAAGCACGATAACATTCGTCTCCATGTCTGTGTCAGTGATCCGGCTGAGACCGGCGCCGCTGAAGATCCAAACCTTCACCGGGAGCGTGTCTCCATCGAACTGCTGAAGCGATTGTTGCCCTCGAGCAACTACGATTTTTTCATTTGCGGCCCTCCGGGCATGATGAAAGGCATCACCGAGGGACTGAAGGAATGGGGAGTGCCCAGGGAAAACATCTTGTTTGAGGCTTTCGGTCCAGCTTCGCTCAAAGCTCCTGTTCCGAAGACCGACGCGCCGTTGCCAGTGGCGGAGATTGAAGTGGAGTTCAGCCGCAGCGGCAAGCGGTGCCGATGGAAACCCGACTTTACATCCCTGCTGGATTTGGCGGAGGCCAATGGCGTGCAGATCGACTCGGGTTGCCGCGCCGGCAACTGCGGCACCTGCCTGGTGGCGATCAAATCAGGCAAAGTGGAATATCTGGTCCAGCAAGGCGCCACGCCGGAGGATAATTCGTGTCTGACCTGTATCTGCAAACCCAAGGAGAGTTTGGTGCTGGATGCGTAAGAACATCATCGCTACGCCGGCCTTCAGGAGCGCGGACGTCTCGTCCGCTCGAATAGCAGCAGGCCCCCTGTGCCAAATGCCTTCGCCCAAGCCAACTCGCTGTAGGTTCGTGCGGACGAGACGTCCGCGCTCCTCTCGCCATGGATAGCACACTTGTCATCGTCGAAAAACCCCAGCGCTGGGACGCCCGCTTCGACGAACAGATGAGCGAAGCCGACGTGGATCGGCTTTTAACCGTGCCGCCTTTCAGCGTCATGAATGCCGAGAAGTTTCCCAGGAAGCTCTCGGTTCGCGACATCCTCTATCACGACACCAGCATCAAGCGATATCGCAAAGGGGAAATTGTCGTGCGCCAGGGCGATTATGGCACCTCCGCATTCATGGTCATGTCGGGCAAAGTGCGTGTCGTGCTCAATCCCGGTCTGCCGGCTTCGGTCCTGGGCCGACGGGAGCCGAATCGAAAGGGCTTTTTTCGCTCGCTGGCGCAGTTATGGTCCAACGCAAGGGAGCCCGAGAGTTTCCGGCATTCGCAACTCAAGGCCGATGCGCGCATCGTTCGGCAAGACGAAGGCGATAGCGCGAAGGTGTTCCTCCAGGACGTGCCGCGCATTTTGGATGAACACAAGACCGCCATGATCGAGCATGGAGAATTCTTTGGTGAAATCGCCGCCCTGAGCCGTATGCCGAGGACGGCCACCATTTTTGCCGAGGAGGATGGCGCCGAGCTTCTGGAGATTCGCTGGCAGGGTCTGCGCGACCTCATGCGATATGACGAAGCGTTACGAACACACATCGACCAAATCTATCGCGAGCGCGCGTTGGCAACCTTTCTCCAGTCCACACCCTTTTTTAACGGTCTGGCCGAGGATCAGCGCCGTTGGGTAGTCGAAAAAACCGAGTTTGCCACCTACGGCGACTACGACTGGTCCGGGGATTACAAGCGCCTGGCTCAGACAGGCACACCTGGCCGTGCCGATCACGAATCGATCATCGCGCAGGAAGGTGACTATCCGGACGGCGTCATTCTCATCCGGGCGGGATTTGCGCGCCTCAGCCAAAAGTTTGGCCATGGCCATCGCACGCTTAATTACCTGGGCGCCGGCCAGATGTACGGCTTCGATGAAATTGCACACAATTGGCGGAACCCGGATTCAGCCCTACCGCTGCAATACACGTTGCGAGTCATCGGTTACACGCACGTGCTGGTCATTCCCACGGCCATCATGGAAACGGTGGTGTTGCCCGGCATCCCGGAAAGGAATTTGCCACCCCTCATTACGCGCAAGGACGACGGAGCTGCCAAGATCTCAAAACGCGATGCCGCCTCGCTCATCGGTCCAGACTTGCTGGAGTTCCTCACCGAAAATCGCTTTTTCAACGGCACCGCCACCATGACGATCGATTTGGATCGGTGCACCCGTTGCGACGATTGCGTCCGCGCTTGCGCTTCGACCCACAATAATAACCCCCGGTTCCTCCGCCACGGCCTGGTCAGCGGCAACATCATGGTCGCCAATGCCTGCATGCACTGCGGCGACCCGGTCTGCATGATCGGCTGTCCCACCGGCGCGATCCATCGCGATGCCTTTGAAGGCCAGGTGATCATCAACCCCGCGACCTGCATCGGCTGCAAGGCTTGCTTCACCAATTGTCCCTACGACGCCATTCGCATGGTCGAGGTCCGCGATGAAAAAGGAGTTATTATGGTGGACCAGGAAATGAAGCCCATAATCAAGGCAACCAAGTGCGACCTGTGCGTCGAGCAGATGGGCGGCCCCGCCTGTGAACGGGCCTGTCCGCATGGCGCATTGGCCCGAATGAATCTCAATGACCTCGATGCCTTTGCGAAGTGGTTGAAGCGATGAGATTCTTTGCCAGACGACGGTGGTTCTCTGTGTTCGCCTTAATCCTGCTTTCCTCGGCAGCGGTTCTGGCGCACATCCACGGCTCGGCCATCGTCCCGCGCTTCAACTACGTGACGGGCTGGGTCCTATTCGCAGTTATCCTGTTCCTCTCGATTTACAATGTCCGCAAAAAGCTCCCTTTCCTTCCGCTCGGCAGTTCGGAAAGTTGGCTGCAATTCCATGTCTATGCCGGCTTGTTCACGGCCGTCCTTTTCGCCGTCCACGTCAGTTTCAAGGTGCCGACCGGTTGGTTCGAGGGAACACTGGCGTGGCTTTACGGGTTGGTGATGATTAGCGGCCTGGCAGGTTTGTTTTTGTCCCGGGCGGCCCCCAAACGCCTGACGACTTTCGGCGGCGAAGTTTTGTTCGAGCGCATTCCAGCCATCCGGAGCGCGTTGCGAAAGCAGGCCGAAGCATTGGCCCTGACATCGATTCCGCAAGTCCAATCCACAACCATCGCTGAGTTTTACGTCCGCGACTTGAAAGATTTCTTTGAAGGCCCGCGCAACTTCTGGCTGCACCTCTTTCAAATACGCCGCCCGCTGGGCACGCTGTTGAACCACATCACCGATCTGAACCGCTACTTGGATGAGAAGGAGCGGGCCACCCTGGCTCAAATTGCGGAATTGGTGCGCCAGAAAGATGGGCTCGATTATCATTACGCGTTGCAACTCGTCCTCAAAGGGTGGCTCTTCACGCATATCCCGCTGACCTACAGCCTGCTGCTCTTGACGCTCGTGCATGTCGTACTGGTGTTCGCGTTTTCGGGAGGCGCGCGATGATTATCACTAGTGACAAGTGGCAAGTGACGAGTGACCAGCACCGAAAACGGGCCCTTAAACTCGTCACTCGTCACTCCTCACTCGTCACTCCTCAGTCGTTTTCAGGAGGCGCGCGATGAAAGAGCAATTGCCTGCGCCTGGTTTCGACGAATATCAATATGAGCGTCCCAACCAGAAATGGATTTGTGGCAAAGCCGCTGATGGAGAAGCATGCCGCATCGGGCCAACCCCCGGCGGCCGCTGCCGCGCCACTTTTGAGTGCAGCCCCGCCCTGGAACTCAAGCCGGGTGAAGATAAAGGTCGCTACCGCTGCACTCGACCCAAGGAACACGGAGGACCTTGCCAATTCGGTCCGCGACCGGACGGCACTTGCGGCCGGCCCATTCCCAGATGCACGCCCGTCCGCAGTCTGCGCTCCAAGCGGGGGCGCTTCACGATTGTGTGTGTGGCGCTGACGCTTGGCGCGTTGCTCGTTTTGTTGGGCGGAACCTGGCGTCTCGACTTCATAAATCCCGGCGAGATCTCCGTGTCACATACGGGTCCGGCCTTCCTTCGAAAGCACGGCGCCAGCGGAACGAATTTCCAAAACTGCGCCGCCTGTCATGCGGCCGCCCGGGCTGGCCTCTCTGGCTGGTGGCAATCTGCTTTTGGCGCGGACCCGGGTCCGTTGGAAATCCAGAAGCTGAGCGCGCCGAGGCCCGCCAACATGTCGAGTATCGACCAGGCCTGCCAGCGCTGTCACACCCATCACGAGTTTCATCAGCCCAATGTGGTGGAGAACGTCTCATGCTCCGTCTGCCACCGGGAACATCAGGGAGCAGGTCCGATCAAACCGCCGACCGTCGCCAATTGCATTTCGTGTCATGGCGATTCACAGACAATGCAACTGGCGGCCGAAAAAGGAAAACTCATCGCGGCGGACATCTTCGATCATCCCTTTGCGCAACGACTGACCCTGTTCAAATCGCCGCGACCCGAACGCGGCTACACAGCCGTCTTCCATTCCTTTGCGGGCAACCATCCGGAATTCCGGCTCCGCGTGGGACGCTTGCGAGAGAGCAACACGCTCCGATTCAATCACCAGGTGCATCTCTCGGACAGAATTCCCCCGTTCAACGGCAAAAAGTTGGACTGCGCTCATTGCCACCAGCCTGACCCCAGCGGCGCGTTCCATCAGAAAATCACCTTTGAGGCCAACTGCCGGAGCTGTCACGAACTGCAATTCGACCCCAGAAATCCCAAGGTGGTCCTGCCCCACGGCGACGGAATCTTCGTGCGCGCCTTCCTCAACAGCTTGCCGAGGCAATACGCGGACTACGGCGCGCAGGCCAGAGGCATCACCGGCAAACGCGAGCTGGAGGATTTCGTTCGCGACCAGATGCAGCTCCTGCGTGAGGAAGTTGGCTTCGGCGAAAACCTCGAACAACAGGTCTTCTTCAACACGCAGCGCACCGGGCCGGTGACGGACATCGGGCGCACTGGAGGCCAGGGCCGGGCCCGATTCCCGGGCTGTGCCTATTGCCACGAAGTCATATCGCAGAATGAAGGCCCGCCGCGAATTACCCCGCCCGTGATTCCCGACCGCTGGATGCTGCACGCAAGTTTCAATCACGCCAAACATACCGCCGTCGGCTGCGCCACGTGCCACGCAATTCAGAACAGCCGCGACACGACGGACATCTCCATGCCCTCGAAACAGGATTGCATCGCATGTCACAGTCCCAAGGGCGGGGTAGCCGACTCATGCACCACGTGCCATCAATATCATCGCCGGGAAGGAAGCCAACTGAGCAGCAAGTTTGAGTAACACCCGTTGAGATTGCACGCTGTGTGCGCACCCGAGCCATGGATCACGGAAGAAATGTGCTTTTACCGGGCGTATGGATAGCCCTACCAAATCAAATGTAATTCAAGAATAAGCGGGGCTCTCTGAATCTATCGCATTTTTGGAACAGGTGTGTATGAAACTAAGTTTCCAATTCAACTTGGTGAATAACTAGTCATCGTTCATCGTTGTTCGCGAGGACCGTAGCCGTTTGCAAGGCGTGGAGAAGCCATGGCTCGCATGCCCCCGCATGCCCCCTCAGCGTCGGCACACCCAGAAGATCGCTCTTGAACGTCGGGCCGTAGAGCGGGCTTTGTGTGATGGCCGGAACGAGCGTGTAATTGCCAGAGGAGCCTCCCGCCCAATTGCTGTTCGTGGACTGCGCCTGGATTTGATTCAGAAAGATGTAAGAGTGCGTTTCCACCTCCGTGGGCTCGAAGCCGTCCCGATATCCGATGGCGCGAATCAACGTCGTGCTCGCGATCGGGACGCCCAACGGAGTGTAAACGATCCCGCTGGTCGTGCTCGGCGCCGAGCCGTTTGTGGTGTAACGAATCGTCACGCCCGGCGTGGCGCTGGTGATCGTGACCGTGAAGTTCGTCGCGTCGAACCAGCCGCGACCCGGAGTGAACTTGAGGTTTTCGACGAAGGCGTAAGAGCCCGCGCTGTTGAACGTGCCGGGCGTTGGCGTCCCGAAGTAATGGTTGGTTGGTCAAGCCGAGGATTTTGTTCTCCATCAGTTCGGCGTGGATGACAAAGTCGCTGTCGCTCGCAGAAAAGTTGAGCCCGTGAAGAGCGAGCACGTTGGAGCCGCTTTGGAGCAGGTTCAGGTGGCTGGTGAGCGAGATGTCCTCAGCGACGAGCACGTTGGTGTTGGCGCGGGAGGTTGTGGCTGTAGAGTTCCAGGTGGGCGATGTCGGAGCGTTGCGCCGGGCCACCTCGGTGCCATTAAGGTAAGCGGCGAATCCATCATCGTACTGGATCCGCAGCGGAGAACACGGCCGGCTCCGCCACCATGAACGGCAGACGGATGTTGGCGCGAATTTTCTTAACCGCGAAGCCGGACACGAAGTTCTCATAGCCCACACCATTGGTGCCCGCGCCCCACGTGGAATGATCGAAGGCGTTTGTCGTCCAGGTCAGGCCAAGCGTGCTGTTCGAGGGCACATGGATCCACGCGGGCGACCGGTTCGAAACCAGCGACGTGACCTGAAGGTTCTGCCCGAGGCCGTAAGAGATGTTCGCCAATTGTTCCGGAAACGGACTGAACTCCGAGGCGATGGTCGCACCGTCCGGTTTCACCAACGCCAGGTATTCCCCGCCGGCCGAGAGCTGGAAATTGGCGTGCAAAGGCGCACCGGCCACCGCGCGATTTTTGCCCGAGGCGAAGACGATGAGAAAGCGGTTTGGGGCAAGATTGGTTGCCGGGAAGCGCCACTTCGTCAAATTCGCCGGCGAATCGGTGAGGAACCAGCCATCCAGATTCACCGTGTTGGTCCCGTTGTTGAACAGTTCGAGCCAATCGGAGTAATCACCGTTTTCATCGCGCAGGCCAGAGCTGTTGCTGGCAACAAATTCGGTGATCGTGACGCTCTCGGCTGCGGCGGCCTTGCAGGCGAGAGCAATGCAAAACACCTCAAGGATGAAGGCGAGGGCTTTGCCTCTTCGAAATACGTCGCGGAAGACACAGAAGACTGAGTGACAAGTGACAGGCGCAAAGCGCTCCTGTTCCAGACTCGTCACTCGTCACTCAGCTCACCCGATCGGCCATGGGGTGATTACCTGCCTCGGGAAGGTCCTCTCGCGCGACTTATCAGGTCTTTACCGAATAGCCGGAAGGGGCGTCCTCGGGCTAAATGATCGGGGAATCATGAGCACGACGAGTGACAAGTGTCGAGTGACGAGTGACAAAAGCGGAGCGCTGGGCTCGTCACTCGTCACTCGTCACTTGTCACTCGCAAAACAGTGCGGTCTGTTTTTTTTCCTGGGCCTGTTTGCTCAGTCGCTCAGCGCTGCGCTTCCCGACCTGGTGTTGAATCAGGCGTCCATGCGGCCCTACATAGATTATAGAACCTTCAGTTCGGGTAGCTGCGAGGTCGGCGAAGGATGCGCCGCACCCGGCACCCGCCGTCTGCTCTACTTTACCGGCGCCATTCGGAACATTGGCACCGGCGACCTGGTCATGGGCAGGCCCGAAAACAATCCGTTGTTCGTTTGGGATCCGTGTCATGGCCATTACCATTTCGAACAATTCGCTCTTTACCGCCTGCTCGATGGCAGCGGCCAGCAAGTGGCGCTTTCCCGAAAATTCTCTTTTTGTCTGGAAGACACCGCCCGGTTCCGCGACTCCGCCAATCCGAACCGCCGCTATTCCTGTGGCGGCACCCAAGGCATCCAAGCGGGCTGGGCAGACATTTACGACACCGCCGTGCCCTGCCAATGGCTCGACATCACCGGACTGCCGGGCGGCAACTACATCATCGAGACCATCGTTGATCCGCAAAATCTGATTGCCGAATCCAACGACGACAACAACGTCACGCGCCTGGCAGTCTCTCTGCCCTCGGATTGCGTCGTGCCATCGAATGATTCCTTTTCCGGCGCCACAGTGCTGTCCGGAACGGTGGCCGAAGGCATGGGGGCAAATGTGTGCGCCAGCAAGGAAGCGGGCGAACCCAATCATGCCGGCGATGCCGGCGGCCGTTCCATCTGGTACCAATGGACACCAACGAACTCCGGTCCAACCGTGATTACGACGACGGGAAGCGATTTTGATACATTGCTGGCTGTTTACACCGGAAGCAGCCTTGGTGGCCTGACGCTCATCGCGCAGAACGATGATATCGTGCCTCAAACGGAGCGCCAGAGCCGTGTGACCTTTAGCGCGGTTTCCGGAACGACATATCGTATCGCCGTCGATGGCTGGCACGCGGAAATGGGACGTGTGATTCTCAGGATAAATCCGCCACCGAACGATGTCTTCGCGAATTGCGCCGCACTTGCAGGCATTGCTGGCACGAACGCCGGGTACAACATCGGCGCTTCCAAACAACAAGGAGAACCCAGCCACGCGGGAAATATCGGTGGGCATTCTGTGTGGTACTGTTGGACCGCGCCGAGCAACGCCCTCTACGTTTTTTATGTGGGTGATTGCGACTATGACAGCACGATGGCCGTTTATACCGGCAACAGTGTCAGCAATCTCACGCTCGTGGTGGGCGACGATAACTCCGCGGGCAACGATGCCAGCAGCGTTCGCTTTATGGCTACCAATGGCCAGACCTGCCGCATTGCGGTTGACGGCTTCTCAGGCGCAACCGGCAACTTCCGCTTGAAATGGGCGCCGGCTCAACCGATACGCCTGTCCATTCTGCGCCAGACGAATACGGTGGTCGTAAGAGTGCAGGCGGACCCGGGAGAGTACGATTTGCTGGTCAGCAGCAATATCCCGTCCTGGTCCACGGCGGCGACGTTCAACGCCTTGTTCCCCTACTACCAATTCACCAATCCGCCGGCCACGGCGCCACGCTTCTATCGCGTGAAATCCCCATAGCGATCGGGACCGGATGCCAAAAATAATTTCCGACCAAACCAAGAGCCAAGGCTGCTGCGCCTCACAGAGGCGCGCTCCGGGAGCGCGGGTCTGCGACCCGCAGCATGTCCAATAGGTTGCCAATCGGAAATGAATTCTGGCAACCGCTCTAAAGGATTGACTCGCGCGGTCGCAGGAACTATAGATCGTGGCACAATGCTGGCCTACCTGGGCAGATGGAGTGTAGTGCTGATGCTCGTCGTGGTGATGGGTGGGCACTGGGCCATCTTGCAATCCGTGGGATGGGTCGGCATGTTCCTCAAGTTTTCCCAAACTGACGCCGTCACCGCCGCCATTGAGAAAACGTTCGATGGAAAACATCCCTGCACTATTTGCAAGGCCGTTCGGGAAGGCAAAAGGGCCGAGAAAAAGCAGGAATCCCAAAAACTGCAAACGAAGCTGGATTTCTTTTGCCTGAAGCAACTGCTCGCTATCGAGCCGCCGCCGCCTTTTGCTTGCCCGATTTCCGCATCCGACAGCCTGCTCAGCCGCACCGAATCCCCACCCCGCCCGCCGCCACGCGCGGCCTAAACATCTTCCGCATTGGCTCAGGGCGCTTGCCCTGAATGTCTTTCGCCATGGCTGTGCTGCTTGTGGCGAATAGTCTTCACTTCCGACGCCGGGCCAACGTGTTCCGGCACATCTTGAATGAAACGTGGTTCGCGTGGGTTTACGCTGATTGAATTGCTGGTGGTCATCGCGATTATCGCGATCCTGGCGAGCCTGCTGTTGCCTGCCCTGGCGCAAGCCAGGCAACGCGCGCGCACCGTGCAATGCATCAACCATCTGAAGCAAATGGGCATCGCCGCCCATCTGTATGCAGACGACAACGAAGACAGCTTGCCGCGTTCCCGGCATCCGATTCCAAGCAACTCCTGGGTGATTACGTTGCAAGCTTACGTCAACAGCAATCTCGTTTACCGTTGTCCAAAGGATCGCAACCGGACCCGCCTCTATAGCTACGCTATCAATGATTTTCTGACTCCGCATCCTTCCGGCGCGTCTCATCTGAATTTCTCCAAAACAACGAGCATTCCGAATCCGAGCGACACCTTCTACATGACGGAACTGCATGAGGACTCGACTGGTTCCGATCACTTTCATTTCGCGGATCCCTCTTCCGGCTATGGTCCGGTGGAGTTTGCAGGTCAGGTCTCGGTGGATCGACACGTCGGCGCGGCGAACTATCTGTTTGCCGATTCGCACGTGGAGGCGGTGAAGTGGGCGGCAGCCAGCAAAAGATTGGAGATCAAGGGCGATCGTTTCGTGCGGCCAGACGGCCATCCTAACCAACCATAAACAAAGTGACAAGTGACGAGTGACAAGTGACTAGCCAGGAACAATCGGACTTGTCACTAGTCACCAGTCACTAGCTATAACCATATGAAAACAATGAAGTTCCTCAAACGAGGTTTTTGGCTGGCGTGGCTGCTGGCAGGCCAAACGTTATTCGCGCAGCATGGCCACCTCAACGCCGGTGCGACCGGCCAAAATCAAAACGACCAACTGGTCTGGGCCAATGGCGCTGCCTTCGCCACCAGTTCGGGCTACGTGCAGCCAATGCCTTTGGCCGCCAATTCGGACAGCCGCTACTTTGGCTACTTTAACAGCGGCCCCACGGTGACCGCTCTGACCGCGACTAATGGCGGGTCAGCCCTGGGCTCTTTCCTTGCGGCGGAGATCGTGTCCGTGTCCGGCCCGGCAGGGGGACTGTTCGGCTTCTGGGAGGGTGAGGATCTTGGCGGGGGTTCCGCGGCTACGTTCAGCATTCCTGCGGGCAGCAGCGGCGTCTCCTTCCAGTTCGCCTTGAGCGATGCGTCGCTCGGAGCGGGACAGCCAGCCCAAGACCCTTTCGGGCATATTCATGGCCGGCGTTTCACGACCACGACGGAGGGTCTCTACACGATTGGTTTCCGCGTGCTCGACATGTCAGTCAACGGCGCCGGCGGCGGACCGATCCATTTGCCGTCCGATGTCCTTTACATGAATTTCTCGGCGGTGGTGCCCGAACCTTCGACGCTGGCTCTGCTCGGTCTGGGACTGGCGGCAACGGCACTCAGCGTGTGGCGCGCGCGACGCGCCAGGCAAAAGAGCGAGCGCCTTTGAGGTCGCGGTTTATTTATGAGGTTCACAAAGTTGAAACTGATTCTTGGATTGGCGCTGAGCGGGCTGGCCAGCAATCTCCCCTCGCAGCACCTCCATCTCAATGCGGGCGCCACCAACACGGCCGCCGGCACGCCATTGTATTTCGCGAATGCAGACACCTTTGTGGCCAGCTCTGGTTATGTGTTCAACATGGTGCTGCGCACGAACGGACCTGCCATCGGGCTTTACGACGGTGGTGTTACTTTTACGGCGCTGAGCAGCGACGGCTTCGATGGCCCGCCCGCCGCCCCCGGTTCGCAACTCGCGCTTGCCGTCCAGTCGCTGGCGGGGCCTCAGGACAGCCAATGGTCGTTTTGGGAAAGCGACGCCTGTGAGGATCTTGGTTGTTGCATCACCTTCAGTCTGCTCTCTGGCACAACCAACGGGACGAACCTGTTTCTGCTCAGTCAGAATAACGGCCTGCCCGGCGAAGACCCCTATGGCCACTGTCATGGACGCCGTTACACTGCCAGCAAGCCAGGATTGCACACACTCGGCGTTCAGATTCTGGACGTTTCCACCAACGGCCCCGGGGGCGGCCCGATTCATAATCCGTCGCAGGTGTATTACCTTCACTTCCAGGCGGGCATCACCATTTCCCGGCTCGCGCGGACGAACAACATCGCTATGGCGGCATTCGGCACACGTAACGGCAGCACCTATTATCTGGAAGCGAATTCTGTCCTGGATGATTCATTGCCTTGGAGCACTGTTGCAGGACCGCTTGGCGGCAATAATCATTTGCAGTCCCTCACGGATATGACCGCGACGGAATCGCGACGCTTCTATCGCCTGCGCGTCACAACGCCCTGAGAACAATCATGCGAGGCTGCCACTCAAGTGACAGGAGCGCGGAATTCATTCCGCTTCGACGGGATAAGGCCTATCCATTCCACGTCGGCCACAGAATTTCTGAAACCGCCCTAGGGCTTTTGCAAACGATAGAACATGCGTGCTCCCAAGGGCGTCACGGTAACGACGTTCTGGCCATTGGTGTTGGTGACCGGCGCATCCAGGAACGACCACGAGCTCGTGCCGTCGGGCGTGGTTGAATAATAGAGGTTCCATTCAGCGGCGGCTTCTGGCCAGGCGATTTGGATCTCATCACCCGAGCGGCTCACGTGCAACTGCGGCGGCGGAGGAATGGTTGCTCCAGACCCCAGCAGTTCGAGATCGAAACCCAGGTCCGTGCTGTCGCCAGCCGCCTGGTGGATCTCGACGGCGATCAAGTTAGTGCCCGCCATCAGTTCCACCGGGTAGGACGTTTCGTAGAACGTGGTTTCATCGGTCCCGCTCACGGCGCCAGATGCCAGATTGGTGTGCGCTATCATGCCGGTTGACATATTGCTCCGGTAAATTTCCGCGCCGTTCACATACACGACTGCGCCGTCATCGCGCTGCAATCGGAAGGTGAGATAGGAAATGGAAAGCGTGGCGGGCACGTTGAACCACCGCCTGAAATAGGTGGTGATGTATTTGTTGTTGATGTCGGGGCCGTAGCTGATCGGGGTCGTCTGGACGTCGCCATAACCCAGGCGGGCGCGGCCCGCGGCCCAGGAGGTGTCATTGTAGCTGCGCGAAACCCAGTTCGTTCCCTGATTCGAACCGTTGTCGAGGTACTTCCACATCGAACCACTGGCAAAGAGCATCGTATTGACAAGGACGTTCACGGGACTCGAGGTGAGGATGATGCCACCGTTGTCGGTAGCCCGGGCCGTCAGCGCGTAGATGCCGACCGGCACGTTGCTCCAGGTCATGCTATAAGGCCGCGTCGTGGCTTCGCCCAATTTGTTGTTGCCTTCGAAAAACTCGACTTTGAGGATGCTGCCTCCGCTCCCGGCCGACGCATTGGCGCTGAGGAGAATCTCGGCGGGCGCGAGGAAGGTGGCATTGGGACTTGGACTGGTGAGAAAAGAACCGCGCGGCAGGTTCGTGATGCTTAATGCATTCAAGTATAAATCGAAACTGATGTCCGAACTGGTGGTGTTGGCCTGGTGAATCTCAACGGCAACGACGTTTGTGCCAGCCACAAGGTAGGTCGAATTAACCCCCTTCTCGAAGAAAGTGGACTCGTCGGCGGCATCGATTGTCCCCGATGCCCGGGTCAGGTTGGTGATGACTGCAGGCGGGTCGGGCATGTTGCTGCGGAAGACCTCGCGACCGTTCAAATAAACCACCCCGCCATCATCGCGCATCAAGCCCAGAGTCAGCGTGGCATACTCGGTGGGGTCATTGACGACAAAGTAATGCCGGAAGTAGGTCGTGATGATCCGTGTGCCATCGGTTCGGTTGCTCCGCACCAGTGTTGCCTCGTCGCCATCTCCGTAACCCAACTGAGCCAATCCCTGGTTCCAGGTCAAATCGTTGAAGTTCGTCCTGCTCCAGTTCGTGCCCTGATTCGAACCATCGTCCAAATATTTCCATTCCGCGCCTGAACCCACCAAAGGAATGAGCACATCCGCGCCCGCAGGCCCGCCAATGAAATCGATGCCGCTGGCATTGGGCCCGACGTTGACGGGATTAGAGAATGAGGGATGAGTAAAGGAGTAACTCTCCAAGCTGGCGCTGACCGTGTAACTGCCCGCCGGCAAGCCAACCAGATTATATGTGCCGTCACTGTCGGTGTGGGTGACGCGGGTCGAGCCCACATAAATACGCACGCCATGCACGGGACTGTCGTCGCTGGCACTGACCCGGCCACTGATGCGGAAGGTGCTGGGCGCCCCGATGCGCACAATCAACGAATCGCTGGCGGTGCCGCCTTTCATGTCGCTGACCGTGCAGCGGACGACGAATTCACCTGCTGTCGGCCAGGCGTAGCTGGCAGTCGCGCCGTTGGTGCCGAAATTCCCGTCACCAAAATCCCAATGGTAGGCCAGCGTATCACCGATGTCGGGATCAACAGCAAGGGCGCCGAAGGCAAGCGGCACGCCGGGCGCCGCATTGGTTGCTGTTACGATGATGGCCACGGTTGGAGGCATGTTCCCGACGAAGGTGCCGCGATTGATCATAATATCGAGCGATGGCGGCGCGGTGCCGACTTTGCCCAGCGGAGTAATGTGCAGGCCCATGCCTTTGTCCGAAAACGTTCGGCCAATGACGATGGGAGAGTCATCCTTGCCGTACGGCGAGCCCGGCGTGGTATCCAGTAACAGGCTGCTTTGATTGCCTGGTCCGGCCCAGCGCAATCCCACGCCGTTGGTCTGCCATCGGGTGGAAATGCTCTTCTGCCGAAATTCCAGCCAGTAATTATTGGTATTGGAACCGCCGCTGCGGATGATTCGGATCGCCCGGGGCCCGAAGGAATTGGTCATATCGTAGGCCATGATGCGGTAGATGCCATTGGTGGAAAAGGTCAGGACGTGAGTGTTCGTAAGCCAGTTAAGGTAGACGCGGTACCGAGCGTTGTAAGGACGGCCGCTGCCTCCGCCGCCCATGGTGTCAAAGCTGTCACCGTACTCCACACTCGAGCCGGCGCCGATGGTGCTTTGGCTGGCCGTATCCCAATAGTTGGCGTGATTGAGCCCAAGGTTATGACCGATCTCGTGCGCGGTAGTGCCCGTGGATGAAGTGTTGCGAATCCAGGCCCCGGTCCCATGCACATAACCCAGCCCGCCCCAGCCAAATCCCGGCACCGGTCCGATGCAGATGACATGGAAATGGTAATTGGTGCGGTTGTAGCCGGCAGCGTCTGCGGCGTCACGCGCTTCCTCACGCAAGGGGTCGTAAAAGTTATTCGTGCCGTAATAAGCCGCGTTGTTCGCCATGCGAAATGTCGGTGTCAAGTCCGAGCCCTGGCCGGGTGGAGCCACGGTCATGATTCCATAAGAAGCGTCGGTGTAGTAGTTGTTCAAGTTGGTCAACAAGGTGAGACCTGCCGCGTCGCTGAACGGAGCGCCTACCAAATCCGGAAAATCCACACGAATAAGAATGATATTCTTCCTGCCAAGCCCAAGATGATGCTCGGACGGGCCGCCGCTTTCAGGGCTTGAGCCGGAGGGGACGCCCTCCGCCGCCACCAACCGATCGTTGAATGTCTGCGCATGAAGGCCGCTGCAGAAGAATGCTGTCGCGTCACCGACATCGAGGACCACTTGGTCGTTGTTAATGGTGGAAGGCTTTTCGGAGATGGAACAAATGGCCTCGGACGCGGCGACGTTGAGGTCGGCAACCTCCTCCGGTTCGAGCGCACGGGTCGGGTTCGCGTTAACTGCCATCAGGTTGTCCACTGCGATCCCGTTCAACGGCAGATCTGTCGTCGTCGATTGCGCCAATCGGCGGCCATACACGAAGGCGTGATATTGCCTCCCCGGAAAGGTTACGTTGCGAATCACGGAAGGAATCAACGGACCTTCATCCTTGTCGATCAGCACGCCCAGCACGCCGAGTGTCCCCCGCCCGCTCACGCGCTCTTCGAGCAGACTCGCGACAGATTGGGGCAACGCGCGCCGCACGCGGATCGGCACGGCCAAATCCAAAGCCCGCTCCGGGTCGGACTGAATCAGGTCCGCCAGCACTGCGCGCCTTTGCCTGGCCAATTCAACGCCCTCCTCTTCCGACCCAGCTTTCGCTTCGGCGGTCGGAGCGTGCATGTAATTGCCTGCCCAATCGGCAAAACGGGCGAAGGTCGAGCCGGGTTCAGCCTGGTCCCATTTCGATCCCAGCGCTCCGACAAGCTTGCCGGCGACTGAACTTACAGCGGAAGTTTCTTTCGCCTGTGAACCCGCTCTTTGCAGGGCTGGCATCGCTGTCTGCGACGAGCGCTTGAGTTGATACAAAATCAGAGCGCTCAATCCCACGAGCAGAAAAAACACGACAGCGAATTTCCAACCGAACCTGTTTCGTTTCATATTAGTTAATGGAAGTCGGAAGCTTATATCTGAACTTGCCCCGGTGAGCAAGCCATTACAGCGACGCCAGTGCGTGGGCGCAAGTTGCCACCGCACCGTTGGTGGTGTCAGGCATTCTGCCTGACGCCTGTTCGGCAAACCAGATGCTCGGCGCTTCTTAGCTCCGTAGGAGCGCCCTGGTTGTAGTTATCGTGATTTAAAGATCCACAAGCTCCGTTAGGAGCGATATCTCGATGCCGCTCCTACGGAGCTTTGTGCTATTGCAAGGCGGATCTCTATAAAGATTTCGCCCCTGACGGGGCTGGAAACGCCGCGCAGATTCGATGCCGAACACAAATGGCATCCTGCCCGACGTATAGGGCGGGCTTCCAGCCGCCCGTAAGAATACGGGCCCTTCTATGACCCAACCTGCTTCTCCGAAGCTGCTTTCTCGGCCGGGTTGGAAGCCGCGACCGGCTAAAACGAGCAATTTGCCGCCACCGCTCTTTCCAGAAGAAGCAGATAATCCGTCTTCGACATGAGGTAGGTCCCGAACTGAGCGAGATGCGGCGTCATCCATTGCGTATCGAGAAGCATGAAGCCGCTGCCTCGCAACCGTTCCACCAAATTGACCAGCGCCACCTTGGAGGCATCGCTCACACGATGAAACATGCTCTCGCCAAAAAATGCGCCGCCAATGCACACGCCGTAAAGGCCGCCGGCCAATTTGCCTTTGATGCGCGTTTCGATGCTGTGCGCGTACCCTGCCCGATGCAGCTCACAATAGCCGTCGATCATCTCTCTGGAAATCCAGGTGTCACCGTGGCTTTTGGAACACGCGCGGATGACTCCTTCGAAATCGGTATCAAAGGTGACTTGAAACTTCCCCTGCTTCAACGTCCGCCGCAGACTGTGCGAGATATGAAACCGCCCATCCAGCGGAATGAGGGCACGCGGGTCCGGGGAGAACCATGCGATGTCCCCGCGCTTGTTGATGGCCATCGGGAAAATGCCCTGGCGATAACCCTTCAGGAGCGATTCGGTATTCAGCGTCACGGGCATTTAAACACCGCGGCTATGCTACTGTCGCAGGTGCGTCATCGCCGTTGGGCAAGCCGTCACCGCCTCGCGCCGAATCGGCATTCCATCCCACACGAACGTCCCCTGGTCATGCGATGATGCCGGTGGTCAAACGAGCGCTCCCCGGCAGCGATGGCGTCTCGACAGGTCTATGAAAGGCAACCAATGAATTCCTATCAAGGACTTTCGATCCGTACTTGGACCTGAAAAGTTCGAAATTCCAACATCCAGGTGGCCCGCGCTTGACTCCCGGCACTGTTGCCCGTGAAATCCATTCATGAGATCAAGCAACTTGACCCGTCGCCGTTTCCTCTCCACGTCCACTGCTGCTGTTTCCGGAATGGTTGTTGGCAGCAATGCTGCATGGCGTGCGTTCGCGGCCGCTCCGAAGAGGCGTCGCGTTTCCCCAAATGACAAACTGAACATCGCGGCCATTGGCGCGGGCGGGCAAGGCGCGACCGATACCGACGGCTGCGCCAGCGAAAACATCGTGGCCTTGTGCGACGTGGATGAGACCCGCTTGCGCGAGCGCGCCAAAAAATATCCGGGCGCCAGACTGTTTCGCGATTACCGGAGGATGCTCGAAGAGATGAAGGAGATCGACGCGGTGATCGTAAGCACGCCCGATCATCATCACGCCTTTGCGTCCATCATGGCCATGAAGTTGGGCAAACACGTGTATTGCCAGAAGCCGCTGGCGCACTCGATTTGGGAAGCGCGCCGCATGCGCGAGGTGGCGAAGGAAACGAAGGTGGTTACACAAATGGGCAATCAAGGCCATGCCTACGAGAGCACGCGACGATTGGTCGAATTGGTGCAAGCGGGCACGCTCGGCGAGGTCCGCGAGGTCCACATCTGGACCGACCGCCCCATTTGGCCGCAAGGCATCGGCCGTCCAAAGGACACGCCGCCCGTGCCGGACTCGCTGGATTGGGACTTGTGGATTGGCCCGGCGCCGATGCGGCCTTATCACCCGGATTATGCGCCGTTCAAATGGCGCGGCTGGTGGGATTTTGGCACCGGCGCCATCGGCGACATGGCGTGTCACAACTGCGACGCCGCCTACTGGGCGCTCCAACTCGGGCAACCCATCAGCGCCGAAGCGGACTCGTCCGGCATCAATGCTGAAACGGGCCCGAAGTCGTGCACCGTCCGCTTCCAGTTTCCCAAACGCGGTAAACTTCCGCCCGTGACATTGACGTGGTACGAAGGCGGCCGGAAACCGAACCGCGATTTGGCCGACGGCGCCGAACTGCCAGGCAACGGCACGCTGATGCTTGGCAGCAAAGGAAAGATTCTCTTCCGCGACTGGCACCCGAATAATTTTGGTCTCTTGCCCGAAGATAAGTTCAAAGGCTACCAAGGTCCGCCGCCCTCGATTCAACGCGCCCCGGATGGTCCCTACAAGGAATGGATCGCGGCCTGTAAAGATGGTCCAGCCTGTTTGTCGAACTTCGACTATGCCGGTCCGCTGACGGAGTTCGTTTTGCTCGGAAACGTGGCGTTGCGCGTGGGCAGGAAGATTGAATGGGACGCAAAAAGGTTGCGAGCGAAGAACTGTTCCGAGGCCGACCAATACGTCCGCCGGGCCTATCGTCAGGGGTGGACACTCTAGGCCTGCAATTCTCGCGTGTCCTGACCGGCGCCCCGCCGGTCCCGAAGGGACGGGCGAAATGAAGCGACAGAGGGCAAGCCCACTTTCCGTTTTGTCAGCCGTCCCGTCGGGACTCTGCATTTTCCGTCACGACGGTCCCGGCGTTAAAACGCCGGGCTATTGTCGCGTGTCCCTTCGGGACTCTCAAACGCCGCATTGCTCGGAGTGTGCCGCCGGCCGGCCGGCAGGCTGCTCGGTCGTGTTGATGATGGCGTCTGCGTCGATGCGGCTGGCATGCTAAAGCATCGCCTCGTTTCACCGCGCAGAAGCCCCTTCCAACCGGATGATCACTTCCACGGGCGACTCCACCGGGGGCAATCCTTTGGCATTCACCTGCCAGTTGTCATCGTTGTCCCTGCCCACACGCGGATTATTAATGAGCGCATCCTCATCTTCAATCAACGACACGACCGAGCCATCCCGCTGTGCGATGAACGTGCCTTCGAACACCTTGGAGCCGGTATAGACCCAAAGGCCTTTGCGCATGGTTGACTTTTTTGCCCGGTCGTAAACGAATTCTTCAGCTTGATGGCGCTTCTCTTTTCCACGGACTCTCCAACTCAACTCGATGCGGACCTTGTCTCCTGGCAATGGCGCGGTGGGATTTTCGGGAAAACGGTTTGTGCCCGCTCCCTTCGCGCCCAGCAGCAGCATGGCAACGTGGACGTGCCACGGTTCGGCATCCGTTCGCAACAGGCTTTCGTGCACCTTGCCTGCGGAAGTGACCACCAGATACTCGATGAGCGCTTCGTTCATGTTTACCACCGCAGGGAAACGGATCGTCCTGCGCTGCTTGTCCAGCGTCACTTTGCCCAGTTGGAAAATGCCGGGACCGATCGGCTTGAGCGGCATGTTGGTCACGGAGGCCGAAGTGGTGACCTTTGGGCCGGCCTCCTCTGCAGTTACACTCACGCCGCTCACCAAAACGTTTATGACCGCTCCGAAAAAGGTTAATGCCGCCAAAAGCGCTCTGCTCATAGTCTTCTTCCAAAGTCTTAACACCAACACCGCGACAAGGGAAACGGGCAGAAGGGCTATCCCTCAAGTCCATCCACGGCCATGCGCGCGATGAATTATTTCAGCACCCGCAACACAATATCGGGCCTGTACTCGGGTGAGGAGAACGTGGCGCTGCCGCCGCCGTGCGTGAGACGCTCCTTCTTTTCAATATTCCCAGTGACCGGGTTGAGCCATTCGGCATGGTAGGCCCCAGCGGGCAAGCCCAGCATGAGATTCGCCTGTGGTCCCCCAAAAATGTAGATGGCGTATTGTTTCCCTGGCTCGACGAGCGCATAGGCTTTAGCCTTCTCCGGCAACCCGCCCTTGATGATCGAGTTATCCGGCTTCATTTTGACGAAGTCGAAGTGATGGATGAAGTCCTTCAAGATCTTCATCTGCTTCCGGAAATCAGGGTTGCCGCCGCCCGGTTGGTTGGTCGGATAGATAAAAGTGCCATCCTCGCGTCCCGCCACGAAGGAATAGTCCAGGTTGTTGTAAAGGCCGCCGCCCGCGAGGATGAACTGCCAGCCCTCCATCCGGTAATGCGTGTCGTTGGTGCCTTTGAAGCCGGTCTCGTTGTCGCCAATGACCTTGTTCAAACCATAGTTCATCGCGACCGTGTCCGGCGGTGAGGCATAATGAAAGTTGAAGATGGAAATGGCTGGATGCGGGTTTTGCACCTTGGCTTTGTTGTTGGCAATGTTTTGGGAAATGAGGTGCTTTGCTTTGAAATCCTTTTCCGCCTCCACAATCACCTCGGCGATGTGATGCTGCCATTCCATGGTCACACCGCCAAAATACGGTTCGTTGCAAATCTCGTAGTAAACGTTGTCGAAATCTTTCAGCTCCGTGACGATCTTTCGCACCATCGCTTCCTGCACCGCCAGCAGTCCGCCATTCTTATCGAGCGTATAAACATTCGTCCGGCCCACCGCACCGATGCCATTGACATTGTTGGCGGCGTTTTGCGGACTGAGTTTCCATTGCGACTCTTCGTAGAAGGGGCAGAACAAATTCATCTCCACAATGACGCCGCGCTCCGACGCTTGTGCGACGAAATCCTTGAGACGTTTGAAATAAGCCTCATCCCACCGGGTCAGGTCGAATTTGTTGCCACCGTTCGGATAGCCGGGCGTCTCGCTGCGCGCCCAGGGACAGATGAAACGGTCTTTGGCCGGCGCGAGCGTGTTGCTGGCGATATTGAAGGCGCCGAGCGGTTCCACATAGGCGCCCGTGAAGGCGCGCGTAAGGTTGAGCCCGTCCTTTTCCAACGCTTTCAAATACCTGACGTAATCGAAATCGAGGTTCAGGACCGCCCCGTAATGTTCGCCCGACGTAATTAACACCGCCGGTTTCCCCCGGAATAGAAAGTAGTGCGGATGGTCCGGGTGCAACGACAGCGGCGCGCCGGCCGTCACCGTCAGGCACAACCCAAACAGCAGCGTCGCGGCTCCTGAAATCGCCGGACGCCCTTTACCCATCCACGCGTTCGCACTCATCGTTCTGGTGAAGGCATCGAGAATGCGTTGCCACATGGCTGCCGTCAATTTATTCTCCGCCAAAAAGGAAACAACCATGCGAACGGAACTTTTGATCCTCATGGCTGTCTGCGGCTCTTTTCCAATCACCGTGAGCGGGGCGGACGATGGCGAAGCCGCGCGACGACAAGCCGAGATCTGGCGCGCCGAACATCGCATCATCGATTTGCACCAGCACATCAACGGCGCCACCCAGCACGTGACACGCGCGGTGAAGATCATGGACGCGGTCGGCGTTGGCCTCGGTATCAATCTGAGCGGCGGCACGGTCACGCGCACCAATGAAAGCGCGCCATCGGAGTTTGAGCGCAACAAGGCGCTCGCGGACAGTCTTTTTCCGGGCCGCTTCCTGCACTACATGAACCTCGACTATAAGGGCTGGGACAAGCCGGACTTCCCGGAGCGCGCCGTGAAACAGATCGAGGATGGCCACCGGCTCGGCGCTGCCGGCTTGAAGGAATTCAAGCGGCTCGGCCTTTACCTGCGGGATGGCGACGGCAAGTTGATCGGGATCGACGACGCGAAGCTCGACCCGGTTTGGAAACGCTGTGGCGAGTTGAATATGCCGGTCTCCATTCATGTCGCCGACCCGAAGGCGTTCTGGCTTCCCTACAATCCGACCAATGAGCGTTGGAAGGAACTGAAAGATCACCGCAATTGGTGGTTTGGCGACACGAACCTCTATCCGCCGCGCATGGAATTGCTGGAGGCGCTCAATCGCGTCATCGGGCGGCATCCGAAGACGACGTTTGTCTGCGTCCATTTCGCCAACAACGCCGAGGAACTGGATTGGGTGGATCAATCCCTCAGCCGCTATCCCAACATGAATGCGGACCTGGCGGCGCGCATTCCGGAGATCGGCCGCCACGATCCGGACAAAGTCCATCGCCTGTTCGTGAAGCACCAGGACCGCATTTTCTTCGCGACCGATTTCCAGGTTTATCAGCGGCTGATCCTTGGCTCCAGCGGCAGCGAACCGCCTCCCACCGACGCCGACGCTGAAGTTTTCTACGCCAAGGAATGGCGCTGGCTCGAAACGCGCGACAAAGACTGGGCGCACATGACGCCCATTCAAGGCGATTGGACGATCAGCTCGATTGGGTTGCCCGTGCCGGTGCTGCGGAAGATTTATTTCGACAACGCGCGAAAACTCCTGGCCCGCTCGCTGCCGCCGCCCGTGATCAAGGCGCGCCGCATCAGCGCCGACTTCGAGCCCAACGGCGCGCTGGACGAAGCGGTGTGGCAGACGGCACGGCCGGTCTTCCTGGAATGCGAATCGCGCGATGGGGCCGCGCGTCCCGAGCTTTCCACGCCGGTGCGCCTGCTGTGGTCAGGCCAATTCCTGTATCTTCGCTACGACGCTCCTTTTACGGAGTTGACGGTCTTTGATCCGCCAGGCTTCGATCAGGAGCGCCACAGCAGTGAACGCGACACGAGCTTGTGGGATCGCGATGTGGTGGAGGCCTTCATTGGCAGCGACGCGCAAAACATCAAGCGTTACACCGAATATCAGGTCGCTCCGACCAATGAGAAGTTGGATCTGACTTTGAGCCTTCCCGAACGGGACTTCGCCTGGAGCAGCGGATTTCAGTCCGCGGTAAAGATCGACAACAACGCGAAACGATGGACGTGCGAGATGCGCATTCCGCTGAAAGCGTTGGGCGAATCCAAGCCGCAACCCGGCGACCAGTGGCGCATCAACCTCTATCGCTGTGACCGCGCCAACAAGGCCTTCATGGCCTGGAACCCGACCGCACAAGGCGGATTCCACGTGCCGGAAAAGTTCGGCGTGCTGCAATTCGCAGATTAAAAAAACGATGGGACGCCACCAAAGACTTTACCTGCAGGGCCGACTGGCTATGATGCCGGCCCGATGACGACGCCGAGTCTGCAAGTGCGCCGGGCGACAGTCGAAGACCTGTCGAAGCTCGTTCCGCTTTGGAAGGCGGAGAATTTGTCTTCGGAAGATTTGGAGAAGCGCTTCAAGGAATTTCAAGTGATCGAAAGCGCCGACGGCACGTTGCTGGGCGCATTGGGCTTTCGAGTCGCCGGTTTGGAGGGCCAGCTCCATAGCGAAGTCTTCGCGCATCCGGATCAGGCCGAGGCTCTCCGTGAGAGGCTTCGGGAACGCGCACACGTTTTGGCCGGCAATCATGGCCTGGTGCGCCTGTGGACGCAAATGGCCGCGCCCTTCTGGCGCACAAATGGCTTTCAAGCACCGACGCCGGAGTTGCTGGCGAAAGTGCCGCCCGCTTTTGCCGGAGACCCACGCCCGTGGCTTTTTCTACAACTAAAAGACGAAACGGCGCCGGCCATCTCACTCGACAAAGAGTTCGCCATGTTCAAAGAGGCGGAGAAAGAACAGACCCAAAAGCTATTCCGGCAAGCGCGCGTCCTGAAGATTATTGCCGCCGTCATTGCCATCGGTGTCTGCATCCTGGCGGTCGTTTGGGCGGTGCTGTTTTTCAAGGCCCAAGCTCGCCTGCGCCAGACGCGGCTGGAAACCGAATGGGCTCGTGCGGGACAGCAGGTGAGAATTCATCCGCATGATACGAGCTGCGCACCATCGGCCCGCTGGCGACATGAACAAAACCCATTTGCCGCGCCCGCGTCCCATATTCGGCAAAGACTGTGGGGGAGATGAATTGCACCACCGGCAAGTGTCTGAGCGTCGGCTGCAGATACTGGCCCAGGGTGAGGATATCGCAGCGGACGCGCCTCAAATCTTCCAGGGCCATGCAAAGCTCTTCCTCCGTCTCTCCAAGACCCAGCATCAGACCGGACTTGGTGTAAATGGAATCGCCGCGCTTTGCCTTCACTTTGGCCAGCACTGAAAGGGAACGATCGTAAGTGGCCCGAGAGCGGACCGAAGGTGTCAGCCGGCGGACGGTTTCCAGGTTGTGGTTGAAAATCTCCGGTTCGGCCGCGAGCACGGTCTCAATCGACGCGTCGTGGTCATTGAGATCGGGGACGAGAACTTCGATGATGATGCCCGGGTTCGCCGCGCGCACCGCTTCAATCGTTCGTTGAAAGTGTTGGGCGCCGCCATCCTCCAGATCGTCACGGGCGACCGCTGTGATGACGACATGTCTGAGCTTCATCCGTCGGGTCGCCTCCGCCACCCGCGCAGGTTCGTCGGCCTCCAGAGGAAAAGGTTTGGCGGTGGTGACGGCGCAAAAGTGACAATTGCGCGTGCAGCGATCGCCCGCGATCATGAAGGTGGCTGTTCCCTTGCTCCAGCATTCCCAATGATTCGGGCATTTGGCACTTTCGCATACGGTATGAAGCCGTAAATCCTCGAGCAACCGGCGCGTCTGACCAAACGTATCGCTGGTCGGCAGTTTGACGCGCAACCAATCCGGCAGGCGTGGCCGCGGCTTCAAAATGACTGTGGGGCTGCTCATTTACGTCTTTTTTGTCTCACGCTTAATCTTACTCGCGAGCTCACTCTTACTCTTACTCTCGTTCGCTTCGTCACTTGGGACGCAGCTCATTCCAAAAGACCTCCAACTGGCCGGTATCAAAGTCAGCCAGGACTTCACCATCGACTTCAATGACCGGTGCCAGGGTTTGGCCGGAAAGGCGAGTCATCTCTTTCCACGCGGCGCGGTCCGCAGTGACATCCAGGGTTTCGTACTGGATGCCGCGCGCTTCCAGCCATTCCCTCGCTTCGTCACACCAGCCGCAAAACGGTTTGATAAACAAGCGGACTTTTTCCGGTTTCATTTTTGCACCGCGCATGAAACTACCCTACAACGGTTCGCTCTCATTTGCAGGTGGAGAATCCTCAGGCACGCCGCGCCAGACCAGAGGAGCCATGGCGTCACGACTCGGTAATGAACGTATCGGAATGCTCGTAAGCCGGCGCGCAACAGCACAGCAGGGTAAGCACGCCGGCACCTGTGTTCCAAAGCTTGTGCTTTTTGCCGGGCGAAATGGCAATCGCATCGCCGGGCTTTACCTCTGCCGTTTCTCCTTCGATTCGCATTCGCCCGTGACCGGCGGTGATTAAATAAATCTCTTCCGTCCTGGCATGATAATGCTCCTGCGTACTGCTGCCCGCCGGGAGGCGCGCTTCGGCGAGACTTTGGTTTTGGATGGAGGAATTGCGGTGGGCGAGCAGTTCACGAATTTCCGAGCCGTCCTTGGTGATGAAGGCGGCGACGTCGTTCAGGTTTTTGATTTCCATACAACGCCGGCATGCTGCGGAAATCTTTGGCCGCAGAAAAGCAAATTGATTCGAAGCGACGCTGAGTCACCGGCCGGCTGTGGCGACTGTCTCAAAACTTTCGCTACGGGAGTGCGAGCGTCCCCGCGAGCACATTTTCCCGGGAAATTCAAAGGCTCGCGAGGACGCTCGCCCTCCCGAATATGGGTTTTGAGCCAATCTCCGGCAGAGCGCCGCACTCTCCGGCACAAGAACGAGGGCGCTCTGCCGAGCCGCCGCTACGACCGTCGTGAGAAATGCAGTTAGAGGCGAAAGTTGGGCGCCGGTAAACAAGGCCATGCCGAAGCCCAAACACAACCCTTTGTTCTTTTTGGATTGGTCCAGGAAAATCATTTGATCCCCGCGCCGCCGCGTCTAAAGTTGTTTCATGGATCATTCACCGGGATTCTTGAAAATGGTCAACGAGGCGAAGCCGCGCGTGAAAGAGTTGACGCTCGAAGAGACCCGCGCGCGCTTGCAGCAAAACCCCAACGCGGTCCTGCTCGACGTGCGCGAAGACAGCGAGTGGCAGAAAGGTCATGCCACGCAGGCCGTTCATTTGGGCAAGGGTGTGCTCGAACGTGACATCGAGACGATGTTTCCCGATCCCAATACCGAAATCATCATGTATTGCGGGGGTGGTTACCGTTCCGTGCTGACCGCCGATGTGGCGGGACGAATGGGCTACCGCAACGTCGCTTCGCTCATCGGCGGCTACAAGGCATTGCTCCAGGCGCAGTGGCCGATGACCCGCTATAGCGATTGCCAAAAATAATTTCCGACCAAACCAGGAGCCAAGGCTGCTGCGCCTCACAGAGGCGCGCTCCCGGGAGCGCGGGTCTGCGACCCGCAGCACGTCCAATAGGTTGCCAATCGGAAATGAATTCTGGCAACCACTCTCGATGTGGTGGCGCCTAGAAATTGAGTTTCATCCCGAAATTCCCGCGCTCCCGCCAGCCGCAGTAAAATTTGAACCCGCCTCGGTGGTAGGAAACAAAAGGCAGCCGCAGACACTTGTATTTGCACACGGCCCAATTCCATCCAGGTTGGGGCGCGAAGACCTTGTTGGGAAACGTGCCCACGCGGACAAAAGGCTTGTCCTTAATGCCAATAACATAATGGGTAAAATTGTGGAGTGAGTTGCGCCAATACCATAAATTCGTCCGGCAAGATTCGCCCGGCCGATACCACTCGGGCGGCGTCGGGCTGTCCACATTGCCAAACCACCAGACCGGATTCCATTTTGGATAATGTCTGACGACCAAAACCTGGTTGGTGTGCCTGACTGGCGTTGGTTTGGCGCTGCGAACGTCCCCGGCAAGGTCATTCGTGGAAAGCGTTGCGCTCGGACTTCGGTTCGGGGTTGAGCCAGAAGTTGTCTTGCAGCCGGCGCCAGCCAACGCGAGCGACACGGGCAAAAGGACGAGGCAGAAGCGAATGCAAAATTGCAACCGAGTGCTCAAGCTCGCAATGCGCGCAGACTGGAAAGGTATCCCCAGGCCATGCCCGCCGCCAGACCGACTCCATGGGCCACGTTGGCGATCTTGATGTTCCCAAAGATCTCAATCAGCGGCGTCCAACAGATGAAGAACCAGGCGAGCATCATGGTGACGGTTTGCGGATGCAGATAGAGTCCGGCAGCCGGATCGTACCTGCCCTTCATCCAGACGTAACCCAATAAGCCATAGACCACTCCCGACATGCCGCCGAACAGAGGATCACTGGAGTAGTACTGGCCCAGATTGGAGAGACCAGCGATTACAAAAACCAGCAACAGGAGACGGACCGGGCCCTGGCGGCTTTCGATCATGCTCCCCAGGTCGAAAAGCCAAAGCATGTTCAAGATGAGATGGAGCACTCCAAAGTGAATCAGCACCGGAGAGAACAAACGCCACACTTCGCCTCGACGGATCTCCGCAAAACCCGGCGTGTACCGCCCCATGGAATCAATCTGCGTCATGAACAAGTTATTGAGAAACTGCATGTCGGCGCCGAATTTCGACAACACGCCCACCGCCACGCTGGCCGCGATCAGCAGGAGGGTAAAGATCCCGACGCCGTAGGGCGCCGTGGACCGAAAGATTCGCCTCCGATCGAAGAACCTTTTTTCTGCGGCCTTTTCCTCCTTCTGCGCCTGCTCTTTCAAGTGGTTGGCCTGCCTGGAATGCTTCTGGAATTTCGGATCGCCGGGGTTGCCCAGAAAGCCTGCCAACATTTCGCGGGCCTGGGCCAGTTCATCCTCGGAGTGAATCCAAACCGCCCAGCCGTCCTTTTCACGTTCGACTTCGTTTGTGATCCCTTGCACATACAGGTAATCGCTGAACGTCGAGGCGCTGGCTTCGTTGGGCAGATGACCAATCAGGCGCATAATTCAGGCTCCAGCTTAAAGAAGATTCGTCAATGTGCAAACTAAACCAATGACTGGTGAGTGATTCTTCATGTTAGATTAAGATTAAGATTGATTAAGATTAAGATTAAGAAGTAAGAGCAGGAATGGGAGCAGAGGTAGAGGAACTCCAGTCGTGGCGCTAACGGATCAAAAAGATTTTCATCTTCTCCTTCATCCGCTACCAACAACAGAAATCACTTCCCCGCCGGCGCGAACTGCGCCACAAAACCGCCGTCCAGAGCGACTTTAAGTTTAAGCGTGTCCATGGACCCGAGGTTCAGTTGCTCGGTTGTGAGTTTGTTGGGGTCTTGCTCGGCATCGAAAGCATCTTTCCAGATCCGGGCGGTGTAACGGCCTTTGCTCAGGAAGGAGAGGGAAAGAGTCAGTTCGCGCGGTTGGCGGGCTGACATGCCGCCCACATACCACGACTTGCCTTTGCGGCGCGCGATGACCAGCAGTTCCCCGATCTTATCGGAGAGCACGCGGGTTTCGTCCCACCAGGTAGGGACCAGTTTCAGGAAATCGAATCCGGGTTGTGCTTCATACGCCGCCGGATAGTCCGCCACCATCGGGGCCGGATTATCGAAGCAGACGTACATGGCCAGCATGTGAGCGCGTGTGCCGAGCACGTTGGGCGCAACGTTGCGAGGCTTGAATTGGGCGCGCGGCACGGACCGGAATCCGCCAAGATGATAATCCATCGGTCCCGCTATCAGCCGGGTAAACGCCATCATCAGGTTGTGGTCGGGCGTGCAGCGGTCGCTCCACTTGAGGTATTCAAGGTTCAGCGCGCCTTCGTGGTTCATGAGATGGGGATAGGTGCGCTGCCAGCCGGTTGGCTTCCAGACGCCGTGCAGATGAATCAGGATGTGGTGACGGGCGGCGGCCTCCAGAACCTCCTCGGCGAACTCGATGGTTTCCTGATCGTCATGGTCGAAAAAGTCCACCATCATGCCGCTCCAGCCCATCTTTTCAAACGCGGCGAAGGCTTCTGCCACTCGTCCACGAAGCGCGCCCTGGTGAACCCAGGTCCAGAGCCGCACCTGTTTGGAATCCGCGTAGTTCCGGATGGCCGCGAGGTCAAATCCAGCGCGCGGACGGGTCACGTCGGTATCCGGGCCCGGCT
>Ga0208454_1000081_pt1 | contig 68134 bp, 67 predicted proteins | sample EasRivMeERMZT100_FD_187530 | JGI IMG/M metagenome (GOLD analysis project Ga0208454, IMG submission 187530) | Soil microbial communities from meander-bound floodplain in the East River, Colorado, USA - East River MetaG ERMZT100 (SPAdes) (version 2) | ecosystem: Environmental > Terrestrial > Soil...
GATGCCGCGAACGTAGAACCAATTTATCCATAACGCGCGGTCGCTGCATGCGCTTTATGCGCTGGCTACGCGATCAGTTCAGCAGCCCAGAAAGCCAATGAGCAACATTGAGCAGGAACTGGCCATTTTGCTTCCTGATCTCCGAACCAATCTCGTTTGGCGGCGGGGCCATGAAGAAGCTTGCTTCCGAAAATACGGCGACTCTGCCGCGACCCACACGTACGACGCCTCCCTGCGACCATCCTGCAATGGGCTCGCGAGGTGTGTCCGCGGTGAACTTCCACGCGACGTTCGGCAGAAAGTGAACGTACCCAGAGCCGAACGTCATGAGCGACTCCCCGCCGGCTGGCAGGCGAAACGCCGCTCCCCCATAGGTTTCGACGGCTTCGACTCGTTCAGCGGCATTTCTACCGGTGGTGATCGCATGGTCCGCGAGCGACCCGTCCGAGCGCGAGAATCGAACCGGACTCGATCGATCCTCTTCCCTCGCCGCTATAGCATGACCATTCGCCAGTTCAAATCCGAATCGCTCTGTCAGTTCGCGTGCGGCCCCTGGAAACGGCATGTGGTCGACGACCACTAGAAGAGCGCCGCCTCCATGGACCCAATCAACCAACGCTTGGATCTCCGACGCCGAATAGGCGGATGGTGTCGGGAGACGCCAGGCCGCGTCTACCTGAGCGGCGAACTCTGCCTCGGTAGCGGGCGGCAAGTCGGTTGGTAGCGCGTTCTGTTTAGATACAGGTGACGCACTCACCATGACCTTCACATCCCGCAGAGACTGTTCGGTAATCTGGCCTTCGCGCTCGACAACGCGGTACCCATCGTTCGTGAAAGTCTCGATCAAAGACGGGCGAAGGCGCAGCGCCAAAAGATTGCGGTACTTGGCGTCTAAGAGGACCACGGGGCCCTCGTTGCGCGGGTATGCCGGCTGCTGCGCAGGGGCGCTAGTAGTTGCCAACACGAAGCTCAGGAAAGCGGACCACGCCAGACTACGTCTCATCGCGGTAACCCTCCATTGCGCAAGCGCCGGAACGGTTGCGATTGTAGCTCGCGGCACTAGAGCGCATAACGCCGCAAATCAGCGACGCGCCGATGCGCGTAACCCAGAACACATTTATGCATGATGCGCGCTCGCTGCATTTGCTTGTTAGCCGACGTGCTTACGCGTCTTTGGCGTCGACTTCCTAAGCACATCAGCCATGCGGGTCTGCCACCCGGGCCCCGTCGCCTTCCAGCCCGCAATGACATCGGGTGGAAGACGGAGCGAGAGCAGTTGCTTAGGATTCTCAATGCGGGGCCGTCCACGTCGGACCAATTTTGTCCCGTGGCGTAACTCCGCGCCGACAACCCACTCTTTCGTAATCTCCGGCGCCTCATCCCTGGGGGAGGTATTGACGGAGCGTTTTCGCTTCGCGCTCATGACAGTGCCTCATGCTAACGATTCGCCTGGCGGTACCGCGTGGTGTCCAAACGAATACGACCAGTCGTGAATCGAGCCAGCCGACGGTAGTGAATCGGGGCTCACCGTAATCAAAGCGATCGTCTACCCGGGTGAGGTGATAACCGGCGAAGATCTCTTTGGCCCTGCGCATATCGAGCCCCCGCTGTTGTAGCGTGCGCTGACGCTTCGCGGGATCGCACGTGATGCGCATGATTTAGTGTAGCTACGTTAAATAGGCGGGTCAATCCAAGCCACCGTCCGTCAACGCATGTCGGCTAACGCCGCAGTTGAGCGGCCCCGCGACCACGTGTCCGGGGCGCCGCGTGTGCACAATGAAATGACGCACATGCGGCGCGCACGTGCCGCCGTAGGACGGTCCGCTCCAACTGCTTGTTAGCCGACATCACGGTATGAAGCAGTGATTCACACAGGAGTCCTGTTCGACCAGGCTACGAACCCGAGCGATGGAAGGCCATGACTCGCACCGCGGCGATGCGCCAGCCAGCGCCCGTGCGATTGACGACCCAGGTAATGCTTTCCGCAATGCTATCGCCGCTTATGGAAACCGAGCCTGACGATTCCACTATAGCTACGTCCGTACCGACAAACCGAATCGCGTCGACCGACGTGGTCCACGCCTGAAAACCTGGCGCACTTACGGCCCGTTCTTCGTTCCGCCGGATCGCCTCGATGCCTACGACTCTGTCGAAGCCGACGACCCAACCGTCGGCGTCCGGCAAGTAGGTCGCGACCGCGGCATCAACATCACGGCGGTTGATCGCGGCTTCGTAGGTTTGAAGGAGCGCTCGGATGGCGGATGAATCGGCCTGTTCGTCCACAGCGCGGAGGGTCGCACAAGCTGGAAGGGTGAGCAATGTGAGCAGGATAAGATTTCGCGCGTTCACCTTGGAACCTTGTCGGCTAACGCCGCAGTTCAGCGGCCGCGCGCTGCCATTTGCTGCGCGGCGCATATGCACAATGAAATGACGCACATGCGCCGCGCCCGCGACGCCGTAACACGGTCCGCTGCAACTGCTTGTTAGCCGGCACCACTCTCAACTGATGAAAGAGCACGAAGGTAATCGCGGACAGCATGCCGCAAACCGACCTCGAGGGAATAGGAGACGAACGCATGGCCGATCGACACTTCCAATAGATTCGGTACCGCCGCGCAGAAAGCGGAAAGGTTCTCCAGATTGAGGTCGTGACCGGCGTTAACTCCTAACCCGATTTCGTTCGCCTTCTGGGCGGCAATAGCGAACCGTCTCAACTCACGTGGTCCGCTTTCGGTTCCGTAAACGCGCGCATAGGATTCCGTGTATAGCTCAACTCTGTCGGCCCCAAGCGCTTTTGCCCGCTCGATATCGTCTGGTTCCGGTTCGAGAAAAAGGCTGACGCGGATACCGGCGCTTCGCAATTGCTCAATGATCGGGCCGAGCTGTCTACCGTATGCATCCAGGTCCCAGCCATGATCGGAAGTTGGCGCGTCGGGCGCGTCTGGCACGAGCGTGCACTGGGTGGGTCTTGTGTCTTGAATCAGCTTGAGGAACGGCGGTACCGGGTTGCCCTCGACGTTGAATTCTGCAGCTCGCGTTGATTTGATCAGCTCAGCAAGTTCGCTAACGTCGGACGCTCGCGTGTGGCGACCATCCGGCCGCGGATGAACGGTGATTCCGCCGGCCCCTTCCGCCAGACAAATTTCAGCAGCTTGTACCACGTTCGGAGTGGTGCCGCGCCGAGCATTGCGCAGCAGTGCGACTTTGTTGAGGTTCACGCTGAGCATGGTCATGTGAGTCATCCAAGAAGGCCGCTAAACATTCGTGCGATCGCCGTGTGAGTGCGGACATGAGACAACCAAGAACGTAACAGCGCTCTGCGACTCGTTCATGAACTGATGCGGTTCGCCCGGCGGTATTTCGAGACCCTGACCAACGCCAAGATCGAACCGGGAACCGCCGACTTCCAACACCGCTTGACCCTGCAGCACAAAAAAGAATTGCCGCGCTTTCGAATGAAAATGCCGACGCTCGCGGTCTCCTGGCGGCACGCGCTCCTGAATTACGCTCAGCTCGGGGCGATTGAGGAGGTGCCATCCCTCACTCGCCGAAACCCACTGATACCGCTCGCTAGATGTGACGTCGACGACTCGAAGCACGATGCCCTCCGAATGTGCCGGCTAACTATAAGTAGGCGGCATGTTGCCGCAATTTAAATGCGGCAAAACGCCGTATATGTCGCTGGACTGCAGCATAAGGAAATGTTTTTACTAGAACACGGTTGTAGATATGCGTCAAATGGCTGTCTGGAGATATACGGCATGGATGCCAAGCCCAAGCTCCTGGACCTGGTCCGCGACAAGCTACGCGCCAAGCACTACAGCTACCGGACAGAGCAGCAGTACCTAGGCTGGATCCGGCGCTTCATTCTTCACCACAACAAAAGGCATCCCGCTGAAATGGGAGGAGCCGAGGTCGAGGAGTTCCTGACTCATTTGGCGATCAAGGCGGGTGTCTCGGCGTCAACTCAAAATCAGGCTCTATCCGCCATCTTGTTTCTGTACCGGCAGACACTCGATATGGATCTACCGTGGCTGAACAACGTCATCCGGGCGCAAACGCCGGTGCGCATCCCCGTCGTGCTGCCGCGACGCGAGGTTCAGGCTCTACTTGATCACCTAGACGGGCAATTTCATCTGATCGGCCAATTGCTTTACGGCTGCGGCCTTCGACTGATGGAAGGATTGCGGCTGCGCATCAAGGATGTCGATTTCGAGTACTCCCAGGTTGTGGTGCGCGACGGCAAGGGCCAGAAGGATCGTGTAACGATTCTTCCGGACGTAGTGGTCGAACCTCTGCACCGTCACCTGGTGTTAGTGCGCGAGCAGCACGAGCGCGCGTTACGCAATGGGGTTGCGGGTGTAGAGCTACCGGAGGCTCTTGGTCGAAAGTACCCGCGGGCAGCCATGAGTTGGGGGTGGCAGTATGTCTTCCCCGCCGCCCGCCCGAGCGCGGATCCGCGGAGTGGCGAATGGCGTCGCCATCATGTCCATGAATCCGGCGTCCAGCGCGCCGTGAGGTTCGCCGCGCGCCGCGCGGGTATCTTGAAGCCGGTTGGCCCGCACACGCTCCGCCACTGCTTTGCAACGCATCTACTCGAGCGCGGCTATGACATTCGCACGGTTCAGGAGCTGATGGGGCACTCGGACATCCGGACGACGCAGATCTACACGCACGTCATGAAAAAAGGTGCGCGCGCGGTGAAGAGTCCGCTCGACTAGTCGGTTGGCGAGGCAGAGCGCGTGCCGCTCGGTCCGCGCGGTCGCTTACTCGACGGTAACCGACTTCGCCAAATTGCGCGGCTGGTCCACGTCCGTGCCCTTGAGCACGGCGGCGTGGTACGCCAGCAGCTGCAGCGGCACGGTGTAGACGATGGGCGCGATCACGCGGTCGACGTGCGGCATCGAGATCACTTTCACGCCAGGCTCGGACTCGAGCCCGGTTTCGCGATCCGCAAACACATAGAGCTGGCCGCCGCGAGCACGCACGACCTGCATGTTGGACTTGAGCTTGTCGAGCAGATCGTTGGCCGGCGCCACGACGATGACGGGCATGTCCTCGTCGACGAGCGCGAGCGGGCCGTGCTTGAGCTCGCCTGCGGCGTAGGCCTCGGCGTGGATGTAGGAGATCTCTTTGAGCTTGAGCGCGCCTTCCATGGCGATGGGCCACATCGGACCGCGGCCCAGGAACAGTGCGTGGTGCTTCTCGGCGAAGTCCTCGGCCAAGAGGCGCACGAGGTCGTTCATCGCCAGCGCTTGCTCGACGGCAGCGGCGGCATGATACAGATGGGGCACGAACTCGGCTTCGCGCTCGGCGGACATACCGCGATGGCGGCTCAGCATGAGGGTTACGAGCAGCAACGACAGCAACTGCGTGGTGAACGCCTTGGTGCTCGCCACGCCAATTTCCGGCCCGGCCTGCGTCATCATGACGAGGTCGGACTCGCGCACCAGCGAGCTATGGGCGCTGTTGCAGACGGTGAGCGAGGCCAGATAGCCCGCGGTCTTGGCCATGCGCAACGCTTCGAGCGTGTCGGCCGTCTCACCCGATTGCGACAGCGTGAGGAACAATGTGCCGGGCGGCACGACCACGCTGCGATAACGGTATTCGCTGGCGATCTCTACCTGGCACGGCACACCGGCGATCGACTCGAACCAATACCGGCCGACGGCGCCTGCGTGGTAGCTGGTGCCGCAAGCCACGATGTGCACTTGCTTCACCTGCGGCAGCAGCTCGGCGGCGCGCGGGCCAAGGGAGTCGGGCAACACGCGCTTGTTCGCGATGCGGCCGTACAGCGTGTCGGCCAGCGCGCTCGGCTGCTCGAAGATCTCCTTCAACATGAAATGGCGGTACGGGCCTTTTTCCGCGGCTTCCTGGCTCCACTGCGTTTCGTGGACGGGGCGCGTGACGGGCTGGCCCCGCGCGTCGTAGATCTTCACCGCGTCGCGCGTGATCTCCGCAAGATCGCCTTGCTCGAGGTAGATGAACCGTTGGGTCACTGGCAGCAGCGCTGGGACACCGCTCGCGACGAAGTTCTCGCCTAACCCTAAGCCAATGACGAGCGGGCTCGCAATCCGCGTGACGACGATGCGCTCGGGATCCTTGGCGTCGAACACCAGCAATGCGTAAGCGCCGACGAAGCGCTGCACGGCCTGGCGCACGGCCTCGAGCAAGTCGTGGCCTTGCTTCAAGTAGTCGTGCACGAGGTGCGCGGCTACTTCCGTGTCAGTTTCGGATTTGAACTCGTAGCCCTTGGCGATGAGCTCGGCTTTGATGGGCTCGTAATTCTCAATGACGCCGTTGTGAATGACAGCGACGCGATCGCCCGAGAGATGCGGGTGCGCATTCGCCTCGGTGACGCCGCCATGCGTGGCCCAACGCGTGTGCGCCACACCGAGTCGGCCAGTGAGCGGCCGCGCAGTGAGCTTCGTCTCGAGTTGCGCCACCTTGCCCACGGTTCGGCAGAGCCCGAGCTCGCGATTGGGTTGCACGACGGCGATGCCGGCCGAGTCATAGCCTCGATACTCGAGTCGCTTCAGTCCCTCGACGAGCACCGGGACGATGTTGCGCTCAGCGATTGCACCAACGATGCCGCACATAACTGTGTGTCCTTACTTTTGCGACGGCCCTAGTGGCCGTCTCCTTTGGGTTTCTTCTTTGGTCGCTGCCAGCCGGATATGGTGAGCTGCTTCGCTCGCTCGAGCGTGAGCTCGCCTTGCGGCGCATCCTTCGTGATGGTGGAGCCGGCCCCGATCGTGGCGCCCGCGCCCACTTCGACCGGCGCCACGAGCATCACGCCGGAGCCGATGAAGGCGTTGTCGCCGATCGTGGTGCGGTGCTTGTTCGCGCCGTCGTAGTTGCACGTGATCGTGCCCGCGCCGACGTTGACGTGGGAACCGACGGTCGCGTCACCCACGTAAGTGAGATGGTTGATCTTACTGTGCGGCGCCACGTGGCTGTTCTTCATCTCGACGAAGTTACCAACCTTGACGTGCGATGAAAGCACCATGCCGGGCCGCAGGCGTGCGAACGGACCGATCTCACAGTCGTCGCCTGCCGCGACACCGTTCATGACACAGTGGGAGTGCACGTACGTGTCGTTGCCGAGCGTGCTGTCGGCGATGACGGCGTAGGGCCCCAAATACACTCGGTCGCCGAGCACGACGCGGCCCTCGAGCACGACACCTACGTCGATGAACACGTCGCGACCCACGGTCAAGACGCCGCGAATGTCGATGCGTTCGGGATCGGCGAGCGTCACACCGCGGCCGAGCAGCTCGGTCGCCAGACGTCGCTGCAGCGTACGTTCGGCCACGGCTAGTTGCGCACGGTCGTTGATGCCGAGCACCTCCGTCGCGTCGTCGACGACGATGCCGAGGACCTTGGTCCCGCCGGCGAACGCCAGACCGATGACGTCCGTCAGGTAGTACTCGCCCTGCGCGTTGTCGTTCGTGAGCTTTGCGAGCGCGCGACGCATCGCGTCCGCCGTGTAGGCGATGACGCCCGTGTTGATCTCTTGGACTCGGCGTTGCTCGTCGCTGGCGTCCTTGTGCTCGACGACGCTGGTTACTTCGCCTCGCGCGTTGCGCAGCACGCGGCCGTAGCCGGTGGGATCGTCGAGCTTGGCCGTGAGCAACGCCAGCTCGCCGCCCGCCGCTACGCTCACCAAACGCGCGAGCGTGCTCGCCTGCACGAGCGGCGCGTCGCCACAGAGCACGAGCACTTGATGGTCGTTGGGAATTTCGGGCATCGCCTGCGTCACCGCGTGGCCCGTGCCGAGCTGTTCGGCCTGGAACGCCCAGCGCAGGTCGGTTTGGTCGGCGAAAGCCGCTTTGACCCGATCGCCCCCGTACCCGTACACGACGTGGATCGCCGCCGGTCGCAACGCCCGGGCCGCGTCGAGAACGTGGCTGAGCAGCGGTCGACCCGCGAGGGGCTGCAGCACTTTCGGCAGCACCGAATGCATGCGTTTGCCCTGCCCCGCGGCTAAGACGACGACACTGACCGGCACTCTGCAGAACCTCGAGGACTCTCCGAACCTGGAATCATAGCGCGCCGGGAGGGGCAGCACCTGCCCACCGCGTCACGCTGCCACGGTCGAAACGGCGGATTAGGCGCCTGGGTGCGCCTCGTTCGGGGCGTTAGCCGCGATGGCCCTTGAGCTGTTGGGCCGCGCGGTAGCGCGCTTCGGCCTCGACGAGCTCCGCCTGGGCACGGGCCAGATCGATCGCGCCGTGCTTGCCTTCGAGCACCTCGCGGGCGCGCTCGCGGGCGGCCAGCGCTTCGGATTCGTCGAGCTGGTCGGCGTGGAGAGCCGTGTCGGCCAGCACGGTGACCAAGTGCGGCTGGATCTCGAGCACCCCGCCCGTCACGTAGAACAGCTTCTCGCCGTCACCGGTTTGCACGCGCACCGAGCCCGGCTTCAAGGTCGTGAGCAACGGCGCATGGCGCGGGGCGATACCGACCTCGCCGCCTTTCGCCGGGGCGAACACCATGTCGGCGTCGCCGGAGAAGATCTCGCCTTCGGCGCTGACGATGTCGACGTGAATGGTCACTCGCTTTCTGCCCCAGTAAGTAGACGGTTACTGCACTTTCTTGGCTTTCTCGACGGCCTCTTCGATCGGGCCGACCATGTAGAAAGCCTGCTCGGGCAGATGGTCGTACTCGCCGCTGACGATGCCCTTGAAACTCTTGATCGTCTCTTTGAGCGGCACGTACTTGCCTTCGATGCCCGTGAAGGTCTGCGCCACCGAGAACGGCTGCGACAAGAAGTTGCGGATCTTGCGCGCGCGTTGCACCACGAGCTTGTCGTCCTCGGAGAGCTCGTCCATGCCGAGAATCGCGATGATGTCTTGCAGCTCCTTGAAGCGCTGGAGCACGGCCTGCGCGGCGCGCGCCGTGTCGTAGTGCTCCTGGCCGATCACGTTCGGGTCGAGCAAGCGGCTCGTCGAGTCGAGCGGGTCCACGGCGGGATAGATGCCGAGCTCGGCGATCTTGCGCGACAGCACGAGCGTGGCGTCCAAGTGCGCGAACGTCGTGGCGGGCGACGGGTCGGTCAAGTCGTCGGCCGGAACGTAAATGGCTTGGAACGAGGTGATGGAGCCCGTCTTCGTCGAAGTGATGCGCTCTTGCAGCACGCCCATCTCTTCGGCCAGCGTCGGTTGGTAACCTACGGCGGACGGCATGCGACCGAGCAAGGCCGACACTTCGGTTCCGGCGAGCGTGTAGCGATAGATGTTGTCGATGAACATCAGCACGTCTTTGCCGTCGTCGCGGAAGTACTCGGCCATCGTGAGGCCCGTGAGCGCCACGCGTAGGCGGTTGCCCGGCGGCTCGTTCATCTGGCCGAACACGAGCGCCACCTTGTTGAGCACGCCCGCGTCTTTCATGTCGTGGTAGAAGTCGTTGCCTTCGCGCGTGCGCTCGCCGACGCCGGCGAACACCGACGTGCCGCCGTGCGCCTTCGCGATGTTGTTGATGAGCTCGAGCAACGTCACGGTCTTGCCGACGCCCGCGCCGCCGAAGAGACCCACCTTACCGCCCTTGGCGATCGGCATGATGAGGTCGATGACCTTGATGCCGGTTTCGAGCAACTCGGTCGAGGCGGCTTGCTCTTCGTAGGCCGGCGCTGCGCGGTGAATGGGCCAGCTCTCTTCGGCGCCGATCTCGCCCGCGTCGTCGATCGGATCGCCGAGCACGTTCATGATGCGACCGAGCGTCTTCGGGCCCACGGGCACGGAGATGGCCTTGCCCGTGTTCGCCACGCTCAGGCCACGGCGGAGCCCCTCGGAAGCACCCATCGCGATCGTGCGGACCACGCCGTCGCCGAGCTGCTGCTGCACCTCGAGCGTCAGGTTGCGGTCTTGCAGCTTCAACGCGTCATAGACTTTGGGGATCGCGTCGCGCGGAAACACCACGTCGACCACCGCGCCAATGACTTGAACAATCGTGCCCGTGCTCATGAATGCTACCTTCTATCTGAATCTCAAACGGCCGCCGCACCGCCGACGATTTCCGCGATCTCGCGCGTAATCGCCGCCTGGCGGGCCTTGTTGTACTGGAGCTGCAGCCCCTCGATGAATTTGCCGGCGTTGTCGGTAGCCGCTTTCATGGCGACCATCTTCGACGCCATCTCGCACGCCACGTTCTCGACGGCGGCGCGATAAACCTGCGACTCGAGATACCGGTCGAGCACGCCATCGAGCAGCCCGGCTGCATCGGGCTCGTAGATATAGTCCCAATGCGTTTGCAGAGCGTCCTTGTCGATGGCTTCCACCGGCAATATCTGCGTGATCGTGGGTTCCTGTCTCATCGTGTTGACGAACACGCTGTGCACGAGGAACAGTCGATCGATCGTGCCCTGGCGATAGGCATCGGTCATCGTCTTGATTGCGCCGATCAAATCTTGGACTTTCGGCGCTTCACCCAAGTGGCTCGTGGCCGCTACCACGTTCACCTTGAGGCGGCGGAAGTACGCCATGGCCTTCGCGCCGACCAAGCAAAGATCGGCCTCGATACCCTGCTCCTGCCACTTGCGCAAGTCGCGCACGACCTCGCGGAACGTGTTGACGTTCACCGAGCCGCACAAACCGCGGTCCGTGCTGATCACAATGAAGCCGACGCGCTTGATGTCGCGCGATTGCAGGTACGGGTGGCGATAGTCGGGATTGGCCTCGGACAAGTGGCCGATCACGGTCTTGATGCGCTCCGCATAAGGGCGCGAGGCCGCCATGCGCTGTTGCGTGCGGCGCAGTTTCGACGCGGCGACCATCTCCATCGCCTTCGTGATCTTTTGCGTGCTTTTCACGCTCGCGATCTTGGTCCGAATTTCTTTGCCGCTGGCCATCGCCGTTCCTGGTGAGTGTGCTTAGAACGTGCCGGTTTTCTTGAAGGCTTCGCAGAGCTTCTTCAGATCAGCGGCGATCGCGTCGCTGTAGTCGCCCTTGGCGTTGATCTGGTCGAGCAGCGACTTGGAGTTGGCGCGAGCGAACGCGTGCAGCGCCACCTCGAAATCCACCACCTTGTTCGCCGGCACGTCGTCGATGAAGCCTTCGTTCACGGCGTACAGCGACAAGCCCATCTCGGCGACACTGAGCGGCTGATACTGCTTTTGTTTCATGAGCTCGGTGACGCGGCGACCGCGCTCGAGCTGCTTGCGCGTGGCGGCATCCAAGTCGGACGCGAACTGCGCGAAAGCCGCGAGCTCGCGGTACTGGGCGAGCGCCAAGCGCACGCCGCCGCCGAGCTTCTTGATGATCTTGGTCTGGGCGGCGCCGCCGACGCGCGACACCGAGAGACCCGCGTTGATGGCGGGCCGGATGCCGGCATTGAACAAGTCCGTTTCGAGGTAGATCTGGCCGTCAGTGATCGAGATGACGTTGGTCGGCACGAACGCCGACACGTCGCCCGCCTGCGTCTCGATGACGGGCAGCGCCGTGAGCGAGCCCGTCTTGCCCTTCACGCGGCCTTTCGTCACGCGCTCGACGTAGGCGGCGTTGACGCGCGCCGCACGTTCGAGCAAGCGCGAGTGCAGATAGAACACGTCACCCGGATACGCTTCGCGGCCCGGCGGTCGGCGCAGCAGCAACGACACTTGGCGATACGCCCACGCTTGCTTGGTGAGATCGTCGTAGATGATCAGCGCGTCTTGGCCGTTGTCGCGGAAGTACTCGCCCATTGCGCAGCCGGCGTAGGGAGCGATGTACTGCAGCGCGGCGGACTCCGAAGCCGTGGCGGCCACGACAATCGTGTGCGCCAGCGCACCCGCATCCTCGAGCCGGCGCACCACGTTCGCGACCGTGGAGGCTTTTTGGCCGATGGCCACGTAGATGCACTTAACGTCGCCACCCTTCTGATTGATGATGGCGTCGATGGCCACGGCGCTCTTGCCGGTTTGACGGTCGCCGATGATCAGCTCGCGTTGACCGCGGCCGATCGGCACCATCGCGTCGATGGCTTTGAGTCCGGTCTGCACGGGCTGGTTGACCGATTGGCGTTCGATGACGCCCGGCGCCACCTTTTCGATCGGCGAGGTTTGTGTCGTCACGATCGGGCCCTTGCCGTCGATGGGCTGGCCGAGCGAGTCCACGACGCGGCCGAGCAGCGCTTCACCCACGGGCACCTCGAGAATGCGCCCCGTCGTCTTGACGGTGTCGCCTTCCGAGATGTGCTTGTACTCGCCCAGCACCACCGCGCCGACGGAGTCTTGCTCGAGGTTCAGCGCGAGACCGAAGCTGCCGCCCGGGAACTCGATCATTTCGCCGTACTGCACGTCGTTCAGACCGTGGATGCGGCAGATGCCGTCGGTGAGCGCGATGATCGTGCCGACATCGCGCGCTTCAGCCTTCGCCTCGAAGTTCTGAATGCGCTGACGAATCAGCTCGCTAATCTCGGAAGCTTTAATTGCCATATTTCGTCCTCAATTACCGACGAGCGTTTCGGCGAGGCGCTGCAAGCGCGTTCGCACGGAGCCGTCGATTACCATGTCATCCGCTCGAATGATCGCGCCGCCGAGCAGCGAGGCGTCGACCTCGAGCGTCAGCTCCACCGCGCGGCCGAAGCGCTGCGTGAGCGCCTTCGTGACTTGTTCCGTGAGCTTCGCGTCGACCGGCGTGGCCGAGATCAGCTTCACCTTGACCTTGTTCTCGGCCGCCGTCTTGAGCGCCTCGAACTGCACGGCGATCTCCGGCAGTGCGGCCAGCCGGTCGTTCTCCGCCAGCAGCTGCAGGACATTGCGGCCCTGCTCCGTGCCGAACAGCTCCGCGCCCTTGATGCCGCTCACCACCGAGGCGACGAACGCGGCCCGCTTGACGTGGTCGAGCGTTGGGCTCGCCAGTACGCGCTTGGCGTTGGCATCGTTCAGCACGGTGGCCGCCGCCGCCAACGCCGCGGACCATGCCGCGAGCTTGCCCTCGGCGTTCGCGATATCGAACAGCGCTTTCGCGTAGGGTCGAGCGACGGTGCTGGAGTCAGCCATCGTTACAGCTCGCTCGCCAGCTTGCTCAAGATATCGCGGTGCGCGTTGGCGTCGATTTCCCGAGCCAGCACTTTTGCTGCACCGGCCACGGCGATTGTCGCCACCTGGCTGCGCAGCTCTTCGCGGGCGCGGTTGATCGCGACATCGATCTCGGTGCGGGCGGCTTCGAGCTGCCGCTTACGCTCGGCTTCGCCGTCGTTCTTGCCTTGCTCGACGATGCCGCTCGCGCGCGTGCTCGCCTGATCGACGATGCCGCGCGCCTGCTCGCGAGCCGCAGCCAGGATCTTGTCGGCCTCGGTCTTGGCGGTGACCAGCGAGCTCTGCCCCTGCTCGGCTGCTGCCAAGCCGTTGGCGATCTCCGTTTGGCGCGCCTCGATCGCTCCCGTGATCAGGGGCCACACGTACTTCATGCAGAACCAGACGAATAGCAGCATCGCTAGCGACTGGCCGATCAACGTTAGATTGAAATCCACGCGGATTCTCCTCGTGCTCTCGTCGGAGCAGCGCTTCGCGCGCCGCTTGCTCGACGTTAGCCGCCGGCGGCCTGCAGTGCCGAGACGAACGGATTGGCGAACGTGAAGAACAGCGCGATACCGACGCCGATCATCGCGATGGCGTCGAGCAAGGCAACCACGAGGAACATTTGCGTACGCAGCATCGGGGCGAGCTCGGGTTGGCGAGCGGCACCTTCGAGGAAGCGGCCGCCCAAGAGACCCATGCCGATGCCGACGCCCAGGGCGCCGAGGCCGATCAAGATCGCAACCGAGATGGCCGTCAAACCAATCACAATATCCATCAGTGTCTCCAATCGAGAGTCGTAGCGTTCAAAGAAAAAAAACCTTGCCGGAGCAGCGCTAGTGCGCGTCTCCCTTATCGTGTGCCTGAGCCAAGTACACGATCGTCAGCATCATGAAGATGAAGGCTTGGAGCGTGATAACCAAGATGTGGAACACGGCCCAACCGAAATGAAACGGAACCTGCCACAGGCCGAGCAGCGCGATCAGAATGAAGATGAGCTCGCCCGCGTACATGTTGCCGTAGAGCCGCAGCGACAACGAAATCGGCTTCGCCAGCAGCGAGACGGACTCGAGCACGAAATTGAAGGCGATGAACAGCGGTGCGGCGATCACGCCTAGACCTTTCGTCGGTGGGGCGAGCGGATGGAACGTGAGCTCTTTCAAGAAGCCGCCCGCGCCTTTGATCTTGATCGAATAGAACACGGTGAGGATGAACACCGAGATCGACATCGCGAACGTGACGTTGACGTCCGTCGTTGGCACTACTTTGAGGTAGGGGACGCCGACCAAGGTGGCCACGCCCGGCAGCCAATCGACCGGAAACAGGTCCATGAGGTTCATCAAGAAGACCCAGACGAAGATCGTGAGCGACAGCGGCGCAATCAAGTTGTTCTTGTAATGAAACCCATCGCGCACGAAACCGTCGACGAGCAGCACGACTCTTTCGACGCCAGCTTGCAGCTTGCCGGGGCGACCGGTCGTGACGTTTTTCGCGACCTTGCGAAAGAGATAGATGAACAAGACACCGAGAATGATGGAGAAAGCCATCGAGTCGACGTTGATCGTCCAGAAATTGCCGCTGCAATGATTCCAGACCCATTCGCCATCGCTGCGGCACACCTGCAAATTGGTGAGGTGGTGCTGGATGTACTCGCCGGCAGTTTGTCCGTGACCGCCAGTGTGTTCTTCTGCCATGCCTCAGCTCTTCGTCAACGCTTCTTTTGTGCCCACTCCGCCGCCGACCAGCAGAGCACCGAATACCACTAACTGCGCGGCGATGAAGCCCGCGAACACCGCCAGCGGCGCGATCGGCCGCACGAATCCAAAGATCACTCCAAACAGCAGTGCCGTCAGGAGCACTTTGCCAATCTCGCCGAACCAGGCCGAGCGCATCATCGCCCCGGCGCTCTGATCCCTGCTCGGCGTCAGCAGCCGGGCGGCCAGAAACGCGTTCGGGATGACCACCGCTGCGCCGCCGAGCAGCGCCGACACGGCTTCGACTTTACCGAACCCCGCCCACAAGGCCGCGGCTACCACAGCGCTCACACAGGCCTGTGCGAGCAACGTCAAGGGCACGACGCGCGTGACGTCAATAACCACAGCGGCGGCCTCTAAGATGCCGGGCTTGCCCAGCGGGCTACGGAGAGTCGGTAAAAAAAAGCCACGACAATCGCGTGGCCCCGTTCGGCCGCGGGCATTCTAAGCAGTCGCTGGGCGCTATTCAACGCCTGCCGGACAGGGTGCCGGCCTTATGGTTACTTGATGTGGGCGAGAATGCCTTCGAGCTCGTCCAAGCCGTGGTAGCGGATCACGACGCGGCCACCCTTCGGCCCATGCTCGATACTCACGGCCGCACCGAGCGTCTCGGCCAGGTTGGCCTCGAGCCGCCGAACGTTGGGGTCGCCCGCCCCGGAGGCACCGCCCTTGACCGGCTTCTCGCCGCCGGCCGCCGCGGCCAGCTTGCGGACCGCGTTTTCCGTCTCGCGGACGTTCAACCCTTGTTTGACCACGCGCTGCGCCAGCTCCAACTGCAGCTCCGGCGACGGGAGGCCGAGCAAGGCCCGCGCGTGCCCCATGTCGAGCTGGCGCTGCTCAAGCAGCTCGCGAGCCACGCGTGGCAGATCGAGGAGCCTGAGCAGATTGGAGACTGCGGCGCGCGATCGGCCCACGGCGTCGGCGGCCTCCGCATGCGTGAGGCCGAACTCGTCCACGAGCCGCTTCAGCGAGCGGGCTTCCTCGATCGGGTTCAAGTTCTCGCGCTGGATGTTCTCGATCAGCGCTACGGCCACCGCGGCTTCGTCGGGGATATCGCGGACCACGGCCGGGATCGTGGCGAGCCCGGCCAGCTGGGCGGCCCGCCAACGCCGCTCGCCGGCGACGATCTCGTACTGGGCCTCGCCACTGCCCGTAACGGGCAACGGCCGCACGACGATCGGCTGCACGACGCCCTGGGCACGGATCGATTCGGCGAGGTCGGCCAGCGATTCCTCGCGCATGTCGATGCGTGGTTGGTACTTGCCGCGCCGGAGCAGATCGACGGGGACCTCGCGCAGGCCGGTTTCGGGGGTTTTGCCGGGAGCGGCCGGAGTTGCCGCGGGCTGCGCTGCGGGCTTGGCGCTGCTCAGGAGCGCCTCGAGACCGCGCCCGAGGCTTTTTCGCTTGTTCATGTGGTGCGCTTTAGAACGGACGTTTCGCCGGATTGTAACAGCGTCGCCACGGCGCGAGCCTAAGGCGGGGCGGCCGGTTGGGCCGGCCGCGGCGCGCCGGAGCGGCGATTCACCTCGCCCGCGAGCGCGAGGTAGGCCAACGCCCCGCGGGAGTATTTGTCGTGAAACAGCACGGGCCGGCCGAAGCTCGGCGCCTCGGCAAGCCGCACGTTGCGCGGGATCACCGTGCGGTACACGCGGTCGCCGAAGTGCGCGACGAGCTGGGCCGAGACTTCGTTGGCCAGGTTGTTCCGTGGGTCGAACATCGTCCGGACGATGCCGTGGATCTCGAGCTTGGGGTTGGCGGTCGCGCGGATCTTCTCGATCGTATTGACGAGCGCGCTCAAACCCTCGAGCGCGAAGTACTCGCACTGCATCGGGATCAGCACATAGTCCGTGGCCGCCAAGGCGTTGACGGTCAGCATATTGAGCGCGGGCGGACAGTCGATGAGGATGTAGTCGTACCGATCGACGACGGGACCGATCGCCTTGCGCAGCAGAAACTCCCGATCCGCCTTCTGCAGGAGCTCGACCTCGGCGGCTGTGAGCTCCTGATTGCTCGGCACTAGCGTGAACCCGCCCTCGGGCGGCGTCTGCAGCGCATCCGTAATCGGCACACCGTCGAGCAGCACGTCGCACACCGTGTACTCGAGCGCGTTCTTGTCCACGCCGCAGCCCATCGTCGCATTGGCCTGCGGATCGAGATCGATGAGCAGCACCTTGCGCTGCGTCGCGGCCAGCGAGGCTGCGAGATTCACGCAGGTGGTGGTCTTGCCCACGCCGCCCTTCTGGTTGGCGATGGCGATCACCGTGCCCATCGGCGCACCCTCCGGCGTAGCTTCTGCTTACACATTAGATCAGTTCCAACAACACGATCGAGCTCTTCAGAATCGGCCCCCCCGCTACGAGCGGGCGCAGCACGAAATCCGTCGCCAAATCGCGAAACTCGTCGTGCAGGTGCGGGGCCGTCAACAGCAGCAGGATGCTGCCCGGTGCCATCAGGGGCCGGCAAATCGCGAGCAATTCGGCCGGCGGCGCCACGGCCCGGGCAAGCACGGTACCAAACGGCTCGGCCACGCGTAAGTGCTCGGCCCGGCTGTGCGCCACCGCTGTGTTCGCGAGCCCGAGCTCGATGCCCGCCTGGCGCAAGAAGCGCACGCGCTTCGCGCGGCTCTCGATCAGCGTGAACCGCCGGCCAGGCTCCGTGATCGCGAGCGGCAAGCCCGGGAGCCCGCCGCCGCTGCCCACATCCGCCACCGTGGCGCCGCGCAAGAACGGGCGCAGCGCCAGACTCTCCACGAGGTGCCGATCGATGATCTCGTCGACCCCGCGCACGCCCGTGAGGTTGTAGACGCGATTCCAGCGCAGCAGCATCTCGACGAACGCCGCGAGCGCCGCACTCTGCGCCTCGTCCACGGCGATCCCCGCCACCCCAAGCCGGCGGCCGATCTCGGCTGCTGAAACGTTATCCGCGCTGGACATACGCCAAGTATGCCTCCGACGCTAAGCGTCCCGGTTGTACCTCGAACGGGTGCCCGCCGGGACGCTCGCGCGCAGGGATGCGCGCGCGCGAGCTTACAGGGATGTACTTGCAGCGGTCCCGGCGGGCACCCGTTCGAGGTGCAGCCGGGACGCCGCGTTGAGGCCTAGCGGAGACGCGGCGCTACGGACGCGCCGTATTGTGCAGGTGAGGCTGCGCGGCGAAAAACGCCGCGAGCTCTTCGATCGTGGCGTCGTCGAGCGGCGCCATGAGCGGGCCCATGAGCATGTCGGCGCGCTGGCCGTTCTTGTACTGCGTGAGCGCTTCGAGCAAGTACGACTCATGCTGCCCCGCCAGATTCGGCCACTGCGCTGCCGCAGCGATGCCTTCCTGCCCATGGCACTGCACGCACGCCGTCGCCTTGCGCCGCCCCTCTTCCACTTGCAGCGCCGTGCCGCTCATGCGACCGACCTCGGCCTCGCCGGGGAGACTCGCGAAGTACGCCGCCACGTCGGCGATATCTTGATCCGAAAGCGTCGCGGCCTGCGCCTGCATCGTCTCGTGGCCGCGCGTCCCGCGGCGATAACCCTGGAGGGCCACCTCGACGTAGTCGGCGTTCTGCCCGCCGAGCTTCGGCACGTGATACGACGGGTAGGCGTTGTGGGAGCCCGGCACCCCATGGCAACCGTTGCAGGTTTCCGCGAGCACGACACCGCGCGCGGCGTCGCCCTCGAGCGTGATGGGCGCGAGCGGCGCGGCAGGCTGCTGCGCACGGCTCAGATTCGGGCCGAGGACGGCTGCCAGCGTCACGCTAGCAGCGGCAAGAAATGCGGTTTTCGATGCGAACAAGGCGCGCGGCTCCTGACGAGATTCCCTTCTCAGCCGCGCATCTTAGCCAATTCCGGCGGCCGATGGCACACCGCGGCACTACGTGAATACCGAAACGCCACCGTCGCGGCGCCGGTCAGCCGTCGAACAGATGACACGCCACGCGCCGCTCCGAAGCGCCAGCGTTTACGGCGCGCAGCGCCGGGGTCTCGCGCCGACACCGGTCCATGACCTTCGGGCAGCGCGCCGCAAACCGACAACCCGCGCCGATGTTGATCGGCGAGGCGATCTCCCCCTTCACCGGAATCGCCGTGCGCTGCCGCTCGGAGCGCGGATCGGGTTGGGTGTTCGAGCTGATCAGGAGCTGCGTGTACGGGTGCTGCGGGCGAAAGTACACGTCGTCGGCCGCACCGATCTCGACGAGCGAGCCGAGATACATGACGGCCATTCGATCGGAAACGTAGCGGACCATCGAAAGATCGTGGGCGATGAAGAGCATGGTTAGGCCCAGTGAGCTTTTTAGCTCACCGAGCAAACGAACGATTTGCGCTTGCACCGAGACATCGAGTGCCGAGATCGGCTCGTCACAGACGACGAACCGCGGCCGCATGATGAGCGCGCGCGCAATGCCCACGCGTTGCCGTTGGCCGCCGGAAAATTCGTGCGGATAGCGGCACTCGTGGCTGCGGCTCAAGCCCACGCGCACGAGCCAATCGCCCACCTCATCGTCGATATGCGCGCCACGCCGCTCGGCTGCCAGGCGCAAACCCTCGCCGATGATCTCACCCACGGTCATGCGCGGATTCAGGCTCGAGTACGGATCTTGGAAGATCATCTGAATCACGCTCGCATAGCGCTGAAAGTCCGCGGGCCGGTACTCCGCCGGCATCGGCTCGCCGCCGAAGAGCACTTCGCCCGCCGTTTTCGCGTGTAGGCCCACCAACGTTTTACCGAAGGTCGATTTGCCCGAGCCGCTTTCGCCTACCAGACCGACGACCTCGCGCTCCTCGATCGCGAGCGACACGTCATCGACGGCGTGCACCGTCTGGCCGCGGCCGAGCGCGAAGTGCTTGGTCAACCCGCGCGCTTCGATCAGCGCAGTCACGTACGCGCGCTCCGTTGCAACTGCGGCACGGTGAACGGCGCCGCCGCATCGTGCAGCCAGCAACGGGCCTGATGGCCGCTGCCGACGGCAAAGTTCGGCGGGTGCCGATGCTCGCAGAGCTGCATCGCGTGCGGGCAACGCGCGAAGTAGCCGCAGCCTACCGGCGGCGCGAATAGATCCGGCGGCGCGCCTTCGATGGGCTGAAGGCCCGCTGCTCGCGACGTATCCTTGCTCGGCATCGCCGCACGCAAGCCGTGCGTGTAGGGGTGCGCGGCGGCGTAGAAGACGTCCTCGGCGGCGCCCTTCTCCACGATTTCCCCCGCATACATCACGGCCACGTCGTCCGCCATGCGCGCCACCACGCCGAGATCGTGCGTGATCAGCACGATAGCCATGCCGTTCTTTCGCTGTAGCTCCTTGAGCAGGTCGAGGAGCTGCGCTTGGATCGTCACATCGAGCGCGGTGGTGGGCTCGTCGGCGATCAGAACGTCGGGCTCGCAGGCAATGGCCGTGGCGATCATGGCCCGTTGCAGCATGCCGCCCGAGAAGGCAAACGGATATTGCCGCGCGCGCCGTTCCGCTTCGGGGATGTGCGTCATCGCGAGCAACTCGACGGCGCGCGCAAACGCTCGTTGCCGCGAATAGCCACGGTGCACTTGCAACGTCTCGGCGATTTGGTCGCCCACCTTCATCGTCGGATTCAGCGAGCTCATCGGATCTTGGAAGATCATGCCGATGCGGTTGCCGCGAATTTCATCGCCGTCGATGACCTTGCTACGCAAGATATCGATACCGTCGAGCAGCGCCGTGCCGCGCGTGATCCGCCCGGGCGGCATCGGGATCAAGCCCATGATGCTCTGCACGGTCACGGACTTGCCGCAGCCGGATTCCCCGACGATCGCGAGCGTCTTGCCTTTGGCCACGCCGAAGCTTGCGCCACGCACGGCTTTGACGATGCCGCCGTGAGTTTCGAACTCGACGTGCAGGTCCGTCACTTCGAGCACCGCGCGCTCGGGCTCGGTGGTTGCCACAGCACTCATTCGCGGCCCCGCATGCGCACGTCGAGCGCGTCGCGCAACCCGTCGCCGAGCAAGTTGAACGCGAGCACGGTCACGCTGATGAAAATTGCGGGAAATAGCAGCTCGTGCGGATGCGCGAGCATGGTCTTGATGCCCTCGTTGCTCATGCTGCCCCACGAGGGCGTGGGGGGCGCGACGCCCATGCCGATGAACGATAGGAACGCTTCGATGAAGATCACGCGCGGGACCTCAAACGTCAGCGTCACGAGAATCACGCCGATCGTGTTCGGCACCATGTGGCGAAACACGAGATAGCCGGTCCTCGCCCCCAGCAAACGCGAGGCGCCGACGTAGCCTTCGTTGCGGATCTGGAGAATCTGGCCGCGTACGAGTCGGGCCGTCGACGGCCAGCTCAGCAGCACGAGCGCCACGAGCATCGGCATCACGCCGCTTTCGCCCGGACCGATGCCGAAGGCGATCTTGAACAAGATCATGAACAACAGAAACGGCAGTGCCACCACGAAGTCGGCGCACCGCATCAGCACCTGATCGACGCGTCCGCCCGCGAAGCCGGCCGTGCTGCCGTAGACGATGCCGAAAAAAACGAACAACAACGGCGCCACGACCCCAATGAACAACGAAACGCGAGCGCCGTGCATGAGTCGCGCGAGCATGTCTCGCCCTAGATAGTCCGTGCCGAACGGGTGATACGGCGGCGTGATCGAGTCGCCGACGTTCACCCCGCCACCGTCGGCCAGCCAGCCGCGGGCCGTTGCTTCGTCGGCGCTGATGGCGAGCAGCGGTTCGACGACCAGGACGGCGTAGTCCTCGGTTTCGACGCCATCGCGATCGACGGCGACGACCGAGTACCAATAGAGGACCGGATCCAAGTCGAAACGGTCCTCGAAGCTAACTCGATGCGGGTCGAAGATCTCCGCCAGCGGCAGCCCGAGCGCTCGATCCGGGGCCGGGTCGTAGAGGTTGCGATAGACGTGGTAGCCGGCAGCCCCCGGTGCCGCGTCCCAGGCGATGCGGACCGCTTGGGTCGTTGCGGGCTCCGCCAAACGCAGTCCACTCGGGACCGCCGACCCTGCGGTAGGCAGCTCCGCAACGGTGACGCCCGGCCAGGCCACGTACGGCGCGATCACGCGCGCCACCGCCGGCAGGCCGGGCGCTTGGCTGATGCGACCGACATCCTGCGCCGCCGGGTCGACGCGCCACAGCCACGGCCCCGCGACCGTAAATAGACCGAGCGCGATCACCATCCACAGCGAAAAGACGGCACGGCCGTTGCGCCGCAAGCACCGCCAGGCGTCTTGCCAATACGACAGCGAGGGCCGGGACAGCGCGTGCGTCTCGCGTGCGACGACGACCTTGGTGAAGTCCGCCGCTGTCGGCTGCAGTTCCGCCGCGCTCATTCGAGCGACACCCGCGGATCGACGAAGCCATACACGATGTCGACGATGATCACCATCGACACGAGAAACGCCCCATAGAAGACCGTGGTGCCCATGATCACGGTGTAGTCGAGCTGTTGGACAGCATCGACGAAATAGCGGCCGAGCCCCGGAATCGAAAACACGAGCTCGACGACGAAGCCGCCCGTCGTGATCAACGCGATCTGCGGACCGAGCACCGTGATGACGGGCAAGATCGCATTGCGCAACTGGTGCTTGAGGAAAATCCGCGTCGGCGGCAAGCCCTTCGCGCGCGCCGTGCGCACGAAGTCCGCGCTCGTGATCTCGAGCATCGACGAACGCATGAGGCGCGTCAGATAGGCCGTGGTGCTCAAGCCGAGCACGAGTGCAGGCACGAGCATGTGCCAGACGGTGCCCCACCCCGCCACGGGCAATAGCGACCGACCGAACAGCGAGTTCGCGCTGACCAGAATCAGTTGGCTAAGCGCCGCCACCACGAAGCTCGGCACCGAGATGCCGATGATGACGAGAAACATGATCACGATGTCGGGCAGCCGATTGCGATAGACGGCCGTGAGGGCTCCCCACAGGACCCCGCCGAAAGTGGCCACCGCGATGGCGAGAATTCCGAGCGTTGCGGAGACCGGAAAGTGCTCGCGAATGATGTCGTTGACGCGGCGATTCTGCTGCGTAAACGAGATCCCAAAATCGCCACGCACCATGCTGCCGATGTAGATCGTGTATTGCTCGAGGATCGGGCGGTCGAGGCCGTAGCGCGCTTGCAGGTTCGCGCGAATCCTCTCGTTCGCCAACCGCTCGCCGCGCAGCGGGTCGCCAGGCACGGCGTGCATCGCAATGAACGTCGCCGTCGCGATGAACCAGACCGTGATGACTCCCTGCACGAGCCGCTTGAGGATGAATGCCAGCATTACGCCCTGGGTTATGGGTCCGGGGTGATGTAGGCGCGCGTGTAATCCGTGGAGGCGCCCTGGGCGCGGCGCGCGACCCCCTTGAGACGCGGATCCTCGACGTACATGACGCCGCGCTCGTAGCCCATGATGATCACGGCGTCCTCGATCAGGATGCGCTGGATCTCGGCGAACGCGGCAAACCGCACGTGCGTATCGAGCGATTGCTGCGCGATGCGCACTTGGGCGTCGAGCGCCGGATTGTTATACCGACCGTGGTTGTTCAAGTTCCACGATGCGAACAGGTCGCCGAACGACAGCGGGTCGTCGTAGTCGGAGCTCCAGCCGTACAGCGCGATGTCGAACTCGCCGGCCTCCTGCTTCGCCAACCGCTGGCGGAAGTTCTGCCGGTCGATCCGCAGCTCGAGGCCGAGATTGCGCCGCATGTATTCCTGCACGTACTCCGAGTGGGTGACCGCAGCCGGCGTATCGTCGCTGAGAAACACGAGCGGCGGAAACGCATCGATTCCGAGCTCGCGTTTGGCCAGCTCGAGATGCTCGCGGGCAGCGACGAGATCGGTCTGCACGGTCGGCGGCGGATGCTCCTGGCGGAATAGCCCGTTCTCGCCGCGGATGAAGGACGGGAACAGCGACTCGGCCACCGTGTAACTCGGTGTCTTCAAGACCTTGTAGACGAGCTCGCCCGGATCGTTGGCGAGCTGCAACGCCCGGCGGAAGTGGTAATTCGCGGTGACCAAGCCCGGACGATGATTGACTTGCAGGAACCAGATGCTGCCGTCGTTGTACCGATGTACTGACCAACGTTGTTGCAGCACCTGATCCAAGGCCTCGCCCGGGATATAGTCGACGTCGACGAGGCGACCGTCCTGAAACAGGTTCAGTCGCGCCACGGCGTCGCGCGTTATATACGCAATGTCGACGACGTTGAGCCGCACCGCATCGCGATTCCAATAGGTGGGGTTCTTCTCCATGCGCAGGCTCGCGCCGTGCACCCAACGCGTGATGCGGAACGGCCCGTTGTAGAGCAGATCGTCGGCATCCGCGGCGTAGCGGCCTTGGCGGCTCAAGTAGAAATCCTCGCGGACCGGCAGGTAGGTCTGCGCTGCGACGAGCTTGTCGAAGTAGGCAATCGGGTTCTCGAACTCCACCTCGAGCACGCGGTCGCTGACCGCTCGCACGGCCAGTTGCTCGGGGGGCAATTCGCCGCGGTTGATGGCTTCGCCGTTCTTCACGGGATACAGGATGAAGGCGTACTGCGACGCAGTCGCCGGATCGACGGCCTTGCGCCAGGCGAACACGAAATCGTGAGCCGTGACCGGCTTGCCGTCGCTCCACATTGCGTCTTCGCGCAACCAAAACGTAGCGCCGCTCGTACCGATGTCCCAGCGCTCGGCGACACCCGGCTCGAGATTGGCGTTGGCGTCGTAGCGCAGCAACCCTTCGATGACGTGGGCCGAGATCATGATGCTGTACGAGTCGGTCATGCGCGTGGAATCGAGATTCGGCGGCTCGTCGCGAATCGACGTCGTGATCGTGCCCGTCGCGAAGTCGATGGCGGGCAAAGCCGCCGCGCCGCTGCCCGTGAGCGAAGACGCCCACCCGAGCACGCTGAGGAGCGCGGCGAAGCCGACTACCGACAGCACGCCGAGCACGACGAGTTGACGCAGCGCAGCACGGCTTAGGGGATCCCGCTGCGTGTCGTTGCCCGTGGCCACGTGGTCCGTGTCAACCGGCCGCGCGCGCGGCACGCGACGTTTTCTTTTTCACATGGATCAGCAACAACGAGATCGCAGCGGGCGTCATACCCGAGATCCGCGTCGCTTGGCCGATGTCGATCGGCCGAACGCGCGTGAGCTTCTCGCGCAGCTCGTTGGACAGCCCGTTCACCTGCGCGTAGTCGAGATCCGCGGGCAGCGGCGTGTCGCCTTGGCGCTTCTGCCGCTCGATCTCCACACCCTGGCGTTCGACGTAGCCGGCGTAGTGAGCATCGATCTCGAGGCTGTTGGTCCGCTGCTCGATGAGCTCCGCCTCGAGGCTCTCGAGTGCAACCGAGCGGCCCACACGCGGCAGCCCCACCACATCCGCATAGGTGATGCCTGGGCGGCGCAGCAGTCCGTAGGCGGACACTTCGCGCGCCAGCGGCTCGAACGCGCCACCCGCCGGCACATCGGCCGGCTTCACGACCACGCCGTGCAACCGCTGCGTCTCCGTAGCGAGCCACTCGCGCCGGGCTTCGAACTGCCGCCAGCGCTCGTCGACGACGACGCCGAGCTCGCGGCCGATCGGCGTGAGGCGCAGATCGGCGTTGTCCTCGCGCAGCGTGAGGCGGTACTCGGCGCGGCTCGTGAACATCCGATACGGCTCCGCGGTGCCGCGGCTGATGAGGTCGTCGATCAGCACACCGATGTAAGCCTCTTCGCGCCGCGGGTGCCAGGGCGCGCGCTCCAGCACTTTGCGGCCCGCGTTGATGCCGGCCACGATGCCCTGGGCGGCGGCTTCCTCGTAGCCGGTGGTGCCGTTGATCTGTCCGGCGAAGAACAGGCCGTCGATTGCTTTGGTCTCGAGCGAGTGCTTGAGGTCGCGCGGATCGAAGTAGTCGTACTCGATCGCGTAGCCGGGCCGCGTGACGTGCGCGCGCTCGAAGCCCGGGATCGAGTGCACGAGATCGAGCTGCACGTCGAACGGCAGCGACGTCGAGATGCCGTTCGGGTAGATCTCGAAGGTCGACAGACCCTCGGGCTCGATGAAAATCTGGTGGCGCGTGCGATCCGCGAAGCGCACGACCTTATCCTCGATCGACGGGCAATAGCGCGGCCCGATACCCTCAATGGCGCCCGTGAACAGTGGCGAGCGGTCGAGGCCTTTGCGGATGATCTCGTGCGTGCGCTCGGTCGTATGCGTGATGTGGCAGCTCACCTGACGCGGATGCTCGGTGCGGCTTCCCAAGAACGAGAACACCGGTGTCGGCGTGTCGCCCGGCTGCTCGGCGAGATCCGTATAGTCGATGCTGCGCCCGTCGATGCGCGGCGGTGTGCCTGTCTTTAGCCTTCCGACGGCGAGGCCGAGCTCGCGGAGTCCGCGCGCGAGACCGATCGACGCCGGATCGCCCGCCCGGCCGCCCGAGTAGTTCACCTGGCCTACGTGGATCTTGCCGTCGAGGAACGTGCCGACCGTCAACACCACGGCCTCGGCCGCGATTCGCATGCCGGCCTGCGTGACGACGCCGCGGACGCGCGGGCCGTCAAGCAGCAAGCCGTCGGCATTCTGCTGCAGCAGTGTGAGGTTGGGCTCGGCATCGAGCAGCTCACGCACCGCGCGCTTGTAGAGCGCCCGATCGGCCTGGGCGCGTGTGGCGCGCACGGCCGGGCCCTTGCTCGCATTCAGCGTGCGGAAGTGGATGCCCGCGCGGTCGATGGCGCGCGCCATCGCGCCGCCGAGCGCGTCGATCTCTTTCGTGAGGTGACCCTTGCCGATGCCGCCGATGGCGGGGTTGCAGCTCATCTGCCCCAGCGTTTCGAGATTCTGCGTGAGCAGCAGCGTGCGCACGCCCATGCGCGCCGCGGCGAGCGCCGCCTCGGTGCCGGCGTGCCCGCCGCCGACCACGATGCAGCCGTAATGCGTCGGATATTCCATAGAACCCGTGATTCTAGGGCGAGCACGGCAGCGGTGGCCACCACGTGGCTCCGGCTTTGTGCGGCTGGTAACGGCCCGACCACTTCGGCGAACATGGCGCCCCTATGCGCAAAGGCCTAGCCACGCTCGCGATTGCTGGCGCCGCCGCGGCCGCTTTTGCGTGGCCCGGTGCGGCGTCCGCCCAGGATGGGCCGCTCGGCAGGGAGCGTTGTCGACTCGAGGCGGCGTCGGCGCCGGCGGCGTTCGCGCGCTGCGGCACCCTGGCCGTGCCCGAGAACCCGGCCGAGCCGAACGGAGCGACGATCGACCTCTTCATCGCCCGCATCGGCGCCCTGAGCGCCGAGCCACGACGGGACCCGCTGCTGCTCATCGCCGGCGGCCCGGGGCAAAGCACCGTCGATATGTACCTGCAGCTGCGCGGCGCGTTCGAGCCCGCCCGGCGCGACCGCGACATCGTGCTCGTCGACCAGCGCGGCACGGGCCGCTCGGCCACGGGCTTCGGCTGCACCGTCCCCGACGACCTCGCGCTCGATACGGCCGGCGCCGACGTGCTCGGGGGCGTCGTGCAAAACTGCCTCGCGGCACTCGAGCACGAGCCGCGGTTCTATACCACCTCGGTCGCGGTGCAGGATCTCGAGCGGGTGCGCGCCGCGCTCGGCATCGAGCAGTGGAACATCTATGGCGTGTCGTACGGCACCCGCGTCGCAGCGCACTATTTGCGTCGCTTCCCGGAGCGCACGCGTGCCGTGGTGCTCGACGGTGTCGTACCGCCGGAGCTCGCGCTCGGCCCGGATGTGGCGCGCGAGGCGCAGCGGGCGCTCGAGCAGATCTTCGCGCGCTGCGCGGCTGATGAACACTGCCACTCGCGTTTCAGCGCGCTGCCTCAAGACTTCGCCGCTCTGCTCGCCCGGCTCGATTCGGCCACGGCACCGGGCACGCCCGAGCGGCCCCCGCTCACGGCGCCAGAACTGCGCGCGCTGGTACGTTTCATGAGTTACGACAGCGCCACGGTGGCGCTGTTGCCGGTGCTGCTGCATGAAGCCAACGCCGGCAACTACGCGCCGCTGGCCGGCCAGGCACGCACGCTGCTGCGCGATCTGCCGGAGTCGCTGAGCTTTCCGATGAGCAACTCGGTCACGTGCACCGAGGACGTGCCGTTCATCGACGCCGCGGCGACGACCGGCCTCGACGACACCTACCTCGGCACGGCGATCATCGATGCTCTGCAGCTGATCTGCTCCCGCTGGCCGGCCGGCGTGATCGACGCCGACATGAAGGAGCCGCTGTCGAGCGACCAGCCCGTGCTGCTGCTGTCGGGTGAGCACGACCCGATCACCCCACCCGCTTACGCCGAGCGCGCCATCGCGGGCGGGCTGCGCAACAGCAGGCACCTGATCGGCCGCTCGCAGGGGCATGGTCTGGTCGCCGTGGGCTGCGTGCCACGCGTGCTGCGTGCGTTTCTCGAGTCGCCGGTTCCGGCCGAGCTCGATGCGAGCTGCCTCGACAGCCAACCGGCCCCACCGTTCTTCTTGAGCTTGCTCGGGCCGGCGCCATGATCGAGGTTCAAGGCATCAGCAAGCGCTTCGGCACGGTGCACGCGCTCGAGGACGTGAGCTTCGCAGCGGCGGATGGGCGTATCACCGGCTTGCTCGGACCGAACGGCGCCGGCAAATCCACCTGTCTACGGATTCTCGCCACCGTGCTCGAGGCGGATAGCGGCAACGCCCGCGTGGGTGGCACGGACCTCACGTCGGAGCCGCTCGCCGCGCGCTGCAAGCTCGGCGTTCTGCCGCACAACTCGGGCCTGTATCCGCAGCTCACCGCACGCGAGAACATCGCCTACTACGGCCAGCTCCACGGCCTGCCCGCCGAGCAGCTCGCGGCGCGCATCGATGCGCTCGTGGCGCGCCTCGACCTCGGCGCCATCGCGAACCGCAAAGCCAAAGGATTCTCCCAAGGCGAGCGCACTAAGGTGGCGCTCGCGCGCGCGCTCGTGCACGACCCGCAACACCTGCTGCTCGACGAACCCACGAGCGGGCTCGACGTGATGGCGACGCGGCATCTGCGCGACTGGTTGCGCGAGCTGAAGGCCGACGGTCGCTGCGTCCTGCTGTCGAGCCACGTGATGCAGGAGGTCGAAGCGCTGGTCGACGATCTCGTGATCATCGCCGGCGGCCGCGTGGTTCTCATGGGCACACCGGCCGAGCTGGCGCAGCGATTTCCGCGCCAGAGCCTCGAGGAGATTTTCGTCACGGCCGTGAGCGGCTCGAGCGCGGCCTCGGCATGAGCTCCTCCGTCTGGACCGTCTGTCGCAAGGAGATACTCGAGACCGCGCGCGACCGGCGCACGCTGTTGTCGGTGCTCTTAGGTCCCCTCGCGGGCCCACTCCTGTTCGCGGTGCTCATCAACATCGTAGTGTCGCAGAACCTGTCGTCGCTCGATGAGCGTCTCGATGTGCCGATCGTTGGCGCGGAGCGCGCGCCAAACCTCGTCGCCTTCCTCAAGGCGCGCGGTGTGCACGAGGCGGCCGATCACACCGTGACGAGCATCGACGAGGCGGCCGCCGCTGTCGCGGCGGGCGAACGCGACGTGGCGCTCGTGATCGACGAGCACTTCGCCGAGGACTTCGGCACCGAGCGCGCGGCCCGAGTTACTGTGATCTTCGACCGCTCGAAGTCGCGCGCGGCGAGCCGCGTGGACCGCGTGCGTGGTGCCGTCGACGCTTACGGTCAGCAGATCGGCACGTTGCGACTGCTGGCGAACGGTGTCGATCTCTCTTTGCTGCGGCCGATGCAGCTCGATGAGCTCGACGTGTCGACACCGGCCGGGCGTTCCGTGCTCATGCTCGGCATGCTCACGTATTTCCTGTTGTTCGCCACACTCATGGGGGGCCTGCACCTCGCCATCGACTCGACGGCCGGCGAGCGCGAGCGCAAGTCGCTCGAGCCGCTGCTCACGTTGCCCGTGACGCGCGCAAGTCTGTTGTTAGGCAAGATGGCGGCCACGATTGGTTACATGCTGCTGTCGCTGCTGCTCACTCTCGCCGCGTTCACGGTGGCGCTCACGCAGATGCCGCTCGAGCAGCTCGGCATGAGCGCAAGCTTCGGCTTCGGCACGGCAGCCGCTGCGTTCTTCATCATCGCGGCGTTTGCGCCGCTCGGCGCGGCGCTCATGACGGCCCTCGCCTCCTTCACGAAAACGTACCGCGAAGCGCAGACCTACCTGAGCTTCCTGCTGCTCGTACCGACTTTGCCGTTGGTGTTTGCCTCGATGCTGAACGTGGAGCCGGAACCCAGGCTGATGTGGATCCCGAGCTTGAGCCAGCACCTGCTCATCACGACCCTCATCAAGAATCAGCCGCTCGACGGTTGGCTCGTGTTCTTGTCGGCCGGCAGCAGCCTGCTGTTCGGCGCGCTGGTCGGCTGGCTGGCTGTTCGCCTGTACCAACGCGAAGCAATCCTCGGTTAGCGCGCCGTAACGAGTTATGTAAATGCGGCGTGCGCGCTTCTGCGAGCGCGTTCACGCCCGAGCGCCCCACGAGCGGGCAATCTTTGGTCTCGATTGCTACAAGAGCTCGGGACCGATCGAACGATGGCCACCACTACCCCGATTGCGGGGACCGCCCACCCGCCGTATTACGACGTGTTGACGTTGACCCTGACCCGGGCGGCGTTCATCACGGCGGTCTACGACCAAGCGCACGTCGCCCAGCGCAGCGGCAGCGCGTTCTGCGTGCTGCTGCTCGACGTGGATCACCTGCAAAACATCAACGACTGCCACGGCCTGTCCGCGGGCGACGACGTGCTGACGGGCTTGGCCGATCGCTGCCGCGGCGTGCTCGACGAACCGGCGTGGCATCGCTCGGAATACACCCTCGGTCGCTACGACGGCGGCGCCATCATGGTGTTGGCGCGGCCGTGCGCCTCGAGCCAAGCGGAGACGCTCGCCGAAGCCCTGCGCTTTGCGGTCGCGGAAAAGCCGATGAAGGATCGCATTAGCGCCACCGTCTCGATCGGTGTGGCGCAGTATCGGATCGGCGAATCGGTGGACGAGCTCATCGCCCGCACCGAGCGCACCTTGCACGTCGCGAAACAGTTCGGCCGCGATCGCGTCGAAGTGTCGAGCACTCCGCCGAGCCGCGTAGAGCGCGCCAAGGTTGTCGGCCTGTACGACTGAGCGGGCTCTGCCCCACGCGAAAGCCACGCCCTGACGGCGCCCGTCGGAGCCGTTGCGCAGCTCCGGCCCTACTTGCCGATGCAGAACGTCGCGAAGATTTCGCCGAGAAGGTCATCACTGGTGAGCTCGCCTGTCAGCTTGCTGAGCGCCGTTTGCGCGTTGCGCAGGTGCTCGGCCGTGAGCTCGAGCGCGCCACGCATTTCGCCGCGCGCAAGCAGGACATGCTCGCGCGCTCGGGCAAGCGCTTCGAGATGCCGGCGGCGAGCGCTGAAGGTCCCGGCAAGCTCCGTCGGATAGGCGGCAACTGCTTTTAGTCGCGCGGTCAACAACTCCAGGCCGGCGCCCGTCAGCGCCGACAAGAAGATGACCGTGGCGCCGTCGACGACCTGCGTGGTGGCGCGGCCGTCGAGCAAATCGATCTTGTTGGCCACGAGCGTGAACGACGTGTCCGGTGCGACTGCGGCGCGCGCGGCTGCGATTGCGCTGACCACCGGCTCACGCGCGTCCGCAAGCCAGAGCACGTGATCTGCACGGGCCACTTCGCTGCGTGCACGCTGCACTCCTTCGCGCTCGATGCGATCCCCGGTTTCGCGGAGCCCGGCCGTATCGACGATCGTCACGGGCAACCCGTCGAGCGTTAGCTGCTCGCGCAACGGATCGCGCGTGGTGCCCGGGATATCGGTGACGATCGCCGCGTCGTAGCCGGCCAAGCGATTCAGCAGGCTCGACTTGCCGGCATTCGGCGGCCCGGCAATCGCCACACTGAGACCGTCGCGCAACGCTCGGCCCGAGCGAGCACGGGCCGCCAACGAGTCGAGGCTCGCAAGCAGCGCATCGATCTCGGCCAGACAGTCCGGCGCCGCGTCGAAGGGCAGCTCTTCGTCGGGGAAATCGAGCCACGCTTCGATCCGCACGCGTAGCGCGGTGACGCGCATCTGTAGCTGGTTGACCGTGGCCGAAAACTCGCCGTCGAGCGATCGCAGCGCCGCGCGAGCCGCCTGCGTAGAACCGCTCGCAACGAGGTCGGCGATGGCCTCCGCTTGCAACAAATCGAGCTTGTCGTTGAGAAACGCGCGGAGCGTGAACTCGCCGGGCTCGGCCGCGCGCGCGCCGTGCGCATAAGCGGCGACCAGCAGCGCGTCGCTCACGACGCGGCCGCCGTGCCCCTGTAGCTCGACGACATCTTCGCCCGTATACGAGTGCGGCGCGGGAAAGAACAGCAGGAGCCCTTCGTCGAGAACCTGTCCGTGCTGGTCGCGAAACTTGCAGAGCTCCGCGTGGCGCGGCCGGGCCTCGATGCCCGCCAAGGCGCGGCCGATTTCCCGCGCTTTCGGCCCAGACAGGCGCACGATGGCCACGGCACCGGTGCCCGGTGCGGTGGCTAGCGCCGCGATCGTGTCGTCGCGCTGGTACTCCAAAATGCCGCCCTACCCGGCCAGGTAACCGCTCGACAGTCTAAGGGATGCGCGACGTGCGCGGCGGCCGGAGGCGTGGCGCGAATGAACGGCTCACGTGGGCGCGGATTCCCGCTCGACGACTTTGTTGATGCGCCACTGCTGCAGGATGGACAGCGCCGTATTCGTGAGCCAGTACAAAACGAGGCCCGCGGGGAAGAACAGGAACATGCCCGTAAAGACCACCGGCATGATCTGCATGACGCGGGCCTGCATCGGGTCCGGGGGCGCGGGACTCATGCGGGTTTGAAAGAACATCGCGACACCCATGAGGAGGGGCAGCACGAAGTACGGATCGCGCGCCGAGAGATCGTTGATCCACAGCATGAACGGCGCTTGCCGCATCTCGACGCTCTCGACGAGCACCCAATAGAAGGAGAAGAAAAACGGCATTTGGATAAGGATCGGCAAGCAGCCGGCAGCCGGATTGACCTTCTCGCGCTTGTAGAGCTCCATCATCGCTTGGCTCAAGGCTTGGCGATCGTCCTTGTAGCGCTCTTGCAGCGCTTTCATACGCGGTGCTAGGCGCCGCATCTTCGCCATCGAGCGGCCGCTCGTAGCCGTGAGCTTATAGAACGCGAGCTTGATCAGCATCGTGCAGATGACGATGGCCCAGCCCCAGTTGTTTACCCAGATTTCAATTTTCGACAACAGCCAAAACAGCGGCTGCGCGAGCACGGTCAGCACGCCATAGTCGACGGTGAGGTCGAGCTCTTCGCCAATAGCTTTCAGCTGGTCCTGCACCTTTGGCCCGACAAAGAGCGTGAAGCTGTAGCTCAAGGGTTCGGCGGCGGTGACGTCCGCTATCGGTCCGATGGCGCTCAGCAAGAACTCTTGGCCACGCATCGAGGCGTCGTAGCGGAAGTCATCCCCCATCGGCGGCACCGCAGCGGCCAGGAAATGGTGTTGGATGGCGGCGAACCAACCGCCCGGAAGAGTTTGCGTGATGGGCGTTTGCGCTAGGTCCTCGACGTCGAGCTTCTTGTATTGATCACCGTTGTACAACACAGGCCCGGTGAAGGAGTAGGAATCGACGGAGAAATACGACCGCGCCACAGGATGGTGTACGCGCGTCATCTGCACATAAGGTGCCCCGCGCCAGCTGCCCCCCGCTGCGGGCTGTACCGACAGCGCGAGATTCACCCCGTACTGGCCACGACGGAAGGTGTAGGTCTTGCGCGCGCTCAACGTCCCGTCGCCGACCCAGTCGAGCGTGACAACGAGCTCGTCCTGCCCCGCCGCGAGCGCGTAGTCGTTGCTGGCGCTGCGGAACGTGGCGAGGTGATTCGGCTCTGTGCCGCCAACAGCACTGCGCAGACCCGTCTGAAATACCCAGAGATTGTCGGCGCTATTATTGAGCAAGCGGACGAGCTGGTCGGGCGAACGTTTGTCGATGGGGTATTGGAGAAGATCGGCGCGCACGAGGTCGCCACCCTGCGAGTCGATCAGCACGTCGAGGACATCGGTCCGAACGCGCACGAGCTCGCCGCTGGGACGCGCCGTGGCAGACACGGGCGGCGTGTCTGTGGGGTCCAATTGGGGAGGGGGCGAACGATCGGTGGGTGGTGTGTTGCCGTCCGAGACAGCCGCCGGCACCGCGGCAGGCGCGGGGTAGTCGGTAAGCCACGCGGTATAGCCGAGCCATAGCATGGCGGCCAACGTGAGCCAGAGGAAAAGACGTACGTTATCCATGTCGCCCCACGCTAGCCGCCTGCTTCATGCGGTCGAAATGCCTGATGAGGCTCTCTCGTAGTGGCGCGGAGTCGGCGGTATGTGCACCCGGCTTCGCGAGCACGACGAAGTCCCAGGGCGGCAGCTCGCGCTGCAGGCGAAACGACTCACGGGCGAGCCGTTTGATCTTGTTGCGGTCCACGGCTCGTTTTGCGACGCGGCGGGAGATGGTCAAACCAAGCCGGGCGACGGCGCCGCCGTTCGGTCGACCGAGTAGCGTGAAATAGCGGTCAGTGGATCGCGCGGGCTCGGCGAAAACTCGGCCGAACTCCGCTGCGGTGTGGAGACGCTGTTGGGGCGAGAAGCCTGCCCGGCCGGGGAGCAACGTCGCGCCAAGTTCGCCCCCGCTAGGGCGCGAGGCGGGCGCGGCCTTTGGCGCGCCGACTGGCGAGGACCTTGCGGCCGGCACCGGTGGCCATTCGCGCGCGGAAACCATGGGTGCGCTTACGATGCAAGTTGCTGGGTTGGAACGTTCTTTTCATGGTCGTTTACCCCGAGAGGGCAAAAGTTCTTGTGAAAACAAAAGGATGTGGACGGCCGGGAGCGGCGAACTTTACGCGTGGCAGAGGATCGCTGTCAATACAGTTGCCGCCGATTCAGTGCGATTGCCCGGGCGAGGCACCAACGCTGCTTAGCTGTGGATAACTGGGAAGCAGACATTTAGACTCACCTCCCTTGCCCTGACCCTCGCTTCAAAACTCTTGTCGGACTCGAACACAGCTCCCGTGGCAGAGAACTCGGCGGTTTACTCGTCCCTGTGGACCCAGTGCGCTCGGTCGCTCGAGGCCGAGCTATCGGAGCAGCAGTTCAATACCTGGATTCGGCCCCTGCAGTTGGTTCAGGACGGAGCCCTGCTGAAGCTGCTCGCGCCGAACCGCTTTGTCGTCGATTGGGTCAAGACTCATTCCTTGGAGCAGATCCGGGCGTGGTGGAGTCGTCACACCGGGGGTAACGCGGAAATTGTCATCGAGGTGGGTAGTCGCCCCGTGGCGCGACGCGAGGTGCCGGCAACTGCGGCTGAACCTGAAGCACGACCGGCGAACGTGGTCGGAGGTCGTCTGAACGCGGCCTTTACCTTCGATAGCTTCGTCGAGGGCAAGAGCAATCAACTCGCCCGCGCGGCGGCGTTGCAGGTCGCGAAGAATCCCGGTAGTGCCTATAACCCGTTGTTCATCTACGGGGGTGTCGGTCTCGGCAAGACCTACCTCATGCACGCGATTGGCAACCTGATTCTTGCGGGTGACCCGAAGGCCAAAGTGGCCTACGTGCATTCGGAGCGTTTCGTCAGCGATATGGTGCGCGGTCTGCAACACAACTCGATCGCCGAATTCAAGCGAAGCTATCGCTCCCTCGACGCCCTGCTCATTGACGACATTCAATTCTTCGCCGGCAAGGATCGCTCACAGGAGGAGTTCTTCCACACGTTCAATGCCCTGCTCGAGGGCCAGCGGCAGATCATCTTGACGTGCGATCGGTATCCGAAGGAAGTCGCCGGGCTCGAGGAACGGCTGAAATCCCGATTCGGTTGGGGGCTCACCGTGGCTATCGAGCAGCCGGAGCTGGAGACGAGCGTGGCAATCCTCATGAGTAAGGCCGCTGCGGAGCGGGAGGTGCTGCCCGAGGAGGTGGCGTTCTTCATCGCGCAACGGATCCGCTCGAACGTTCGGGAGCTCGAGGGCGCGTTGCGCCGCGTGCTCGCGAATGCGCGTTTTACCGGCCAAGCAATCACGCTGGAATTCGCCAAGGACGCGTTGCGCGACGTGCTCGCTCTGCAGGACAAGCTCGTCACGGTCGAAAACATTCAGAAGACCGTCGCCGAGTATTTCAAAATTCGTGTCGCCGACTTATTGTCGAAACGGCGCAGTCGTTCGATCGCGCGACCGCGCCAAATCGCGATGGCTTTGGCGAAGGAGCTCACGACACACAGCCTGCCCGAAATTGGCGACGCCTTCGGGGGTCGTGATCACACGACCGTATTGCATGCGTGTCGGCGCATTAAGGCATTACGCGAAACCGAGACGCGAGTAGCCGAGGATTACAACAACCTGTTGAGAACCCTGACAGCGTGATGTTCATAAGCGGTGCATAGCGCCTGGAGGAATTTCCATCCACAGGCACGGCACAACGTGGCGGGCAGTTACACACGCGGATCAAAGCTCGTAACACATTGTTGTAGAAAGTAAAAAGTGGGTTATCCAGGCATTTTGGCAGTGCTAATAACTACAGTAAAGCTATATAGAGAATAGGTAGAAGCAATAATGAAGCTCAGCGCAGCGCGAGAAACGGTTCTAAAACCACTCCAGACAGTTGTGGGCGTCGTTGAGCGACGTCAAACGATGCCGATCTTGAGCAACGTGTTGCTTACAGCCGAGGGCAACAAGCTCGCGATCACCGCGACCGACTTGGAAGTCGAGATGGTGGCGGAGGCCCACGTGAAGGTGGACGCCAAGGGCGAGATCACCGTACCTGGCCGGAAGCTCCACGACATCTTTAGAGCGCTGCCGGAAGCGTCGACGGTCGAGATGACCCTCAGTGGCGATCGGCTGACCGTCAAGGCCGGACGTAGTCGGTTTACGTTGTCGACGTTACGGGCGGCTGATTTTCCGACGGTCGACGAAATCGCTGCTAAACAAACTTTGCGGCTAAAACGCAGCGATCTGCGGCGATTGGTCGAGAAAACGCACTTTTCGATGGCACAACAAGACGTGCGATATTACCTGAACGGTCTGTTGCTCGAGACGGAGAAGACGCGGCTGCGGGCCGTGGCGACCGACGGCCACCGCTTGGCGCTGTCCGAAGTCGAGCTGCTGGGTGCAGCGACGCGAGACGAGCAACTCATTGTGCCGCGTAAAGGTGTCCTGGAGTTGAGCCGGCTGCTCGAGGGTGATGGTGAGGTGGAGGTGGCACTGGGGGCGAATCACATTCGCGTCCAGTTAGACGGAATTCGGCTCACATCGAAGCTAATTGACGGCCGGTTCCCCGAATATGGCCGCGTCGTCCCGAATCAACCGAAGAATGTCATCAAGGCGGATCGGAATCTGTTTCGCCAGGCCCTACAACGGACGGCCATCCTCTCGAACGAGAAGTATCGCGGCGTCCGGTTGGAGCTCAGCCCGAACAACGTGGTGCTGCAGGCCAACAATCCCGAGCAAGAAGAAGCCGTCGAAACCCTAGAGGTCGAGTACTCCGGCGACACGATGGAGATCGGATTCAACGTCAACTATCTGCTCGACGCCTTGGCGGCCGTGGACAGTGAGCAGGTGGAGTTTGGCGTGACTGATGCGAATTCGAGCTGCCTGATTCGCGAGCCGGGTGGCGACAGCACGAAGTTCGTCGTCATGCCGATGCGCCTCTAGGCGCGTGGGCCACACCTAAGGCGGATAACGCCGTTGCCGCTGAGCCGAGTCCGCATCACGGCACTGCGCTGCTTGGCCGAAGTCGAGCTCGGGCTGCACCCCCAGCGTAGCTACATCTTTGGGCCAAACGGCGCCGGTAAGACCAGCATCCTCGAAGCGATCTCGCTGCTGGGTCGTGGTCGATCCTTTCGGACGCGTCAGATCCGCCGCTTGGTTCGCCATGGCGCTGATGGCTTCGCTGTTTACGGCGAGGTGGATTGGGATGGGCGGCGCCACCGGCTCGGCGTGTCCTACACCGCCGGGCGCCTAGAGAAGAAGGTCGATGGGTCGGATGCGGAAGGGATGACAGCCCTGGCCGAGCTCTTGCCCGTGCACATCATCGACCCCGGTATTCACCAGCTCGTGGAAGGGGGGCCGAGCGAGCGCCGACGATTCCTCGACTGGGGTGTGTTCCACGTGGAACATGGCTACCTCGACGGTTGGAAACGCTATCGGCGCGTACTGAGCCAACGCAATGCCGCGTTGAAAGCCGGAGCTAGCCTGGCGGAGCTACGGAGCTGGACGATGGCCCTGGCCGACGCCGGTACGGCTATCGACGGCAGCCGTCGGGCCTACGTGGCACGTCTGGCGGTGGCCGTCGACGGGTTCGGGCGGCGGCTCCTCGACCAGCCTGTAGAGCTCGACTATCGGCCGGGGTGGCGAGACGGGCAGACCCTCGCGGAAGCGCTGGCGGCTGCCGAGCCGCGGGATCGACAGATCGGCACAACCGAAGTCGGCCCTCACCGAGCCGATCTGTCGCTCCGGCTTGAGCAACGTCGCGTGCAAGACGAGGCATCTCGGGGCCAGCAGAAACTGACCGCCGCGGCGCTGGTGCTCGCGCAGGTCGCGGTGGGTGCAGCGGCGGACTCGAGTAGGGACGTGCTGCTCGTCGACGATCCGGCGGCGGAGCTCGACGCCCGTTCACTTACGCGAATGCTCGCGGTGCTACGAGAGCTCCCCGCGCAGCTCGTATTGACCGGTCTTTCGCCGGGCCAGCTTCCGGCGGAAGCCGGCTTCCCGGTGTTTCACGTGGAACGTGGGGAAGTGCGCGCGCTATAATGATGCCCCTACTGTCTGAGATCGGTTCAGGATGAGCCAGAGCGACTATACCTCTAAGAATATCAAGGTCTTAAAGGGTCTCGAAGCCGTCCGCAAGCGGCCCGGAATGTACATCGGCGACACCGACGATGGCACCGGGTTGCATCACATGGTTTTCGAGGTCGTCGACAACTCCGTCGACGAGGCTTTGGCCGGGCACTGCAAGGAAATCGCGGTCACGATCCATGCGGATCAGTCGGTCACGGTGGTCGACGACGGCCGCGGCGTTCCGGTCGACATTCACCCCGAGGAGGGGCGCTCCGCGGCCGAGGTCATCATGACCGTGCTGCACGCCGGCGGTAAGTTTGACGACGACAGCTACAAGGTCTCGGGCGGCCTCCACGGCGTCGGCGTTTCGGTGGTCAACGCTCTGTCCGAGGTGCTGGTACTCACGATTCACCGCAACGGTCTACTTTACGAGCAGACGTATCACTTGGGTGATCCGGCGGCCCCGATCGCCGTGGTCGGGAAGACGGATCGCACGGGCACGACGATTCGCTTCAAGCCCAGCTCGACGGTCTTTACCAACATCGACTTCGACTATGACACGCTAGCTAAGCGCCTGAGAGAGCTGTCTTTTTTAAACTCCGGTGTGCGTATCCGATTGAGCGACGAGCGCGAAGATCGGCACGACACGTTCGAATTTGCGGGCGGCATCGAGGCCTTCGTCAAGCACCTCAACCGCAACAAGACGCCTATTCATCCGACGATCGTCTATTTCAGCGAAACCCGCGCGCCGATTCAGGTCGAGTGCGCGTTCCAGTGGAACGACGGCTATCAAGAGGGGATGTTCTGCTACACGAACAACATTCCCCAACGGGACGGGGGTACGCACCTGGCGGGCTACCGTGCGGCCCTGACGCGGACGTTGAATTCCTATATCGAGAACGAGGGAATCAGTAAGCGCGAGAAGATCGCCATGTCGGGCGACGACGCGCGAGAAGGTCTCACGGCCGTACTGTCCGTGAAGCTCCCTGATCCGAAGTTCTCGTCGCAGACGAAGGACAAGCTCGTATCGTCGGAAGTAAAGGCCGTGACCGAGTCCGTAGTCGCGGCACGGCTCGAAGAGTTCCTGCTTGAGCATCCGGCCGAAGCGAAAGGCATCGTCGGCAAGATCATCGAAGCCGCGCGAGCGCGCGAGGCGGCGCGCAAAGCGCGCGAGATGACGCGCCGCAAAGGTGCGCTCGACATCGCCGGCCTTCCCGGAAAATTGGCCGACTGCCAAGAAAAGGATCCGGCGCTCTCCGAGCTCTTCCTCGTCGAGGGCGATTCCGCCGGCGGCTCTGCGAAGCAGGGCCGCGATCGTCGCACGCAGGCCGTCTTGCCGCTCAAAGGCAAGATCCTGAACGTCGAAAAAGCTAGATTTGACAAGATGTTACAGTCTGCCGAGGTGGGCACGCTGATCACTGCACTGGGCTGCGGTATCGGCCGGGACGAGTTCGACATCAACAACCTCCGCTACCACCGCATCATCATCATGACGGACGCCGACGTCGACGGCTCGCATATTCGTACGCTGTTGCTGACGTTTTTCTACCGACAGATGCCGGAGCTCATCGAGCGCGGCCACGTGTACATCGCGCAGCCGCCCCTTTACAAGCTCAAGCGCGGCAAGCAGGAGCACTACGTCAAGGACGATACGGAGCTGAACTCGCTTCTGCTCACGAGCGCCACGACGGATGCGTCGCTCTACCCCGAACCCGGGGCGCCACCGATACAGGGGCAGCAACTCGAGGCGCTCGCGCTGCATTACATCGAAGCGAACTCGATCATTCGCCGCTGGGCCCGGCGCTATGACGCCGAGGTCCTGCGCACGCTCATGTCGATGGACGCCCTCACTGCGGAGCAACTAGAGGACACCGAGCACGTGCGCCGCTGGAGCCAACAGCTCGAGCAGCAGCTTCGTGCGCCTGGGGAAAACGGCCCACGCTATCGTGTGCAGGTCCAGCCAGGCGGCGAGGGCGTCGAGCCGAACCTACTCGTAACTCGCGAGCACCACGGCAGCCAAAGCACGAAGACCATCCACGCCGGCTTCTTCCGCTCGCCCGAATACAAGCGCATCTCCGCTATCGGCACGGAGCTCAAAGGCGTGCTGCGGCCCGGTGCGTACGTCGAGCGTGCTAAGGAGCGGCACGATGTGCAGACCTTCGCCGAGGCGATCGATTGGCTGATGGCTCAGGCCAAGCAAGGCCAATCGATTCAACGCTACAAGGGTCTCGGCGAGATGAACCCGGAGCAGTTGTGGGAGACCACGGTCAATCCCGAGACGCGCCGTTTGATGCAGGTGCGGATCGACGACGCCGTCGCGGCTGACGAGATCTTCACGACTTTGATGGGCGATCAGGTTGAGCCACGCCGCGAGTTCATCGAACGCAACGCGTTGGCGGTGGCGAACCTCGACGTCTAACGTCCGCCGGCTGCCTCGCGTGGTTGCACCCGCATCGCCGCCATCGTCGTTTCTATCCACCGCTGCACCTGCTCGTTGAGCGCGCGGGGCTCGACTCCAGCGGTCGCGATCGGTGGACCGATCACGACGCGAATCGTGCCCGGCCGCTTGAGCCAACCGCGCCGCGGCCAGAATTCCCCGGCGTTGTGCGCCACCGGCACGACCGGCACGCCGGCCGCGGCGGCGAGGAGGGCGCCGCTCATCCCATAGCGGCGTGTCTCGCCGGCCGGCACTCGGGTGCCTTCCGGAAAGATCACGACCCACAAACCTTCGGCGAGTCGCTCGCGCCCGAGTTGCAGCACCTGTTGCACCGCTACGCTGCCGCCTTGTCGATTGATCGCAATGGGCTTCAGCAGCAGCAATACCCAACCGAGCACCGGGACCCAGGTCAGCTCCCGCTTCATCACCCAGGTCTGCCGCGGAAAAATGCGCAGCTGCGCGAGCGTCTCCCAGGCCGACGAGTGCTTCATGAGCACGACGGAGCTCCGCGGTGGCAAGTGCTCGAGGCCCTCGACGATGTAATCGAGCCGACATAGCCAGCGCAGCAGGAACAGAACCGAGTCCACCCAGAGGGTCGCGCCCGCGTAGGTCACGCGCGCGGGAAAGGGCGCGGTCGCCACAACGAGCAGACCGTAGATGGGCACGGAAACAAACAGATAGAGCGTGAAGACGATCGACCCGAGCCATTGCCGCACGCGAACGCTACCTCCCGTCGCCGAGTAGAGCTTGGGCCGCGCCCCAAAGGTCGTCGAACACGGCAACGCCACGTGCAACAGCCGCCGCTTCCGCCGCGCGACCCTTCCCCGTGCGCACCAAGATTGGCACCGCACCCACGGCGTCCGCCGCGTCGAGGTCGCTGACTTTGTCGCCGATGTACGGTGCATCGCGTACCGCGAGCCCAAGCTCGTGCTCTAGCGTCCGAAACAGACCCGGACCCGGCTTGCGGCACGCGCAACCTGCGCCCGGCAAATGCGGGCAGTAATAGATGCCGGCCAACTCTCCGCCCAAGGCGCGAACCGCCGCAATCATGTGACCATGAATCGCGCCCAGCGTGTCCTCGTCAAGCAGCCCTCGCCCCACCCCAGACTGATTCGTCACGACCGCGACGCGCATGCCGGCCTTGGTCAGCGCCGCGATGGCCTCGAGACTCCGAGCAATCGGCCGCCACTCCGCGACGGTTTTGATGTACTCGTCGGAGTCCTCGTTGATGACTCCGTCGCGATCGATCATGACGAGAGTCGACGGTCGCGCGCCCACTGCTGCTAAGCGCCGAGTCGTGCACCGAGCACGTCGCCGAGCTCCGCAACGCCAACGCGCGTCTGCTCACAACTGTCACGCTCACGAACCGTGACGCTCCCTGCCGTGAGCGTATCGCCGTCCACGGTAATGCAGAACGGCGTCCCGGCCTCGTCCTGCCGCCGATAGCGACGGCCGATCGCGCCCTTCTCGTCGTAGTAGACGTTGAAGCGCTTCTTCAGCACTCGGTATATCTCGAGCGCCTTCTCCGGCATGCCGTCTTTTTTTACCAGCGGAAAGACCGCTGCTTTGACGGGTGCCAGCCGCGGATGGAGCTTCAATACGGTGCGCTGCTCGCCACCCACCTCGTCTTCATGGTAGGCATCGCAGAGGAAAGCCAGCGTGCCGCGATCGGCGCCAGCCGATGGCTCGATGACGTGCGGCAGATAGCGACGAGCTTCTTCGTTCGGCTCTTGGTCGTCGAAGTAGCGCAGGTCCTTGCCGCTCGTCTGCATGTGCTGGCGCAGATCGAAATCGCTGCGGTTCGCGATCCCTTCGAGCTCGCTGCGCCCGAACGGAAAATCATACTCGACGTCCGCGCAACCGGCTGCATAGTGCGCCAGCTCGTCGGCCGCATGCTCCCGCAAGTGCAGGTTCTCGGGCCGGATCCCAAGCGCGATGTACCAGCGATAGCGGCGCTCGCGCCAATACTCGTACCACTGCGCGGAGTCGCCGGCACGGCAGAAGAACTCGATCTCCATCTGCTCGAACTCCCGGCTGCGGAACGTGAAGTTGCGCGGATTGATCTCGTTGCGAAAGGCCTTGCCGATCTGGCCGATCCCGAACGGCACGCGAACGCGAGCCGTATCGCAGACGTTCTTGAAGTTGACGAATATCCCCTGTGCCGTCTCCGGTCGCAGGTACGTCACGCTCGAGTTGTCCTCGAGCGCGCCAACGTGAGTTTTGAACATCAAGTTGAACGCCCGCGGTGCGGTGAGCGTTCCCGGCGCCGATGCTCCAGGAGCCAAGACCTTCGCGCGCAGACTTTCGTCGTTGAGGGCTTGCGGCACCGCCACGGGTCGAGCCTCGCGTCCCGGTTTGGTTTTCTGCAAGCTTGCGATGCGTTTGCGATGTGGCTCGAAAAGCTCCGCCGGCGCCGTTTTCCCAACCTCACCGGGCGAGGCGAACAACACGTCATCGTAGGACTCGACGCTGCCATCCGCGCCCGCGAACTCGAGGCGGAACACCGCTAGCTGATCGGCACGATAACGAGCCCGGGTCTCGCGGTCGTCGACCATGGGATCGCTGAAGCCCCCGACGTGGCCGCTGGCCTCCCAGACCTTGGGGTTCATGAGCAGCGAGGTGTCGAGACCCACCATGCTGAACGTGGCCGGCGCGCCGGGCATGCTCGCCGTCTCATCGTGGTGGGCGACCATATCGTCCCACCAGGCTTGCTTGACGTTTCGTTTGAGCTCGACCCCGAGCGGACCGTAGTCCCAGCAGCCGTTCAAGCCACCATAAATCTCGCTCGACGGGAAAATGAATCCTCGCCGTTTGCACAGCGATACGATCTTCTCCATGGAATCCATGTCTGCTCCGAAGGCGCCACGAGTCTAGAAAGCGCGCCAGTATAGCGACGCCGAGCGCCGGGAATAGCAGCCGCGTGCCGACCCCAGCGGCGTGTGGGCACACTCTGGCGAGCGATGGCGCTCTGCACTCAAACCGGTGCACAAGGTTCCAATCCGCACCATTTTCGCGCACACTCGGCCCCAGCCTGCACCATTACGAGTCAGGCCAAACGCCGATTGAGCTCGTGCACCAAATAGAAACAAGCACTTAGCGGCCAGAGATGGCTGGCACACATAATGCACATTCACCGACTCAATAAAGGGCAACTGCCGCGCGCATCAGACCAACGAATGGCACCGGCAGCGACAACCAACTAACGACAGGCAAACGGAGGATCTTCATGTCGCCCGCCGATGTTCTCAAGTTGATGAAAGAAAAAAGCGTCAAGTTCGTTGACCTACGGTTTACCGATACGCGGGGCAAAGAGCAGCACGTCACCGTTCCCGCGCACAGCGTGGACGCGGAAATGTTCGAAGACGGCAAGATGTTCGACGGCTCTTCCATCGCCGGTTGGAAGGGCATCAATGAGTCCGACATGATTCTGATGCCGGATCCCGCTACTGCGATTCTCGACGTCTTCATGGAAGAGGCCACCATGAACGTCCGCTGCGACATCATCGAGCCGTCGACGATGCAAGGCTATGAGCGCGATCCCCGGTCCGCCGCGAAACGCGCGGAAGCCTACATGCGCTCGACCGGTATCGCGGATGAGGCATTTTTCGGTCCCGAGAACGAATTCTTCATTTTCGATGACGTGCGCTGGGCCTCGCAGATGCAAGGCGCGTTCTACGCCATCGACTCCTACGAAGGCGCTTGGCAGAGCGGCAAGCAGCTCGAGGAAGGCAACATGGGGCATCGCCCGGGCGTCAAGGGCGGCTACTTCCCCGTCCCGCCGGTCGACTCGTTGCAGGATATTCGCTCGGCCATGTGCTTGGCCCTCGAAGAAATGGGCTTGATCGTTGAAGTGCACCACCATGAGGTGGCGACGGCCGGGCAGTGCGAAATCGGCGTCAGATTCGGCTCGTTGGTGAAGAAGGCCGACGACGTCATGGTCTTGAAATACGTCATCCAGAACGTCGCGCATAGCTATGGCAAGACCGCCACGTTCATGCCGAAGCCCCTGATCGGCGACAACGGTAGCGGCATGCACGTGCACCAGTCGCTGGCCAAGGGTGGCAAGAATCTCTTCACCGGCGACCTGTACGGCGGCTTGTCGCAGACGGCGCTCTACTACATCGGCGGCATCTTGAAGCACGCCCACGCGATCAATGCGTTCACGAACGCGTCGACCAACAGCTACAAACGGCTCGTGAAAGGCTTCGAGGCGCCTACGCTGCTCGCTTACTCCGCGCGCAACCGCTCCGCATCGATGCGCATTCCGCACACGCACCCGAAGGGACGCCGTGTCGAGGTGCGCTTCCCCGATAGCACGGCGAATCCCTATTTCGGCTTCACGGCCATGCTGATGGCCGGCCTCGATGGCATCGCCAACAAGATCAACCCGGGACCGCCGAGCGACAAGGACCTCTACGACTTGCCGCCGGAGGAGGAGAAGTTGATCCCGACCGTTTCGTACTCGTTACAGCAGTCGCTCGAGGCACTCGACAAGGATCGTGGCTTCCTGACGGCGGGTGGTGTACTGAACGACTCGACGATCGACGCGTACATCGGGCTGAAGGAACAGGAGATCACGAAGTTCTCGATGACGCCGCACCCGGTCGAATTCGAGATGTACTACAGCCTCTGAATCGGATCACGCCGAGCGGAGGGGGGTCTGTCAAAGCAGAACGTGGCGGGGTTCACAGAATCCCGCCCGTTACTTGGCACAGAGGGTCGCTTGGCGCTAAGCTTGGAGCATGCGTAAGTGGCTGATCCTATTGTCCACATTGTGCGTGACGGCCACGAGCGCCGCGCCGGCCTGGACTTGGACGGATGCCAACGGCCAGGTGCATTACTCCGATCGGCCGGTTCCGGGGGCGCGGCAGATCGAGCTGATCGGGGCATACACCATCGGCGGCCCGACGGCGCAGCCAGCGCGCTCTGCACCAAGCGGGCCGACGACACAGCAGCAGCCTGGCGGGAGCGCGCCGTACCGCACCATCGAAGTTCTGAGCCCGGCCGAGCAACAAACGTTGTCGAACTCTGGCGGCAGTCTGCCGGTCAGCGTCTCCTTCGACCCGCCTCTGCGGCCCGGCCATCGGTTCGACCTGGCGCTCGACGGTCAGCGGCGCAACCTGAACACGAACAATCCGCAGGTGACCCTGAGCGAAGTATTCCGCGGTACCCACACCCTGCAAGTCGTGGTGATCGATTCCGCCGATCTGGAGGTGATGCGCTCACCCACGCGGAATTTCGTGATCCAACAGGTCAGCGTGCAGAACCCGAACTCACCCCTCGCCAGACCGCCAGCCGCGCCGCCGCCCCGGCCGACGCCCACGCCGAACCGCGGGAACTGACGGCGACGCCCGATCCGTTGGGTAGCGCTCGCCGCCCCCGACGCGGTCCAGCCGCCGACCACATTCTCCAGGGGTTGACGACCGCGGTCGTCGTTCTCGACCAGAGCCTACTCGTGTCGTATCTCAACGCTGCCGCCGAGAGTCTCTTCAGCGTCAGCTTGCGCCGTGTCGTCGGTCGGGCGCTCGGCGACCTCGTGCACCCCGCCGCTGAGCTCATCGGACTCTGTCAGCGGGCCATGGCCTCGGGTCTCACCTTCAGTCTCCGCGAATTCGTGGCCCGAGCCGGGGAACGGGAGCTAGTGCTCGATTGCCGCGCCGCGCCACTCGAAGGCGAACAGTTCCTCGTGCTCGAGCTCCTCGATACGGAACGCGACCGCAAGGTACGCCGCGAAGCGGCGCTCGTGTCGCAGCAGCAGCTATCGCGCCGCATCATTCGCCAGCTCGCGCACGAAGTGAAAAACCCGCTCGGCGGCTTGCGCGGCGCCGCGCAGCTTCTCGAACGGCAGTTACCGGATCAGGAGCAGAAGGCCTACACACGCGTGATCATCGAAGAGGCGGATCGGCTCGCGGCACTCGTGGATGGAATCCTGCGTGCTGGCGGCGCGCCGCGCCCGGAAGAGGTGAATCTGCACCGCATCACGGAGCACGTGGCCCAGCTCATCGAGGCTGAGAAGCCAGCAGCGATCGAGCTCGTTCGCGATTACGACCCGAGCTTGCCCTCGATCACCGTCGATCGGAATCAAATGATCCAAGCGCTATTGAACATCGCCCGCAACGGAATGCAGGCGCTCGGCGGGCGTGGGCGGCTGATTTTCCGCACCCGCGCCCTCAGCAATGTCACGCTCAGCGGTGAACGCCATCGGCTCGTGCTATCCGCGGAAATCGAAGACAACGGCCCCGGCATTCCCGAGGAGCTGAAGGAAACGATCTTCTATCCGCTCGTCACAGGCCGAGCGACCGGCACAGGACTCGGTCTCACGATCGCGCAGGATCTAGTGAGCCGCAATGGCGGGCTGATCGAATTCGTGAGTCAGCCTGGCCGCACGGTTTTCAAAGTGCGCCTCCCCGTCGTGAACGGAGGGCGGCACTAATGGCTACGCCAGGTTTGAGCGTCTGGGTCGTCGACGACGACGAGTCGGTGCGTTGGGTGCTCGAGCAAGCGCTGAAGCAGGCGCATATGATTCCGCGGACGTTTGATTCCGGCCGGCAGTTCTTCGCAGCTCTCGAGCGTGACCGGCCCGACGTGCTGATTACCGACATTCGCATGCCGGACATGAGCGGCCTCGAGCTCATGGAGCGGCTCAACCAAACGGAGCCCGACGTTCCCGTCATCGTGATCACGGCACATTCGGATCTCGACAGCGCCGTCTCGGCGTATCAGGGCGGTGCGTTCGAGTACTTGCCGAAGCCGTTCGATATCGACGAGGCCATGGAGCTCGTCTCGCGCGCGGCCCGGCAACGCAGCCGGGGCGCTACGCAGCAGGCGGCGGGGAAACCGATACCGCGCATCATCGGTCAGGCGCCGGCGATGCAAGAGGTGTTCAAAGCCATCGGCCGCTTGTCCCGCTCGAGCATGACGGTGCTCATCACGGGCGAATCGGGCACCGGGAAGGAACTCGTCGCGCGCGCTTTGCACGACAACTCGCCGCGCGCCAACAATCCGTTCGTAGCGCTCAACACCTCCGCAATCGCCTCAGAGCTGCTCGAGTCCGAGCTCTTCGGCCACGAGAAGGGCGCGTTCACGGGCGCCACGGAGCGGCGCATCGGTCGGTTCGAGCAAGCCAACGGCGGCACGTTGTTCCTCGACGAGATTGGCGACATGTCACTCGCTTTGCAGACGCGGTTGTTGCGTGTGCTGGCGGAGAGCGAGTTCTTCCGCGTCGGCGGGCAGACGGCCATCCGCGTCGATGTGCGCGTGATTGCCGCTACGCACCAGGATCTGGGACAGGGCGCCGTCACGGGCCGGTTCCGCGAGGATCTGTATCACCGGCTCAACGTCATGCGCATCGAGGTCCCGCCGCTACGCCAACGGCGCGAGGACATCAAGGAGCTGTCGCGGTTCTACCTCGAGCAGGCGGCTAACGAGCTCGGTGTGGCGCCGAAGACCCTGAGCGCCGACGCGGCTGACGTGCTGCAGAAATACGATTGGCCCGGCAACGTCCGCGAGCTCGTCAATGTGTGTCGCCGGCTTACTGTCACGGCGGCTGGTCGCGAGATCGCAGCACAAGACTTGCCGCACGAGCTGGGCGGGCTGTCGACTCAGCCGAGCGCGGACTGGACGATGGGGTTGACGCAGTGGGCGGAGGCGCAGCTCGCCGCGGCAGCGGCGCCGCCACTCTTGGCCGACGCGCTGCCTGCGTTGGAGCGCACGCTCATCATCACCGCGTTACGCCGGGCACGCGGCAAACGGCTCGAAGCGGCGAAACTGCTCGGTTGGGGCCGCAATACGCTCACCCGCAAGATCAAGGAGCTCGGTCTCGAAGGCCGCGTTTAGAGATCTCGCCGGCGGGCAATCTCCGCGCCGATAGTCTCGGCGAGTTTCAGCGCGGCGAGGCCGTCGGCGCCCGAGACCTCGCACGGTCGATCCTCGACAATGGCCGTGACGAAGGCCTTCGTTTCGGCGAGCAGCGCATCGCCTTTCTCGAGGTTCCACGTTTCTTCCTGCAGTGGTGACGCGCCTTCGGGCCACTCGCCGTGTTTGGTCACCCGTCGCACCTCGCCGCTGCCGAAATCGATCGACACGTACTGGTTCGGCTGAAACACGCGGAAGCGTCGTTGCGCGCTCGTGGAGACGCGCGAAGCCGTGACGTTGGCAATGGCGCCGTTGGCGAACTCGATTCGCGCGTTGGCGATGTCGACCTCGTCCGTCAGCACCGGGATGCCGACTGCCGATACCTGTGTCGGCTCCGCATTGACGAGCGAGAGAATGACGTCCAAATCGTGAATCATCAGGTCGAGAATCACGTTGACGTCGGCGCCCCGACCCTTGAACGGCGCCAGTCGATGGCACTCGATGAAGCGCACGGTCGTCAGCGACTGGCGTGCCGCGAGCAACGCCGGGTTGAAGCGCTCCACGTGGCCCACTTGCAGCTTCAAGCCGCGCTCGGCTGCGAGGTTGGTGAGCATCGCCGCCTCGGCGCTCGTGCGCGTCATGGGCTTCTCGACGAGAACGTGTACGCCGTGCTCGAGGAAGAACTGCGCGAGCGCGAAATGCTCCGACGTGCTCGCCGCGATCGTCACGGCGTCCACCTTGCCGAGCAGCTCGCGGTGATCGATGAATGCCCCCGTGCCCACCTCCGCGGCGACGGCGCGGCAGCGCTCGGCGCTCGGGTCGGAGACCCCGACAAGGTCGACGTTGTCGAGGGCCTTGTGCTTCTGCGCGTGGAAGCGGCCGAGATAGCCAACACCGACGACGGCGGTGCGTAGCTTGCTCACCCGCGTGCGATCCCGCGTTCGGAGTTCTTGATGAACGCCAGCAGATGGGCGATCTGCGGGCTCTTCTGGCAGTCGGTCTCGATGCGCGTCGTGACTTCCTCCATCGTGAGCGAACGCTGCAGCAAGAGGCGCACGGCGTTGTCGATGTTGCGGCGCTCGGCCGCATCGAAGCCCGCGCGCTTGAGCCCCACCCGGTTGATCGCTCGGGGTGTGGCCCAATGCCCTTCGGCGATCGTGAACGGCGCGATGTCCTTGTTGGCGAACGCGCCCGCAGCCAAGAACGAGTAGGCGCCGAGGCGCGCGAACTGCGTGACGCCCACGAGGCCACTTACGAGGACGTGCTGCTCGATGATTACGTGGCCGGCGAACTGCGCGCCGTTGACGATTATGATGTGGTCGGCCAGCTGACAGTCGTGACCGATGTGCGCATAGGCCATGATGAAATTGTGATTGCCCAGACGCGTGACGCCGCCGCCCTTGGCGGTGCCGATGTTGATACTCACAAACTCGCCGATCCGATTGTGCGAGCCGATCTCGAGCGCCGTGTAAGCGCCGCCCCGATAACCCAAGTCCTGGGGCGGACCGCCGAGCACGGCGCCGTGTTGAATGTGGTTGTGCTCGCCGATCGTCACCCGGCCAAAGCGGCTGCCGATGCGTGCGTGCGACTCGACCACCGTTTTGGCGCCGATCTCCACCTCACCTTCGATGACGCAGTACGGACCGATCTCAGCGTCGGCAGCGATCTTGGCGCGCTCGCTGACGATCACGCTCGGATGAATACTCAACGCTGTTCCTCAAGCGCCGCTGCGGCCATCAGCCGCTGGCGGCCTGATTCAGGACTTTGGCGGGGTCGATGCCGCCGATGAGGTCGGTGATCGACGCAAAGCGATGCGCGCGCAGGTACTCTTCCATGCCGGCGTTCACCTTGAGCGGCGCCAACGGGTCGTAGAACAGTGCCGTGCCGATGCCGACCGTGGTGGCGCCGGCGAGCACGAACTCGAGCGCGTCGTGCGCTGTCTCGATGCCGCCTTGGCCGATGATCGGGATGCCGCGCTCGCGGCACTCCTGGTAAACCTGGTGCACTTTGAGCAGCGCGATGGGCCGAATCGCGGGGCCGGATAGGCCGCCCTGGATGTTGCCGATGATCGGCCGGCGCGTCTCGACGTCGATGGCCATGCCCATGAGCGTGTTGATCGCCGCGAACGCATCGGTGCCCGCCTCGATACACGCGCGGGCATTCGCCCTGATGTCGGTTTGATTTGGCGAGAGTTTGGTGATGAGCGGCTTGTCTGTCACCGCGCGGCACGCAGCGACTACGCGCGCCGACATGTCCGGGTAGTTGCCGAACGCGACACCGCCCTCTTTGACGTTCGGGCACGAGATGTTGATCTCCATCGCATCGATGGGCGAATCGTCGAAGCGTCGGGTAACCTCGGCGTATTCCTCGATTGTCGACCCGCAAACATTGGCGATGAACCGCGTTTCGTCGAAGTTCAAAGTCGGCAAGATCTTCTGCACGACGTAGTCGACGCCGGGATTCTGCAAGCCGATGGCGTTCAGCATGCCGCTCGGTGTTTCCCAAACGCGGTGCGCCGGGTTGCCGAGCCGCGGCGCGAGGGTAGTACCCTTGAGGACGATGGCGCCGACGGCCGCGTTGGAGAACCCTTCGATTCGCGTGTATTCCTCGCCGAAGCCTACGCACCCGGAGAGCAGCACGATCGGCGAGTTCAGCTTCAGACCGCAGAAGTCGAGCTTGAGGCGGCTCATGGAGGGGTGCCGAAGGTCTTGGGCAGCATTGCGACAATTATCCGCGAGCGTCGCGTCGCGCGCCACAGGCCTATGATGGCGAGGATGTTTCACGTGATCCTTTATCAACCCGAAATTCCGCCGAATACGGGCAATCTGATTCGCCTGTGCGCCAACGCCGGTGCCACGTTGCACCTCGTCCATCCACTCGGCTTCGAGCTGGATGAGCCGCGGCTGCGTCGCGCGGGCCTCGACTATCATGAAATGGCGAACGTGCGGGAGCATGCCGACTTCACCGCGTGCCTGGCGGCACTGCGTCCGGTGCGCCTCTTTGCGCTGACCACGCGGGCCGCTCGCTCGCTCTACGACGTTGCGTTTGAAGCCGGCGACGCGTTCCTGTTTGGTCCGGAGACGAGCGGCTTGCCGCTCGCCATGCTCGAGACTTTACCGCCCGAGGTGCGTCTGCGGATCCCGATGCGCCCCGGCAACCGCAGCTTGAACCTGTCGAACGCGGCCGCCGTCACGGTGTACGAGGCCTGGCGTCAGCTCGGTTTTGCCGGTAGCGGCGTCAGCCAAGCTCCGGAGTGATCGGCCGACGCATCAGCGTGAGCACGGCGGCGCGCGGGTCGGCGCCGGCGTGCACCACCTGGTTCAGCTGCTCGACGATCGGCATCGGCACGTTGTAGCGCTCGGCTACGCGCTGCACTGCGCGGGCGCCGTTGTAGCCCTCGACCACTTGGCCGATGTCGCGCAGCGCGTCGCCGACGCTCTTGCCGTGAGCCAACGCCAGGCCGAAACGACGGTTGCGCGACTGGTCGTCGGTGCAGGTGAGCACGAGGTCGCCCATGCCGGCGAGTCCCATGAAGGTCTCCTTGCGGCCGCCGAGTGCAAGCCCGAGGCGGGTCATCTCTGCCAGGCCGCGCGCGATCAGCGCGATGCGCGTGTTGGCGCCAAAGCCCAAGCCGTCACAGATGCCGGCACCGATCGCATAGACGTTTTTCGTCGCGCCGCCGGCCTCGACGCCCGCGACATCGCTCGAGGTGTAGGCGCGAAACGTGTCGGTGCTGAGCGTTTCAGCGAGCCGCTGGGCATAGTCCTGATCCGCGGAAGCGATGGTCATGGCCGTGGGCAGGCCGGCTCCCACCTCTCGAGCGAACGTCGGGCCGGATAAGACGGCCGTCGGCAGGCTGGCCGGTAGGACCTGCGCGGCCACCTGGTACGGCAGCAGGCCCGTGTCGAGCTCGAAGCCTTTGGTCGCCCAGGCGAGTCGCCGCACGGGTAGCGGGGCGAGCGCCGTGAGCAGCCCACGTAGCGCGTGGCTCGGCACGGCCACAAGCACGTCGTCAGCGCCGACTACCGCGGTGCGCAGATCCGCCGTGAGCTCGAGCACCGGCGGGAACGGCGCGTCCGCGAGGTAGCGTGCGTTGGACCGCGCACGACTCATCGCTGCGACATGGGCGGCGTCGCGACCCCAAAGGACGGCGGGGTGTCCCGCGCGAGCGAGCTGAATGGCGAGCGCCGTACCCCAAGAGCCGGCGCCAAGTACCGCGATTCGGCTCGTAGCGCTAATGCGTCTCGCCGCCCGCGGCGGTGCTCGCAGCTGCGCCGCTCGGCGCCGCCGCGCTGTTGCGCGCGCTGCGCTCCTGCATGGCCTGGGCGTACAAGGCGTCGAAATTGATCGGCTGCAGCAGCAATTGCGGGAAGCCGCCCTTCGTTACGACGTCGCTAACGGCTTCGCGCGCATACGGGTAGAGCGTTGCCGGGCAGAAGCTGCCGACCAGCACCGAACGCTCTTCGGCCGTATACCCCTGCATGAAGAAGATGCCCGACTGGACGACTTCGACAAGAAACAATGTCGTGTCCTTGTCCTTGGCTTCCAGCGTGAGCGTCAGCGTCACTTCCTGAGTGTTCGGCGCGATTTCCTGCGTGCTCGAACGGATGTTGATCTGTGTCTGCGGCGTCACGTTGGTGGTGAATATCGCCGGCGCTTTCGGCGACTCGAACGATAGGTCCTTCACGTAGATTTTCTGTAGCACCAGCTGTCGTTGCGTCGCGGGGTTCGGTTGTTCGTCTGCCATCGTTCGTCCAGTCTTGTGGGTGATGAAACTAGGTTTTCGGTGCGGGTGCGGCGAGCAAGGGATCGAGCTCGCCGGCTTCGTCGAGCGCGCGGAGATCGTCGAAACCGCCTATGTGACGGCCATCGATGAAGATCTGTGGCACCGTGCGGAGCCCGCCGCTACGTTCGATCATTTCTCGTCTGCGCTCGGGATCGAGCATCACGTCGATCTCCGTAAATTCCGCGCCTTTGTTGCTCAGCAAGCGCTTGGCAGCGTTGCAGTAGCCGCAAGACGGCTGCGAATAGATGATGACCCGCCCGGCGTCCACGCTACTTCACGATCGGCAGGTTGTCTGCACGCCAGCCGGCCAAGCCGCCTTTGATGCTGAACACGTTCTCGTAGCCCGACTTGCGCAGCAGTCCCGCGGCGCGTCCGGCAGCGGCGCCGGTGTCGCACACGGTGAGCAAGATCTTGTCCTTCTTCTTGCTCACCGCGTCTTCATCCTTCTGTAAGCGATCGAGCCCCAAGTTGCGCGCGTTGACGATGTGTCCCGCCGCGTATTCCTCGGGCTTGCGCACGTCGATGACCAGGGCGCCCTTATTGATGAGCCGCACGGCGTCAGCCGTCGATACGTGCAGCGTGCCGAGGCTACGCAGCCGCAACTCATAAAACGTCACAGCCAACCACGCGGCGACGATGCCCGCGATGATCAACGGATGATTGCCAATGAATTCGATGATTTGATCCATGCGCCAAGACGTGTTCGCGGCCGTTTTCGACGCGGCAGTATAGCAGCGCGGCATCGGCGGGCTGACGCGGGCCGTGAAATCGGCGGGCCAAAGCGACTAAACTCCGGCCTCGTATGGTCAGGGACGAGTGGCGCGCGCTGCGCGCGGTGGTGCGACGGGTCGGCCTCGGGCTGGCCGCCGCCGTGCTCGCCATCTCCCTGGCCGTGGCGCAGAGCCAACGCGATAGCGAAGCGGCGCTACAAGCTGTCCGTAAAGAGATCAAAGGTATCGAGACACGCCTCGCTGCCGAGGTCGCCCGGCGCGATGACGGCGCCAAGGCGCTGCGCGCCGCCGAGGTCGAGATCGCCGTGGCGACGCGAAAGCTCGTCGGTGTGCGCACCGAGCTCGGCAGCCAGCGCGCCACGCGCCGCGACCTGGACCAGCAGACCGCGCGGGCCAACCAACGGCTCGCCGCCGAGCGCGCGGCGCTCGGGCACCAGGTGCGCGTGCGCTATATGACGGGCCGCGAGGAGCTGTTCCGGCTGCTCCTTTCGCAGGAAAGCCCGGCCAACCTCGGCCGCATGCTCGTGTACTACGACTACTACAACCGGGCGCGCAGCCAGCGCATCGGCGTCGTCGCCGCTGAGGTGCGCAAGCTCGAGGGGCTTGGCAAGGAAACCGAGCGGGTGGAGCAACAGCTGGCGGCGCTCGAAGCCGAGCAGGCCCGCGACGTGGCAGGACTCGCCAAGCTGCGCGACGAGCGCCGTGTGGTGGTCGACACGCTCGATGCCAGCATCAAGGATGCGAACGCGGCGGTGGCCAAATTGCGCGCGGAAGAGAAACGCCTCGGCGAGCTCGTCGTGCAGCTCGGTGAGCTCATGGCGGGGTTCCCCGTGGAAACCGATGAGCCATTTATCCGACTCAAGGGCAAGTTGGCCTGGCCGGTTCAAGGGCGAATCACGGGTGATTTCGGCCAGCCGCGCGGCGGCGGGCCCGTGAAGTGGAGCGGAGTGCTGCTCGAGGCGGCCGCCGGCACGCCCGTGCGGGCGGTTTATCACGGTCGTGTGGCCTACGCGGATTGGCTGCCGGGGCTCGGTTTACTCATGATCGTCGACCACGGCGGGGGCTACATGACCCTGTACGGCCACAACGAAGCGCTGCTCAAGGAGTCCGGCGATTGGGTGGAACCAGGCGAGCCGATCGCCCAGGTCGGTGACACGGGCGGCCAGGCGCGACCCGGGCTGTATTTCGAAATCCGCCTCAAAGGCGAGCCCGTTAACCCGCACCCGTGGATCGCCCGCAGGGCAGCTACGCGCTGAGGTTGGCGTGCTTGACATTAATCGCCGCAGATTCCCGCTCTTAAAGGGCTGTGCTAAGGTGGTTTTCATGGTAGGGGAGGCTAACAAGAACAAATGTCCCTAACTATTCGCAGCGTGCTCGTTCTTTTCATCGGCATAGTCCTCGGGCTCGGGTTGGCGCTTAGCACCACGGTTTGGACAGCGCTCACCGCGCGGCCACACACGGCGGTGGCGCCCGTCGACCCGGCGATCGAGTCAGCCGCGCTCGTCGCCGAAGTCATCGATCGCGTGCGCCGTGAGTACGTCGATCGCATCGATGACCGGCAAATCGCCGAGAGCGCGATCCGTGGCATCGTCGCCGAGCTCGATCGGCATTCGAGCTACCTCGATGCCGAGCAGTACGAAGACATTCGCATCAACACGTCGGGCAACTACACCGGCATCGGCCTTGACGTGAATCTCGACGGCGGCAAGGTCACGGTCGTGACGCCGCTCGATGGCGCGCCAGCGGCCCGGGCCGGAATTCTGCCGGGCGACGTCGTCGTGTCGGTGAACGACGTCCCGGTCGACCAAGACAACGTGGAGGCTGCGGTCGGCCGCATGCGTGGAGCTCCCGGCACGCCCGTGACGCTCGACGTGCTGCGCCCCGGCAGCGCGGCGCCGTTGCGATTCGCCCTCACTCGCACCGAAGTGCAAGTCAAAACCGTGACGAGTGAATACCTCGGCAACGGCCTCGCGTATGTGCGGCTCGCCGCGTTCAGCGAGCACACGCCGAGCGATCTCGAGCGCGCCGCAGCCGATCTCAAGGAGGCCGCTGGTAACGAACCTCTGCTCGGCTTGGTGCTCGACCTGCGCAGCAATCCTGGCGGTGTGCTCGATGCCGCCGTGCGGGTGGCCGATACGTTCCTCGCCGATGGCCTCATCGTGAGCGGCACCGGTCGCGTGCGCCAGGCGCAGTTCGAGGAGTTCGCGCATGCGGGCGATGTGCTCGAGACCGTGCCGGCCGTCGTGCTCGTGAACGGGGCCTCGGCCTCGGCGGCCGAGATCGTGGCCGGCGCGCTGCAGGATCACGGCCGCGCGCGGATCATCGGCGAGACTACCTACGGCAAAGGATCGGTGCAGACCGTCATGCCGCTCGGCGAAGGCAGTGCGATCAAGCTCACGACCTCCCGCTATCTGACCCCGTCCGGTCGGTCAATCAACGGCACGGGCATCGAGCCCGACGTGCTCGTGCGCAGCGCCGATGCCAGCCGGCAATATCGCGGCGCGGGTGGGGCCGTCGCCATTCGCGACGACGTGCAACTCCTCGAAGCCCTGCGGCTCATCAGCTACGACTCGATCGCGCAGAACACCATACCGTGATGCGTTTTTTTGGCTGGCTCGCCTCGCCATGAGTCGCGACCCCATCGAGCGCAGCCTCGAGATTGAGCAGGCGCAGCTGCGCGGCTTCGCGCGCAGCATGGCCGAGGTGGAGTGGCTACTGCTCATTCTCGTCGTGCTTTACCTCTTCATCGTGAGCCCGAGCCTTGCGAGCACCGCGACCGTGGTCGGTGTGCTCCTAGGTTTTGCGGCTTTCGTGTTGCTGTGCCGCTATGCGTGGCCGTTCCCGAAGCGCACGCACGTCAAGCTCGCCATCGAAATCCTCGCGATGCTGGCGTTCCTCACGGCCGTGCTCGTGTTTGCCGGGGGCGTGATGAGTCCGTTGGTGAACCTGTATCTGCTGCCGATCGTTACGGCTGCACTCGCTCTCGGTAAACGCGCTACGGCGCTCGTAGTGGTGCTCATCTGCGCGTGCTATCCCCTCGTGGAGATCCTCACGCTGGGCAGCACGAGCCTCACGCGGAATTTCGCGATTGCAGCGGTGGGCGTACTGGCGCCGTTCGTGCTCGTGGCATTCTGCACCTCGCTGCTGGTCGACAACATCAACACGGCCAAACGCCGCATTCGCGCGCTGTCCGATCGCGACGAGCTCACATCCTTGTACAACATGCGCGCGTTCGCTCGGCTCGCGGAGCAGGAGCACGACAAAGCCGCCCGCATGGAACGCGCTTACGCGGTTCTGATGGTCGACATCGAGCACCTGAAGACCATCAACGACACCTACGGCCACGATGCCGGTAGCCGAGCGGTGAAGCTCGTGGCCGAAGCGCTCGCGCGGCTGACGCGCTCAACGGATCTGGTGGCGCGCTATGGCGGCGATGAGTTCATCGTGCTGCTCGCCGGTGCCGACAAGGCCGTAGCCGAGGAAGTGGCGCAGCGCATCCGCAACGTGGTCTTCGCGACGACGCTCGAAGTCGACGTGCAAATGGTGCGCATCAAGGTCAACGTGGGAGCCGCCACGTTCCCGGACGACGGCAACTCGCTGCAAATCGTGATGACGGCCGCGGACCGTTTGATGTACAAGGACAAGCAGCTTCGCGAACCGCCGAAAGGCAAGCTCATCATTCAACGACGTTAACGCGTGATCGAACGGCGTGGACGAACAACCGCGGCGCAGTTTTCCGCTCTGGGGCAGCCTCGCGATTCCAGCGGGAGTCCTCTGGGGCACGCTGCTCGGCGTCGTGACCGGCGCGTTCTTCGGCAACGCCTTGATCGGTGGTCTCATCGGCGCTGGGCTTGGGATCGGGATCGGTTTGACGCTGTTCGCCGCGGCCATCGTCATCGCTTCGGGCAAGGTTTAGTCTGAGACTCCGTATGTACCGAGTGTATGGCGATCTGCAGTCCGGCAACTGCTACAAGGTGAAGCTGCTGCTCGCTTACCTCGGTTTGCCACACGAGTGGCTGCACGTCGACACCGTGCAAGGTGGAACGCGCACGGCGGAGTTTCTGGCGAAAAACCCGAACGGCAAGATTCCGGTACTCGAGTTGCCGAGCGGTGAGTGTCTTCCTGAGTCGAACGCGATTCTCTACTACCTGGCCGAGGGCACGCGTTACTGGCCGACGGAGCGGATGGCGCGTGCTCGTGTGCTGCAGTGGCAAAATTTCGAGCAGTACAGTCACGAACCGTACATCGCCGTGGCGCGCTTCATTGCCAAGTTCCTGGGAATGCCCGAAGCGCGCCGCGCCGAGTTCGAAGCGAAGAGCGCCGGTGGCTACCGAGCGCTCGGCGTGATGGAGCGGCACCTCGAAGCGAATCCCTATTTCGTGGGCCCCACGCTGACGATCGCCGATATTTCGCTCTACGCCTACACGCACGTTGCTCACGAAGGGGGGTTCTCGCTCGAAGCTTTTCCGGCCGTGCGCGGCTGGCTCGCCGCAGTGGCCAGCGAGCCCGGGCACGTGGCGATGCCAAGGGCCAGAGACGCGGCGTGTTGAGGACGCTCAATTGGCTCGCGCGCGGCCTGGGCGTGCTTTGTGCTCTGGTCTTGAGCGGGGCGTGGACATTCGTGCTCTGGGTGCCGGCAGCAGGCCTCACGCTGTCGGGGGTGAGCGTCGTGATGGCGCTGTTGCTCGTCGTGTTCGCGGTGTTCGCAGGCGTAGCGTCGGCGTACGGGCACGCCGTGGTCGTGGCGCTGCTGTTCCTCGCGTCGTTTTTTCCCATCGGCGCGTTCCTGCTGCCCACGGACCACTGGCTGCGGTATGTGGGCTGGGTGGATTTAGGGTTGCTACTGTCGGCCGTGCTCATGTGGGCCACGGCGCGGCGTTTGGCACGGGCGGCTTAGGGCGTGCGCTCGTGACGCTGCATCTTGGCGGCTGCCATTGCGGTCGCGTTCGGTTCGAGGTGGAAGCGCCCGACGAGCTGCAAGTGAGCGAGTGCAACTGCTCGATCTGTCGCCTGACGGGCTTCCTGCACCTGCTCGTCGCCAGGCCACAGTTCAAGCTGCTCCGTGGCGCTGACGACCTCGTGACCTATACCTTCAACACCGGTGTCGCGCGGCATCTGTTCTGCCGCGTCTGCGGCATCAAGTCCTTTTACGTACCGCGTTCGCACCCCGACGGCTACAGCGTCAACGCGCGCTGCCTCGAAGCCGGCACGGTGCGGGCGCTGCACGTGCAACCGTTCGACGGGGCGAACTGGGAGCAGCACGTGGCCGAGCTACCGCGTTGGTAGCTGGGACCTGCACGCGGAGCGCCGGCCACGTTTAGAATGACCACGGCCTGATGACTGAGTGGAGTGAGCAGATGCGAAGAGGGCGGCGACTGCAGGTGACGGCGCGCGCGATATTGATGGTCGGTGTCACGGTATGGCTTGCAGCATGCGCGCCGGAAGTCGGCTCTGAGCGCTGGTGTGAGGCCATGCGCGAGAAGCCGCACGGTGACTGGACGGGGAACGAAGCCGTCGAGTTTGCGCGCAGCTGCGTTTTGTAAGGTACCAATGGCTATGTTCAGCGTGCTGCAGCGGTGTCTACTCGGCGCGACCGCTAGTGTTGCCTCGCTCCTGGCAGCGCCAGGTCTTGCGCGAGCAGATGCGAGCCTCGACGCCGCCCGCGCGCTGTGGCGCCAGGCGGGGCTTCAGAGCTACGAGTACGGCTACCATAAATTTTGCGAGTGCCATCCCGAGACGCCGCCGGAAACGGTGGTCAGTGTGCGCGAAGGTGCCGTCATCGGCGTGCGGCACCGCCCGGTGGACTCCGCCGTCGAGGTCCCGACGGAGCAGAAGAACCTCGAGTTCTACTGGACCATGGACGGCTTGTTCGCGCTCGTTGCGTCGGCGCTCGAGCGCGGTGTGCAGGTGCGCGTCGCTTACGACGTAACGCTTGGTTTTCCGCGCCAGATCTATATCGATTACGACGCGGATTTCATCGGCGACGAGCTGGACCTCAGGCTCACAACCGTGACGCCCTTAAGCCCCTGATCGACCCGCCGGAGCCACCGCCTTGCCAACGGCAGCGGCAATCGGCCGTTTGCGACCGTCGCCGCTCTGCACCCTGGGAATGCAGGATTGACCGCTTTTCCGGGCCGCCGTAGAGTTTTGACGCGCCCCCTGGGCGTTTGGTGCTGGTCGATCGACGTGCTGCCGAAAAGTTGAGTCTTAAGGCACTCGAAACAAAACTACAAACGATCGTCGCTGGGTGCTCAATCCCACGCCGTTGATTGAGTCGCTCACGGGCATGCAACGGCGTGAGAAGCCTTGGCGATGAATATCTACGTTGGAAACCTGTCCTATGGCATGAGCGAAGAAGAGCTTCGCAATGCCTTCGCTGCGTTCGGCGCTGTAACGTCCGCGAAGATCCTAATGGATCGCGAAACGGGCCGCTCCCGCGGCTTCGGTTTCGTGGAGATGCCGGATCAGGGCGAAGCGGCAACAGCGATCGCGCAACTCAACGGCAAAGACTTGGGCGGGCGAGCGCTGCGCATCAACGAAGCGCGGCCGCGCGAGCGGCGTTAGTCGGTTGCGACAGCGGCGGTCGAGTGGCGGCTCGACCGGCACGGGTGCACCCGGATGCGGCCAAGGATGGAGTGGCCACGTTCGTGACTCGCTTCGATTTTCCGCGGGGTGTAGCCGCGCGCGGGCGGCTTCGTTCCCACGTTATGTTGCTCACGATCAGCCAACGCAACACGCTGGCTATAATCGAGCCACTACAACAGCAAACGACGCGCGCACTGCGGCTGCGTTGCGTCCGGATAAAGGCGCTAGTCGAATGTTCTATCTCAAATGGACACCTTGCGAGCTCGCCACTCTTGAAGCCGGCGCTTTGTACACCGAAGTCGACGAAGACGGTTGGGTGCAACGAGAGCTCGGCATCGGCCACGACGGGCTGATCACGCACCAGTTGGTGCCGAGCGATGCGCGCCCCGGCTGGTTCGGCCTGGCACGGCTGTCGCTCGCGATGCTCGACAGCAACGTCACGAAAGCGGAGTTCGAGTCACTCTGGCATGCGGGGGCGCTGCGCTCGAGCGAATCCTGAGGTTGGCGCTCCGCTACCCGCTTCGCCCCGCCCGTGAGTAGAATCGATCAGGGCAGCGGCCGACGGCCGCACAACAACACCAAATCACCGGGGGTGCCATGGTTTCGCCATGTCTTAGTAGGCGCGTCGCGCGCCTGATCTATCGCCTCGTGACTGCAACCGCCTGGACGGCACTGGCCTTCACAGCCACGGCTGCCGACAGCTTCAACGTGCGGTTGCGACCCGTGCCGATCGAGGCGTCGACCGCGGCGGTAACAACGGGCGCGGGCACGGCTTCGGCCGAGCTGGACGGCACGCGGCTCAAGGTCACGGGGCGCTTCGACGGCCTCAAGGGCGCGGCCACCGTGGCGCGCCTGCACCAGGGGCCGGTCATGGGTGTGCGCGGACCGGCGATCGCACAGATCACGGTGCCGGCGGCACAGAGCGGGGCGTTCAGCGCGGAGCTCACGCTCACCGCCGCACAGGCGGAAGGTGTGCGCCGGGGCCAGGTCTACCTGCAAATCCATAGCGTCAGTGCGCCAGAAGGCAATCTCTGGGGCTGGTTGCTGCCATGATCATTCGCCGAGCCCTGCGCCGCGCGGTGCTCGCGCTCGCTCTCAGCGCTGCCGTCACGATCGCGGACGCGCAGACGGGGCCGTTCACCGAGCAACAATCGGCCGCCGGCCGCGCGTCGTACCTCGCCAACTGCGCGGGCTGTCACCTGCCCGACCTGCGCGGTGCGAACGAGGCGCGGCCGCTCGTAGGCCCGGACTTCATGCGCACCTGGGGTGGGCGAACGGCGCAGGACCTCGTTGCGTTCTTGGGTGTGACGATGCCGCCGCCGCCGGCGACGCCGGGCAGCTTGGGTCCGCAAAGCTACGTCAACCTCGCAGCCTTCCTGCTGCAAGCGAACGGCGCGACGGCGGGAGCGACTGCGCTGACGGCCGCGGCCACGGTCACGATCGGCAGCGTGGCGAACGGCACAATGCCGGACGCCTTCCGCGCGGCGCTCGCAAGTGCGGTGCCCGCGGGCTCTGGAGCCCTGGGGCGCACGGGCATCAGCGTGGTCGGTGAGGTAACCAATTACCGGCCCGTGACGGATGCGTTGCTGCGCAATCTGCCGGCGGCCGACTGGCTCATGATCCGCGGCAACTATCAGGCCTGGAACTACAGCGAGCTCGACGCGATCACGCGCGACAACGTCGACGAGCTCACGTTGCAGTGGGTCTGGTCCATGACGGACGGCGGCTGGAACGAACCCGCCCCGATCGTCCACGACGGCACGCTCTATCTCAACAACATGGGTAACGTCATCCAGGCGCTCGACGCCGCGACGGGTGAGCTCATTTGGGAGAACCGCGTGGGCCCGCTCGTCGCGCCCGGGGCGGCGATGCGCGGGCTCGCGATCTACGACGACAAGATCTTCATCGCGACGAGCGACGCACGGCTCGTCGCGCTCGCGGCGCGGAGCGGGCAGATCGTTTGGGAAACGATCATCGGCGATCGCACCGAGGGTAACTTCGGGGCTTCGAGCGGCCCCATCGTGATCGGCGGCAAAGTCGTTCAAGGCATGGGCAACTGCACGCAGTTCCGCAAGGAAAAGTGTTTCATCAGCGCCTACGACGCGAAAGACGGACGGCAGCTCTGGAAATTCATCACCGTGGCGACGACGGGCACGCCGGGCGGGGACACTTGGGGCGAGGTGGGCGATCTGTTCCGCGCCGGCGGCGACACCTGGATCACGGGCAGCTACGACCCCGAGCTCGATCTCACCTACTGGGGAGTCGCGCAGGCCAAGCCCTGGATGCCGGCCAGCCGCGGCAACTCGGCCCTCGACCGCGCGCTCTTTACGAGCACCACGCTGGCACTCGACCCCGACGACGGCAGCCTGAAGTGGTACTACCAGCACGCGCCCGGCGAGGCGCTCGACTTGGACGAGGTTTACGAGCGCGTGTTGGTCGATGTGGGTGGCGAGAAAGCGCTGTTCACGGTGGGCAAGCCCGGCATCCTCTGGAAGCTCGATCGAGAGAGCGGCGCCTACCTCGATCACCACGAGACGCTGTTCCAGAACGTCTTCGATCGCATCGATCCGGAGACGGGCGAACCGCGCTATCGCGCCGACATCATTGGCAACCAAGTCGGCGAGTGGGTGCAGGGGTGCCCGAGCACCGAGGGCGGCCACAACTGGCAAGCCACGAGCTACAACGCGCCGACGCAGCGCATCATCATTCCCTTGAGCCAAAGCTGCATCGAGATACGGGCGCAGGCCGTGGCGCAGGTGGCCGGGGGCGGTAGCGCCGGCGCGGACCGACGCTTCTACGAGATGCCTGGCACGAACGGCAACATCGGCAAGCTCGCGGCCTACGACACGCGTACGCTGGAAGAGCTCTGGTCGCTGCAGCAACGGGCGCCGTTCTTGACGGCCGTCTTGTCGACGCGCGGTGGCGTCGCCTTCGTCGGCGACCTCGATCGACAGTTCAAGGCCGTGGACGTCGCGACCGGCAAGGTGTTGTGGCAGACCCGGCTAGCGACCTCGGTGCAGGGCTTCCCGATCACCTTCAGCGCGGGCGGCCGCCAATACATCGCCGTGACGACGGGTGTGGGCGGGGGTAGCCCGCGCGTCGTGCCGTCGTTGATTGCGCCCGAGATTCACCACCCGGGCAACGGCAATGCGCTGTACGTGTTCGCGCTGCCGCAGCGCAAGTAACAGCCGAGGACCGTCAGCGGATCGGGCGCGGGCCGCGATATACTGCGGTGCACGCGCCCGTAGCTCAGCTGGATAGAGTACTGCCCTCCGAAGGCAGGGGTCGGGGGTTCGAATCCCTCCGGGCGCGCCACATCCCCGTCAAATGTCCGCTTCGTGGTATGAAGCCGCCGCGCGCATGTTAGCCTCCGAGCCGCGGTCACTCGAAGGTACATGACGGAGCACAAGAATGAGCGAAGAGCATCCGGCCCAGACGATCCTCTCCCTCTCCACGGCGTACTGGGCATCCCGATGTCTGCACCTGGTCGCGGACTTCGGTATTGCGGATGCGCTGGGCGACGAGCCGCAGCCTGCAACGGCGCTTGCCGCGAAGACCGGCACGAATCCCGATGCGTTGCATAGGGTGCTGCGTGCCCTGGCCAATCACGGTATTTTCGTCCTGCAGGACGGGCGCTTTTCGCACAATTCCGCGTCGCGCCTGCTGCGTTCGGATAATCCAGCCTCGATGCGGTCGTTGGCTCGAATGATGGGACTAGATTTTCATTGGGACGTATTCCGAGAGCTTGGACACAGCTTGAAGAGCGGTGAGTCGGCGGCGGATAAAGCAGTTCCCGGCGGACTATTCGAGCATCTCCGCGCTCACCCGGAAGACGGGCGAATCTTCAACGAAGCGATGGTCGGCAAGTCCTTCGGGCAAATCGGGCCCTTGCTCGGTGCTTACGACTTCACGCGTTTTGAAACCATCGGTGACATAGGCGGTGGTGTAGGCCACTTGCTCGCGGCGATCTTGAAAACGGCACCGGCCGCCAACGGCGTGTTGTTCGATTTACCGGAGGTGATCGCACAAGCGCAAACTACTCCAAGCCCGCGCATCACCTATGTCGGGGGCGACTTCTTCAAGGACACGATTCCTCCGTGCGATCTGTACGTGATGATGACCGTGATCCACGATTGGTCGGATACGGATTCGATCGCGATCCTGAAAAATCTCAGGGCGCATGCCCCGGCAGGCGCGCGGCTCCTGTTGGCGGAGGCCGTCATCGATGAGAGCGCCAAGGGCAGTTTTCCCATCGATCTAGACATTGAGATGTTGGTCTTCGCCTCGGGCCGTGAGCGCACCGAAAGGCAGTGGCGCGGCTTGCTGAATAACGCCGGCTTTGAGTTCGTCCGTGCGATGCCGCTCGCGGGGATCACTGGCCTCGTCGAGGCGGTCGTCGCCTAGCGACCGCAGCGGCCACCTTGGAGCGCAAGCCGGCCGTCGTTGTGCGAGAGTGGCGCAATGACGCGGCGGCTCCGGGAAGGCCGACTTAGGTTTCCGGCATACACTTGCCTGCGACCAAAAGGCGCGATAAACGTTTCTGTCGCCAAGCAATTAACGCACGCCGGCTGATCGGCGAAGGAGACCATCCTATGCCCAACAAATCTTTCAAACGTCGAGTAAAGATCGGACTCGTTGTGTTCTCGGTCCCGCTGGCTCTGCTCACGCTCCGCGCCGTCGGTCAACAACAGCAACCGCAGCAAGGACGCACCGTCACAGGCGAGGCGCGTTTCGTGGACGTCTCCGACCAAACGCCAGCTCGACTTGTTTTCGAGGCTGGAGCGCGTACTTATTGGCACCGCCATACCGACCGCCAACTGTTGCTCGTCGAAGAAGGCCTCGGACTCGTTCAGGAGCGTGGCGAGCCGGTTCGGGAGCTACGCGTCGGCGAGCCGTTCTACACCAAAGCGGACGTTTGGCACTGGCACGGCGCGGCCCCGGATCAGCGCGCGGTGCAGCTCACCATGTACGGTGGCACGATCGAGTGGGGTGAAGTCGTGACGGAAGAGCAGTACCACGGGAAGTAGCACGCTTTGGTCGTTTCACCTTGGCTCCATGGGTCTAGTACCGCACTGATAATCGCTAGTGCCCGGATTCATCGCTCTTGGCGCGCCATATACCCTCGGTGCATTCCGGTCACATGGGTAACGGTTTATACCGAAGACATAGGTGACACTCCAGGCTCGAAGGGGTTAATAGCGCTTTCGAGCCGACGGTTCTCATCATCGAAAGCTGGCGAGCCCGACCTGCTCATCGACCTCGCGAAAGCCGGCGAGACTGACCTCCAACTCGCGGCGGACCGGCCAGCCGCGTGCTCCACCACCCGCGCGATTCAGCGCCGAGACGGCACCGTGCGCACGCGTCAAAAGTTGGCGACGCCGGTCCCGCCGCAGCTGCCGCACGTCACCGTCCCCGCCTGGGTGCAGTAGCCGCAGCCCTGCCACTGCGCGGTGCCGTGCTCGGTGGTCGGTTGGATCCAAGTGCCGCGCGAGCCGCGGCACTGCGGACAGGGCTGCGTCCGGCCGCCGCCGCACGCGCCGCAGGTTCGTTGCGCGGTTCCCGAGTGCCCGAACGTTCCGGCTGGCGGCTGGTAGGCCTCGCCCGCCCCCGCGGGTCGCCGGCCGTAGCGCTCGATCAGCATCTTCCGCCAATCGATCAGCACCATCCCCCACGCGATGAACCAGCCGATCACGGTCCAGCCGAGCGTAAGGTTCACCAAGAACACGACCCAGGCCGGCTTGGTCTTCGACGCGTCCCACTTCCAAGCGACGATGGTCGGCGCGAAATAGATCAACACCCATAGGATGTTCGTGATGAACGACATCGTGGTCCCCCTTATCTTTTGCTTCTTCTTCTTAGTGTGCTTCGGCGCATGCCGCCGCGCTCGCTGTGATCGGGTGCTCAGTCGCCGCGGATGCGCGCGAGCACCTCGGCAAACCGCGGCGTTGTCACGAGCGGGTCGGCCAGGAAGTTCATCTTGAGATTCATGAGGCTCAAATAGCCCGCATCGGCCTCGTGCTTGCGGGCCTTCGCCGCCGCCGCCTCGAGCTGCTCGAGCGCACGCTTCTCGTCGCCGACGGCGAGATAGGCGAGCGCCCACCCGCCGGTGCCGATGTCGCGCTCCTTGGCGGCCGCTTCGATGCGCGCGAACAACCGCTGTGCCTCGTCGCGGCGGCCGAGCCGGCCGTACGCGTAGGCCATCTCCGGTAGAAACACGACCGGAGGGTTGTCGCCGAGCACTTCTCGCAGCCGCGCGAAGTCTTCGAGCGCGGCTTCGGTGTTGCCGCTAGCGACCGAGTTATACGCGATGAACGCGAGCGCCAGAGTAGAACGCGGAGCCAAATCGAGCGCGCGGTGCAGCGCACGATCCGACGCTTCGCGGTCACCGGCATAGGCATAGAGCACGCCCAGGTGCACGTACGGCGCCAAGGAATTGGGATCGATCTCCGCAAACCGTTCGCTCACGGGCAAAATGGCACCGAGGTTCCCATTCCAAGCATGAACCCAAATCGCGGCGGCCTGGTAGGCGGTGAGCTGCTGTGCCGACGGCACGCGAATAGCTGACCAATGCCAGCGCAGCATGTCGACCGAAACGAGGGCAGCCCGCCCGAGAGGCTCCTCGGGATCGAGCGCCAGCGCCCGTTGCGCGCTCTCGCGCAACAGCCGCTCGACCTCCGCCCGATCCTCACTGCGAACAGCGTTCCCGGTAGCGGTGTTCCCCAACATCACCGCATACGCCTGAGCTTTTCTGCCGTACGCCGCGGCGAAGGTCGGATCGAGCTCGATCGCGCGGTCGAGCAGCGCCAGCGCCGCGTCGGGAGCCATCGCCACCGCACGCGTTCGCAGATACAACGCGTACGCTTCGGCCGACGTCGTCAGCGGACGCTCGATTTCCCGCTGCTCCTCGAGCGAGAACTCGGCGCGCAAGGCATTCGCGATGTTCATCGCGATGTCGGCCTGAATCGTGAAGATGTCTTCGAATTTGCGCTGATAGGCCTCGGACCAGAGCTGCGTGCCGGTCTTGGGATCGATGAGCTGCGCCGTGATGCGAACGTTGTCGCCGGCGTAGCGCACGCTGCCCTCCATGATGGTCTGCACGTTGAGCTCGCGCGCTATGTCGGGAAGCGACGTTTTGCCATCGGCATAGCGCAGCACCGACGTCCGCGCGATGACGCTGAGCGCATCGAGCTTGGCGAGTTGGTTCAGCACTTCCTCGTGGATGCCCTGCGCGAAGTAGGCGTCGTCCGCGTTCGGGCTCAGGTTCGCGAACGGCAGCACGGCCACCGAG